>SCPN01000168.1_pt1 | contig 382211 bp, 423 predicted proteins | sample 6106831 | NCBI WGS metagenome assembly SCPN01 (sample SAMN10720447, study PRJNA508395) | human gut metagenome | isolation source: Participant 1, 0 month
ATCTTGTAAGGGACAGCGAGCGATTGGTGTGGAACTTTGCAAAATCGGAAACGGAGATGTGGAAAGAACCGCCCGAACCTCTGCTTGAGAGATAGCGGATACGCTCTTTCGGAAAGTGACAGATGGGAAGGAACTGCTTCGGAACTTTGCGAAAGGCTTGCGGTGGATATAAAGCCGAATGTACTTTCTTTAAGGCTCAGTATCAACGCAAGCGGGCTGTTTCGTGATTACGGTATCCGTTATCAGAACAGCCGCACACGACGGAAGAAAGGTTTCACTTTGGAAAGAAACCGAGCAGACGGCGTGACAAACGGTGTCAAAGGTGTCAATGTTTTTGAGAGCAGCACGCTGTGAAAAACATTGTCACCATCGTCTACTGACACCGGATAAAGTTTAGGGAGTGTGCAGAGTGCCTTTTCAAAGGCGGCTCTTTGGTCTCGCCTGCTGGCTCGGTCGGTTCGCAGGCGTGTGCCACCGGCACACGCTCACCTCGGAGAGCCTTCGGAGAACGCAAAACTGTTTACAGGTCGCATTTTGATGGGTGTACCCGTCAAAAGTGCTTTTGCGTTACTTTTGACAAAAGTAACAAAACCTGAGAATGTTGAAATTTACAGATGGGAGATGAAAAAATGCAGAGAACGATAAGTGCAATGGTCGGTAAAGGCTCGGTCAATCACAATAGCCGAAAGTTCCGAGCAGAAAATGTAGACGGAACTCGTACTCATCTCAATATCGACTACTGCAATGAAAATATAAAGACAGTTTATCACGAATTGTTTGATGAAGCATTGGAAAGATACAATGCCAAGCAGATAAGGTCAGACCGAAAGATAAAAGATTATTATGAAAAATCCGAAGTTCAAACAGGAAAAACCGTTCCACGAAATCATTTTACAGGTGGGCGGTAAGGGAAATATGAACGCCGATACGGAAAACGGAGAACTGGCAAAGCAGATTTTAGATGAATACTATCAGGGTTTTCAGGGCGAAATCCACAGCTTCGGGTGTTCTCAGCTCATCTGCATATGGATGAAGCTACACCACATCTGCACATAGATTTTGTACCTTTTACCACAGGCAGCAAGCGTGGACTTGATACAAAAGTGTCACTAAAGCAGGCTCTTACAACGCAAGGTTTTAAGGGCGGCAGTCGTGGCGATACAGGTGGTCGCAATGGATACAGTCCGAAAAAGAACAGCTTGCGGCGGTGATGGAACGTTATGGGATTGAGTGGGAACATTTAGGCACACACGAAAAACATCTGTTTTTTGGATTATAAAAGCAGGAAAGAGAAAAGTGGCGGCATTAGGTGCGAAAATCGAGCAGAAACAGATTGAATTTGATGTGTTGTCGGAACGAGTATTGAACTATGATAAGGCAAAAGACGAGCTGTCAAATCTTGAAATAGAGCTTGATACTGCACCGAAATATCAGTTGCCAGAACCAGAGAAATTTATGACTGCAAAGGCATATAAAACCAAAATGGCAGAGCCGGTTGTAAGGAAATTGAAGCAACTTGTCAAAACGGTGCTTGCCCGCTGCTTTGAGGGGTGGGACAACTATCATAGGCTGAATACAGCGAATGCACAGTTATACCGCACCAATCAGCGTTTGGAGAAAGTCAATGAAAGATTGACCGAAGAAAACAAAATCCTAAAAGCAGAAAATAAAGATTACAGCCTGCTCCGTAAGGTTTTTGGTCGCAAACAGATAGATGATTTGTTGGAGCAGGCAAGAACAGTTAAAGGTCGCAAGCGTGATAATACACGATCACGATAGACAAAAATCACAGGAGGAAAAGGAAAATGACAAAGACAATTTTGAAGAAATGGGCGGAACTTATAGACAGGTGGGTGATTATTTATTGCCGAACATCACAGTACCAGCCGAAGAAGAAATAGAGCCGATTGGTTTATGGGGGAAACGACATGCAAGGCATTTAAAGGAACACTATAAAGTGTTATATATGAACCTGCTGACAAGCGGAAAGCTGCATAGTTATCTTGCAGAAGTCGATAAGCAAGCAGAGGATATGTTTCTTCGACTGGTAAAGGAATATGCCGACAGACAAGATGTGACGGAACAATTAAAGAAAGATAATCCCTACGAATGGATTGGAAGAATGAATAATATTCAGGCTTGTGAGGGAAGTTGTAGGAACGGAGTTGATTTACACATAAGCGTTTTACGGTATGGTGCTCCTGCGTTTGCTGGAGTGCTGTGGTTGTGGTTGTAAAGAGGTTGTGAAAGATTGAATTTCGTAATGGTTGGATGTATAATTAGGAAGTGAAAATTTTAATTTGCACTTCCATAAGGTGAAATGTATTGACACAAAAAATACAGTATGATAGTATTGCCATTAGAAGAAAGAAAGGCACATTTTGTGTAAGGTGAAAATTATTAATAGATAATTTGATTTAAGTAAGACACATATAGTTATTGAGCCTGTAGAGAATAGGTTTGTTTTGTGTACGCTTAAGTTGGATTATCGCAAGAGGCATTTCCTTTGTTTTCCTTTTGGAAAAGAAAGGGTCTATTGCGAGTCTATTTTGCGTATGCAAAAAAGACTCGTTTTTGTGTGTTCAAAATAATAATTGGCTCAGACTTCGAAAAGGAGAAACTTTAATGTTGCAGATAAAAAAATTAAATTTAACACATAAAAAAGACCTGAGAATAATTCTTAATGATTTCAACCTTGTGCTAAATGATGGAGATAAGGCAGTTATTATTGGAGAAGAGGAAATGGGAAATCGACATTAATGAAGTGGATATACAATCCGTCGCTTGTAGAAAACTATATAGAAGCAGATGGGGAAAGGATAATGGGACACGAACGTCTTGGTTATCTTCCGCAGGAGATGCTCGATGAAGATAAGGAAAAAACAATATACGAATATTTTTTGAAGAGGAAATATTCTGGGAGAAAACGCCTAAAGAATTGTCTGTTATTGCGGAAAAATTGGAATGAAAAATGATTTTTTCTACAGTAACCAGACAATGGGTAGTCTTTCAGGAGGCGAAAAAGTCAAGACACAACTTATGAGGCTTTTCATTCGCGATGTTTCTGTGCTGTTGTTGGACGAACCTTCCAATGACATCGACATTGCGACGCTTACATTACTGGAAAAAATCATAAATGACTGGAAGCACATTGTGCTTTTTATTTCACACGATGAAACGCTGATAGAGCGTACTGCCAACATGGTGATACATATCGAGCAGATTATACGAAAAACAAAGGCGAGATATACCGTGGCAAAGCTTCCCTATAGACGCTATGTGGAAGAACGGCTTCATAAATTTGAAATCCAAAAACAGCGGGCACTGAGTGACCGTAGGGAGAAAAAGATTCGCGATGAAAAATATCAAAGAGTTATGCAGAGTGTACAAGGTGCATTAAGAAGTTGTACCAGACAAGCACCGTCTGTTGCCAAAAACTTAAAGGACAAAATGCATACGGTTAAGGCAATGGAACGAAGATTTGAAAAAGAAGATGAAAATATGACTCAGATGCCGGAACAGGAAGAAGCAATCTTTGTCAAATTAGGGGATGAAAACTCACACATTCCACAGGAAAAACGGTCATAGAATATGAACTTTCAAAGCTTGTGACTCCGGATGGCAAAAGAATTTTAGCAGAAGGAATTCATTTAAAAATAAAAGGTTCAGAAAAAATCTGTATGATAGGAGCCAACGGGGCAGGAAAAACGACTCTTCTAAAAAAGATAGCGGAAGAACTCCTAAATCGGAATGACATTAAAGCAGAATATATGCCTCAAACTTATGAAGACCTGCTGGATTTGGATGTTACACCGGTTGATTACCTTGATAAAACAGGAGATAAAGAAGAGCGTACAAGAATTAGAACATACCTTGGTTCACTTAAATACACACCAGATGAAATGGAGCATCCGATTCGGGAGTTATCAGGCGGACAAAAGGCGAAAGTGCTTCTCTTGAGGATGAGCTTAAGTGGTGCAAATGTTCTTATTCTGGATGAACCGACAAGAAATTTTTCACCATTGTCCGGTCCGGTAATAAGAAAAATGCTCCGAGAATTTCCGGGGGCTGTCATTAGCATTTCTCACGATAGAAAGTATATTGAAGAGGTGTGCGATAAAATATATCAGCTAAATCCTAATGGATTACAGCTAATTGGTGATTGATAACAAAAAGGATGAAAGACTGACAAATTTCAGGCTTTTAGTGAGTTGGAAAGCATACAAAGATTTGAATTTGGAGGATAGATTATGGTACGTACAGAAGATGCATGTGAAATTATAAAATATGCTTTGCAAAACAGAAATTAAAGTATATTTAGATGGCGGATGGGGTGTTGATGCACTTCTTAAAGAGAATCAAGAATACACAATGATATTGATTTGTTTGTTGAACTGAAACATTATCATGATTATATTTATGTGATTAAGCAGCATGGATTTGAGGAAGTAAATACTGATTATACAACGGATGGTCATACTGTCTGGAAAGATGATAAACAAAGAATCATTGATTTACATTGTTTTGAATTTACAGATGACGGAATTGTTTATGAGGGAGATATATTTCCATCAAAAACTTTTTCCGGTATTGGAAAAGTTGGAGATATAACTGTTTCTTGTATTGAACCATTGAGTCAGGTAATGCTTCATTTGGGATATGAACACGATAAAATGATGTGCATGATGTGATGCTGTTGTGTGAAACATTTCAAATAGCAATACCAGATGAATATAAGGAAAAGTAAAATTTCAGTTTTGTGTTGAATCTCTAAGCAAAATAGCTTATAATTTGACATGCTACATATAGTTATTATCCACAGTTATCGAGTAGGTGTTATCAATGCCGATAACAAAATGATAACATTAGCTCGTATAGGCAGGATAATATGGATATATCAAATAATCAAAGAACGAAAACATTACAGAGAATAATTCTAAACAAAGCGTTAGTCTTTGTAGAGTCAACGTATACTGGATATGAAGCCAGTTGAGAGTGGAAAAATCCATCTGGAAGAAACGAGGTCAGCCCTGTCGGATGTGCTTCATGACCTGAAGACGATCATTGGTGGGCAGATCCATGCGAAGCAGCTGGAGCTTTATATGGATGCAATGGATGTGACTAATGAGGATATCTATTGTGATAAGACGCGTCTGAACCAGGTACTGTTGAATCTTTTGTCCAATGCGGTTAAGTTTACACCTGCTGGTGGAACCGTTTCAGTCCAGCTCAAACAGTGTCCAGGGACGCAAAGCGGCAGTGCGCTGTATACGAGATCGGGTAAGGATAACGGATCGGTATGGGCAAGAATTTGTACAGAAGCTCTTTTCTCCTTTTGAGGAGCGGACTTCGGTCGACCAGGACTCAGGGTACCGGACTTGGCATGGCTATTACCAAGAACATTGTGAATATGATGGGCGGAACTATCGAGGTTCAGACAGAATATGGCAAGGAACTGAATTTATGTCCGCCACCATTCCAGTTCAGCCTGAGCATCGCCATGTAGAGATCGCCAGAGCTGGAAGGTCTTAAGGCACTGGTTGTAGATGACGATTTTAATACCTGTGACAGTGTGACAAAGATGCTTGTCAAGGTTGGAATGCGTTCAGAATGGACTCTTTCCGGTAAGGGAGGCTGTTCTCCGGCGCGGCAGTCTATGGAACTGGGGATGCATTCCATGCGTATATCATTGACTGGTGTCTGCCGGATATGAATGGCATTGAAGTTACCGTCGATCCGCAGTCTGGGTGACCATACGCCAATCATTATCCTGACTGCATATGACTGGTCAGATATCGAAGTGGAAGCCAGGGCAGCAGGGGTAACTGCATTCTGTGCGAAACCTATGTTTATGTCAGATATCAGAGAGACATTGATGACTGCTATCGGTCAGAGGCAGGCTGAGCAAGAGGATAATATTCTCCCGGCAGCAGGTTCAGATTTCAAGGGCAGATGTATATTGCTTGTGGAAGACAATGAACTGAACCGTGAAATTGCGGTGGAGATCCTGAATGAATATGGCTTTCTGGTTGACACTGCCGAAAATGGAGCAGAGGCAGTGGAGAAGGTAGAAAAATCGAAACCGGGCGGTTATGATCTTGTGTTGATGGATGTGCAGATGCCTGTCATGAACGGGTATGAGGCCACAAAGCGGATTCGTGCCCTGGATGATCCGGCACAGGCGGGAATCACTATTCTTGCCATGACTGCCAATGCTTTTGATGAAGACAGGAAGGAAGCGCTGGAATACGGTATGAATGGATTTCTATCCAAGCCAATTGTTGTAGAGGAATTAATTGATGCATTGCAAAAAAATCTTTCATAGAGGGGATACAGGAAGCAATGGCAAAAGTAACGGAAGTATATGAGTTAACCATTTGAGAAGTTAAGAAGGGATTGCATTAAGTAATGTGGCATGTTGCTAATTGACAAATTCACCTTTTCCAAGTATCGTATATACGTGTAATAAATAGTATGTATGATTTGAATGTGGAGTAAATATGACCGAAAAACATAGTTATGAGATTATCGTCCTGGATCTGGACGGAACCTTAACAAACAGAGATAAGGTGATTACGCCAAAGACGAAGCAGCGTCTGATGGAGCTTCAGGAGCGCGGAAAGAAGATTGTACTGGCGTCCGGGCGTCCGACGCCGGGGGTGCTGCCGCTTGCGAGAGCTGGAGCTGGCAAAATACGGCAGTTATATTCTGTCGTTTAATGGAGGCAGGATCACGAACTGCAAAACCGGCGAGATCATATTCAGCCGTTCCCTGCCGCAGGAGGCGAATCAGAAGATTATACGCCTGGCCGAGGAGGAACAGGTGGGGCTTTTGAGTTACGATGAGGCGGGGGCAAAGCTTCTGACGAACCAGAGTGACAGTCCCTATGCAAAGTTGGAAGCGCGGATCAACGGCATGGAGTTAGTACAGGTGGATGACATGGAAGCTGCGATCACGTATCCGGTACCGAAATACCTGATGATGGAGGATGGAGACTACCTGGCGATGGTCGAGCCGCGCGTCAAGGCGGCGATGGGGAAGAATTTCAGCGTTTACCGTTCGGAGCCGTTTTTCCTGGAGGTGCTTCCGAGGGGCATCGATAAAGCACAGTCGTTAGAGCGCCTTCTTTCTCACATCGGGCTTTCGCGTGAGCAGATGATTGCCTGTGGGGACGGCTACAACGACCTCACGATGATTCAGTATGCCGGATTAGGCGTAGCGATGGAGAATGCGGTGCTTCCGGTGCGGAAAGCTGCAGACTTTATTACCTATTCCAACAACGACGACGGTGTGGCTCATGTGGTGGAGAAGTTTATGCTGTAGAAGATTTGACAGATTCGCATAAATGTATATTGCGTGAACAGATGAAAAATAAAATATTCATAAAAATAGGCAAGATACTAGACTTTAAAACTTTAATATGTTAATATAAGAAAAAACGGAAAAATGAATATATTTTCGGAGTACATATTAAAAAGGGGTGCCTTGCATTATGAATAAAAAACTGAAAACCGAAGCTGTGGATCATCTGTTCCAGGCGATTCTGACACTGAAAAATACCGACGAATGCTATAGCTTTTTCGAGGATGTATGCACAGTTAATGAACTTTTATCATTTTCCCAGAGATATGAAGTAGCGAAGATGTTGCGCGAGAAGAAGACATATCTGGAGATCGCGGACAAGACCGGCGCATCGACAGCGACGATCAGCCGTGTAAACCGTTCTTTAAATTACGGAAGCGACGGATATGATATGGTATTTGCGCGTGTGAAAGAGCAGGAAGAGGCGGAGAAAACGGAAGCGTAAGACGAAGTAGGAATATACGCACGATAGATAAAGCGCGTACTTTCATAGGTGTAGCAAACCAACCTGCCAAAGATGGACAAATTTGGCTTGGGGTGGAATTGTCCCAGGAGCTGGCAGCTGGTTGAATGAAAGATAAAAAGAAATGAAAGAAAAAAGACATTGAAAGAATTTCCACAAGGGGAAGTGATTCCAGTGTCTTTTTTATCGTGTATGATGCAATGGGTTGAATTTTTTGTTGTTTAGCCTGTTTTTGAGTGTGGCGGTACAGCGGAAGTGCTGCCTATTTCTTCTTCTTCGGATTCACCGGCGTCTCCTGCCGGAGCTGTTCCGCCAGGATTTCAATCATCTGTTTTTTCAGATAGACATCAAACGCCAGCTCACTGATAAAGGCGAACAGCTGTAAATACTCGCGGTCTTCACAGTCATAGTCCTTGAATGTCTGGCTGGCGGCGTCAAATTTTGCCATGACGTCTTCCTGCAAGCGCTTGCGCTGCCCTTTTTCCAGCGAAAAGATTTCGTTGTAAAGCTCTTCTAATTCCGGGCTGGAACCATGGGAAAAGTGGTGCTCGCTGATGGGCGAGAAGAGCTGCTCAATATCTCGAAAGGATATCACATTTTTAAAATAATAAATCAGAATCAGCATCAGCAGATGATTCTTGGAGTAGCGTTTTTTGACGGGCGGCGGCAGCAGGTTATTTTTGGCATAGTTATTGATCATGGTTTTGGTCAGGATCTTATCCTCGCCCAGCCATTTGGAAGTGTTCAGGTGGCTGTCCATGAAGGTCGTGACCTGATCCATATATAAATCAATACCGGGAATCTCCGACGGATGCACCCGGGTCAGACTATCAACATAAGCCAGCAGATCCTGCAGGCGTTCTTCGTTCGATTTCATGTATGTACCTCGCTGCGTTGAAATTCGAAAGCTGCGAAACAGGGAGGCGATTTTGGCGCTTCCGCTGTCATGAACTCTCTATGTGATATTATATAGTTTTGAAAACCAGATAGCAAGGAGAAATTTAAAATCAATGAAAATTCCGTGACATCCAAGAGAAAATAGATTATACTAGAGCGTATTCGAACATACTTTTTGTCATTAAAATAGATTATATAAGAGGATAGAAGGGAACGAAACATATATGAGCAAATACGACACATAACCCGATGCAGCGGGAGGCGGTTTTCACACGGAGGCCACTCTGGTTCTGGCAGGCGCCGGTTCAGGAAAGACGCGCGTCCTGACACACCGGATTGCGTATTTAATCGAGGAAAAACGGGTGGCGCCGTGGAATATCATGGCGATCACATTTACCAATAAAGCGGCGGCGGAGATGCGCGAGCGTGTGGATAAGATTGTGGGGGAAGGCGCGGAGGCGATCTGGGTCAGCACGTTCCATTCGAGCTGTGTTCGGATTCTGCGCCGGTTTATCGACCGTCTGGGATATGACTCGAATTTTACTATCTATGACGGCGACGACCAGAAAACGCTGATGAAGCAGGTGCTCAAGAAAATGCAGGCGGATCCGAAGCAGTTTAAGGAGCGGGCGGTGCTGTCACGGATTTCTGCGGCGAAAAATGACCGGATCACGGCGGATGAGTTTGAGCAGCAGGCGGGAGCGGACTTCCGGGAGAAAAAGATTGCTCAGATTTACCGGGAATACCAGAAAGAACTCAAGAAGAATAATGCCCTGGATTTCGACGATCTGCTGGTGAAAACGGTAGAGCTTTTCGAGGCAAACGCGGATGTGCTGGAATATTATCAGGATAAATTCCGGTATATCATGGTGGACGAGTACCAGGACACGAACCTTGTACAGTTTAAGCTGGTCGATCTGCTGGCAAAGAAGTACAGAAATATCTGTGTGGTCGGTGATGATGACCAGTCGATCTACAAATTCCGCGGGGCAAATATTGAAAATATTTTAAGTTTTGAGAAAGCATTTCCGGGCGCACGCGTTATCAAGCTGGAGCAGAACTACCGTTCCACCCAGAGCATCCTGAATGCGGCAAATGAGGTGATCCGCCACAACCGCGGCAGAAAGGACAAGACGCTGTGGACGGCGAATGACGAGGGACCGAAGGTGCGCTTCCGTCAGTATGACACGGCATACGAGGAGGCAGACGCCATTATCCGTGATATTGAGCGTGAGAAAGAAGAGAAAAATGCGGAATATTCGGATTTTGCCGTGCTGTACCGTACCAATGCACAGTCGCGTCTTCTGGAGGAAAAATGTATTTATTACAGCATTCCGTACCGGCTGGTCGGTGGCGTCAATTTCTATCAGCGCAAGGAAATCAAGGATATTCTCTGCTATTTAAAGACGATTGCGAATGGGCGCGATGATCTGGCGGTTCAGCGTGTCATCAATGTGCCGAAGCGCGGCATCGGTGCGACCTCGATCGGAAAAGTGACGATCTATGCGTCTGCCAATGGCATGAGCTTTTATGATGCACTGCTGCGCGTGCGCGGCGTGCCGACGATCGGCAAGGCGGCGGATAAGATCGAGAAGTTTACGGAGCAGATCGAAAACTTCCGGTCGCGGCTTTCGGCCCTTTCGATCCCGGAACTTATCGAGGCGATTCTGGAAGAGACGGGATATAAGAAGGATCTGGAGGCGGAAGGCGAGATCGAGGGAGAAACACGTCTGCAGAACGTGGAAGAGCTGGTTAATAAGGCGACCGGCTATATGAGCACGGCGGAGGAACCGACGCTGGACGGATTTTTGGAGGAGGTTGCGCTGGTAGCGGATGTAGATAGTCTGGACGAATCCGAAAACAGGATTGTCCTGATGACTTTGCACGGCGCAAAAGGTCTGGAATTTCCGTATGTCTATTTAAGCGGCATGGAGGACGGGCTGTTTCCGAGCAGCATGTCCATCTTTTCGGATGATAAGGACGCCATCGAAGAAGAACGGCGTCTCTGCTATGTCGGAATCACCCGTGCGGAGAAAGAACTGACGCTGACGGCGGCGAGACAGCGCATGGTCAATGGAGAAACGCGGTTTGCGAAGGTCAGCCGCTTCATCGAGGAGATTCCGCCGCAGCTTCTGGACGAGGAAGAGCAGCTGATCGTCTTTGAACGGGCTGCTGGTATGAGCCGGGGCAGACGCGGATTTGAAGATTCGGGGACTTCTGGCTGGACAACGGGCAGCTTTGGTGTATCTGGCGCGGGAGACGGCGATCGGGTGCGGATTGGCGGAATGTCTGGAAAACACTCTCTTCAGAGAACGATGCCGCCTGGGAGCGGCGCAGCCCGGATGAGCGGCTGGGGCGGTGTGAATGGTTCCGGAAGTGCTGGTTCTGGCCGCACGCTGGATCCATATAAGAGCGCTTATAGTTCCAGCAGCCGTCCAGCCAGCCCGGCACCGTCATTTGGCAAGGCATTTACGGTCCAGAAGGCCGACCATCTTTCCTACGGTGAGGGCGACCGAGTCCGCCACCTCAAATTTGGCGAGGGAACGGTGCAGAAGATCGCGGACGGCGGCAAGGATTTTGAGGTGACGGTTAATTTTGACCGCGTGGGCGTGAAAAAAATGTTCGCTTCATTTGCAAAACTGGTGAAATGTTAGACCGTGTTTGCCGTATTGTTACGGTACACGTATGCGAAAACAGTAATGCCGTATTAAAACATTTTCGCCAGATCCAATAAAAAATATAGTAAAATCGGCTGAGAGATGGTATAATAAAATCAAGAATTGCGGATCAAAACGCGGGAAAGGATGTGGAGTGTATGAATAAATTTGATATGATGAGCAAAGATGCGCTCTCCAGAGTAGAAGAGATCATGAATGCAACCAAACTGAATGAATTCCTTCACAGAAAAGAAGAAGAGGAGAAACAGAAAAACTGTATTCTCTGGATTTTAGCCATTATCGGTATTGTAGCAGCAGTTGCAGCGATTGCATACGGCGTATATCGTTTCTTTACTCCAGATTATCTGGAAGATTTCGAGGACGACTTCGATGATGATTTCGACGATGATTTCTTCGAGGATGAGAGCGACGAGAAAGAGAAGAAAGACTGATTGTGATAATTTAGTCAATGAATCATAAAAAATACTGCGCGGAACCGGAAAATCGGTTTCACGCAGTATTTTTTATGCCATAGGAAAGTTTGTAGATAAGTTTGTATTTTTTATATCTTGGAAAAAGAAAAAAATTCCTGTATACTATAAAGATATGAATTAGAACCGCAGATGAAAATTAGCTGTGAGTTGAAAAATCATTTGCAGTTGGTGATTATAGTGCGGTAAAAGCCACTGAGAGAAGGAGCTATATAGTTATCAATGAAAAAAGGTGAGATTTACGAAGGAACTGTAGAACGGATTGAGTTTCCAAATAAGGGCGTAGTTGTGATAGATGGAGAGAAAGCGATCGTCAAAAATGCGCTTCCGGGACAGAAGATCCGGTTCCGTATCAATAAAAAGCGCGGCGGCCGATGCGAGGGTATGCTTTTGGAGGTTGTCGAGCACTCAAAGTTAGAGACGGCAGAGGATATATGCCCGCATTTTGGTATCTGCGGCGGATGTCTTTATCAGCCGATTCCGTATGAGAAACAGCTTGCGATCAAGGAAAAACAGGTTCGTTCCCTTCTGGATGCGGTATGTCCGGAATATGAGTTTGAGGGCATCTTAGGCAGCCCGCTGGTGCAGGGCTACCGGAATAAGATGGAGTTTTCCTTCGGTGATGAGGTCAAGGATGGTCCTATGTCGCTGGGAATGCACAAGCGCGGCAGTTTTTATGATGTGGTTACAACCGACGAATGCCATATCGTGCATCCGGATTTTTGCAAGATTCTTGTCTGTACAAAAGAATATTTTGAGGAAAAGAAAGTTGGATTTTATAAAAAAATGCAGCATACTGGCTATTTGCGCCATCTTCTGGTGCGCCGTGCGATCAAGACAGGGGAGATTCTGGTCGATCTGATCACGACGACACAGACGGATACCTTTGAGGGAACCGAGGAAGCACTTTTACGGGGATGGACGGAGCGCCTTCAGGCACTTCCTATGGAGGGAAGCTTTGCGGGCATTCTGCATACCAAAAATGATACATTGGCGGATGCCGTAAAAGATGAGGGGACGGACATTCTGTTCGGACGCGAGCATTTTTACGAAGAGCTTTTAGGGCTGCGGTTCCAGATCTCGCCGTTTTCTTTTTTCCAGACGAACTCATTGGGCGCGGAGGTGCTGTACGAGAAAACGCGTGAGTATGTGGGTGAGACGAAGGGAAAAGTCGTATTTGACCTTTACAGCGGCACCGGCACGATCGCGCAGATCCTCGCACCGGTGGCGGAGAAAGTAGTCGGCGTGGAGATTGTCGGGGAAGCAGTCGAGGCAGCCCGTGAGAATGCGGCGCGCAACGGACTTGGCAACTGCGAATTTCTGGCGGGGGATGTCCTCAAGGTGGTGGACGAGTTGGAAGAAAAGCCGGATCTGATCGTTCTGGATCCGCCGCGCGACGGAATCCATCCGAAGGCGATCGGAAAGATTTTGAATTTTGGCGTCAGCCACATGGTTTATGTGTCCTGCAAACCAACCAGCCTTGCGAGGGATCTGGAACCGATCCAGGCGGCAGGATATCAGGTGGATAAGGTGTGCTGCGTGGATATGTTCCCGCATACTGCCAATTGTGAGACGGTGGTTTCATTGACGCGGAAGAAATAAGATCCCAAAATGGATGTGGGAAAAATGGATGAAACAAAAGAGAATGAAATAAAACCAGATACAGCAGATTGTCAGGTACAGGAGACAGCTGTGCAGCGCCGGAAGAGGGAGACTTTACTGCGCGAGCAGACGCCGGATGCCCTGTGGGAAGCGATTCTTGCATTTGAAGGGGCAATATTTTACACGGCGAAAGGGCTGGAATATTCGTACACGATCCGGGGCAACGAGATGTTTGTCAGCCGGAAAGAAAAGTCGGTCACGCGTGCAAGCATCCTGGTGGCGTATAAAAAAGCGCAGGAGCTTGGCTGCGTGACCGACCAAAGCAGCTGGGAGTGTTTGGGGCAAGCTATCTGTATCCGGTGTTCCTGAGGCTGGGATTATCTGCGCCAGTGCTGGTTGATTTCCGCACCGAAAACAGGATGCAGATGCAGGCGTACAGCCACAGCATCAGGATCACGACGGCGGTCAAGCTGCCGTACATATAAGAATAATTACTGAAATGGTTGAAGTAGATGGAAAATCCGTAGGAACATCCGATCCATCCGACGGTGGAAATCAGCGCACCGGGAAGCTGGAGACGGATATCCTGCCGTTCATAGGGCAGCCAGGTGTACAGCGCGACGAAAAGAGCGTCAGCAGCGCCAGCGCAAGAAACGTCCGGAGACTAATCAGGCAGGAAACGAATCTGTCCAGCATCGGAAAGTAACGGAATAGCAGGCGCTGCAGGAGGAACCGAACACCATCAGAACCAGGAGAAAATGCACATCAGGAGAAAACGATGGTATAGCCAGAGTTGATGATACGTCCTAAAAGGTAATTTCTGCGCTTGCGGCAGCCGATGATCCGGTTTGCCGCGCTCGATCCCAAGCATGCCGCGGCAGCCGACCAGATGGTTGCCACGGTGGTAACCGAGAGCAGGGCGGCCGGGGATACAGTCTGATGTCCTGGATTACCGATTCAATCAGCGGGTGGATGCTGGAGGGAAGAAGCTGTCATCACGTGCATCAGATCCTCCGGCTGACGGCGGGGATGAGCTGGATCAGCGTCAGCAGAATCATGATAAAAGGTGCGGCAGAGAGAACGATAAAAAAGCCTGGCGGCGTACACCGTGACTTCGTCTTTGATGAAATCGTTGTAAATCCGTTTACAGTTCAGGAGAAAAGAAAGCATGAAAACCTCGCTTGATTTATGTTATTAAGAAAATATCCGTAACTGGCTCATTTCCTTGAAAAATGGCTGACGATAGTGAATGCCATTTCAGTGTTGTTAAAAGTATATTATCATGAGGTCGAAAAAATAGCAACGGATTTGCCTGTCTTGACGAAAACACCGGTTTCCCGTATGATAACAGGATAGAAATGATTCGGGTCTGCAGGGCATAAGGATGGCAGTGATGCGGACAGCAGCAAAAATCAGCCGGCAGCCAATTGGAAAATGGGACATGGGAGGAAACAAAATGATCGCAATCACAGCATGTGCGGCGGCACTGGCAGCCGTGACAGTGGGGCTTTTGCTCCGCTCGGAATATGAAAAAAAACATTTTGTGACCGACCAGTATGAGATAGAGAGTCCGAAGCTGCCGGATGGCGCTGCGTTCCGCTGCGTATTTTTGTCGGATCTGCATGATAATGTGTATGGAACGGACAATGAGCCGCTGGTGGCGGCGATCCGCACATTCAAGCCGGATGCGGTGCTGATCGGCGGCGATATGATGGTCTGTAAGGGAAAAGGTGATTTAACCGTCACGGTATCGCTTCTGGAAAAATTGACCTCCTTTGTGCCGGTTTACTATGCGAACGGAAATCATGAGGAGCGGATGAATCGGGAGCGGGATGTGTACGGAGATTTGTATGATCGGTTCCAGATGGAATTAAAACGTCTGGGGGTTCATTATTTGTCGGATCGGAGCGAGGAGATCAATCCGTGGATCCGGGTGACTGGGTGCAATTTGCGGGAGATATATTATAAGCATCATTTCACGGTGCCGGAACTGCCGATGGAAGAGCTTTCAGAGCGGGTTGGAACTGCGGCAGAGAAGACGTGTTTTCAACAGATGAAAGAATCGTTTTTTCCTGACTTGGCGGAAAAGGAGCGGGAAGCCGGACATGAAATGTATGAGATATTATTATTTCATTCTCCCCTCTTTTTTGAGACCTGCCGGAAATGGGGCGCGGATCTGACGCTTTGCGGACATTTCCACGGCGGAACCATCCGGATCCCGGGGCTGGGAGGCGTGATGACGCCGCAGTACCAGTTTTTCCTGCCATGGTGCGCCGGACGGTTTGATGCGGACGGAAAGACGATGATCGTCAGCCGGGGGCTTGGGACGCATTCGATCAATGTGCGGCTGAATGACCGGCCAGAGCTGGTTTGTGTGACGTTGCGGGGAAAACAATAGAGAGATTCTGGTTATTGTACACGGGTAGGCACTTTTGGAACCGAAAGTGCCGTAAGAAAACGTGGTGGCAGCAGGAATAACTCTTCGGCACAGGTGGATGTATACGGAATTTGGTATATGATTGTAGAAAAAGCTGGCTAAAAGAAGGAGTTCGGAAAGAATGGAAATTTCCTATAAATTAGATAATTTTGAAGGACCGTTGGACCTGTTGCTTCATCTGATTGAAAAGAATAAAGTAAGTATCTACGATATTCCGATCGTCCTGATTACGGAGCAGTATCTGGAATATGTTAATCAGATGGATCATGAGGATCTGGATGTGGTCAGCGATTTTCTGGTGATGGCGGCGACGCTTCTGGACATCAAATCGCGGATGCTCCTTCCGAAGGTGGAAAAAGAAGAGGAAGAAGACGAGGAAGATCCGCGCGCCGAGCTGGTGCGCCGGCTGTTGGAATATAAGATGTATAAATATATGGCGCAGGAGCTGGAAGAGCGGGAGCAGGAGGCAGAGCTTCTCTTTTTTAAGGAACCGACGATTCCCCGGGAGGTGGCGAAATATGAAGAACCGCTGGATCTGGACAAGCTTCTGGATGGTCTGACGCTGGCAAAGCTGCAGAAAGTGTTTGACGCGGTCATGAAGCGGAATGCCAATAAGCTTGACCCGGTGCGAAGCCGGTTCAGTACGATCCGCAGGGAACCGATCAGCCTGGAGCAGAAGGTAAGGTCGGTGCTTTCTTATGCGCGGGAACACCGTCATTTTAAATTCAGCGATGTGCTGGAGAGGGAATCCGATCGCCTGGAGATAGTCGTGGCGTTTCTGGCAGTGCTGGAGCTGATGAGGATGGGACGGATTCATCTGGTGCAGGAAAAATTGTTTGATGAGATGCAGCTCGATACGGTGGATGTGGATGAAACGGAAGACGAGGCAGAGCTGGAACTTTCGACGGAGGAAGGAGAAGAGTATGCCAGAATTAGATGAAAAACGCGAGGAAGCCATCGTGGAATCGGTTCTCTTTACAATGGGAAAATCGGTTGAGCTGCGCCAGCTTGCGGCGGCGCTCGGGACGGATACAGAGCGCGCGGAAGCGGCGGTCAGACGATTACAGAGCCGTTATGAGGCAGAAAAGCGGGGCATGCAGATCACGCAGCTGGAGGACAGCTGGCAGATGGCGACCGCGCGGAATATTATGAGAATCTGATCCGGGTGGCAGCAACGCCGAAGAAGCAGATTTTAACGGATGTTGTGCTTGAGACACTCTCGATCATTGCTTATAAACAGCCGATCACGAAGCTTGAGATTGAAAGATCCGCGGGGTTAAATCGGATCACGCGGTCAATAAACTGATTGAGTACAATCTCGTTTACGAGGTAGGGCGTTTGGATGTGCCGGGACGTCCGGCATTGTTTGCGACGACGGAGGAATTTTGCGCCGGTTTGGAGTCGGATCGACGAAAGAACTGCCGGAACCGGCACCGGGACGAATTGACGAGTTCCGCATGGAGGCGGAGGAAGAGCTGAAGTTTGAGGGGAAACTGCCGGAAGAGGCAGAGAAGGAAATGAAATATTAACGTTTTCTTAACAATATTCATTCAATTCTGACATTAACAGATTCTTAACATCATATTTCTGTATTTTCTTGTAACTTTTTGTAGCCAACGTGGAAAATGAGGTCAACACAAACAAACAAGCAGCTCTTTCAAATCGCTACATAAATGAAAGAAGCCAGCAAAACAAAGGGGAATTGTTTATGTTGACACTTGAGCTTGATATGTATCAGGCGTGTGCTCTTGGCGCACTGGTCTACTGTCTGGGAAGATTGCTTGTACAAAAGCTGCCCTTCCTGAGCAAGTATTGTATACCGGCTCCGGTTGCGGGCGGTGTCGTATTTGCATTCGCTCATCTGGCGTTGTATGCAACAGGAGTTCTGGAGCTTTCCTTTGATACAACCTTACAGAGCGTATTTATGACGATCTTCTTCTGCAGCGTCGGTTTTACCGCCTGCTTCCGTCTGTTAAAGAAGGGCGGCGTTCAGGTATTTATGTTCCTGGCGCTGGCAGTTGGTATCTGTATCGTGCAGGATGCAGTCGGCAGCGGTCTGGCAGCAGCGTTTGGTCTGAATCCGCTTCTCGGCTTATGTATGGGTTCTATGCCGTTAGTTGGAGGTCACGGAACGAGTGGTTCCTTCGGACCGCTTCTGGAGCAGGAATACGCAGTTGTAGGCGCAACTACAGTTGCCTTGGCATCCGCTACATATGGTCTGGTATCCGGCAGTATGATGGGTGGTCCTATCGCCCGTGCCCGTGTTGAGAAACACCATCTGAAATCAACCGCAGCCGAGGAAGGCAATGCAGTTGACGAAGTAGCATCGCCGATCGACGGTCAGAAATTCACCACCGCGGCTGTATTCCTTGCAGTTGCAATCGGTGTTGGTACCTTCATTTTCGCGTTCTTTAAGAGCATTGGTCTTACATTCCCGACTTACATCGGTGCGATGCTGGCAGCAGCCGCTATCCGTAATATCTGGGATGTACAGCACAAAGATCTTCCGATGGAAGAAGTTGACGCACTGGGCGGTCTGTCCTTGAACCTGTTCTTAGCGATGGCAATGATGAGCCTGAAGCTGTGGCAGTTAGCAGCTCTGGCGCTTCCGATGATTGTTATCCTGTTAGTTCAGACGGTTGTTATGTTCCTGTATGCAAACTTCCTTGTATTCAACATCATGGGCCGTGATTACGAGGCAGCTGCTATGACCACCGCATTCTGTGGTTTCGGTATGGGCGCAACCCCGAACGCAATGGCAAACATGAGAGCACTGGTAGAGCGCTATGGTCCGGCTCCGCGTGCATTCTTCATCGTACCGTTAGTAGGAAGCTTATTTGTAGACTTCTTTAACTCCATGGTACTGACTACTTTCATGAACCTCTTATAATTTGATGGCTGGTTCAGCAAAGTATCCATTTAAAATATTTTGATATTGAAGTAGCTCCAACCTATTTCCTTCCCGGCGGTTCTGGATTTCCAGGCCGCCGGGATTTTTCGCGTGCAACGAGCGAAAGTCCGTGCCTGCACGAATTAATACTTTCGGAAAACGCGCGCGTGTGGTATTATAGAGAAACTGGAAAGTTGAAAAATATTTTTCGGGGAGGTGCTTTGTGAAAAACAAACTTGCAAGGCAGCCATTACCAGATAAAATGTGACATAAGAAAGGATTTCATACAGATATGAACAGCATGAACATAAAGATCAAATATTTCACAGACGCCATTGACCGCCTCGCCTACATTGACGGCAAATCTGACTGGATCGACCTGCGTGCGGCGCGTGAGGTGGTGCTGAAAAAGGGTGATTTTGCCCTGATTCCGCTTGGCGTGGCGATGGAGCTGCCGAAGGGCTATGAGGCGCATGTAGTTCCGCGCAGCAGTACCTTTAAAAATTTCGGCATCATCCAGACCAATCATATGGGTGATCGATGAGAGCTACTGCGGGGACAATGATCAGTGGCATTTTCCGGCATATGCGCTGCGTGATACAGTGATCCATGTCAATGACCGCATCTGCCAGTTCCGCATCATGGAGCATCAGCCGAAGATCGTATTTGAGGAGACGGAGAAGCTTGACAATAAAGATCGCGGCGGATCGGAAGTACGGGAAAGAATTAATAAAAGGTTTGGTAAAAATGAAGCAGATAAAGAGGTTAAAACGAGAAAAGTAAGTCTTTTCTGACAGCAGCGGTGCTTTCACTGGGCATCCTTTCCGGCTGCGGCGCTGAATCGAAGGAAGCGAAAGAAGCGCGTATGACCGGAATCGAGCAGTTAAATGCAGGTAATTATCAGGATGCGATTGATTCGTTTGGAAAAGCGCTGGATGAGAGCGATGGGATCGTCAATTCTTTGAGCTGGATGTTTTAAAATACCGCGGCGAGGCAGAATACAAACTGGCGGATTATAAGGCGGCAGCGCAGACCTATGGAATTCTGGCGGAGGTAGACGGCGGAAAAGCGGAATACCTCTATTATAAAGCGGCATCGGAGGCAGCAGACGGACAGGCGGAGGATGCCGAAAAGGATTTTGCGGCAGCGGAGGAAAAGGCGAAGAACAGCAAAAGAGCAGCGCCACGGCTCCGGGTGTGAGTCTGGCGTTTACGGCGCTTGCGTCGGCGGCGCGGGATGCCGGGGATAGTGAGCTCGCAGCCCAGTACTGCAATCAGGCGATCGAGCGCGGCGTGTCGGGGTCGGAGATTTATAATCAGCTTGCGATCAGTGAAATGGAGGCTGGCGATTATGAGAGCGCGATCTCCCATTATGAGGAGGCGCTTTCGCTGGCGGACAGTGAGACGGCGCTGGTAATCCGGCAGAATATTGCGGTTCTCTATGAGAAAGAGGGCGATTTTGCGAAGGCGCTGGAACAGTTTAAGGAGTGCCAGGCAGCCGGTGCGGACACACCGGAGGTGCAGAAGGAAATCCGTTTTCTGGAAAGCCGGTAAATATTGGAGGTAATATGGCAGAATTGTTCGATATGAAAGAACTGGAGGAGCGCGTCATTCTGGTGGCGGTCAGCACCTCTGATGAAGATGATACGGAGGCGTCCTTGGATGAGCTGGAGGAGCTGGCGGATACCGCCGGAGCGACGGCGATCGGGCGTCTGGTGCAGAACCGGGAGAAGATTCATCCGGGCACCTATCTGGGCAGTGGAAAGATCGGGGAACTGCGGGAGATGGTCTGGGAAATGGGCGCAACCGGCGTGATCTGCGACGATGAACTGTCCCCGGCACAGCTTCGCAATCTGGAATCGGCGCTGGATACGAAGGTAATGGACCGGACGATGGTCATTCTCGATATTTCGCGGCGCATGCGACGACGAGCGAGGAAAAATCCAGGTTGAGCTGGCACAGCTGCGTTACCGCGCAGCGCGCCTGGTCGGTCTGCGCAGTTCCCTGTCCCGTCTGGGCGGCGGTATCGGTACGAGAGGAGGTGAAAAGAAGCTGGAGATGGACCGCCGTCTGATTCATGAGCGGATCGGGCAGCTAAAGTCGGAACTGGAAGATGTCAAACGCCACCGCGAGGTGACGAGAAAACAGCGCGACCGGAAATATACGCTGTCGGCGGCGATCGTCGGCTACACGAATGCCGGTAAGTCAACGCTTTTAAACACCCTGACGGGTGCAGGAATCCTGGCACAGGATAAACTGTTTGCGACGCTGGATCCGACGACGCGTGGATTAAAGCTGGCGAGCGGACAGGAGATCCTGCTGACAGATACGGTCGGATTCATCCGCAAACTGCCGCACCATCTGATCGAGGCGTTCAAGAGTACGCTGGAGGAGGCACGTTATAGCGATATTGTCCTCCATGTGGTCGATGCGTCGAATCCGCAGATGGACACGCAGATGTATGTCGTATATGATACGTTACGTCAGCTGGAGATCGGCGATAAGACGGTGGTAACAGTCTTTAACAAGATGGATCAGGTGGAACAGCCGGAGACGCTGAAAGATCTGCATTCTGATTATCAGGTGCAGATTTCTGCGAAGACGGGCGCGGGGCTGGATGAGCTGAAGGATATTCTGGAAATGATTCTGCGAAACCGCAAGATTTATCTGGAAAAGGTATTTTCCTACCAGGAAGCCGGACGCATCCAGGCGATCCGCAAATACGGTCAGCTTTTAAAAGAAGAGTACCGGGAAGATGGCATTTACGTGGAGGCGTATGTGCCGACGGAGCTCTACGCAGGGCTGATGCGCTAACAGGCAGATGATAGGTTACTGTGTTACGTTCACGTATACGTGCCCAGTAACGGATTTGCCTTAAATACAGCAAATTCCTGCTGCCACCACGTTTTCTTACGGCACCTTTGAAATTCCGGGAATTGACTTTTTATTTTAAATTTGTTAGAATGTAGCATATTTATGGCTGTACAGAATGCTGGAAGGCAGATGCGTACAGATCCATACGGTAAAGAGGTGTGCGGGGAAAAACCGTATGCCTCTTCTTCATGTTTTGGCGGATGCTAAGAAGTTGTTAAGATGAAGAGAAAAGAGACGACAGGGCGCAGGCTGCTTGTGTCGGATAGAATGACCGCACAAGTTTGCAGACATCTGGGATAAAGGAGTTAGAAGATACAGAATGGAACAGAAGGGACAAAACGGACAGGAACAGATTCTCGTCGGAATTGACGTTGGCTCAACGACGACGAAGGTGGCAGTGATGGAGGCGGCAACGGGGAAAGTCCTGTTTTCGGACTATACACGCCATCACTCGGATCAGCTTCAGAGTGTGTCGAGAGCTGTAAAATTGGTGAAAGAGACGCTTGCGGGCGGTCATTTCTGACGGCGATGACCGGTTCGGGCGCAAAGCACCTCGGAAGAGCTGGAGATCCCTTATGTACAGGAGGTAGTGGCGAACTCGATCGCCTTGAAAGCCATGTACGGGGAAATCGGAACGGCGATCGAGCTGGGTGGACAGGATGCGAAGATTATCTTTTCCAGAGGGATAAACGGACGGGCGAGTTGCAGGTCGCAGATATGCGGATGAACGGCAGCTGTGCTGGCGGTACAGGTGCGTTTGTGGATGAGATTGCTTCTCTTCTTAAGACACCGGTTGAGGAATTTGACGCGCTGGCGGCACAGGGAACAACCGTATATGATATATCCGGACGGTGCGGCGTGTACGCCAAGACCGACATCCAGCCTCTTTTAAATCAGGGGAAAAATCAGATTTGGCGCTTTCCTCCTTCCATGCGATTGCTAAACAGACGATCGGCGGTCTGGCACAGGGACTTTCGATCGAGAAGCCGGTTGTCTTTGAGGGCGGTGCTGACCTTTAACCGGACGCTGGTGCGCGTGTTTGCTGAACGTCTGGACCTTCGGCCGGAGAATTTTAAGTCCGGACCGGCCGGAACTCCTGATTGCCTGCGGTGCGGCGCGTGCGGCAGTGAAGCTTTTCGAAGGAAGAGGCGCTCGCCACGGCAGACGGACTGTTGATCGGATCGAGGGTGCGTGCGGCGCGCGAGGAAGCAAAGAAACAAAGTGAAGCCGGAAATGGCGATGAGATGGCGGAGGGCACGTTCCGTTCCCGTCCATTTTGCCGATCAGGCGGCGCAGACGGAATTTCAGGAGAGACACAGACGTCCGGAACGAAAAACAGTATATCCGCAGTCAGGCAGTACGCTGCGGGCATATCTGGGTATTGATTCGGGCAGTACGACGACAAAATTTGTCTTGTTAGATGAGAATGAGGAACTTCTGGATCCCTTTATGCGCCGAATCAAGGCGATCCGCTGACGGTGGCAAAGAAAGCATTGATTGCGATGCGGGAAAAGTATGCGTCCCACGGCGTGCGGCTGGAGATTTTGGCAGCCGGGACGACCGGTTATGGAGAAATGCTGTTTTCACGTGCATTTTCGGCCGAGACACACGCGGTTGAGACGGTGGCACATGCGTGCGGCGGCAAAATACACGCCGGATGCGACGTTTCTTCTGGACATCGGCGGTCAGGATATGAAGGCAATCTGGCTGGACAATGGCGTTATCACAAATATTGTCGTGAATGAAGCCTGCTCATCCGGCTGTGGGTCGTTTTGGAAAATTTTGCATCCTCCTGCATATTCCGGCGCGGGAGATTGCTGAAAAGGCATTTTCTTCGCAGCATCCGGCTGCGCTCGGAAGCCGCTGTACCGTCTTTATGACGAGCAGTATCGTGACGGAGCAGAGAAATGGAAAGCTGCCGGAGGACATCATGGCGGGGCTGTGCCGTTCGATCATTGAAAATGTATTTACAAAGGTTATCCGTGTGTCGAACCTGGATTCTCTGGGAAAGAGGATTGTCGTACAGGGCGGAACGTTTGAAAATGATGCGGTTCTCTGTGCGCTGGAACAGTATGTCGGCCGCCCGGTGATCCGGCGCCGTATCCGGGCATTATGGGGGCGATCGGTGCGGCGCTTTTAGCGAAGGAAGAAGCACAGAGCCGGAAACAGCCGCATTTTATTGGTTTGGATCAAATGGAGTCCCTGACCTGGCAGCAGGAGGCGAATGTGCCGTGTCCGTTCTGTATGAACCATTGTCAGCGTGCGGTGGTGCGGTTTTCGAATGGAACCTCATGGATCACGAACAACCGTTGTGAGCGGGGCGAGATTCTTGGCGATCCGAAGGATGTGAAGGTGCGCGAGCGACTGAAAATAGCGTCAGAAACCCGGAATAAAGTGCCAAATCTCTATAAATTGCGGGAAGAACTCCTGTTTGCAGATTATCTGGATCAAGCGGAAGAAGGGGATGCATCGTCTGCAAAAAGTCATTCAGAGCGGGCAGCCGCTAAGACTGGTCTTGTGCCGAATGCTGTGTCTGATACTGTGCGGCGAAATATAACCATCGGTCTGCCGCGCGTCCTTGCTTTCTGGGATACGATGCCGTTCTGGACGACGTTCTGGCGTTCGCTGGGCTTTGAGATTCAGATTTCATCCCCGAGCACGCACAAGATGTTTGAGGAAGGCTTAAGCGCGGTAACTTCAGATACCGTCTGCTTTCCGGCAAAACTGGTGCACGGGCATATCCGCGATCTGGTAAAGAAGAAAGTGGATCGTATTTTTATGCCGTCGATTGCGGCGATCGGATCGGAAAATACGGAATCAACGAGCGAGTCCATGTGTGCAGTCGTGAAGGGATATCCGCTTGTGATCCGCAACTCGGATTCTCCGGAGAAACAGTGGGGCATTCCGTTTGATGCACCATTATTTTACTGGTACAGGGAGGAAGATAAAGAACGTCAGCTTATTACATATATGGAACAGACATTTTCCATCCAGCCGTCGGAAACGAAAAAGGCGGTTCTTGCAGGAAATGATGCGATGCGGCAGTTTGGGAGCCGCCTGAAAGAGGCGGGAGCGAAGGTTCTGGAAGAGGTGGAAAAAGAGGGGCGCTATGCGGTGGTGCTGGCGTCAAGACCGTATCAGAATGATGCGCTTGTCAACCACAGCCTGCCGGAGCTTTTGACCGAGTTCGGCGTTCCGGTTCTGACGGCAGATTCTGTTCCGGGCATTGAAAATGTGGATTTAAGCCACAGCCGTCTGGATGTCGTAAACAATTACCACGCGCGGATGCTGGCGTCCGCGGTTCTGGCGGCACAGAGCCAGAATCTGGAATATGTCCAGTTTGTAAGCTTTGGATGCGGGCATGACGCATATTTGTCGGATGAGATCCAGCGTATGATGCGGGAAATCTCCGGAAAATCACCGCTGATCCTGAAACTTGACGAGAGCGAGGTACAGGGACCGCTGCGGATCAGGGTGCGTTCCTTCCTGGAGACGATCAACATGCGGCGGAAGAAGCGGGAGATGGCGGAGAGGCTGCAAAACCAGCCTGGAACAAGCCGACAGGAGAATGCGGGCGGCGGAAATGAATGCGGGACGGCTGCGCTGGGACCAGACATTCAAAAATCCTGGCAGGTTCACGAACTTTCGGATCCATATCCGGTTAAATTTGAGGTGGAAGACCGCAAGAAGCGCACGGTTCTGGTCCCGAACACCTCCCACGCGTTCTGCCGGATTATGTCGGCGGCGTTGAAGACACAGGGAATCCGGGCAGTTCCGCTGGCGGTCGGCAGGGAAGAGGCGATCCGCCTCGGAAAGCAGTATGTCCACAACGATATCTGTTTCCCGGCGCAGATTGTCATCGGCGAGGCGCTGGCAGCACTTCGGAGTGGTCAGTATGTGCCATCTGAGACGGCGATCGGTATGGGAAAATACATCGGTGACTGCCGCCTGACCCATTACAGTGCGCTGCTTCGCAAGGCGCTTAACGACGCCGGCTACCCGGAGGTGGCGATTCTGACGAACGATGACGTCGATTATCATGATCTGCATCCGGGCTTCCGGATGAACCTTATGTCGGCGATCCGTCTGGCGGGAGCGCTTCCGATGATCGATATTCTGGAAGAGCTGCTTCGCAAGATCCGCCCGTATGAGAAGGTTTCCGGAAGCAGCGATCAGGCATTTGACGAGGCGATGGATTTCGTCGTGGATGGTCTGGAGCAGCATGGGCTTTCAGGCGCTCTGCGAGGCTTTAAAAAGGCGATCCAGCGGATGAATGCGATCGAATATGACCGGAGCCAGCCGCGCCCGCGCGTTCTGATCATCGGCGAGTATCTCCTCAATTTTCATCCGGGCGCGAATCATGAGATTGAGCGCTACCTGGAGAAAAATGGATTTGAGATTATCGAGGCGCGGATGACGGATGTTATCCGGAAAACGTATTTCTGCCAGGATGAGCAGATTCGGACGTATCATCTGAAAAAGCCGTTTGTCAAGAAAAACTGGTATCATGTGGCGAACCGGGTATTTGACGCTGCGCACGCGGCAGCGGATCGGATAGCGAAACAGCATCCGCTCTATACGCCTGTCTGCCGCCTGCCGGAACTGGTAAAGGAAAGTGACCCGATCATCCCGCACACCTTTGATGCGGGCGAGGGCGTGCTGATTCCGGGCGAGATCCTGCACCATGCGGCGCATGGCTGCCGGGCATTTGTGATTTTACAGCCATTTGGCTGTCTGCCAAACCATGTGGTAGGACGCGGCATCGTAAAAAAAATGCGGGAAATGTACCCGGACGCCCAGATCCTGCCGCTTGACTACGATCCGGATGTGAGCTTTGCCAATCTGGAAAACCGCCTGCAGATGCTGATTATGAATGTGAAAGAAAGAAGCGTGGACACGGTTGCCCTGCCGGACGTGGGGCAGAGAAGCCCCGTGGAGACTATGAATAGAAAACAGAAAAACGCCGATAATAAAAAGCAGAAAGTTTCCTGATTTCGGGTTAGACAAAAATAGAAATCACATAAGCCCACGCGGCGGAAAGGGACAGGCTATGAAACATCTGGAAATTGAAAAGGTGATTGGACGGGAGATTGTTGATTCGAGAGGAAATCCAACAGTGGAGGCGGAAGTTTATCTATCAGACGGAAGCATAGGACGCGGCGCGGCACCGAGCGGTGCATCGACAGGTGAATTTGAGGCTCTGGAGCTGCGCGACGGCGACAAGTCGCGTTTTGGCGGAAAGGGCGTACAGAAAGCAGTCCAGAATGTGAATACCGTGATTGCAGAAGTATTAAAGGGCATGGATCCGGCGAACATTTATGCGGTTGATAAAGCGATGATCGAGGCGGACGGAACCAAGGATAAATCCAAGCTGGGCGCGAATGCGATCCTGGCGGCTTCGATCGCGAGCGCACGGGCGGCAGCCAATGCGTATGGTCTTCCGCTGTACCGTTTTCTCGGCGGCGTATCTGGAAACCGTATTCCGGTCCCGATGATGAACATTTTAAACGGCGGCGCGCATGCGGCAAATACTGTCGATGTACAGGAATTTATGATTATGCCGGTTGGCGCGGAGAGCTTTTGCGAGGGACTCCGCTGGTGTACCGAGGTGTTCCATGCGCTGGCAGCATTGCTTAAAGAGCGCGGACTGGCAACCTCCGTCGGCGATGAGGGCGGTTTTGCACCGGATCTGGGAAGTGACGAAGAAGCAATCCAGTGCATCTTAGAGGCAGTGGAGAGAGCCGGATATAAGCCGGGCGAGAGTTTTGTCCTGGCGATGGATGCGGCATCCAGCGAGTGGAAGAGCGGCAGGAAGGGCGAATATCTGCTTCCGAAGAATGGCAAACACTTCACCTCCGAGGAGCTGATCGCACACTGGAAACAGCTCTGCGGGAAATACCCGATCGCCTCGATCGAGGATGGTCTGGACGAGGAGGATTGGGAAGGCTGGCAGAAGATGACCGCAGAACTCGGCGGACAGGTGCAGCTGGTCGGCGACGATCTGTTTGTAACAAATACCGAACGCCTGGAAAAAGGTATCCGTCTCGGCTGCGGCAATTCGATCCTGATTAAGCTGAACCAGATTGGATCCGTCTCCGAGACACTGGAGGCAATCAAGATGGCACATAAGGCAGGTTACACGGCGATTGTATCCCACCGTTCCGGCGAGACCGAGGATACGACGATCGCAGATCTGGCGGTCGCATTGAATACCTGCCAGATCAAGACGGGCGCACCGAGCCGGAGTGAGCGCGTGGCAAAATACAACCAGCTTCTGCGGATTGAGGAAGAGCTGGGAACCGGCGCACAGTATCCGGGGAAGGCGGCATTTAATAAAAATTAAGTTGTCTTTTTTGCGAGATATCGTGCAGACAAGCAATCTGTTACATTGCATGAAATGTGTGAATTGTTCCGAAAACGAATGCATTTCCTCAGAAACAGACAAAAATCATCTGGGGAAATGCCGGATGGCGTCGAAACAAAGGAAAATAGAATACAACTTTGAAAAGGAATGCGTTTTACCGTACAACCAGGACGGAGAGAAACGTATTCCTTTTTGTTTTGCATAAGACCGAAAAAAGGAATATTGCTAAAAGTTTGACAATATTTTAAAAAATAATCGTTTTTATACGAAATTTATTGACAAAACAGTGGGAATGATTGTAAAATAACTGTAAAGCAAATATGAAAAAGGGATTTATTTTTTTGAACGAATGGAAAAACGTTTTACCAAAGGAATGGTTCGGCGGATAACGTATTTCACATAAAAAGGAGGATGAAAGAATGAGAAAGAGAACATTAAGCATTGTACTTGCAGCAGCAATGTGTGCCAGCTTAACAGCCTGCGGCGGTGGCGGAAGTACTGCTGAGACAACGGCAGCTGACAGCAGCAATACCGAGACAAAGGCAGCCGACGCTTCAGAGAAATCTGACAAACCGCTTCGTGTGTGTGTTGTCTACACCGGCAACTTAGGTGATAAGAGCTACAATGACTCCTGCAACATGGGTGCACAGAAAGCAGTTGAGGATTTCGGCATCGAGCTTAAGAGCCTTGAGGGTACCACTGCTGAAGAGTGGAAAGCAAACCTGCTTCAGGCTTGTGATGACGGCTACGATTTAATCATCGGTGCTTCTTCCAACATCGCAGATTATATCACTGAGAATGCATCCAGTTATCCGGATACCAAGTTTGCAGTTATCGATACAACCGTTGATCTGCCGAACGTTGAGTCCATCAGCTTTGCTCAGAATGAGGGCTCCTTCCTGGCAGGTGCGGCAGCAGCTATGTTCACCACCAAGACCGATATCCCGAATGTCAATGAAGATCATATCATCGGCTGGGTAGGCGGTATGGATATTCCGGTACTTCATGACTTCTATACAGGTTATGAGCAGGGCGCGAAGTATATCGATCCGGATATCAAGATTCTTCAGGCTTTTGCAGGAAGCTGGACGGATCCGTTAAAGGGTAAAGAGCTGACGTTAGCACAGTATGAGCAGGGTGCTGATATTGTCATGAACGTAGCATCCGGTACCGGTGTTGGTATTCTGGAAGGTGCAAAAGAAGCTGACAAATACGCAATCGGCGTTGACTTAAACCAGGATTCCGATCAGCCTGGACATGTTCTTACTTCCATGGTTAAGAGAGTTGATAATGCCTGCTATCTGGTTATCCAGTCTGCAGTAGAGGGAACTTTTGAGGGCGGCACAACCAAATATCTGGCATTGAAGGACGGCGGTGTCAGCCTGACCGATTTCTCTGTTATCAAAGAATCTCTGGGCGACAAATTCCCGCAGGATATCGTTGATAAGTGTGATGAGCTTGCCGAGAAGATCAAATCCGGCGAGATCGTAGTTGAAAACTATGAAGGATTTGGCCCACAGGCATAATTGATAAAGACAAGGCCGGGAGCGAGTGAAACCTGGCGGCGAAGGGGGATCTGAATTCTTTCAGGTTCCCCTTCATTTTCAACAAAATGTTTTTTCTTGGAAAGAGCCGTCAGGCATTTCCGGACGAGAGGGTGATCGAATGAACGAATACGTAGTGGAGATGAAAGGAATTGTCAAAAATTTCGGGCAGGTTCAGGCGGTAAAGCATGGTGAATTTACTCTGAAAAAGGGCGAGATTCATTCTCTGATTGGTGAAAATGGAGCTGGTAAATCCACCATGATGAAGCTTCTGTACGGCATGTATCCCATTGACGAGGGCGAGATTATCGTCAAAGGTGAACCGATGGGAACCATCACACCGAAGCTTGCAATTGAGCACGGTGTCGGCATGGTCCATCAGGAATTTATGCTGGTGAATGAGCTGACGGTTCTGGAGAATATTATTCTGGGATTTGAACCGAAAAAGGGATTGACAATTGACTTTGACAAGGCAAGAAAAGAAGTTAAAAAGTATATTGAACAGTATCATATGGACGTGCAGCTGGATAAGAAGGTAAGCCAGATTTCAGTAGGTGAGGCGCAGCGTGTGGAGATTATCAAGACATTGATGCGAGGTGCTGATATCATCATTCTGGATGAGCCTACAGCGGTTCTGACCCCTCAGGAGGCGGAACGTCTGTTTGAAATCCTGAACAATCTGAAACAGGATGGAAAATCCCTTGTCTTTATTTCCCATAAGCTGAATGAAGTTATGGCAATATCAGACCGCATCTCTGTGATGCGTCAGGGACAATATATGGGCACTGTTAATAAAGAGGAAACTTCTCCGCTGGATCTGACCAAACGAATGATCGGACGTGAAGTATTCTTAAACATTGATAAGGCTTATTCTGAGGCGGGAGATACGATTCTGGAGGTTCAGGATGTGTGGATTCCCAGCCAGAAGGAGACATCGAAGATCCGGGGCATGTCCCTGCATGTCAAGGCCGGTGAGATTGTCGGCGTGGCAGGTATCGATGGAAATGGACAGAGTGAGCTGGTTGAGGCGATCACCGGACTCCGCAAGGTAGAGAAGGGCAAGATCCTTCTTTGCGGCAAGGATATTACGAATCAGAGTCCGAGAAAAGTGAGAGAGAGCGGTCTTTCCCATATTCCGGAGGATCGAAATACAAGAGGTCTGAACCGTGCCATGACCATCGAGGAAAATCTGATCGCAGTCCGCCTGGATCAGCCTCCATTTACCAGGGGCATCATGATGAATAAATCAGGACAGGATACCTATGCAAAAGAAATGGTAGAACAGTTTGATATCCGCCCGGCGGATTATAATCTTCCTACATCTTCCTTATCCGGCGGCAATGCACAGAAGGTCGTAGTAGCCCGGGAGGTATCTCTTGGCAATAAGCTTCTGGTAGCATCCCAGCCTACCAGAGGTGTAGATATCGGTGCCATCGAGCTGATTCGTAATACACTGGAAAAGGCGAAAAGGCAGGCGCCGGTGTCCTGCTGGTATCGGCAGAGCTGGAGGAGATTATCTCCCTTTCGGATCGTATCGTTGTTATCCATGAGGGCAAGATCACGGCGAGATGCGTGCGGATGAGGCGAATGAGAACAATCTGGGTCTGCTTATGATGGGCGGTACAGACACAGGGAAGGACGTGAAGCAGCAGTATGAATCAGACATTAAATGGTATTCGAAGGATTCTTATTACGATACTCGTTGCGATGGGTGTCGGTGCGCTGTTTATCATAGCCATCGGGGAAAATCCCATTGATGCATATGCGGCGCTGTTCCGCGGTGCTTTTGACGGAAAGCTCCGTCTAGGCACAACCTTGGCAGGATTTACTCCGCTGCTGCTGACATCCATTGCCTTTGCAGTTGCAGCGAAAGCAGGTGCTTTTAACGTAGGTGTTGAGGGCGAGGTTTTCTTGGGCGGTATCACAGCTGCTTATATTGGCATTAACTGGATTCCTTCCGAAGCCAGCTCTGTATGTGGCCTGTTTCGTAGGTGCTATGGTGGTAGCAGCTGCCTGGGCCTTTATTCCGGCGGTTCTGCGTGCCTATTATAATGTAAATGAAGTATGTACTACGATTTTGATGAACACGGTAGCACTTTATATTACATCCTATCTGGTCAGCGGACCTATGAGTGCGGGTACTGCTAACGCTCAGTCCCTGCCGGTTACGGTAAGGCTGTATCAGTTTATGAAACCCAGCAGTGTTAACGTAGGTATTTTCATCGCGGCCATCACCGTGATTGTGATTATTTTATGCTTCAGAAAAGCAGCTGGGGCTACAAGATCCGTACCGTCGGCCTGAATCCGACCCATGCGGATTATGTGGGAATTGATTCCAAAAAGGTATTTGTCGGTGCTATGATGCTTTCCGGTATGTTAGGCGGCATGGCAGGCTGCATCGAGGTTCTGGGTGTTCACGGATATTTCCTGAACAACTTCGCAACTGGACTTGGAAGCAATGGTATGCTGGCAGCTCTGATTGTAAAGAACAACATGGTTTCGACTCCATTTATGGCATTTTTCCTGGCAGTTTTAAAATCGGGCGCTATGGGAATGCAGCAGTCAACCGGTGTGCCGAAATCACTGGTTGATACCATTACAGCTGTGTTCATTATCATAGCGACCATGGAGACTGCGTTCCAGTTTGCAAAGAAACGTAAAAAGAAAACGGAGGAGAAGAAGGAGGATAAGGCATGAATGCGATAATGCAGAATTTTGATAAAATCTTTAATGCGTCGCTGATTTATGCAACGTTTCGTTCAGCGACTCCGATCATCTTTGCCGCTCTTTGTGCGGCTATCACTCAGCAGGCCAATATCTTAAATATCGGTACAGAGGGTATCATGCTGGTAGGTGCTTTTACTGCAGTTGCAGTCAGCTTCTTTACCGGAAGCTGGTTATTAGGCATTCTGGCAGCGATGATCGCCGGTGCTGTCATTGCCATGATCATGGCAGTGGGACATATCCGGTACAATTCGGAGATCTGCGCCATCGGTATGGGTATTAATATGCTGGCACTGGCTATTACTAAATTCATGGTAAATGCGATTTTCCACAGTACCGGAAGTTTTTCAAGCCCGGATATCAAGGCGATTCCCCGTGTGAACGTTGCATTTTTAGACAATCTTCCGGTGGTGGGGGATCTGTTTAACAACTGGTGCGTGACCGAGTGGTTTGCCATCGTTCTGATTATCCTGCTTCAGTTTTTCTTCTATAAAACTGTATGGGGACTGCGTCTGCGTGCAGTAGGTCAGTTTCCGGAAGCGGCGAAGACGGCAGGTATCAAAGTAAATGCTGTGAAATATCAGGCAATGCTGCTTTCCGGTCTCATCGGAGGTCTGGCAGGTGCTCATCTTTCCCTGGGTTACAGTACCCAGTTTATCGAGAACATGACCAACAACCGTGGTTTTATGGGCGTTGCAGCCATGTATTTCGGCGGTGCCAACCCGGTTCTGACCACACTGGGCTGTCTGCTGTTTGGATTTTCAGATTCCGTCGGTGCCCGTCTCCAGGCATATGGCATTCCATCCCAGTTCGTTCTGATGATGCCGTATATCGTGACCATCGCGGTACTGGCAATTTCCATGATTGCGAAGATTTCAGCCAACAAGAAGAGAGAATCATCCCTGCATGTGGGAAGCTGATGATGAAGAAAGATAAAACACTATAAGGAGGACATAATCAGATGGAAAAGACAAAAATTATTCTTGACTGCGATCCGGGACATGATGACGCGGTCGCGATCACGCTGGCGGCGAACAGTGACAAGATCGCTCTGTTAGGTATTACAGTCGTAGCAGGCAACCAGACGCTGGAGAAAACGCAGATTAATGCGAGAAATGTGTGCCAGTGGCTCGGTGTGGATGTGCCAGTGTATGCGGGCTGCGGACAGCCGATGGTGCGTGAAAAAATGATAGCGGGCGATATCCACGGTGAAACAGGGCTGGATGGTCCGGTTTTCCCGCCGCTGACAAAAGAATTAGAGAAAGAGCATGCAGTCGATTTCATCGTTAAAACCCTGATGGAGTCCGATGGCGATATCACGATGGTGACAACCGGTCCGATGACCAATCTGGCGATGGCGATGCGGATGGAACCGGCGATTATTCCGAAGATCAAACAGATCGTCCTGATGGGAGGTGCGTATACCAATGGTAACGTAACTCCAGCGGCAGAGTTCAATATCATCGCCGATGCGGATGCAGCGTATGTATGCTTTACCAGCGGACGCCCAATCACGATGATGGGTCTGGATGTTACCCGCAAGGTACTGTGCTATCCGGAGATCGTTGACCGGATGGAGAAGATAGGCAATAAGGCATCCAAGCTCTTTGCGGATCTGATGCGCTTCTTCTGCAAGACCCAGAAAGAGGTATTTGGCTGGGAAGGCGGACCTCTGCACGATCCGGTTACGATCGCATGGCTGATTGATCCGAGCGTTGTGACCCTGAAACCGATGCATGTGGACATTGACATCCGCAGCGTCCAGTCCTACGGACGTACTAACTGCGATTTCTTCGGTTACGGCGGACAGGAGCCGACTGCAAACGTAGCGATCGATATCGATGCGGCGAAGTTCTGGGATATCGTTGAGGCAGGGCTGAGAAGATACAGCGAGGCATAGTTCATAATACTTGTGTTCGGAGGCAGATATAGATGAGAGACCTGAAAGAAGTTTTAGAGCAGAACAAAGAGAAATATATCGAAGAACTCAAGAATCTGGTGGGAATTGATACTCATGACTTAGGGCACGGAATCGACGGTGGTCTGGAGAAACAGGGACAGGAGTATATGGTAAACCTGTTTGAATCGATGGGAGCCGACGGATCACGGTGGATCCGATGGATGAGGCTGTGATTCAGGAAAGCTACAAAAAGCATCAGGAAGGAAACCTGGGGCACAACCAGACCGACCGTGCCAATGTCTATGCGACATTTAAAGGAAAACAGGGCGGAAAAAGCCTGTTATTTAACGGTCATATTGACGTTATGCCGGCGGAGATGGAAGACGGCTGGACGAACCCGCCGTTTGAGCCGGTAATTCGGGATGGCAAGATGTACGGACGCGGCTGCACGGATATGAAGGGCGGTCTGATGGCATCGGTGATGGCGGTAAAGCTTTTGCAGGATGCCGGGTATGAGCTGCCGGGCGATGTGACAATTACCTCCGTGTGTGACGAGGAAGGCGGAGGCAATGGCTCGATCCAGGCGGTAATGCGCGGTCTGAAAGCCGACGGCGTTGTCAACTGCGAGCCGACCGACGATACCCTGATTCTGGCGCATATGGGCTGGGTATTCTTTAAGGTTGATTTTGAAGGAAAAGCGTGCCATTCCGGTGCAAAAGCCGAGGGCGTCAGCGCGATCGAGAAGGCGATCAAAGTAATTCAGGGGTTAAATGAGATGGAGCACCGCTGGCTTCTGACGATCCGCCACCGCCTGCTTCCGCCGCCGAGCTTAAATATTGGCGTGATCGAGGGTGGAACCGCCGGTTCTACCGTGCCGGGCGAGTGCAGTTTTTCTACCTGCGTCCACTATGTTCCGACCCTGATGAATCAGGATATGGTTGTAAAGGAATTTACAGAGGTCGTTGAGCGGATCAGCCGTTCCGATGCGTGGATGGAGGCACATCCGCCGAAGATTTCCATTTACCAGACCGGACACGGGTTTGAGATGGAGGAGGATCATCCGCTGGTAGACACCTTTAAGGAGGCGTACAGTGAGGCACTTTCGCGCAACGTGAAGGTGGAAGGATCCCATTTTGGCTGTGATTCCCGCCTGTGGCGCAACATTGCCGGATGCCCGACGATCCAGTACGGACCGGGTGAGGGCGCACAGTGCCATACCGTGGATGAGTGGCTGAAGCTCGATTCCTATCTGGAAGCGATTCTGGTGTATGCGAAACTGATTTTGGCGTGGGGAAAAAATAAATGAGAAAAGGAGATATGATCATGAGCAAGAAAGTATTACTGGCAGGCGAGTCCTGGATGAGCTATACCACCCATGTAAAGGGCTTTGACGCGTTTTATACCTCTACCTATGAGACAGGAGAGAAATGGCTGAAAGCTGCATTGGAGGCAGGCGGCTACGAAGTAACCTTCCTTCCAAACCATCTGGCAAATGAAGAATTTCCATTTACAATGGAAGAACTGAAACAGTATGATCTGGTAATTCTGTCCGATATTGGAGCGAACACCCTGCTTCTGCCGGGTGCTACGTTTAACCGCAGTGAGAAAATGCCGAACCGCTGCAATCTGATCCGCGACTATGTCAACGATGGCGGCGCTCTTCTGATGGTCGGCGGCTATCTGACCTTCTCCGGCGTGGATGCAAAGGGCAAATGGCATGACACAGCCGTACAGGAGGTTCTTCCAGTTGAGGTTCTGACGGTCGATGATCGTATGGAACACTGCGAGGGTGTAAAACCGGTAACCGTGGGCGAGCATGAAGCTTTAAAGGGCATTCCGACCGACTGGCCGGAGGTTCTCGGTTACAATAAGGTAATCGCAAAACCGGAGGCAGAGGTTCCGGTTACTGTAGAGGGCGATCCGTTTATCGCGTTTGCTTCTTATGGAAAAGGGCGCAGCGGTGTTGTCACAACCGACTGTGCACCGCACTGGGCACCGCCGGAATTCTGTGAGTGGGAATACTACAATAAATTGTGGCAGAATATCGCAGACTGGCTGATTCAGAAATAAGATAGCAGGAAAAAGGAGAGCGCGTATGGACGGAGCGGTGAAACTTTTAAAAGAGCTTCTGACCATTCGGAGTGTCAATGGACGGGATGACGAGGGAGCAGTGGCAGAATATTTGTGCAAGTATTTCGAACAATCGGGAATTTCTGCACATATACAGCGGATTGACGCGACACACGCCAATGTGCTGGCGGAGCTTGAGGGGGAGTCGGATGGCGCTCCGATCTTCTGGAACGGGCATCTGGACACGGTTCCTTACGGAGATACCGGAGAATGGAAGACTGACCCGGCGGTTCCGGTGGAACGGGACGGTTTTCTCTATGCCCGCGGTGCCAGCGATATGAAGAGTGGGCTTGCCGCGATGGTGTACGCGCTCTGTGAATATAAAAAATCCGGTCGTCCGGTGCCGCGTACGATCCATTTCCTCGGAACCTGTGATGAGGAAAAGGGCGGCATCGGCGCCAGGGAGATCTTAAAGGAAGTCCCGGAGACGTCGATTGGAACGCTTCTGATAGGAGAACCGACGGGATGCAGGCTGGGCGTGGCGCAGAAAGGCTGCCTGTGGCTGGAGATAGAAGCACACGGAAAGACGAGCCACGGGGCATACCCGCAGGAGGGCTGCAATGCCGTGGAACAGGCGATGGCGCTGACAGGTGAGATTGAAACATATGTGAAAAGCTTCACACACCCGGTTCTCGGCGCATCAACCGCGCAGGTAACGCAGATTTCCGGCGGCGTGGCGCCAAATATGACGCCGGACACCTGCCGGATTCTCATGGATATCCGTATGACACCGGGACTGACAAGTCAGATGGTAGTCGGTCAGGCGGAGGCGTTCGCGGCGGCGCGTTCCGTTACATCAGAAGAAAAATTCCGCGTCAGCTGCCGGATTGTCAATGACCGGCGGGCGATCGAGATTGGAGAATCCCATCCGCTTGTGAAACAGCTCTCGAAGGGACTGGAGAAAAAAGGGCTTCCGGTGGAGACGACTGGGATTAATTTCTTTACAGATGCTTCGATCCTGGTGGAACACAAGCTGGATGCAGCCGTTCTCTTATTTGGTCCGGGCGAGGCAGGTATGGCGCATAAGCCAAATGAGCGGGTCGAGATAGAAAAATATCAGAAATCCATTCAGGTTCTCATGGATCTGATCGCATCGGAGGTGGATGAGTGAGGGCAACCATCAAGGATATTGCCGCTGCGACTGGTTTTTCCGTGACGACAATCTCACTGGTTCTCAATGGAAAAGGATATAAGATCTCGGATGAGACAAAGAATCAGATCCTAGCGAAGGCGCGGGAACTGAATTATCGTCGAACCAGCTCGCGGTCAGCCTGGTAAAGCGGCAGAGCAAGACCATAGGATTTATCGTCCCGGATATTTCCAATGTATATTTTGCCAATATGGCGCGCGCGATCGATGAGGCGTGCCGCGAAAATGCTGGAGTGTGATTCTCTGCAACACGAATGATAATTATGACCGGGATCGCGAGTATATCGATCTTCTGGCGGATAAAGGCGCGGACGGCATTGTGTTTATCATGGCTAAAGATAATACGCGGGAGATGGCGGCGGAGGAGATCGATTATCTGGAATCGATCCACATACCCTATGTGGTAGTTGACCGGATCCCGGAGCTTCGGAACTGTCCGGCGGTCGGTACCGACCATGAGATCGGCGGTTATCTGGCGGCGCGCCATCTGTTAAGCCTTGGACACCGGCGGATTGCCTGCGTTGTGGGACCGCATGCGACCCAGATGGATTCGGAGGCCCGTTACCATGGCTACTGCCGGGCGATGGAGGAGGCGGAATTCCAGTGGATGAACGTCTCGTCTGTGCCGGCGAGTATACGCAGGAGGGCGGCGCGGCGGCGGTCGAAAGCTTATTTCACAGGATTTTACGGCGATTTTCGCCTGCAACGACGCTTCGGCGTATGGCGTATGCAGAAAACTCAAGGAATACAGAAAGAAAGTACCGGAAGATGTTTCGGTTGTCGGATACGATGACGTTTTCTATGCCCGGATGCTGGAGGTGCCGCTGACAACGATACGCCAGCAGGTACGGGAGATGGGAAGAGAGGCGGTGCGGCTGCTTCTGAAACAGATACGGGAACATAAAGACCGGAGAGCAAGGTAATCTTTGCGCCGGAACTGGTGGTGCGGGAGAGCACGGCGAGAATACAGCCGTCTCGGTAACCGGAGAGAGGGAGCAGAGTGAAGGTATTGAATTTTGGTTCGCTGAATATTGATTATACGTATCAGGTGGATCATTTTGTAAGAGCGGGAGAGACGATGTCCTCCGAGTCGCTGCAGGTATTCAGCGGCGGCAAAGGGCTGAATCAGTCGATCGCGCTGAGCAAGGCGGGCGCAGACGTATGGCACGCCGGAGCTGTCGGAGCCGGGGATGGAGATTTTCTCATCGAGCAGATGAAGAAGGCGGGCGTCCACACGGAGCTGATCGAGCATCTCGACGGGCAGACAGGACACGCGATCATCCAGAAAGATCCGGCAGGGCAGAACTGCATTCTGCTGTATGGCGGTGCCAACCAGCGGATCACGAGGGAAATGGTGGATCGCGTCCTGACACAGTTTGAGGCGGACGATTTCCTGATTTTACAGAATGAGATCAGCGAGATCGGCTATATCATGGAGAAAGCCCATGAAAAAGGCATGAAGATCGTTCTGAATCCGTCCCCGATGAATGCGAAGATCCTGTCCTATCCGCTGGAATATGTGGATTACTTCTTATTAAATGAGGTGGAGGCGTCGGATATCTGCGGCATTGAGGCAACCAAAGATCCGCAGGCGCTGATGAACGGACTGGTAAAACGGTTCCCGGAGGCGAAGATTGTCCTGACACTCGGCGGCGATGGTTCCGTGTACCGCGATGGCGACACAGTCCTTCGTCAGGGAATCTATAAAGTGCCGGTTGTGGACACGACGGCGGCAGGCGATACATTTACCGGTTATTTTATCGGCGGCTTACAGCTCGGTGAAGACCCGAAGACGGCGCTGGAACATGCGGCAAAAGCGGCAGCGATCGCCGTTTCCCGCCCAGGAGCAGCTCCGTCGGTGCCGAACCGGGAGGAAGTCGAGACGTTTGAAGGATAAAAAGCACCTGAAAACTTGTCTTTTAAAACAGAATATAGTAAAATACCATTTGGTGGCGTTTCCGAAATTCGGGCTGGTACCGGGATTTGCGGAGGCGCCTCTTTTTTGTGCCCGTCTGACTCTTGTCAGTGTGGGCCTGTAGAAATAAAAAAGGAGAAGGTAAGTAGAAATGGGAAGAGAACGTTTTTCCTCTCGGCTGGGATTTATCCTGATTTCCGCGGGCTGTGCGATCGGTCTGGGAAATGTGTGGAGATTCCCGTACATCGTCGGTCAGTATGGCGGCGCGGCGTTTGTACTGATTTATGCGGCATTTCTGGTGCTTTTAGGTCTTCCGATCATCGTTATGGAATACTCGGTCGGCAGAGCGAGCCAGAAGAGTGCGGCGCTTTCATTTGATGTGCTGGAGCCAAAGGGTACTAAGTGGCATTTTGAAAAATGGTTCGCGATGGCGGGCAACTATGTCCTGATGATGTTTTATACGACGGTAGCCGGATGGCTTCTGCTGTATGTGTTCAAGATGGCGAAAGGCGATTTCGTGGGTCTGGATGCGGACGGTGTAGCCGGGGAATTTGGCTCTGTACTGGCAAATCCGGGTTTGATGACGGTATTTATGCTGCTCTGTGTCGTATTCTGTTTTTCCATCTGTGCGATGGGACTCCAGAACGGCGTTGAGAAGATCACAAAGATGATGATGGTCTGCCTGTTATTCCTGATGGTTGTGCTGGCAATCAATTCGGTGCGGATGGAAGGCGGACGTCCGGGACTTGAATTTTACTTAAAGCCGGATTTTGGCAAGATTCAGGAGGTTGGTGTCGGCAAGGTCGTATTTGCGGCGCTGGGACAGTCGTTCTTCACGTTGAGTATCGGTATCGGTGCGATGGCGATTTTTGGAAGTTATATCGATAAAGAGCGCAGCCTGACCGGCGAGGCGATCAATGTACTGGTCCTTGACACGCTGGTAGCGTTTATGGCGGGACTTATCATTTTCCCGGCGTGTGCGGCTTACGGTATCGAGGCAGGACAGGGACCAAGCCTGATCTTCATCACGCTGCCGAATGTATTTAACCACATGGCAGGCGGACGTTTCTGGGGCACGCTGTTCTTTGTCTTTATGACCTTTGCGGCGGCATCAACGGTCACAGCGGTATTCCAGAATATCGTATCCTTTGCAACGGATCTGACTGGCTGTTCGATCAAAAAGGCAGTCTGCGTCAATCTGGTGGTGATTGCGGTCCTGTCGCTTCCGTGCGTGCTGGGTTTCAATCTCTGGAGTGGTTTCATGCCGTTCGGAGAGGGCAGCAACGTGTTGGATCTCGAGGATTTCATCGTCAGCAACAACCTGCTTCCACTCGGAAGTCTCGTTTACCTGATGTTCTGTACCAGCCGGTATGGATGGGGATTTGAGAATTTTCTCAAGGAGGCAAATGAGGGAAAAGGCGTGAAGTTCCCGCGCCAGGTGCGAGCGTATGTGACATATGTCATTCCACTGATTGTGCTGTTTATTTTTGTGCAGGGTACTGGAGTAAGTTTTTCCAGTAGACTGTGCAGCTCTTTAGGTAACGAGAAGGAAAGTCCGGCAGAGGCAAACTCCGCCGGACTTTCCTTTTTTCGCCAAGGCTATTGACATAGTATTTAAGGGAAAGTTTTACGGGATTTTTACACAGTTTTGTTGATTCTGTATAAACAAAAGCTATATTATAACCATTTGTATTAATTTTTATACAGAGTGAAGGGGGCAGAAGATTCATTTTTCAATTGTGAATTTTTTTTACCTGTGTTATACTATACGCGGTAGATTCTAGCTCCTACGCCCGATAATATTTTCACAATTTCGGCAGAAAAGGCATCTGACGGGAGGTGAATGGGTGGAGGATGAAGGAAAATTTAGTAAGAGAAAGAGGGTTTAATTGATGGGTTTGGCTACATTTATAGGCGGCATTCATCCATATGAGGGTAAAGAACTGTCTGAGGATAAGCCGATCAAGGTTCTCGAACCGTTACAGGGCGAGATCATGGTTTATCCGCTGTCCCAGCACATTGGCGCACCTGCGAAACCACTGGTAGCGAAGGGCGATCACGTGCTGAAAGGCCAGATCATTGCAGAGGCAGGCGGATTTATTTCCGCAAACGTACTCAGTTCTGTTTCCGGTACGGTAAAGGGAATCGAGTCCAAGCTGGTTGCTAATGGTGCAATGGTTCAGTCAATCCTGGTGGAGAATGACGGTGAAGAAGAGGCGATTGAGGGCTTCGGAACAGACAGAGATGCAACAAAGCTGTCGAAAGAAGAGATCCGTAAGATCGTTAAGGATGCTGGTATCGTCGGCCTGGGCGGCGCTGGTTTCCCGACACATGTAAAGCTTACTCCGAAGGATGAGAACGCAATTGATTACGTTATCGTCAACGGTGCAGAGTGCGAGCCGTACTTAACCAGTGACTATCGTACCATGATGGAGCGTCCGGAGCAGATTATCGGCGGCCTGAAGGTTATGCTTCAGCTGTTTGACAATGCGAAGGGTGTTATCGGTATCGAGAACAACAAGCCGGAGGCTATCAAGAAGCTGACGGAGATGGTAAAGGACGAGCCGAGAATCGAAGTATGTCCGCTGCTTACCAAGTACCCGCAGGGTGGTGAGCGTACACTTATCTATGCAGTGACAGGACGTGAGATCAATTCTTCCATGCTGCCGGCAGATGCAGGCTGTATCGTAGACAATATTGATACCGTTGCTTCTATTTATAATGCAGTATGCAAGACAACTCCGCTGATCCGCAAGATCATTACGGTAACCGGTGATGCCATTGCAGAGCCGCAGAACTTTGAGGTACGCCTTGGTACCAACTATCAGAGACTGGTAGAGGCAGCAGGCGGCTTTAAACAGGAACCGGAGAAGATGATTTCCGGTGGTCCTATGATGGGACAGGCTCTTTTCAGCCTTGACTTCCCGGTAGCGAAGACTTCATCTGCTCTGACCACCTTTACCAAGGATCAGGTAGCAGCGATGGAGCCGTCAGCATGTATCCGCTGCGGACGCTGCGTAGGCGTTTGTCCGGAGCATCTTGTACCTCCGCTGATGATGAAGGCATCTACGGCTCACGACCTTGAGAAATTCCAGAGCTTAAACGGCATGGAATGCGTTGAGTGCGGATGCTGTGCATATGCTTGTCCGGCAAGACGGCCGCTGACCCAGGCATTCAAAGAGATGCGTAAGGCAGTAGCAGCCAGCCGCAGAAAGTAGGAGGTGGGAAGAAATGGAAAAATTATTAAAAGTATCGTCATCACCTCACGTTCGTGACGGAGTTACGACACAGCGCCTGATGTTTGACGTTGTGATCGCCATGATTCCTGCCAGTGTTTATGGTGTATGGCAGTTCGGCATGAATGCACTTCTGGTTCTGATCGCTACCGTGATCGCCAGTGTGGCAGCCGAGTATCTTTATGAGAAATTAATGCACAAGCCGATTACGATTTCGGACGGCAGTGCAGTTGTTACCGGCATGATTCTTGCACTGAATATGCCGCCGGAAATCCCGGTTTGGATCCGGTTCTTGGTGCATTCTTTGCAATCATCGTTGTAAAACAGCTTTACGGTGGTCTGGGACAGAACTTCATGAACCCGGCACTGGCAGCCAGATGTTTCCTTCTGACTTCCTTCGCTCTGTTTATGAATAACTTCTCATCCGCAAAGCTTGGATTTGACAGTCTGACAGGTGCAACTCCGCTGGCACAGTTAAGAGCCGGTGCGACAGTGGATCTGGCATCCCTGGTAATCGGACGTATCCGGGAACTATCGGTGAGGTATCTGTAATTGCCCTGCTGATTGGTGCGATTTACATGGTAGTCCGCAAAGTTATCAGCCCGGTTATTCCGCTGATTTACATTGGAACCGTATTTGTATTTACATTCCTGTTTGCGGATTCAACCTGACCTATTCTCTCAGTGAGATCTGTGCAGGTGGTCTTATCTTCGGTGCATTCTTTATGGCAACCGATTATGTAACGAGTCCTCTGACTCCGAAGGGACAGATCGTATACGGACTGATCCTCGGAATCGTAACCGGAATCTTCCGTCTCTGGGGTGCTTCTCGGAGGGCGTTTCCTATGCGATCATCTTCAGCAACCTGCTGGTTCCGCTGATTGAGCGCTATACGCTTCCGACAGCATTTGGAAAAGGAGGTCAGAAGAAATAATGAACCAGATTATCAAAAATACAATCATCCTTTTCGTTATTACTCTGGTAGCTGGTATCTGTCTGGGAACAGTACATGATATTACGCTGGATCCGATTGCACAGGCACAGGAGGCAGCAGCTACTAAAACTTATCAGGAAGTTTACCCGGATGCGGCAAGCTTTGATGAACCGCAGGAGCTGGCTGACGCAGTAACTGCTGCAGCGGACAGCATCTCTGAGTGGGGATTTGGAAAAGTTACCATCAATGATGCAAAAGAAGCGCTGGATGCAAGCGGCAACCAGATCGGTTACCTGATTACCTCTACCTCCGCAGAGAGCTACGGCGGCAACGTGCAGATCGCAGTTGGTATCACCAACGAGGGCGAGCTGACCGGTATCGGTTTCTTAAGCATCAGCGATACGCCAGGTCTTGGTATGAGAGCCAAAGAACCGGATTTCAAGGATCAGTTTATCGGCAAGAAAGCTGAGAACCTGGAAGTTACAAAGACAGGCGCGTCTGCAGATAATCAGATTGAAGCCATCAGTGGTGCAACGATCACTTCCAAGGCAGTCACCAACGCGACAGATGCAGCTATCTATTTCGTGGCTAACTGCCTGGCACAGTAGGAGGTGGAAAGATTATGAATAAATATGTAGAGCGCTTATATAACGGTATCTGGAAAGAAAACCCGATTTTCGTTCAGATGCTGGGTCTGTGTCCGACCCTGGCGGTAACCACTTCCGCCATCAACGGTGTCGGCATGGGACTTTCGACAACCGCCGTACTGATTGCGGCGAACTTTCTGATTGCATTGCTTCGTAAGATCATTCCGGACGGCGTGCGTCTGCCGGCAGAGATCGTAGTCGTAGCATCCTTCGTAACCATCGTAGATATGTTGATGGAAGGTTTCGTTCCAAGCTTATATGCTTCCCTGGGACTTTACATTCCGCTGATCGTAGTTAACTGTATCATCCTTGGCCGTGCCGAGGCATATGCTATGAAGAACGGTCCGATCCTGTCTGCATTTGACGGTATCGGTATGGGACTTGGATTTACAGTTGCTCTGGCACTCATCGGTTCCTTCCGTGAGCTTCTGGGTGCAGGTACTATCTTTGGTATCCAGATTATGCCGGCTTCCTATCAGCCGATCTCAATCTTCATCCTGGCGCCGGGTGCATTCTTCGTACTGGCTTGCCTGACTGCTCTTCAGAATCGTCTGAAGATGCCGTGTGCAACAAACGGTTCCGTAAAAGAGAAGAAGAAGTGGCTGCTGCGGCGACTGCTTAAGCTGTGCTGGTCATGATGCAGAAGTTAAGAAGGAACAGGAGGAGAAGTGATGAAAGAATTACTTATTATTGCGATAAGCTCGGCGCTGGTCAGCAACGTCGTACTGAGCCAGTTCCTCGGTATCTGCTCCTTCGTCGGCGTATCCAAAAGTTGAAACAGCAGCTGGTATGGGTGGTGCGGTTATCTTCGTTATTACCATCGCATCCATCGTTGCAAACTTGATTTATCAGTTCGTTCTGGCACCGCTTGGTATCGATTACCTGAAAACCATCGTTTTCATTCTCGTTATCGCAGCACTGGTTCAGATCGTTGAGATGTTCTTAAAGAAGTGCATGGTTTCCCTGTATAACGCGCTGGGTGTATTCCTTCCGCTGATTACAACAAACTGTGCCGTTCTTGGTGTTGCCCTGACAAACGTCAGAACGGATATGGATTTTACAGAGTGTGGTAAATGGTGTTGGTACAGCCGTTGGTTATACCATCTCCATCGTGCTTCTGGCAGGTATCCGTGAGCACATCGAGGGAAATGATATCCCGTATAACTTCCAGGGATCTCCTATCGTACTGGTAACGGCTGGTCTGATGGCGATTGCATTTCTCGGATTTTCCGGATTACTGTAGAAGGAGGAGACGAAAATGGATATGAATTCAATCATTATCGCTGCTGTCGTGATCGCGGCAGTCGGCATCATCGTTGGTGTCGGTCTGGGTCTGTTCGGCGCGAAATTTAAAGTTGAAGTAGATGAAAAGAGGCAGCTGTTCGTGAAGAGCTGCCAGGCAACAACTGCGGTGGCTGTGGTTACCGGGCTGTGATGGTCTTGCAAAGGCCATCGCAGAGGGCAAAGCTCCGGTCAATGCCTGCCCGGTCGGCGGTGCTCCGGTTGGCGAGAAGATCGCTGCTATCATGGGCGTAGAGGCTGGTTCCTCTGAGAAGAAGGTAGCTTTCGTTAAATGTAAAGGTACCTGCGACAAGACAAAAGTACAAGTACGAGTACCATGGTATCGAGGACTGTGCGAAGGCATCCGTTGTACCGGGTGGCGGTGCAAAGGCATGTTCTTACGGCTGTACCGGTTTCGGAACCTGTGTGAAGGCATGTAAATTCGATGCAATCCACGTGGTAGACGGCGTAGCGGTTGTAGACAAAGAGAAGTGTGTAGCGTGTGGTGCCTGCGTGGCAGCCTGCCCGAAACACCTGATCGACCTGGTACCGTACAAGGCAAAACATCTGGTACAGTGCAGCTCCCACGATCGTGGACGGCTGTCAAGGCAGCCTGCCAGGTTGGCTGTATCGGCTGTACGCTGTGTACCAAGCAGTGTAAGTTTGACGCAATCCATATGGATAACAACGTAGCTGTTATCGATTATGAGAAGTGCGTAAACTGCGGAGCTTGTGCAGCGAAGTGCCCGGTTAAGGTTATTCAGTAAATAACGTAAATGAATACGCGTGACTGTGAAGGCACTGAACAGTCACGAATACGGAAGTAAACGTCCGGTTGAACCGTTTGGAAAGACGGTTCAGCCGGACGTTTGATTAGAAGAAGCTATATGGAGTGATATGAAACTTAAAGGATCGCTTTCGCCAGTGCGGTATGTATCACATTTAAGAGTGCCTGTGAGGTATACTGGCTGCCGCTTTCAAAGGAGAGATTTTCAAGCGACTGCGTGCTCACGATCTGCTCCGAGAGATGCGAAGCGGAAGGGGAGAGCAGCGGGTACATAGTTTCGATGGAATCACTTAAAGGACGGCAGGTAACAGAGGTGATTTGGGTGGAATCAACCGTGACTTCGACATTGACTGCCTGGCTGCCAAGTGTCAGGGTAGAACTGTACATGCCTGGCAGATAGTGGATACCAGCCGCAGCAGGGGCAGAAGCACTCTGTGTCTTCCTTCCAGGACGGAACATGATGAGGAGAAGCGCGATGAGAAGAAGCCCCAGCCCGATAAAGATAGCAGTATAAATAATCTCTTTCATGCGGAGTACGACAATTTTTGTTTTTGAACTCATAAGAAAGCTCCGGAATTCGTTTAGTACAGTGTATGAGACGGTTTGAGGGAAAATGAAAGAATATGATTTGTTATAAAAATAAAAGTCCCTATTTACATTTGTGTGTCTGATGTATCAACAGTATAATGATACATTTCACAAATTGCGTATGCGATTAGAAAATCAAGTAGTCCAAATTCCATAAAATGAAATTTTAGGGCAAATTACAGACATTAGCTTGGCTGTAGTATTTTTAAACAACATGTGTTAGACTACTGTTATACTAATCGGTATTTAACGAGGAGGTAATGATTATGAGTAGAAATATAAAAGGTGGTTTTTTAACATTAAGTGGTGTTGTTGGTATTGTGGGAATGATAATAGTGGCAATGCAAAATCCAGCAACTGAATGGGTAACGCCACCTGGAAGAATGATTGTAAGTATTTTAGAAAATGGATTATTGATTCCTACGGTTTTATTCCTTGTTCTTTTTATTTATGGATTGTATATTCTCCTAACGGAGAAAAACGATTGAGCAATACCGGTTTGTCGAATTAAGAAAACCGGTATTTGTGGAGGAGGAATTCTGTAATGAAATTTTTTGAAAATACTCGTAAGCCACAAGGCTTCGGCGGAAAATTGATGACGAAGATGATGAACATCGGTCACGCCAAGTTATCACAATGGGGATTCTCAAATATCTCCGCGAAGTCTGATGCTGAAGTGCTGGACGTCGGCTGTGGTGGCGGAGCAAATATTGCGGTCTGGCTTGATAGATGTAGAAATGGACATGTGACAGGAATGGATTATTCGGAGGTCAGCGTGGCAGAATCTCAAAAACTGAACGCCACCGCCATTAAACAAGGGAAATGTTGCGTGGTTCAAGGTGATGTATCTGCTATCCCTTTTCCTGATGCGGTTTTTGATTATGTATCTGCTTTCGAGACAGTTTACTTCTGGCCAGGATTAGTAAAATGCTTTTCCGAGGTCAATCGTGTGCTAAAAAGCGAAGGCATATTCCTGATTTGTAACGAGAATCTGACGGAACGAATGCCGCAGATGAAAAATGGACAAAGTTGATTGATGGTATGAAGATTTACACCTCTGATCAACTCATTGCTGCTTTGAAAGAAGCAGGTTTTACAGAGATAAAAATGTATTCAAATACAAAAAATCATTGGATAAGTATTGTTGCAACGAAATAGCCAAATTCCAGTTTGTCAATTACAGGTGACATTGAAAGAGTCAGCCCATTCAAGGTGCTGGCTCTTTCAAAAATTCAAATCTAATAAATTGCACGACAACTTAGAGTAAAAATGAATACCCATTAGCCAGAAATGAATAGAAAATGAATAAAAGAGTGGTGTTTCGTATAATTATGAGTTAGTATGCATCAGACACACTTTTGTAAAAAGGGAGAAATAAAAAGAGCTGCCATCCGTTGATATGCTTTGATAGGATCCCCCATGTTTTCGTACGGTCAGCGCAGTAAATGCGCAGACCCAAACAGTTACCCCAAATCTACAAAAAGGGAATCTGATCAGCGGATGGCAGCTTCTGAGATTTTATGACACGATATTAAACATTGAAGCGGAAGAGTACGACATCGCCGTCCTTCACCACGTAGTCCTTGCCCTCCATGCGTACCAACCCTTTCTCTCTGGCTGCATTGTAGGAACCGCAGTCTAAGAGATCCTGATAGTTGACTACCTCAGCTTTGATGAAGCCGCGCTCAAAATCGGAGTGGATTTTTCCAGCTGCCTGCGGTGCTTTGGTGCCGACTTTGATGGTCCATGCACGGGTTTCAGTTTCACCGGCAGTCAGGTAGCTGATAAGGCCAAGAATGCGGTAGCTGGCTGCAATCAGTTTTTCAAGACCGGATTCAGTCAGACCGAGATCTTCGAGGAACATTTTCTTCTCATCTTCATCTAACTCAGCGATCTCCTGCTCAATCTGGGCGCAGATAACAAATACCTCGCTGTCGTTCTCAGCTGCAAATTCGCGAACCTGTTTTACATATTCATTGGAAGCACCGTCATCTGTCAGATCATCCTCGGATACGTTGGCAGCGAAGATAACCGGTTTCCAGGTTAAGAGATCCAGCGTATTGATGAACGTGAGTTCATCCTCGTCCTCCGGCTCAAAGCTCTTAGCCAGATTGCCGTTTTCAAGGTGCGCATACAGTTTTTTCAGAGTTTCCAGCTCTTTTGCAAGGGATTTATTTCCCATGGCGCTCTTGGTTGTCTTGGCAATACGGCGTTCCAGAACTTCCATATCGGAGAAGATGAGCTCCAGGTTGATGGTTTCGATATCGCGGAGCGGATTGACGCTGCCGTCTACATGGATAACATTTGGATCCTCAAAGCAACGGACAACGTGTACGATCGCGTCTACCTCACGGATATTGGCAAGGAACTGGTTTCCAAGACCTTCGCCCTTGGAAGCGCCCTTTACCAGACCAGCGATATCAACGAACTCGATCACAGCCGGAGTGATTTTGGCAGAATTATAAAGAGCTGCTAACTGACCCAGACGCGGATCCGGAACCGGTACGACACCGACGTTCGGATCGATGGTACAGAACGGGTAATTGGCAGACTCAGCGCCAGCCTTGGTCAGAGAATTAAACAGTGTACTTTTGCCTACGTTTGGCAGACCTACGATACCTAATTTCATTTTATGATTTACCTATCCGAAAACCCTTTGCTTATCAGGATTTCCGCCTTTCTTTCGGTTTCTTATTGCGCCTTTTTACGCCCTTTTTGTAATGTTTCTTAATTTTAATGAAAGAAATCAATGCAACTATGTATTATAGCAGAAAGACGGCGCTTTTTCAATCTCAAAGGAGACATTTTGTGGCTATAAGAATGCAGAAATGGTTACTGTTCACAGGTAGGCACTTTTGGAACCGAAAGTGCCGTAAGAAAACGTGGTGGCAGCAGGAATTTGCCGTATTTAAATGCGAAGCCACGGCAAATTCCGTTACTGGGCACGTATGCGTGAACAGTAACCAGAAATGTGTAATGGTTGTCTATTTTCCTGTTTAAGAAGTAAGAAAGGATTTTTTAAGGGAGCTGCGGAGTGGTAGGATAGGGCTGAAATACATGATTTTACAGTAGAAAGAAACTATAAAAATATAGGAATAATTAGAACAAATAAAAAAAAAAAAAAAAATGCTTGCATTCGCGGAGCGCCTGTGCTATACTAACTTTCGTCAGTGAGTGACTCACTCGACAGGCAAAAATAAAAAGCAGTAAGCGGGAGTGCTGGAATTGGCAGACAGGCAAGACTAAGGATCTTGTGGGTGTATGCTCGTGTGGGTTCAAGTCCCATCTCCCGCAGTGAGCAGAAGTGGCGGAATTGGCAGACGCGCACGGTTCAGGTCCGTGTGATGGCAACATCATGAGGGTTCAAGTCCCTTCTTCTGCATGACTGATAGCCCGGTACAGAGATGTGCCGGGTTTTTGCTATACTCTGATTCAATAAATTCAGGTATAAATTTGCGGAAAACAGGCTTGCAATTTAAATGAAATTGTGCTATACTACTCTTTGTCGGTGAGAAAGTCATCGGACAGAGAAAATTGAAAAACAGTAAGCGGGAGTGCTGGAATTGGCAGACAGGCAAGACTAAGGATCTTGTGGGTGTATGCTCGTGTGGGTTCAAGTCCCATCTCCCGCAGTAAGCAGAAGTGGCGGAATTGGCAGACGCGCACGGTTCAGGTCCGTGTGATGGCAACATCATGAGGGTTCAAGTCCCTTCTTCTGCATGATCGATAGCCCGGTACAGAGATGTACCGGGTTTTGTTTTGTTAAAAAAATAGATAGAATATGATGCTGGGATTTGCCATATAAGCATAAACTGTAAAATGAGTGAATTAGTGAATGGCAAGAGCCAGAAAAAAGAAAACCTTTTAAACTTATCTTTGGATGCGACAGAAGCGGAACGGGAAAAGTCCCCGGCACTTCAGATGGGATACGACCAGAATACGAAACGCTGGGAACTAATCATTCAATATAATGGAACTGTGGAAAAGCTGCAGAAACAGCTGCCGCAGGCGGAAATGTATCCACTTTCCGGCGGCTACGCGATTGTGCGGCTCCCTGAATCGCAGGTGGATGATCTGGCAGGATTATCACAGGTTGAGTATATAGAAAAGCCGAAGCGTCTTTATTTTGAGGTGAACCGGGCGATTCGGGATACCTGTATTGCGCCGGTGCAGAGCGGAAATCAAGTCTCTCAAAACGTGTATGGCAGAGATGCTGATTTAAGTGGTCGCGGCACATTGACTGCCATCATCGATTCAGGAATCGATTATTTCCATCCGGATTTTCGAAACACAGATGGAACGACGCGCATCGCCGCACTCTGGGATCAGGAGCAGAACCGGATTTATACGCGGGAGGAGCTCAACCGGGCATTGGAGGCGGGCAGCCGGGAACGCGCTTACGAGATCGTCCAGTCGCGGGATGTGAGCGGGCACGGGACGGCAGTTGCGGCGATTGCAGCCGGAAATGGCTGGGAGGGCGGCGGACACTACCGGGGAGTAGCCTGGGAGAGTGAACTTCTGGTCGTGAAGCTTGGAACGCCGCTTGCGGATTCATTTCCCAGGACAACAGAGCTGATGCGGGCGTTGGACTATGTGGTGGGAATCGCACAGGAATGGCGGATGCCGGTGGCGGTGAATCTGAGCTTTGGAAATACATACGGTTCGCATGACGGAACCAGCCTGCTGGAGACGTATCTAAATTCGATGGCAGAGCGGGGGCGGACTTCCATCATCGTGGGAACCGGAAATGAAGGATACAGCATGGGACACCGGGCGGGATTTCTGCAGATGGGACGTCCGGTGGAGATAGAGCTTGCAGTGGGGGAATATCAGACGGGCTTCGGTGTGCAGCTATGGAAATTGTATCAGGACCGGTTTTCAGTAGAAATTTTCAGCCCGGGCGGCAGCAGCACCGGGGTGATCCGGGAATCATTGGGAGCACAGCGGCTTTCCTATGAGACGGAAGAGATTCTTCTATATTATGGGATGCCGAGTCCATACAGTCAGGCGCAGGAGATTTATCTGGATTTGATTCCAAAAGGAAGCTACATTCAGGACGGGCTCTGGAAAATCCGTCTGATTCCAGAAGAAATACGGGATGGTCAGTATGATCTGTGGCTGCCAGCGGGCATGGCACTGAACAAGGAAACACGTTTTTTGACGGCATCGCCGGACACGACGCTGACAATCCCATCGACCGCCAGCCGGGCGATCTCGGTGGGGGCGTACGATGACGCCACGCAGGCGTATGCAGATTTTTCCGGTCGTGGATTTGCAAGATTGGGGCATCCGATCAAACCTGAGCTGGCGGCACCTGGTGTAAATATCATCACCGCCCGCGCAGGCGGCGGATATGAGGCGGTGACAGGAACTTCCTTTGCCGCTCCATTTGTGACCGGATCGGCGGCTCTGATGATGCAATGGGGGATTGTAAATGGGAACGATCCCTATCTGTATGGGGAGAAGCTGAAAGCATATCTCATCCGCGGGGCGCGGAGTCTGCCGGGGGAGACGGTATATCCGAATGAGCGGGTGGGGTATGGGGCATTGTGTCTGGAGCGAAGTTTCCCGTTGTAAAAACAATAGGAAGTGCAAGGTGCACAAAAAACAATAAATGAAATTGTAAATTATATTTAAAGTGTTAATTGAATTTTCTGCTCAAAAGAGTATAATTTATATGGTATAAAATGCAATGAGTATGGCAATAAAAGAACGGGAATACAGAGAGTTACTGGATGGAGCAGGAAAACTGTTTGGATAGAAAATCCGCCTTTGTTATCCGACTGGATAGCAGAGGCGTTTTTTTATAAATAAACAAAGGAAAGAGGTTTAACTATGAGTGGAGTAATGATGATGATAATCGCCATCGTTGTTCTGGGAGGAGCATACCTCCTGTACGGGCGTTATCTCCAGAATAAGTGGGGCATCGATCCGAATGCCAAAACTCCGGCATATGAGATGGAGGACGGTGTCGATTATGTACCGGCTGATACAAACGTTGTGTTTGGTCATCAGTTCGCGTCGATCGCCGGTGCGGGTCCGATCAATGGTGATCCAGGCGGCAATTTTGGCTGGCTTCCGGTGCTTTGGATTTTAATCGGCGGCGTATTTTCGGCGCCGTTCAGGATTTGCATCCATGTATGCGTCTGTCAAAAATAAGGGACGAACAATCGGATACATCATCGAAGAGTACATTGGAAAATTAGGAAAGAAATTATTCCTTTTATTCTGCTGGCTGTTCTGTATTCTGGTTGTTGCAGCGTTTGCAGACGTTGTAGCGGAACATTTAAAGGGATTTACGGTCGATGAGGCAGGTGCTGTCACAAAGATAGCGGCAAATGGAGCCGTTGCAACTACTTCTATGTTATTTATCATCGAGGCAGTTGCACTTGGATATTTCCTCAAATATACCAAATTCAACAAATGGATCAACACAGCCGTCGCTATTTTATTACTGGTGGCAGCGATCGCACTGGGACTGAATTTCCCGGTCTATGTCGATCTTGGAACCTGGCATATTATTATCTTTGTGTACATTCTAATTGCCAGTGTCGCTCCGGTATGGGCGCTGCTTCAGCCGCGTGATTATCTGAACAGCTATCTGCTGATCTTTATGATCGTCGGTGCAGTTATCGGTGTATTTGTGGCCAATCCGGCATGTAATTTGAAACCGTTTACAAGCTTTAATGTAAATGGACAGTATATGTTCCCGATTTTATTTGTAACGATTGCCTGTGGCGCAGTTTCCGGTTTCCATTCTCTGGTATCTTCCGGTACTGCATCTAAACAGATCAAAAATGAAAAGAACATGCTTCCGGTTTCGTTTGGCGCAATGCTGATGGAGAGTATGCTTGCTATTATCGCACTGATTGCAGTTGCTTCCTTTGCAGATGGCGAGGCAGCAGCACAGGGACTTACCACCCAGCCGCAGATTTTGCAGGCGCGATCGCAAATTTTCTTTCCGTTGGTCTGCCGCATTCGCTTGTATTTACATTAATCAACTTGGCGGTATCTGCATTTGCACTGACTTCCCTGGATTCGGTTGCCCGGGTAGGGCGTCTGTCGTTCAGGAATTTTTCATGGATTCGGACACAGACGAGGAAAATATGAGCCCGTTTGTAAAGGTAGTAACCAATAAATATTTTGCAACCATCATCACACTGGTACTCGCATACCTGCTTACCAAGGTCGGCTATGCAGAGATCTGGCCGTTATTCGGTTCTGCAAACCAGCTGTTATCGGTACTTGCTCTTGTAGCTTGTGCAGTATTCTTAAAGAAAACCAAGCGTCAGGGCTGGATGCTCTGGGTGCCGATGCTGTTCATGATGGCAGTTACCTTTACTGCACTGAGCATGACCATCATAAAGCTCACAAACGCATTTATGACGACCGGTCTGGATCTGGGAAATACACTGCAGCTTGTATTTGCAGTGCTGCTGTTAATCCTGGGTGTATTAGTAGCAATTCAGGGTATCAAGAAACTGCTTGAAAAGCGGATAAGTAAAAATAATAAGTGAAAATAAAATGTAGATGAGGTCATCAGGGACAGCCGTTACGTTTTGTATGTATGATAGTAAAGGGATGTCTGTATTCAAAGAACAGATGTCTTCTCTTTTTCATTCTTTGTTCAATAGATGGAAATAAGTAGTCATAATTCCCCTTCTTTCCACATAAAATAAAAAAAATAGAAAAGATCAAAATCCATGGAAAACCTCTGTCCCAAATTACAAAAATATGATATTATTATAAGATAATGGGCGAACTTTCGAATTTATTCCGTAAATTATTCTGAATAAAGGTGGGATCTGGATGAATATCAGAGAAACGATCGAAAAATGGGAACAGAAACCCTTAGTCCGTATGCGTCGCTGAGTGCGAATACGGGGACGGGAGCGGAAAGAACCGCTCTGCGACATCCGGCCAGAGTATCAGCGCGATCGCGACCGTATTCTGCACAGCAAATCGTTCCGACGTCTGAAACAGAAAACGCAGGTTTTCTGGCGCCGGAGGGCGACCATTACCGGACGCGCCTGACGCACACGCTGGAAGTATCGCAGATAGCGCGCACGATCGCGAAAGCGCTGCGGCTGAATGAGTCTCTGGCGGAGGCGATCGCGCTGGGGCACGATCTGGGACATACGCCGTTTGGTCATTCGGGGAGGCGGTGCTCAACCGGCTCTGCAGCGAGGGTTCGCGCATTATCAGCAGAGTGTCCGCATTGTGGAGGTGCTGGAGCAGAAGGGGCAGGGCTGAACCTGACCTGGGAGGTTCGCAACGGGATCCTGAACCACCGGACGAGCGGTCATCCGGCGACGCTGGAAGGGAATGTTGTGCGGCTTTCAGATAAAATTGCCTACATAAACCATGATATAGATGATGCGATCCGGGGAAAGATCATGAAGGAAGAGGATTTGCCGCGGGAGTACACGGACATTCTGGGAAACAGTGTGCATGAGCGGCTGAATATCATGATCCACGACATCATCGAGCACAGCCAGGACAAGCCGGAGGTGGCGATGTCACCGGAACGTGAGGAGGCGATGCACGGGCTGCGCCGCTGGATGTTTGACCATGTCTACCATGACGGGATTGCGAAAGCGGAGGAAGGGCGCGCACAGCAGATGATCGAGATGCTGTATGGATATTATATGGCGCATCCGGAGGAACTTCCGGAAGAATCCCACCGGATTATGGAGATGAGAAATGAGACGAAAGAGCGCGCGGTATGCGATTATATCGCGGGTATGACAGATATTTACGCGATTGACCGGTTTAAGGAATTGTTTATTCCGAAAGCCTGGAGCGTATAAGGAGGAAGAAATGTATTATCCGGAAGAGGTAATCGAGGAAGTCAGAATGCGTAGCGACATTGTGGATGTGATTTCCGGATACGTGAAGCTGCAGAAGAAGGGAAGCAACCTGTTTGGACTCTGCCCGTTTCATCATGAGAAATCGCCATCCTTTTCGGTGTCGCCGTCCAAGCAGATGTACCACTGCTTTGGCTGCGGTGTCAGCGGCAATGTGATTACGTTTGTGATGGAATATGAAAATTATTCATTCCGCGAGGCGGTTGAGATGCTGGCGGACCGTTCAGGCGTGAAACTGCCGAAGATGGAATATTCTAAAGAGGCAAAGGCGAAGGCGGACGTAAGGCGGCGCTCCTGGAGATCAATAAGCTGGCAGCCAATTATTTTTATTATCAGCTCAAGCAGCCGCAGGAAAGATAGGATATGATTATCTGGTAAAGCGGAAGCTGACGGATGAGACGATCCGGCGGTTCGGACTGGGATTTTCCAATAAAATCAGCGACGATCTGTACCGGTATCTGAAAAGCAAGGGCTATGAGGACGAGCTTTTAAAGGATACGGGCTGGTAACGATCGAGGAGCGCGGCGCCAGGGACAAGTTCTGGAACCGTGTCATGTTTCCGATCATGGATGTCAACAGCCGGGTGATCGGGTTTGGCGGACGTGTCCTCGGGACGGGGAACCGAAATACTTAAACTCACCGGAGACGATGCTGTTTGACAAAAGCCGGAATCTATACGGACTTAATTACGCGCGTACTTCGAGAAAGAAATATATGATGCTCTGCGAGGGCTACATGGATGTGATTTCCATGCACCAGGCGGGTTATACGAACGCGGTCGCATCGCTGGGAACGGCGCTGACCGAGCAGCACGCGGCGCTTCTGAAGCGGTATACGGATCAGGTCATTCTGACCTACGACAGCGATGGCGCGGGCGTCAAGGCGGCGCTACGGGCGATTCCGATCCTCAAGCGGGCAGGAATTTCAACCAAGGTACTGAATATGCGTCCGTATAAGGATCCGGATGAATTTATGAAAAATCTGGGAGCAGAGGAGTTTGAAAAGCGGATCGAGACGGCGAGAAACAGCTTTCTCTATGAGATCGATGTGCTGAAAGCCGGCTTTGATATGGAAGATCCGGAGCAGAAGACGGCATTTTACAATCAGACGGCGCGCAAGCTGCTTGAATTTGGCGAGGCGCTGGAGCGGGATAATTATATACAGGCGGTTTCGCGGGAATACTTTATCAATTATGAAGATCTGCGGCGGCTGGTCAACCAGCTCGGAAGCCGGTATGGCGTCGGGGAGACGGCAGCAGGCGGATATGCAGGTCGCTATGGTGATTCATATAGAACCGGAAATACGACTGGTGCGGTACAAAACAGGGAGGTAGGCGGAAGCGTCGGCAGTGCCGGGGCAGTGGCGGAAAACCGCGGTGCTGGAAATGCAGAGTTTCCGGGAAATGCGGGACCGGCGGTGAGACCGGTGGGCAGGAAGAAGGAAAAGGACGAGGGCATCCGCCGTTCAGAACGCCTGCTTCTTACATGGCTGATTGAAGAACCATCGTTATATGCCCGGATCAAGGACATCATCGGACCGGAGGATTTTGTAAAACCACTTTATAAAGAAGCGGCAAAAGCTGTATTTGAGGGTCTGGAAGCTGGAAATGTCAATCCGGCGGCGATTTTGAACCGCTTTATCGACGACGAGGGCAATTACAAAGAAGTCGCGGCGCTTTTCAATGCAAGTCTGGAAGAATCCTTAAACAATGAGGAGCAGAAAAAGGCATTTGCGGAGACGGTGCGCCGGATCAAGAAGAACAGCCTCGACGATCAGATCCGGCGGGCGTCGGATTTGAATGAGCTGCAGCGGCTCATACGGGAACAGGCGGGATTGCCTTCGCTCGTAATTACGTTGGAGTGATTGCGGATTGGGAAAAATTGGGTTACTGTACACGGGTAGGCACTTTTGGAACCGAAAGTGCCGTAAGAAAACGTGGTGGCAGCAGGAATTTGCCGTATTGAAATGCGAAGCCACGGCAAATTCCGTTACTGGACACGTATGCGTGTTCAGTAACAAAATTGGAAATGGTCGGGCAGGTTCTGAGGATGGAAGGAAGGACGAACTATGGAAGAGAAAAAGTTACATTTGAAGAAAAACTCACACAGCTTCTGGAATTGGCAAAACAAAGAAAAATGTACTGGACAATAAAGAAATATTGAATTATTTCCATGGTGGATACTGAGCCCGGAACAGCTCGATCAGATCTATGATTTTCTGGAAAATCATCATGTAGACGTTCTCCGGATGGATGACGATGAGGACATGGAGCCAGAACTTTTTGAAGACGGCGAGGAGGAGGAGCCGATCGACGTGGACAACCTGGATCTCAGCATCCCGGATGGCGTCAGCCTCGATGATCCAGTTCGGATGTATCTGAAAGAGATCGGAAAAGTGCCGCTGCTTTCCCCGGAAGAGGAAATTGAACTGGCGAAGCGGATGGAGCTGGGAGATGAAAATGCCAGAAAACGTCTGGCGGAGGCGAATCTGCGCCTGGTTGTCAGCATTGCGAAGCGCTATGTCGGCAGAGGTATGCAGTTCCTTGACCTGATTCAGGAAGGAAATCTGGGTCTTATCAAGGCGGTTGAAAAATATGATTATTCAAAAGGATTTAAGTTCAGCACCTATGCAACCTGGTGGATCCGTCAGGCGATCACGCGCGCGATCGCGGATCAGGCGCGGACGATCCGGATTCCGGTTCACATGGTGGAGACGATCAATCGTCTGATCCGGACTTCCAGACAGCTTTTACAGGAACTTGGACGGGAACCTACCCCGGAGGAGATCGCGGAAAAGATGGAGATGCCGGTTGAGCGTGTGCGGGAGATCATGAAGATTTCACAGGATCCGGTTTCCTTGAGACACCGATCGGCGAGGAGGAAGACAGTCATCTGGGCGATTTCATTCAGGACGATCATGCAGGTTCCGGTCGATGCGGCAACCTATACATTGCTGCATGAACAGCTCATGGAAGTGCTCGATACGCTGACCGAGCGGGAGCAGAAGGTGCTGCGTCTGCGCTTTGGCCTGGACGACGGCAGACCGCGCACGCTCGAAGAGGTAGGACGGCAGTTCAATGTCACCGCGAGCGGATCCGCCAGATCGAGGCGAAAGCGCTGCGGAAGCTGCGCCATCCGAGCCGGAGCAAAAATTGAAGGATTATCTGGATGAATGATCTGGAAAGAAGAAATAAAAGTAGAACACAGGAGAATAAATCATGCGGACAGAAGTAAAACTCTCGAAGCGTCTGGAACGGATCGCTTCTTTTGTACAGCCGGGCAGCCGGGTGGCAGATATCGGCACCGATCACGGTTATGTGCCGATCTGGCTGGTGCAGAAGGGCGTGTGCCCGTCGGCATTGGCGATGGATGTGCGGAAAGGCCCGCTGGAGCGGGCGGAAGAACACGTGGAAGAGGTGGGGCTTTCCGGGAAAATTGAACTGCGCCTGTCAGACGGACTGGCAAAATTGAAGGCAGGCGAGGCAGACACAGTTGTGATCGCAGGAATGGGCGGAAAACTGACCTGCCGGATTCTGGAACAGGGACGCCATGTGGGAGAATTGGAGCGAGGGAAAAGAACGCCTGATTCTGTCGCCGCAGTCGGAGCAGGACGAAGTGCGTCATTTTCTGGAAAAACAGGGATTTTCGATTCTCCGAGAAGCGATGCTGACGGACGAGGGAAAATATTACATAGTGATAGAAGCGGCGCGAGGCACGATGCGGCCGGGGAGAGCAGGATTACCGTTTTGGAGCCGATTTGATCCGGAAGAAAGATCCGGTGCTGCTTGCGTATCTGGAGAAAGAAGATGACGCGGCAGGTGCTGGCAGGGCTGACAGAAAATGATGCCCAGAACAAGAAGAGAACTTTAGAAGCCAGTGAAGCGGGAGAGACGGCGATCAGCCGCCGTGCGCGCATCAACGAACTGACCGCCTATCTGGCGCTGATAGAGACAGAGACATGAAATGCAGTGAGATTATCAAGATCCTGGAAACACTTTCGCCGCGCAGCATGGCATGTGACTGGGACAATCCGGGGCTTTTAGCGGGGCGCAGCGGGAGGAAGTGAAGACGATCTTTCTGGCGGTGGACGCCACCGATTCTGTGATTGAGCAGGCAGAGCAGGCGGGGCGGATATGATTTTGACGCACCATCCGCTTATTTTCAAAGGAATCAAGCAGGTGTCCGATCAGAATTTCATCGGCAGAAGAGTCCTGCGGATGATTCAGGATGATATTTCCTACTATGCGATGCACACCAATTTTGACGCGGCGCCGGGCTGCATGGCAGATCTGGCGGCAAAGAAGCTGGGATTGACGGATTGTGAGGTTTTAGAGAAATGGGAGAGACCGGGGACGGCACTTCCTACGGAATCGGATGCACTGGACGATTCGAACAGCCGATGACGCTGCAGGCAGCTGCCGAGCGGGTCAAGGAGGCATTTGGACTGCCGTATGCGGCGGTATTCGGTAAGCTGGACGGTGAGGCAGTGATTCAGAAAGCGGCGGTCTGCCCGGGTGCGGGCGGAAGCACGATGGGAGAGGCGCTGGCAGCCGGGCGCAGGTTTATATCACAGGAGATATCAGCCACCATGAAGGAATCGACGCGGTTGCACAGGGCATGGCGGTCATCGACGCTGGACATTATGGAATTGAACACATTTTACTGAATTTATGGAGAAATATCTGATGGGGAAGCTGGGAGACGCCGTGAAGGTTGTGCGGGAGAAACCGGCGTTTCCAATCCAGATTGTTTAGGGAGGGATTACATGCCGGAAGTACGGATTGGGGTGAGATAAAACATATCCGCAGGAACCGCCTATGCGGAGATTGCGGAGGAATATCAGAAGAATTACGAGAATGATATTCTTCTGGTCTCGGTAAATGGACGGCTGCGGGAGCTGCATAAAACACTGCAGAAGGACTGCCAGATGGAATTTATCACAGCGGCAGATACGGCTGGCTATCTGGCATATCAGAGAAGTGCCGTCTTTCTGATGATGAAAGCCTTTCAGAATGTGGCAGGCAGGGAAAATGTGAAAAATATCACGGTCTGCTTTTCTGTTGAAAATGGCCTGTATGTGGAGGTGGAAGGCAGGGTAACACTCAGCCAGGAGCTCTTAGACTGTGTGAAAGCGGAGATGAAGCGCCTGTCTGAGCAGGATCTGCCGCTGCAGAAACGGAGTGAAAATACGGATGAGGCGATGGATCATTTCCAGGAGCAGGGCATGTATGACAAGGCGCGTTTGTTCAATTACCGGCGGGCGTCGCGGGTCAATGTTTACCGGCTTGGCGATTATGACGACTATTTCTACGGATATATGGTCATGAGCACCCGGTATCTCAAATATTTTGATTTACAGATGTACGAGGAAGGATTTATCCTGCGTCTGCCGAACAAGAAGCAGCCGAAGGCGATTCAGCCGTTCCATCCGCAGAAAAAACTGTTTGATGTCCAGCAGGAGGCGGAAAAGCTCGGTCACAAGCTCGGTGTGTTTGACGTGGGAACACTCAACGATACGATCGCGCGGGGGCGCATGAACGACTTGATCCTGATGCAGGAGGCGCTGCAGGAAAAGAAGATCGGAGATATTGCGGAGCAGATTTATGAGAGCGGACGCAAACTGATCATGATTGCAGGACCGTCCTCTTCGGGAAAAACGACCTTTTCACACCGTTTGTCGATTCAGCTCGCCGCGCTGGGAATGAAACCGCATCCGATCGCGGTGGACAATTATTTTGTCAACCGTGTGGACAGCCCGCGGGATGAAAATGGAAATTACGATTATGAGGCATTAAACTGCATCGATGTGAAACAGTTTAATGAAGATATGGAAGCACTTCTGGCGGGAAAACGCGTGGAGCTGCCGGTTTACAACTTTGTCAAGGGCGAGCGCGAATATAAGGGCGATTTTCTGCAGCTTGGGGCGGAGGATATTTTGGTCATCGAGGGAATTCACTGTTTGAATGATGATTTGTCGTATTCACTGCCGCGTGATAAGAAATTTAAGATTTATATCAGTGCGCTGACTCAGTTAAATATCGACGATCACAACCGCGTTCCGACGACGGACGGACGTCTGATCCGGCGGATGGTCCGCGATGCGAGAACGCGCGGTGCGTCGGCACAGGACACGATCCGGATGTGGGATTCCGTACGCCGGGGCGAGGAGCGGAATATTTTCCCGTATCAGGAAGAGGCGGATGCGATGTTCAACTCTGCGTTTTTATATGAGCTTTCGGTGCTCAAACAGTATGCGGAGCCGATCTTATATAGTGTTCCGCGTGATTCGGCGGAGTACAACGAGGCGAAGCGGCTGCTCAAATTTCTCGATTATTTTCTGGGTGTCAGCAGCGAACAGGTGCCGCACAATTCGATTGTGCGCGAATTTATCGGCGGAAGCTGTTTTAAAGTATGATTGACTGGACAAATGCCTGAAAATATGGTAGAGTTAGGATGTTTTGAGTAAGACAGATGGTCGCGGCTGCAGAACCGAAAGGCTGCAGGTGAGGAAAGTCCGGGCTTCACAGGGCAGGATGCCAGATAACGTCTGGTGGAGGCGACTCCAAGGACAGTGCAACAGAAATGTACCGCCCGGTTTACCGGGTAAGGGTGGAAGGGCAGTGTAAGAGACTACCGCCCGGCTGGTAACAGCCGGGGCACATGTAAACCCCATCCGAAGCAAGACCGAACAGAAGAGCGCAAGGCGGCCCGTCTGCTCTCGGGTAGGTCGCTTGAGCCTGCTGGCGACAGCAGGACTAGATAGATGACCATTCAACGACATAACCCGGCTTACCGTTTTGCTCAAATCATTTAAGAGGGCTGTTGCCGAATGCAGATACCAAAGAGCATCTTTATCCGGCAGCGGCTCTTTTTTCTATATTGCATACAAAAGAAAAGGGGGAAATTTTATGTTAGAAGGATTTGCATCACTCGTTGGTGTGATCAGCAATGTTATGTACAGCTATCTGTTGATTATCATGCTGCTGGCGGTCGGACTGTATTTCACACTCCGAAGCCGTTTCGTACAGCTCCGTCTGCTTCCGGAATCAATCCGGGTAGTCGGAGAAAAGAGACAACAACTCCGGGCTGATGGTATCGAAGGGTGGGAATGTAGCCAATGCGATCGCGATCGGCGGTTACGGCGCGGTGTTCTGGATGTGGCTGATCGCGATTGTGGGCGGCGCATCGGCTTTTGTTGAGAGCACGCTGGCACAGATTTATAAGAAGCGCGACGCATCCGGCGGAAGCTACGGAGGTCCGTCTTATTATATCGAGGCGGCGCTGAAGAGCCGTGCGCTGGGCGTTGTCTTCGCGATTGCCCTGATTGCTACTTATGCTGGCGGTTTTAATATGCTGGCGTCTTTTAACCTGATTGACAGCATGTCGAATTACGGCTTTTACCATCAATTTATGATGGGGGACAGGAGCCTGGTTCCGATGATCGGCGGCGCCATTCTGGCGATTCTGGTCGGCATCTGTATCATAGGCGGCGGAAAACAGATTGTCCGCATTACCGGCGTGCTGGTTCCGTTTATGGGCGTTTTCTACATCCTGATGGCGATTGCGGTCATGATCTTAAACATCGGAAGACTCCCGGAGGTATTTGTCAATATCTTCTCCAATGCCTTTGATTTCAAGGCGATCTTCGGCGGATTTGCAGGTTCTGCCATGATGCAGGGAATCAAGAGAGGTCTGTATTCCAACGAGGCGGGTGTTGGTTCTGCACCGAACGCGGCGGCAGCAGCCAATGTCAGCCATCCGGTTAAGCAGGGACTGGTACAGATGCTTTCCGTCTTTATCGATACAATCCTCATCTGTACGGCAACAGCGATGATGTGCCTCTGCACCGGTATCGTTCCGTCCGAAGAACTGAAAGGCGCTCCGTTCGTACAGGAATCTTTGGGAACGGTATTTGGCGTGATTGGACACCGTATTTCATTACATTTGCACTTCTTTTGTTTGCATTTACGACACTGCTCGGCAACCTGTTCTACTGTGAGGGATGTCTCAACTACATCGCACGCCGTACGCTGAAAAACAAAGAAATGAACGTGTTCCGCCTGTTTGCGGTGGTAGTTGTCTTCATCGGCGCACAGCTCCAGTTCGGTCTGGTATGGGATCTCGCGGATGTCCTCATGGGTATCATGGCGATCATCAACCTGCCGGTTATCGTGATTCTGGGAAATACAGCGCTCAAATGTCTGGATGATTACCTGGCGCAGAAAAAGGAAGGCAAGAATCCGTGCTTCAAGGCTGAGAGTATCGGGCTGGAAGGTAAGACAGAGTTCTGGAATTAAGATGTTCAAGGGTAGGCACTTTTGGAATCTATAATCTGGAAAATAATAAAAAGCCATGAAATCGCTTATGATCTGTAAATCTACAGAAAAGTCGTTCATGGCTTTTTGATATTCATTGATATATTCAGAAGAATCTACAGAATACTTCTCATCGCAGTACTGGCAGCGGTATACCTCTTTTCCTCATCCGCGAGGATAGAAGATATGCGGAAGCTCCTGCTCGATGGAGGTGATGCAGCGCGGGTTCTTGCAGTGGATGACATTTGTGATTTTTCGGCATCTTGACATCTTTTTCTCTGATTTTCCATCCTTGATGATGTTGATCGTGATACGGTGATCGATGTAGCCGAGCATCAACATTTACCAGATCAAGGCTGCCGTCGATCTTGATGATGTCCTTGCGTCCCATCTTGCTGCGCGCATTTTGATGATAGCCACCTGGCAGTCCAGCTTGTCCAGCCCCAGTTTAAAGTAAATATCCATACTGCGTCCTGCCTGGATGTGGTCAGAACAAAACCTTCTTTTAATCCACTGATATTTAACATGGTTTTCCACCTCCAGTAAAGTCATGATCAGAGCCATACGAACATATACGCCGTACTGGACCTGTTTGAAGTAAGCGGCACGCGGGTCGTTGTCCACCTCAACGGAAATCTCATTGACACGCGGAAGCGGATGGAGCACAAACATATCATCACGGGCAAGCTCCATCTTCTTTTTGTTGAGAATGTAGCAGTCCTTCATACGGATGTAATCCTCCTCGTTGAAGAAACGCTCTTTCTGAACACGGGTCATGTAGAGGATATCAAGCTCCGGCATCGCCTCATCCAGGTTTTCAACCTCTTTGTACTCGATTCCCTTTGCATTCAGTGTATCCTCAATGATATAATCCGGGACGCGCAGTTCCGGCGGGGAAATGAGGACGAAACGGATGCCTGTGTAGCGGGACAGCGCATTGATTAAGGAGTGAACCGTGCGTCCGAATTTCAAATCGCCGCACAGACCGACTGTTAAATTGTTCAGGCGTCCTTTTAAAGAACGGATCGTCATCAGATCGGTCAAGGTCTGCGTCGGATGCTGGTGACCGCCGTCGCCGGCATTGATAACCGGGATGGAAGAGTGCAGGAAGCAACCATCGGCGCACCTTCCTTCGGTGGCGCATCGCGCAGATATCTGCGAAGCAGGAGATAACGCGGATGGTATCTGCCACACTCTCGCCCTTGGAAGCAGAGCTTGAATCGGCAGAAGCAAAGCCAAGAACCCGTCCCCTAAGTTCAGCATAGCAGCCTCAAAACTTAAGCGTGTACGGGTGCTTGGCTCATAAAACAGAGTCGCGATTTTCTTTCCGTCGCAGACGTGTGCATATTTGGCTGGATTGGCTTCGATATCGGAAGCGAGATCCAGAAGCTGGTCGATCTCCTCAACGGAAAAATCCAGTGGATTCAGCAAATGTCTCATTTGATTCTCCTTCTCTATTCGTATTAGCATATTTTTCCCAACTATTATAAAACATTTCCAGATGGATTGCTATAGCTTTTAATGATCTGTGATATAAAAAATATGAATAGGGGGGATAGAAAATATGGACAATGTGATGACGGCTGGAAGATTACCTGCGATGAAATAGGAAATAAAAATGACTTTCTAGGGCAAAATGGATTAGCGTAAGGAACGGTCAGACAGGGTGAAAAATCTGGTAAGAAAAGCGTAAGGAACATTAAGAAAAATAAGGTAGGAGAATTGAAACAAATCCGGTATAATGTAGAAAGAAGAACTGGAATTGCAATGGTTGAAACTTGTATAAATCCAGGTTGTCAGGAATGGATTTCGATGGAATATTCAGGAGCATGAAATAAGTTAGAAAATGGAGAAGGCTGATGGAAGAGCGGAAAGTGCCGGGGAAGAATGAATTCCGGAAACGGGAACCTGTCATACAGGTAAAAAATCTATATAAAGTCTACCGCGTCGGCGAGACGAAGGTATACGCGCTGAACGGCGTCGATTTTACGATGTACCGTGGCGAATTCTGTGCGATTGTAGGTACCTCCGGTTCGGGTAAATCTACCTTATTGAATATGCTGGCGGGGCTGGAGAAGCCGACGAAGGGCGAGATTGTCATAGCCGGACAGCACATAGAAAAATTAAACGAGAACCAGCTGGTGGCATTCCGCCGGGAGCGGGTCGGATTTATCTTCCAGTCATATAACCTGCTCGGTACGATGAATGCGGTTGAAAATGTAGCGCTTCCGCTGTCCTTCCGCGGTGTGCCGCGCGTCAGGCGCCGGGAGATGGCGGAAAAATATCTGAAAATGGTCGGACTGGAAAAAGTCGGCGATCATATGCCGAACCAGATGTCCGGCGGGCAGCAGCAGCGTGTCGGCATCGCACGGGCGCTGGTGGTACATCCAGAGATCATTTTTGCAGACGAGCCGACTGGAAATCTGGATTCGCACACGACGATGGATGTGCTGAAACTGATGCAGCGGATCGTCCGGGAACAGAACCAGACGCTGGTTATGGTCACGCATGATAACCATCTGGCGGCGTATGCGGACCGGATCTTCCATATTATCGATGGTAAGATTGTGAAGATAGAGGAGAATCGGCAAATGGGTAAGGAAGATGGGAAAATAGAAGGCTAAAACACAGGAATGCTGACGATAGAATGAGAAATTGATAAAAGCAGCATTTAATGTGAGAGGATATGGAGGTATGAAAAATGAGAGGTATGAGAAAGTGGAAGAGATGGGCGGTGTTTTTGCTGCTTTTTGCGGTGCTGGCGGTGGGAGGAAGCCGGACGGCGCAGGCGGAAATGCTGGATATGACAAAATATAACGATGATTTAATTACCGTCAGTAAAGTGCCGCACGGAAAGGCCGGAAATAAAATTTCGATTAAGATGACGGTTCATAATAATGGCAGCAAAGGAGATAATTATTTAAGAACAATTCGTTTAGCCAATGCGGATCAATACGATCAATTTTATACATATGATGATGACGATGATGACAGTGATTCGGATTCCAATATTTCATGGTCTGGAAAACATTTTCCATTTGAAGCTGATTCAAATACGTTTAAAGAAAAAAGAATTGATGTAAAGCCAGGTTCGTCTAAAAGTGTAACATTGACGTATAAACTGCGCCGGATTTGGCAGCAGGATATTATCAGGCGTTTTTCTATATTGATGACAGCCTAAAAGTCGGCATCAACATCTGGGTATCCGCCTACGATGGTTCCTCCACCGAGGAAGACGACAACACGAAGCTGGATTACGATTTTTCCATCGGTGACAACCAGCAGACACCGTATGCGGGCTACAATCAGGTCATGAATTTTGGCGTGAATCTGACGAATACGGGGCTTAAAAAGGTTTACGATGTCCGCGTGGATATGCAGCTTGACGCGGATATAACAAAGTTTCCGTTTGATATCAACGAGGGCAACTATAACCGCAAGATGGGCGACATGGAACCAGGGCAGATGGTGACGGTTCCGTACAGCATGATGGTGCGCGAGAACGTAAAATCGGGCTTTTTCCCGATTCACTATCTGGTTACATACCGCGAAGAAGAGGGCGGCGAGTTCTCCGATCCGGTGGACAAGGTATTTTACGTGCGTGTCAAGGGAAAGGATGACGATGAGCTTTCAGCCGATGCGGGCGAGCAGGATCGTACCAAATCCCGAATCATCGTAGATAGTTTCGAGACGATTCCGGCAGAAATCTATGCCGGGCAGCCGTTTGAGCTGCGCGTGCGGATGAAGAATGCCTCCTCCGATGTGTCGGCTTCCAATATCATGTTTACATTTGCGTCAGAAGAGGTTGAAAATACACCGATCTTTACCTCGGAGAGCGGTTCGACTTCGGTGGTAGTCAACAATATGGCGCCGGGGGCGACGGCGGATTTGTCGATGGTATTTAAGGCAGCGCCGACGGCAGAGCAGAAATCATACCGCATGACAATCCAGGAGCAGTACGACAGCCCGGAGTTTAAAAATGCCAAGGAAGAGGTCAAGATTGCACTTCCGGTCAAGCAGGAGCCGCGTCTGAACACCAGTACGATCGATGTGATGCCGGATGCGGTTGAGGTTGGTTCTGAGACGAATGTCATGTTTGGCATCAACAACACCGGAAAAGTAATTCTTTACAATGTTATGGCGCGTTTTGAGGCAGATTCTATCCAACCAGCTGACGCTTATGTGGGAAATATCAAGCCGGGCGAAACCGGCAATGTCGATACGATGCTGACCGCGATTGCGCCGACAATCGATGATGGAAAAGTGAAGATTATCATTTCCTATGAGGATGAAAATGGAGTCGTTTCAGAGACTGAAAAAGAAATGCTTCTGAACGTGAGTGAGGCGTTTTCCGATGACGGGATGGACGGCATGGATGGAATGGACAACGGCATGGATGCAGATGCCGATGCGGCGCAAGCGGGCGGCGCTGGGCGGATCGCTCCGATGCTTGTGATCGCTGCGCTGGTGGGCGCAGGTGTCGGTGTAGTTGTCTGGAAGAGGAAAAAGAAGAAAATAGCAGGAGAAAAGGCGCTTGAAGACGAATTAGAAGAGGAACTGGACAATGAGCTGGGCGAGCCGGAAATGACGACAGCAGATGTATCGGAAGACGAAACAAAGGACGTTGAAAAAGAACAAAACGATCATCTGAAAAGAAAGAAAAAATAGAAAGGACCGGTGAAAATGAGATTCAGTGATCTGCTGACGATGAGCGTCAACAACCTGTTTCGCAGAAAGCTCCGTACCTTTCTGACGGTTCTGGGAGTCGTGATTGGTACGGCATCGATCGTTGTCATGGTTTCCATCGGAATAGGACTGAAAGAATTTACCATCAAACAGTATTCTTCCTATGGAAGCCTGACCGCGATTCAGGTATATAATTATAACAATGGAAATTCCAGTGACAAGAAAAATCCGGAAGACAGCTTCATGACGGATGAGACGATGAAGACATTTGAAAAGATTCCGCATGTGACAAGTGCTTATCCGGATCTGAACCTGAATGTGATTATGCGTCAGGGTGCCTACGAGGGAAACGTGCAGCTGCATGGGATCCCCTTGGGAGCGATGAAGAATATCAAGCTGGGAGAAGGAAGCCTGCCGACAACTGAAACGAAGGACATGGAGATGGTAGTCGGAAATATGGTCGCACAGAATTTTAGCAATGCCAAGACAGGAAAAGGTTACTGGGACACCGGGGAGATGCCGGACATCGATTTTATCAACAAACCGATGTTTACGATCTTTGACACGGATGCGTACTATCAGTCCAAGGGAAATTCCAGCGGCGAGGATGGCAGCCAGAAAGTAGCGGCGCCAAAGAAATATATGATGAAAACGGCTGGAATGGTAGCGGGTGGACCGGAAGACTGGAGTGATTACAGCTACGGCGTCTACGTGGATCTGAATAAGCTCAAGACACAGCTGAAACAGATATTTAAGAAAAAGCCGATTCCGGGACAGCCGACCAACAAAAAAGGAAAACCTTACAATTATTTTGTCTATGAAGAAGCGACGGTAAATGTGGACGACATGGATCATGTAATTGAGGTGCAGAAAGCCATCAGCAACATGGGCTACGAGGCAAACAGCCAGATGGAGTGGCTGGAACAGTCCAAGCAGCAGTCTAATATGATTCAGGCAGCCCTCGGCGGCATCGGCGCCGTCTCCCTCCTGGTTGCTGCGATTGGCATCGCCAACACGATGATGATGTCCATCTATGAGCGGACGAAAGAGATTGGCGTGCTGAAAGTGCTGGGATGTTCCCTTGCAACCATCCGAAATATGTTTCTGATTGAGGCAGGTTTTATCGGTTTCATGGGAGGACTCATCGGACTGACGCTGAGTTTTATGGTTTCCGTGCTGATTAACCAGTTTCTGGCAGCGACTTTTTTATATGGAATGGATGGAAAACTGTCCGTGATCCCGATCTGGCTGGCAGTTCCATCGGTAGGATTTGCCATCATCATCGGCATGGCAGCCGGATTCTTCCCGGCAATGCGCGCGATGAAGCTGAGTCCGTTGGCGGCGATACGGAATGAGTGATACGTTTGCTTATGCGATAAAATAGGCAGATGCCAGTTTTCCTCCTTGCAAATCCCCAACTTGTTATATACTTAAATATACTATGTTATTATAGTAATGAAAGAACGAAAAAGGAAGGAATTACCGATGACACTGTTAGAAAATTGGCGCAATCTGGCATATGGTGACGGGCTGGATGATAAAAGAAAGAGGAACTCTGGTCTGGATATTTTACGATTGAGAAAGGCATTTACGAGCAGATTCTTGCAAACCCGACTGAGGTTGTAGAAGGTACCGTTAAGGAACTGGCTGAGAAGTATGATACCGAAGTTATGATCATGACCGGTTTCCTGGATGGAATCAATGAGAGCTTAAAGGGCTATGAGAACCCGATCGAGACCATGGATGAGGATACCAAGGTTAAGATTGAGATCGACCCGGAGAAGTTATATTACAACATGGTAGAGGCAAAGGCTACCTGGCTGTATGAGCTTCCGCAGTGGGATGCAATCCTGACTGAGGAGAGAAGAACAGAGCTGTACCGCGAGCAGAAGGCATCTGGCACAGTCCGCAATACACATAAGATTTACCCGAACGATCCGTGTCCATGCGGAAGCGGTAAGAAATATAAGAAGTGCTGCGGAAAGAATAAATAATAGATTTATGAATCAGAGAAGCACATCCGGAACACAGAGAACCGGATGTGCTTTTTATGGAAATATAGGACGTGCTCTTGTATAATAGATATAGAGAAAAGACAGCAGATGAATGATGGCAGGAGGCATGATAAAAGAATGGCAGGTACAAAGCAGTGGAGGGCGGCAGATGGGAGACTGCAGCCGGGATTTCAGACAGCAGGTTTTACATTGAAACAGGTGGGAAAACTGCAGGCGCTGGGAGCGCAGACACTGTATTTTGAACATGAGAAAAGCGGGGCGTCCCTGTTTTATATCAGAAATAAAGATACAAACCGGGGATTCTCGATTTCCTATCGGACACCGCATCTGGATGAGACGGACACGAATCATGTGTTTGAGCATTCGGTACTTGCTTCCTCTGATAAATATCCGAGTAAGGATATTTTTTTTGATCTTGCAGCAAGACATACCACACATTTGTAAATGCATTTACCTATATACCATTTACGGCATATCCGGTGTGCAGCCAGAGCGAGGAACAGCTGCTTAAGATGGCAGATGTGTATTTAAGCTGCATGAAAGCGCCGGGAATCCGGCGGGAACGCCGCTTTGACCGTGAAGCGGTGCTATGAGCTGCGCGACCGCGAAAGCCGATTACGCTGGCAGGAACGGTGTACAGCGAGGATTTCGGCATGCTGAATGATACAGATAATGAGGCACTGCGGAATGTTTTGCGGGCGCTGTATCCGGGGAGACGGCGGCAAATGCGAATGGACAGGCGCACCGTTTTATAAGGATCTGACGTATGAACATACGATGGAGATGTATGATCGATTTTATCGGTTCGATAATGCTCTGATTTTGTTGTATGGGGATCTGGACTGGAAACGGTTTCTGGCATTCCTGGATAAAGAGTATCTGTGTGATGCAAAGAAAAGCTATGGAAAAGAAGACGGATGGAGTTTCCAGTCAGGCAGCGGGCGACAGGAAAAACAGGAAATGCAGAATATAGGGATGAGTGCGTTTTACAGCCCCGAGTCAGATGGTTTGGAAAATGGGGAGAATCATTCTTCCGTCAGGCAACCGTTCCCAGTCCTGCTTACCGGGGAGACGCATCGGAGAATGCGGCGGTGGTATCGTATGCGATGGATCTGAGCGGCATTTCATGGGAAAAGCTGATCCAGTACAGCATCATTGCGGGAATGATGAATGTGGATGGATCGGTTTTCAGGGAAAAGCTGCGGACGGCGGGCATCCATTGTGATGCGAGTGCATCGGTGATGATGGAGGCAGAAAAGCCATTTTTTGTTTTCGAAATGACAGACAGCAGTCCGAAGGATGCAGAACGGTTCCGGCAGGTGTCGGATGAGACATTATGCGAGATGCAGGAGCGCGGGATCGACCCGTCAGTGGTGGAGACGGCGCTCAAGGCGCGGGCGATACATGATTATACGGCAGGCGAAGATACGGATGTATTTGCGGATTCGATCGTGCCGGAAGTCAGCCTGAAATGGGCATTGACGGGCGATGCGGATGTGTATGCGGATGAGGCGGCAGCCTATGATTCTCTGGATGCAGGGACGGCACAGGCGGAGATTCGCCGGTTTGCGGCAGAGCTTGGCGCGGCGAAGCGGCGGGTTCTTGTCACGACGATTCCGACGCCGGGGATGGCAGAGGCGATGGAGCAGGAGCGCGACGCGTATCTGGCGCAGATGAAGGCGGAGATGAGCGAGGCAGAGCTGGATGCGCTGATTGCGAAGACCCTGGATTTTGATGCGTGGAATGCGTCGGAGTGTTCGAATGCGGATTTTATGATCCGGGTCGATGAGCTTCCGCCGCCGGAAGAGACGCCGGAATATCAGATATATGAGATAAATGGGATTTCGGTCTATGAATCGCCGTCGGATCTGGAAGCGATCAGCTATAACCGTTTATACCTGGATTTGAGCGGCGTGCCGGAAGAGGACCGTTTTTACATTCCTTTATATACAATGTTTGTTTCAGAGCTTGAAAATGCCCGGTATGGCAGAATGGAAAAGGAAAATCAGATTGAGCGCTATCTGCATGATTTTTCCATGAATGAGGGACATCCGGAGGTTCGGGCGGGACGAAACAGCCATCCGACGCTGGCGGTCAGCTGGTATGGGATGGCGGAGGATTATGAAGAGAGCCTGTATGTCCTGTTGGAACTCTTATCACATCCACTCTGGAGAGATAAGAATGCGGTTCTTCAGGCACTGGATGAGACGATTCCGTCCTGTGATGAGTCGCGCAGTGATGCGTATTCGCTGGCGGTGCGTCTGGCGGCATCTGGCTATAGCATCAATACGCGGTATCAGGAATATGTCGGCGGACAGGCGTTTTATGAGTTTTTGAAAAAACTGCGCGGGCGACTGGAACAGGAGGATGCAGCGATCTTCCAGCTGGCAGAGAAGATGGAGGAGGTGCGCGACCGCATCCTGCATGGAACAGCGGTGACGATCCTTCATGTTGCACCGAGGGAAAATCTGGAATGGATGCGGAACTGTGCAGGGCGGATTCTGGGAAATCTGCGGGGAGAACAGATGCCAGACCATGAGAATAAAACGGAAAACAGAGGGGAAAATGCTGGGTATACTTTCCCGGTTCCGGCGCGCAGGGAGGCGGTAATTGTGGAGAGCTCCAGCCAGTATACCGTCTTTTCGGCAGAGCTGAGCGCTGTAGATGGATTTTCCGGGCGGATTCTTCCGTATGTAAATGCGCTGGATGACCGGTATTTTGTGCCGCAGCTCCGTTTTCAAGGCGGCGCATACAGCGCGTCGTTTGCATTTACGCCGACGATGGACCGGATCGTGGCGAGTACATACCGGGATCCGAAGGTCAGTGAGACGATCGAGGCGATCCGGGCGGCAGCGGGTGTATTGGAAAAACTGCAGCTTTCGGAGGCAGATCGGAATGGCTATATTTTAAGCAGTTACGGCAATGCGACGGCGCCGTGCGGATGCCTGGGACGGCGGATGGCAGCGATGCAGTATGCGTACAATGGCCTGGATATTGTACAGATCCGTCGTTGGACAGAGGAGATCCGTGAGACGACCGCAGAGGATCAGAAAGAGGCGGCGCGGATCATCCGGCGGCTTCTGGAAGAAGCGTGGATTGTGACGACTGGAAATCAGACGGCGATCGAGATGGATCGGGACTGCTTTGACCGGATCCGGGATTTCCGCAGTAAAATGGCTGAATAACTAGATCCATATTTATAGGGAGGTAGAGAGAATGCGTACAAAGCGATTGGGAGACATGCTTTTGGAGCTGGGACTGATCACAGAAGGGCAGCTTAAAGAGGCGCTTGACTATCAGGCGAAGGAGAAAGAACGTCTGGGAACAACGCTGGTCAAGCATCATTATATCACGGAAGGTCAGCTGATCGATGCGCTTCGCATGCAGCTGGGCATTGACTATATTGATTTGACGCGGGTCGATATCAGCCCGGAACTGTCGCGTTTTGTGCCGAAAACCTGGCAAAGAAAATGACGATCGTACCGGTGCGTATTTCCAAAGACCAGCTTTATCTGGCAATGGCGGATCCGCTGAACTTCATGGCGATTGAGGAAGCACAGCATACTTCCAAAAGAGAATTGTGCCGATGATCGCCTCTGAACCGGCAGTGAAGCGTGCGATCAATATTTTGTATGGCAACGAGGGAGCGGCAGAAGCGATGGCGCAGATGCAGGCAGAGACGGCAGCGGCACAAGAGGTGCGTCAGGGCAGGGCAGATGGCGGAAAGAGAAAGACAGGAAAATGTGACACCGATGATCCGTCTGGTCAATTCGATTATTGAGCGTGCCATTTCGGAAAATGCTTCGGATATCCATTTTGAGCCGACGGAGGAGGAGATGGTCGTCAGGATGCGTATCGACGGGCAGCTTCATCGGATCATGACGATCCCGTCGGAACTCAAGGATTCGGTCATTTCGAGGCTTAAAATCATGTCCCAGCTCGATATCGTCGAAAAAGAATTCCGCAGGATGGTCGTGCGTGATGCATTTAAGAGGAAAAGATATTGATATGCGTATATCCACCCTTCCGACCCTGTATGGAGAAAAGTGGTTATCCGTATTCTGAAACGAAATGAGGAGACGTTGAACCGCCGCGGTATCGGTATTCCGGCAGTGGAGGATGCAAAGATTGATACACTTTTAGGGCTTACTTCCGGAGTTATCATGATTGTAGACCGACTGGTTCAGGTAAATCTTCGACGATGTATACGCTGATCCGCGAACTTCTTTCGGATCGACCAACCTGATTACATTGGAGGATCCGGTGGAATACCATATCAAAGGCGCGACACAGGTGCAGATCAATGAAAAGTGGGGCTGACTTTTGCATCGGGTCTGCGCTCAGTTCTGCGTCAGGATCCGGATATCATCTGCGTCGGCGAGATCCGTGACGGTGAGACGGCAGAGATCGCGATGCGTGCGGCAATGACGGGACATCTCGTTATCACCACGATTCATACGGAAGATGCGATCTCGGCGATTGACCGTCTGCGAGATATGGGCGTGGCGCCATACCTGATTGCGGCGGACTGCGAGGCGTTATTTCCAGCGGCTGCTGAGGAAAATCTGTCCGAACTGCAAAACCCAGATTCAGCCGCCGAAAAGCGCTTGAGATGGCAGGAATCCCGGAGAACCCTGGAAAATTATACTGGCAGGGAGCCGGATGCGATCAGTGCTTCCATTCGGGATACCGGGGCAGAATCGGTGTGTTTGAGGTAATGCTGATTCAGGAGGAGCTGCGCCGGTGCATTCTGGAAGGAGCTGACCGGACACGTTTCTTAGAGGCAGCCAGAAGAGCGAGCCAGTATGTTCCGATGCTGGAACACGCGCAGAAGCTGGTAGAAGAGGGTGTTTCGACGGTGGACGAGGTGATCCGGACGCTGCTGGCGCTGTAAATGGTGCAGAAAGAGAAGAGGAGACAGATGGTATGTATGGAATCGAGGAATTAATCGCGCTGGCAGCTGAAAAAAGGGCATCGGATGTGCATCTGATTGCAGGGCTGCCGCCAAAATGCAGAATTGACGGCAGAATCGAGACGCTGACGGATGGCGGGCTGACGCGTGAGGATTGTGAGGAATATGGACGCCAGCTGGCAGGCAATGCGGCAGATCAGATCGAGGCGATCGGACAGCTGGATTTTAGTGCTTCGTTTGCGGGACGGCGTCTCCGTGTGAATCTGTTCCGGCAGCAGGGCGCGCTCTCTGCGGCGATCCGTCTTCTGGGCAGTACGATTCCGAACCTGTCGGAGCTGGGGCTTCCGGAAGCAGTGAATCAGTTTTCAAGCTGGAATAAAGGCATTATTCTGGTAACCGGCGAGACGGGAAGCGGCAAGTCAACGACGCTGGCGGCAATTTTAAATGAGATCAACCAGAATCGTCCGCTCCATATGATTACGCTGGAAGACCCGATCGAGTATGTCTATGAACCGGCGCAGGCGATCATCAACCAGCGCGAGGTGGGCGTGGACGTAGAGAGCTATGATAAGGGGCTTTATGCGGCGCTCCGTGAGGCCGGATGTCATTCTGATTGGAGAAATGCGTGATCCGGCGACGATCGAGACGGCGCTGATGGCGGCGGAGACGGACATCTTGTTTTTCCACCATTCATACCAATTCGGCAATCGACAGCATTGACCGGATTGTGGGTGTTTCCAGAGGATAAACAGCCGCAGATCCGGATGCAGCTCTCGATGACGCTGCGGGCGGTGCTGTCACAGCAGCTGGTGCCGAGGGCGGGCGGCCAGGGCAGGGCGGCAGCTTGTGAACTTATGATGCTCACGCCGGCGATCCGGAATCTGATTCGCGATGGAAAAACACCGCAGATGCAGAGCTATCTGCTTTCTAGTGCAAAAGAGGGCTCTATTACGATGGATAATTTTCTGATCCGTATGGCGAAAGAGGGCGTGATCACACCGCAGACGGCAGTCGATTCGTCCCAGGACCCGCAGGAGCTGAGAGAGAAACTGGCGGCGGTGCAGTATTAATAATATGGTAAAAACGGGTGAATGAAGCCTGCGAGGAATGCAGATTACTTGAAAACATAAAATGTATGTTTGTGTAAATACTGAGATTGTAGCGAAAGTTTGAACAGTATATTTTTGACAATGTTTTATGTTTCAGGAGGAATTTTATGCAGGCAGGTAAATCAAGCATCCAGTTTGAGCATCCACCCATCATCACATCGGCGGCATCGATCGGGGGCAGACGGAAGGCGAACCGCTGGCAAGTTTTTGACCGGGTGGAGCCGGATCCGACGTTTGGGAAAAGTCGTGGAGAAGGCGGAGAGTGAATTGCAGCGCCAGACGGTGCAGAAATGTCTGGATAAGGCGGGCAGACAGGCGGCAGATGTGAATTGCCTGTTTGCGGGAGACTTGTTGGGACAGATTGTGGCGTCCTCGTTTGGCGTGGAGTCGTTTGATATCCCGTTTTCGGGCTTTACGGCGCCTGCTCGACGATGGGGAGGCGATGATTCTGGGGCGATGGCAGCAGGGGCTGGCTATGCAGACCGGGTTCTGGCGCTGGCGTCGAGCCATTTTGCCTCGGCAGAACGGCAGTTCCGGTTTCCGCTGGCGTATGGGAATCAGAGACCGCAGTCCACAACCTGGACGGTGACCGGGTGCGGGTGTGTGATGATCGAGGGAAATGAGAAAAATGAAGGGAAAGATGGGCGCAGAGCGAAAGAAAATGCGTCAGAATCACTGAAAAATGCTGGACAGGAAAAATTGCATCCCAAATTTCAACCTTGTATCCCAGCTGCCACCCCCGGAAAGATCGTCGATATGCAGATGCGCGATTCCATGAACATGGGGGCGGCAATGGCGGTGGCGGCGGTAGACACAATCTTGCAGAATTTCCGTGATTTTAACCGGAAACCATCTGACTATGACCGGATCATCACTGGCGATCTGGGAATGGTGGGGAAGGAAATCCTGCTTGATTTTATGCGCGAGGCAGGACAGGATATTTCCGGCATCCATATGGACTGCGGGATCGAAATGTTTGACCCGAAGACGCAGGATACCCATTCGGGCGGGAGCGGCTGCGGTTGCTCGGCGGCGGTGCTGTGCGGCTATATTCTTCCGAAAATACAGGCGGGTGAGTGGAAACGCGTCCTGTTTGTGCCGACCGGGGCGCTGCTGTCCCAGATCAGCTTTAATGAGGGGCAGAATGTGCCGGGGATTGCCCATGGAGTGGTGCTTGAGGGAAAAGAATCGTTCGGTGAATGATAGGTATTTGCAAGAAACTTTAGAGAGGGAGCAAAAAAATGGACTATATCAAAGCATTTGTGACCGGCGGACTCCTCTGTGCCGCCGTGCAGATTCTGATGGATAAAACGAAACTCATGCCGGGGCGGATCATGGTACTTTTGGTGGTATGTGGCTCGATTCTCGGTGCGATCGGCTTGTACGAACCGTATGCAAAATGGGCGGGTTCCGGGGCAACAGTGCCGCTGCTGGGGTTTGGGAATACGCTCTGGAAGGGTGTGCGGGATGGAATAGATAAGGATGGGGTTCTGGGGCTGTTCACCGGCGGATTCACGGCGGGTGCGGCGGGGATTTCCGGGGCGTTGATCTTCGGCTATCTGTCGTCGCTGATTTGCAAACCCAAGATGAAGGATTAGAGAGAAGACGAAAAAAGGAAAAGTAAAAGAAAGCAAAGCAAAAGAAAATCAAGTTGAGGAAATAAAAAGCTGCTGTAAAAGAGGCATATGAATGTCACTTTTTACAGCAGCTTTTTGCAGATATATTATTTTGCTGTTAATGCTCCGGATTCGCCGGGACAATCGGAATATTATTTCCATTCCGTCCACTTCCCGCCATCGGGCGTGGAACCGCAGAGTGGATCGGAGCCGATAGATTATCTGAATCGGGGCTGTAGCCCGGAGCTGAGAAATCGGCGCTCTCAGAAGGATGGATGATCGTGGACGAACCATTGTGAATCTTGCACTCGCCCGGCATGGAGAAGCGGGAATCGTCCGTTTCTCCGCCGTCTTCCGGAACGACCATAACTGTCTTGGAAATCTGCTGGTTCGTCGGGCAGAAGGCAGTCGAGATGCCGCCGGAGGCGGAGCAGATCGTCACGCGGGTGTGGTGATCGCAGGTCTCGGTCGGAACCGTGCCCTTCGCGAAATATTCAGTGTAGACGGCCGTTCCGCGCGGGTCACTGCTGCAGACGCCGGAAACCGGAAGCTTGCCGGATTTGCGGCATACTTCAGCAGTTTCAATGCTGTCCGGAACCGTAAATCCGGGGTCGCTTAAGCTCTCATGGACACGTGTCATGATATTTCGCCAGATGCGCTTGTGGTAACTGGTACCGCCGTTTGAAACGGTGCCGCCTTTTAATGGCTGGTTATTGTCGCACCCGCCCCAGATACCGGCAGTGTAGTACGGCGTAAAGCCTACAAACCAGACGTCGACGTTGCTGGTGGTCGTACCGCTCTTTCCGGCGCAGCTCATATTGGGAATCGCCGCTGTCGTACCGGTCGATTTAACCCCGGAACCGGAACGCGTATACATTGTATTGCTCTGCATAACATCCTGCATCGCGCTGGTTAAAAGATAGGCGGTAGAGTCTTTGAGCGCCTGCCGCGTCTCCGGTTCATTGTCGATCAGTATCTTTCCGTTGCGATCCAGGATCTTAGTAAAGAAGATAGGCTTCGTGTAGGTGCCGCCGTTGGCGATCGCCGCAAATGCATTTGTCAGTTCCAAGTTGCTGACGCCCTTTGTCAGACCGCCGAGTGCTGTCGAGAGAGTCTGATCCTGGCTTACGAGGGAAGTGATTCCCAGCCGTTCGGCATATTCGACACCGAGCTGCGGCGTTACCGTGTCCGCCATGCAGCGCAGGGCGACGATGTTCATGGAATAGGTAATGCCGTCGCGGATCGTGTGATAGCCCTTGTAATCGCTGCCCCACCAGTTTCGGAACTCTTTTTCACCGGAAGAGTATGGTCCGTCATAGTAAACAGTTGATAGGGTCGCGCCGCAGGCATCCAATGCCGGGGCAAAGGAGGAAATGACCTTGAAGGTCGATCCTGGCTGCCGCAGGGAGTCGGTCGCACGGTTTAAGGTGCGGTTTGCCGTTTTCTGTCCGCGTCCGCCGTTGATTGCCTTGACATAGCCGGTGGACTGTTCGATCAGGACGAACGAGGTCTGCGGCTCTAAAATCATGGTAACTGATTCACCGAGAACGGTGCTTCCGTCCTGCGTGAGGGCGGTGCGGTACTCATCGATCGCCGTCTGCGCCTCTTCCTCGGAATTAAACAGCCCGTCAAAACCGCTTTGTCCCTTGACCTGCTGGATCCATGTTTTCAGAGTTTCCTGTGAATAATGCTGCGTTTCCCCGTCTGGATGGGTCAGGGAAAGGCGGTATTCAACCGAATAGCGAGCCGCGTCGTAGTTGGCAGGATTGTTGACTTCCTCATCGACGATCGCCTGAATCTGTGGATCCTGCGGGGTATAAATCTGCAGTCCGCCGCTGAACAGAAGATTGGACGCCTGCGTGTCAGTATAGCCGAGCTGCTCTTTGAGCGCTTCGGTGACCTGGCTGATCAGCTCGTCCGTGTAATAGGAGTACGGTGTCTCATTTTCCTTGAGCGCCGTGTCGACATTCTGGATACGGGCGTAGACGTCGTCCGCCAGTGCTTCCTCCTGTTCTTCTTTTGTGATATAGCCCTGCTCATACATTGCCTGCAAAATGACCTTGCGCCGGGCGGCATTTGCCTCCGCGCCGCTGATCGGATTCAGCTTTGACGGATTCTGTGTGATACCGGCGATGACCGCGCACTCAGAAAGAGTCAGATCGGAGACGTTCTTATTAAAATAGCGCAGCGCCGCTGCTTTGACGCCCAGCGTATTGCTGCCGAGGTTGATCGTATTTAAATAGTTCGTTAAAATGACCTTCCGATCGACGTTTTTTGTCAACTGCAGCGCCAGATATTGTTCCTGGATTTTTCGTTCAATTTTGGAACCTTTGCTGGTCTCCATACCGCCGTTGAAGACGGTATTTTTGATGAGCTGCTGGGTCAGGGTGCTGGCGCCGCCTTTATAATTATTTGTCAGGACACCGACCACGGCGCGTGAAATGGAGCGCAGATCGATACCGCTGTGCTGCCAGAAACGCGAGTCCTCGATGGAGACGAATGCGTCGATCAGATCCTGAGGAAAATCCTCGTAGGATGCTTCAATTCGGTTCGAGTTGGAACCGACCAGCGTGTCGGTCACTTCCCCGGCGCTATTATATATAGTAGAAAAATATCCGCTTGGGGTGAAGCTGTCCGGGTTGAAGTCCGGCGAACTGTCCAGAATGCCTTTAAACATGCCGATAAAGGTGCTGACACCCGTCACGCAGAGAAACAGAACAAGAACAAAGGCAGTCTTGAAGAAGGTCAGAAACAGCCGGTTGGCGTATTTCTTCTTCCGGGAATTGGCTGCCCGGATCCGTTTCTTGGTTGCTTTTACACCGTAATTCATGAGAACCTCCTTTGGGTTCGTAGTGGTTCGTTCTATTAATAAATACAGTATTTCCAATTATATCAAAATTCATGGGATAAATAAATACTATTGTCATGAAGTTTTTTTTACGGTATCATAAAAGATAAGGTTTGTTACTGGGCACGTATGCGTGAACAGCAACTAAGGTTTACAAGCAATTAAAGAAGTGAAAAAACGTCCGTTTTAAGGATGCGTTGTTCATAGATGGAGGAAAAGATGAAAGAGCGCTATAAAATCATCTATCAGGGCGGCGAGGGCGAGATTGTGGAGAAGAAGTCCCGCTTTATCGCGGAGATCCGCCCGGTGGAATCGGAAGAAGAGGCGACGGCATTTATTGCGGAAGTCAAGAAGAAATATTGGGATGCGAGACATCATTGTTCGGCATTTACGATCGGAGAAAATAACGAGGTGGCGCGCTGCAGCGACGACGGCGAACCGGCGCAGACGGCGGGACGCCCGATGCTGGATGTGCTGCTGGGACGTGAGCTTCACAATGTCTGTGCGGTCGTGACCCGGTACTTTGGCGGGACACTTTTAGGAACTGGCGGACTGGTGCGGGCATACGGCGGCGCGGTCCAGGAAGGCCTTAAAAACTGTGTGGTTCTGGAAAAATGCCTGGCTCGCAAATGGAAGGTCGGGACAGACTACAGCGGGCTTGGAAAGGTGCAGTACATTTTGGCAGAAGCAGAGTTGCCGATTCTGGACAGCGAGTACGGCGAGGGCGTGGATCTGACGATCCTGGTGCCGTTTGACCAGGCGGGAGCAGCGGAGAAGAAGCTCATAGAGGGCACAAATGGAAGATGCCAGATCGAAAAACTGGATGAAGTTTATTTTGGCATGGATGACGGAAAAATCATTTTATTGTAAAAAAAGATTGAATAATGGATAAAAATGCTAAAATAACAAGCTGTATTATTTTGTGGGCGGCTCCTTTGCCAAAGACGAAACGGCAGGATGCCTGTCTGTGACAGAAAATAATTATTAATTAGTACATGTAATGAATCATCATAAGAAAAGAGAGTAAGCAGATATGAAAATGAAACGGGAAGATGTCAGAAACGTTGCAATTATCGCTCACGTTGACCACGGTAAAACGACGCTGGTAGACCAGCTGCTCCGCCAGAGCGGTGTATTCCGTGCCAATCAGGAAGTAGTCGATCGTGTCATGGACTCTAACGATATTGAGCGTGAGAGAGGTATCACGATTCTGTCCAAGAATACGGCTGTTAATTACAACGGCACCAAGATCAACATTATCGATACACCAGGACATGCGGACTTCGGCGGCGAGGTAGAGCGTGTTCTGAAGATGGTAAACGGCGTTATCCTGGTGGTAGACGCCTACGAGGGACCGATGCCGCAGACCAAGTTCGTTCTGCGTAAAGCACTGGAACTGGATCTGCCGGTTATCGTATGTATCAATAAGATTGACCGTCCGGAAGCACGTCCGGAGGAGGTCGTGGACGAGGTTCTCGAACTTCTGATGGATCTGGATGCATCCGACGAGCAGCTTGACTGTCCATTTTGTATGCATCTGCACGTTCTGGATATGCAAAGAAGAACCTGGACGATCCGAATGTGGATATGAAGCCACTGTTCCAGACCATTCTGGATTACATCCCGGCGCCGGAGGGAGATCCGGATGCAGAGACACAGGTTCTGATCAGTACGATTGATTACAACGAGTATGTAGGACGTATCGGCGTTGGTAAGATCGACAACGGTTACCTGAAAGTAAATCAGGACTGCGTCATCGTCAACCATCATGAGCCGGACAAGTTCCGCAAAGTTAAGATCGGTAAGCTCTATGAGTTTGAAGGTCTGAATAAAGTAGAAGTACAGGAAGCAAAGATCGGTTCGATCGTAGCGATTTCCGGTATCGCAGATATCCACATCGGTGATACCCTGTGCTCCCCGGAGAAACCGGAGGCGATTCCGTTCCAGAAGATTTCCGAGCCGACCATCTCCATGAACTTCATGGTAAACGACAGCCCGCTGGCAGGCCAGGAAGGTAAATTCATCACTTCCCGCCACATCCGCGAGCGTCTGATGCGGGAGCTGAATACCGATGTCAGCTTGCGTGTAGAGGAGACAGACTCCGCTGACTGCTTCAAGGTATCCGGCCGTGGAGCTGCATCTGTCCGTCCTGATCGAGAACATGCGCCGTGAGGGCTTTGAGTTCGCAGTCAGCAAGGCTGAGGTACTCTACAAATATGACGAGAGAAACCGGAAGTTAGAGCCGATGGAGATCGCTTACGTCGACGTACCGGATGACTTTACCGGTGCTGTTATCCAGAAGTTGACCAGCCGTAAAGGCGAGCTGCAGGGCATGAGCCCGATCGGCGGCGGCTACACAAGACTTGAGTTCTCCATCCCGTCCAGAGGTCTCATCGGCTACCGCGGCGAGTTCATGACCGATACAAAGGGAAATGGTATCTTAAACACCAGCTTTGACGGCTATGCACCGTTCAAGGGCGAATTAAGTTACCGCAAACAGGGATCCTTGATTGCATTTGAGGCAGGCGAGTCCATCACCTACGGTCTGTTCAACGCCCAGGAGCGCGGAACCCTGTTCATCGGACGGGCGTTAAAGTTTACTCCGGCATGATTGTCGGACAGAGCGCAAAACCGGAAGACATCGAGTTAAACGTCTGCAAAACCAAAAGCTGACCAACACCCGTTCTTCCAGCGCCGATGAAGCCCTCCGCCTTGTTCCGCCGAAAATCATGAGCCTGGAGCAGTGCCTCGACTACATCGATACCGATGAACTTCTCGAGATCACCCCGACCAGCTTACGAATCCGTAAAAGATTCTTGATCCGACTCTGAGAAAGAGAGCGATGATCAGCCGTAAAAATAGCTAAATAATCGTAAAGTGGGAGCAGCCGCGCAAGCCAGCTGCTCCTTTCGTATATTCAAGCGAGATATCCAGGAAACGACGCGCCCGCCGTTTCCGTCCCTCTGCCGATCCCATTCCCTCTGTCGATTCATGTCCCCACCCTGTCGAAATTTCCCCTCACTTCTTCTAAAACGGTCATTCCCCTCATACATATATACAGTAAGAAGCAGGACTCCAAGAACCTGCCGTGAAAACTGCAAAAAGAAGAGGAGAGAGATACTATGTCGGAAAAATGATTGAAAACAACAAGGTTAGCGTGATTGGTGAGGTCGTATCGGAATTTACATTCAGCCACGAAGTATTCGGGGAAGGATTTTATATCGCAGACCTGGCAGTCAGCCGTCTGAGCGATCAGGTGGACGTGATTCCACTCATGATTTCAGAACGGCTTCTGGATGTATCGAAAGACTACCGCGGAATGACGATGGAGGCGATCGGCCAGTTCCGTTCCTACAACCGTCATGAGGGCGCGAAAAACCGTCTGGTGCTGTCTGTGTTTGTACGTGAGATTCATTTCCTGGAAGAATTTACGGATTACACCAAAACCAACCAGATTTTTCTGGAAGGCTATATCTGCAAGGAGCCGATCTACCGGAAAACACCGCTGGGACGCGAGATTGCCGATATGCTGCTGGCGGTCAACCGTCCGTATGGAAAATCCGATTACATACCGTGTATTGCGTGGGGCAGAAATGCCCGCTATGCGTCCGGATTTGGCGTGGGAAGCCACGTGTGCGTGTGGGGGCGCGTGCAGAGCCGTGAATATACGAAGAAACTGAGCGAGACAGAGTGCGAGAAACGTGTGGCATACGAGGTGTCGGTCAGCAAGCTGGAGTGCGTGGAAGAATAGGATAGGTTTAGGATGTTACAGCAAATTTTGAAGCCGGTTATGCAATCTATAGGACATGATAAATGGCTGGTTTTGCCATAGCTTGCCAAAACAGATAAAATATGCTAGAATAAGGCAGTTTACAGAATTCGTAAAACGATTATTGGATGGATAGAAATAAAACACACAGGCCTGTGTGTAAAAAGACATCAGGAAAGACAGTCTGTGCGCCAGCGCAGCGGGAGGCACAGAAAGAGGAGAGGGAAATGAAAAAGGGGAAAGTTCATATCATCTTCGGCACCGGGATGGGAAAAACAGCGATGGCACTGGGACGTGGTGTCAGTGCAGCCATGCACGGCCGGAAGGTAATTATGATACAATTCTTAAAGGGAGTGCTGAGCCATGAGACAGCAGATGGGTTAAAACAGCTGGAGCCGGCATTTAAAGTATTCCGATTTGAAAAACAGAATGAGTATTATGAAAATCTCTCTGAAGAAGGCAAAAAGGAAGAGCTCTGCAATATTCAGAATGGGTATAATTTTGCAAAAAAAGTACTCTGTACCGGCGAATGCGATATGCTGATTCTGGATGAATTTCTTGGGGTGTTAGATCAGAAACTGGTCGGAGACGATGCTCTGGAAACACTGCTGGCAGCGCGCGAGGAGAATGTCGATCTGATTCTGACCGGAAAAGTATGCCCGGCTGGGGCAGAGGAGCATGCAGACGAGGTGACGCGCCTGGAATGCCTGAAGCCGTCAAACGATCATGCGTGCATGAACGGTTGACAAGTATTCAAAGTAATGCTAAGATAGAAAAAACAAGTAGAGGTTGCGTTGATTATCAGTAAGCGGTCGGATGCGGCAGGTGCAGGAGAAGACAGCTGAAAGGATGATACGCCGAAGGGCTGCGGCGCCTGTATCTGCAGTTCCTGGGTGCAGGATGAAGAATTCTGTAACTGTCATCGACAGATGGGGAGCTACTGGGAGTTTGGATTTGAATTCATAGAGCTGGCCATTGTGCCAGCTTTTTGTACGCTCAGGACCGACAGGCTGCAAACAAACATTCGTTTGAAGCGGGGACAGAAACGGACTCTGGAATAGAAACTCAGCCATCGTGCAAAAGAATAAGGAGGAAACAAAATGTCTATTTTTGAAGGAGCAGGCGTAGCGCTGGTAACGCCATTTCATGAGGATGGAAGCGTAAATTATGAGAAACTGGAGCAGATCGTAGAAGAACAGATCGCTGGCGGTACAGACTGTATTATCGCCTGCGGTACGACCGGCGAGGCGGCTACATTAAGCCATGAGGAGCACATCGAGGTGATCCGTTTCGTATGCCAGGTCGTAAATAAGAGAATCCCGGTTGTAGCAGGAACTGGTTCCAACTGCACAGAGACAGCGGTATATCTGTCTACCGAAGCGAAAAAGGCAGGCGCAGACGGACTTCTGCTCGTATCCCCGTATTACAATAAATCAACCCAGAAGGGTTTAAAGGTTCATTTCTCAGAGGTCGCAAAGGCAGTTGATCTTCCGATCCTTCTGTACAATGTACCGAGCCGTACCGGCGTCAATATCACCCCGGAGACGATCGTGGCACTGTGCAAGGAATATGAGAACATCGTCGGTGTCAAAGAAGCAAGCGGCAATTTCTCCGCGATCGCACAGATTGCAAGCCTGTCAGGCGGATCAGTTGATATTTACTCCGGCAACGACGACCAGACGGTTCCGATGATGGCACTGGGCGCAAAGGGCGTTATCTCCGTATTATCCAACGTGGCACCGCGTCAGGTACATGATATGTGCGCGGCATTCAAGGCTGGCGATGTAGCGAAGGCAAGACAGATGCAGATAGATGCAATTCCACTGATTGAGGCGCTGTTCTGCGAGGTAAACCCGATTCCGGTTAAGGAAGCGATGAACATGATGGGCGAGGAAGTGGGTCCGTTCCGCAAACCGTTAGTGGATATGGAACCGGCAAACCGCGATCGTCTGAGAAGAGGACTGGTAAATTACGGAATCAGCCTGAAAGAGTGATAAGAACCGTTAAAATTAGGATGAGATAGGGAAAAGAGGTTTTAACAGATGGTACGAGCAATTATGCATGGCTGCAACGGCGCCATGGGACAGGTTATTTCCGGAATTGCAGCGAAGGACGAGGAGATCTCTATCGTTGCGGGTATTGATATGAGAACCGAGCAGAAAAATGATTATCCGGTTTTTGCGTCTCTGAACGAATGCAAGGTAGAAGCGGATGTTGTGATTGATTTTTCCAATGCAGCAGCTGTCGATGAACTTCTCGACTGGTGTGCAGAGAAGAAAATGCCGGTTGTTCTGTGTACGACAGGACTTTCCGAGGTACAGCTGGCAAAGGTAGAAGAGACGGCAGAGAAGACAGCTGTTCTTCGCTCTGCAAATATGTCTCTTGGTATCAATATGCTCTTAAAGCTTCTGAAAGAAGCAGCGCAGATTCTGGCTCCGGCTGGATTTGATATTGAGATTCTGGAGAAACACCACAATCAGAAGGTGGATGCTCCGAGCGGTACGGCGATTGCGCTGGCAGATTCGATCAACGAGGCGATGGGCAATACATACCATTACAAATACGATCGTTCCGCTACACGTGAGAAACGTGATGCGAAGGAGATTGGTATTCAGGCGATCCGCGGCGGCACAATCGTAGGCGAACACGATGTCATTTTCGCTGGTCAGGATGAGGTGATTACCTTTAATCATACAGCTTATTCCAAGGCGATTTTCGCAAAGGGTGCGGTACAGGCAGCCAAATTCCTGGCAGGAAAGCCGGAGGGACGGTATGATATGGCGGATGTGATCGGTTAAGAGATTTTATACAGATGTGAAAATGGAACCCCGACTGTGAGTAAGTTTATCCACTCACAGCCGGGGTTTTCATTTCTGGAACTTTTCCCGCCCTTGTGTTTGTGGATGAAAGCTTCTGAAAATCAATTTGTCAAGGCTAGTGTATCATTTTTTTACATCTTGTGTAAAAAAATGACATCTTGTGCAGTGTGAATTGTAGAAAAATAAAACAAATGATAAGATGAATACAACAAGAAAAGCTTGAAACCGTGAAAAAGAAGAAAAATTCCAGAATTAAAAATAAAAAATACATGAAAGACAGCTTTTCGATTAATAAAAATACGAGGAGGTATGAGGATGAGAAAACGCAAATGGATGAAGGTGGGTGCCTGCGCACTCAGTGCCGTTTTGATCATGGGCTTGTATGCCGGACCTGCTTTTGCCGAATGGGTAGGTACAGGAGCTGCAAGAGCCTACATCCTAAATGGACAGGTGCAGACAGGCTGGCAGCAGATCGATGGAAAATGGTATTACCTGAATGAACAGGGAGCACCGCAGATCGGCTGGGTAAAAGACGGGGACAAACAGTATTTCTGTACGGCGTCGGGGGAAATGGTCAGCGGTGTTGTCTGGATCAATGGAAAAACCTATTATTTTGGCACACCGGACAGTGGAGAGATGGCAACGGGCGTTGTCAGTATCAACGGAATTCCTTATACGTTTGAAAACGATGGCACATCGTTCGGCGGCCGCAAGCCGAGACCGGCGAGAAGCTTTGAGGTAAAAGTGGCAGAAGACGGAACGATGACCATCTTAGAGACGACCAATGCCGATACACCGAAGCTGAATTCCAGAACATCCAAAGAACGCAGACATTCTGGAGGCGGCGGTGGAAGTGAAACGCCGAGTGTGGTACCGAGTGATGCACCGGCGACGAAAGAACCGACCGAAAACCCGACGCCGAGCGTGAAACCGATCCAGCCGGAGCCAACACCGGAGCCAACGGGTGGGTCGCAGGCACCACCGGCGCCGTACACAACAGGATAATGATCAATCTGAGACTAAGAGTACGAAGTGAAAATAATCGGCCAGGTTCAGATTTGGGGCGATTACAAACATTAATGATCTGTAACTGTTCAGTACCTTCACAGTTACGCGCAAAAATCCATCAAGAATTGCCTGCGGCAATGGGATTTTTGCCTGCTGGCCCATGTTTTCGTACGGTCAGCGCAGTAAATGCGCAGACCTACTGAACAGTTACAATAATCTATAATTTAACCTTGTTTTTGCTCTCCTGCATATAGGATGATGGAAACAGATTCATATACTCTCGAGCTCTTTCCTGCGTATGTGCAGGGAGGAGCCCGGGAGTATATAAGTTAGAGCGATGAGAAAGAAACGGCGTGCCTGAGGGGAGTGCCACTGAAATGGAGCACTTAAAAAGTCGTTAAAGGAGGTGCCAGAATGAAATCAGCTTACTGTATCGCCATTACGTCGTGCCTGACTGTCATCTGGCTGTATGAGGAAAAGAAAAAGCGGGGGATGGCGGGAAAGCTTTGCTGGAAAGCAGCGGCCGGGTATCTGATTACGCGCTTTGTATTCTTTGCCATTTCTAATCAGGAGGTTCATGGCTTCCTGGAAGTCATGGCAATGGATCTGGTGACAGCCGGACTTTTATATATTTTGTCCGGGAAAAACGGAAGCCGGGAATCAGCGTGGGAATGCCTGTATCTTTATATCTGGAATCCGATCCCGGTATTATCTGTTCTTTCACAGGGAAAAAAGCGGATGCTTTTTATCTGGCTGGCGGTATTGATTCTTTTCGTGGGCAGTTCGTGGATAGAGCACTTCAGAGCGCGTCTTGGAATAGAAAGATTCAAAAAAATTGGAATTCTTCTCACGGTTGCGGGAACTGGCATACTCTGGGCGCGGGATATCACCGGAGAGCGCTTCGGACAGTGCAGTCCGGGAGATGAATTTTATCCGCTGATGCTGATGTTTTTTGCGGTACTGGGTGTGGGAACCTGTGTATATGGAATCGCTTCTTATGTTGGAATAATATATGAAAAATGTCAAATTCCTGAATCGAAAGTCGAGCTGGATGAAGCAAAAGCGGCACGCTGCGTATCAAAACGAATGACGGGGAGTGAAAAAATAGATGCCGGGAAGAGCTTGGGAATAAAATCCTGTGAAAAGAACACAGAGTCGGAAAAGACCGGCGCGCCCTGGTCCGGCCGTGACTGGTGTATGGCAGCAGGATTGACAGTTCTCTTTGCTGTGATGGCATTTGTGAATCTTGGAAGCATGAAGGCACCGCAGACTGCGTATGAATTTGAAAAAAATGATAGCCACGGAAATGAGATGGTGCTTCGGTTTGATGGAAGTGTGACTATCTCAGAAGCGCAGGTTTATCTGGGTGGAAAGGAGAAGAGACATTTTGTATGCTCGGTTCCGAATGCCGAGGGAGATGGTTGGGATGCCATCGGGGAAGAGACAGAATTGTTATCTGTATACTGCTGGAATCCAGTGAAAATTCATTACCGCACTTACGAACTAGGGATCGTGTCGATGGATGAGAGTGCAGAGGTTCTGGAAATCGTTCTTCTGGATCCGGATGGAAATCCGATCCTTCCATCCAATGCAGATGATTATCCAGAGGCATTTGATGAGCAAGAATTGTTTCCGGCGGATACAACCTATGAATACCAAAGTATGTTTGATGAGGTTTACCATGCCAGAACGGCAAATGAGATAGTAGAAGGGCGTACAATTTATGAGACAACGCACCCACCGCTTGGAAAATGGTGGATGAGTCTGGGAATCCGCGTATTTGGAATGACACCGTTTGGATGGCGGTGTGTATGCGCTCTGTTTGGCATCCTGATGGTGCCGGTCAGCTATGCGTTTATGCGGAAAATCAGCCGGAGTACATGGATTGCCTCATTTGCAGCACTGTTGATAGTCTTTGATTTCATGCACTTTACATTGTCAAGAATCGGAACCATTGATGTGATAGTGGGATTTTTTATCCTGCTTACCTTTTATCTGATGTATCTGGTGCTGGATGACCTGAAAATGGGATGCAGCTGGAAAACGGTGTGTCTGATGATTTTAAATGGCATGGCAGCTGGAGCGGCGATGGCATCGAAGTGGACAGGGGTATATGCCTGCGCGGGGATTGCAGTCCTCTTTTTTACATTTTTGTTCCAGGAATATGGGACAGCTGCGGCACGGACCAGAAAGGGAATGTCTGGACAGGCGGCGATAAGTTACCTGGCGGGGCTGTCTGTCATCTGTATCGCTGCATACATTTTGATTCCGGCAGTGATTTACGTTGCATCCTATCTTTCTTATGGAAATGGTATGGGAAATGGAAATGTTTTCCAGACTATGTGGGAAAATCAGCAGCTTATGCTTCATTATCATGAGAAAACGGTGTTTGAACATCCATATGCCTCTGAATGGTATGAGTGGGCCTGGATTAAACGACCGCTTCTGGATGCATACACGTCGCTTAAGTCTGGTAAAATCAGTGTGGTTTCAACTTTTGGAAACCCGGTAATCTGGTGGTCGGCAATTCCGGCGCTATTTTATACTATATACCTGTGGCAGATTCGACAGGATAAAATAGCGGGATATCTGTGCATTTCCTATGCTTCTATGCTGTTTCCGTGGTTATTTATCCACAGAACCGTGTTTATCTATCAGTATTTTGCGTGCAGTATGATACAGATTTTAATGCTGGGAAATTGTCTGCATTTTTTCTGGGAAAGAGATCCGAAACGAACCAGGAAAGCAGCGTTGCTGTACCTTGCAGCAGTGATCGGCGCGTTCCTTCTTTTCTATCCGGTGCTGTCTGGATATCCGGTAAAACAGGAATTTGCCGAGCAGTGGCTGGAATGGCTGGAAGGTTGGGTGTTGTCATGAAAGAAAAAAAGAGAGACTGGGCGATCAGCGCTGGCTTTCTGGGGGTGCTTTTGACGGCTTATGTGATAAATTATAGATTTGGTTTTCTGGAAATTCTTGATTTTCATATCGAGAAAGTAAAGAAAGCATACCCAGCTTATTTTGGCACCTATGACCGGATGGGTGAATTGACTGCATGGTTGAATAAAATCGAAAATCTGTTCTGTATCGGACGGAATGGACAGCATCGCTACAATAACATGGATCATTCGATGATGACAGCATTTTGTGCAGTGGATCTCCTTCTGGCGGGAAGTGCGGATAAGGAGCATATCTGGAGTGTGAATACAGAAAAAGCGTATCATGAGAAAAAATAAACTGCCTAAAAACCACAACTTTCAGTTCGGAAAAGCCCTGCCTGTGAGCCGCATCATCTTTACAGATTTTTTTCTATTTGTTATAGTAAAAATGGAGAGGCACCTGCGGGAGGAATGCAGATGTCAGAGAAACATAGAAATGCACAAAAATCAATGCCGCAAAGCAGAAAGCTGTTTAAATATCAAAAACGGAAGATTCGCCGCTATCTGAAACGCGTCCGCTGGCGGAGGAAGCGGAGGCAGAGGTATTTTCTGTATGGACTTGCACTGGCTGTATCCATGTACTTGGCGAGTATATGGAAGATGCGGGAACGGATCTGGTCGATCCGAGAGATGGATGTGATCGAGTATGAGCTGCCGGAGGGGGAAAGAGCAGAGAATGGGGCGGAGGAAGCGTCAGCAGACCGGCAGGAGAAGAGAACAGTTGAACGGGAAAATGCCGGGGAAACATACGGAGCAACAGAAAAAACGGGAACTTCCACGAAAATCCGTCTGCATCTGAAGACCGGAGAGCTGGAAATCGTGCACGAACGGGTGGAATCAGAAGGAGAGTGACTGTTTGCGGCAGGAAAAACGTTTGGCCGGGCATGAAGGATGAATGGAAGAGCAAGAACGGTTACTGTGGCAAATGCCGTTACTGGGCATGTGTGCGTGAACAGTAACCAAGAATGAAAGAGCTGCAGCCGGAACAGCGAAAAGTGATTGATTTTGAAAAGTGCCTGTATTATAATTTGCAGGTAGGATATTGAGAAAATGTGTCGGTGACGCCTTCAAATGGCTGCGAAAGAGACTATTTTCCATACCCTGAAAAAAGAAAGCGAGGTAAATTAGCCATGTACGACAGATATGTAAGCCCTCTTTCCGAGCGCTATGCAAGCAAGGAGATGCAGTATATTTTTTCTCCGGACAAGAAGTTCCGCACCTGGAGAAGACTCTGGATTGCGCTGGCAGAGACGGAGAAGGAGCTTGGCCTTCCGATCACGCAGGAGCAGATCGATGAATTGAAAGCACATAAGGATGAAATCAATTTTGATGTTGCTAAAGAGCGTGAGAAACTGGTGCGCCACGATGTTATGTCCCATGTGTATGCGTACGGCGTACAGTGCCCGACAGCAAAAGGAATCATCCATCTGGGTGCAACTTCCTGCTACGTAGGAGACAACACCGATATCATCATTATGACAGAAGCCCTGAAGCTGGTACGTAAGAAACTGATCAGTGTTCTGGATGAGCTGGCTAAATTTGCTGATAAATATAAAGCACAGCCGACCCTGGCATTTACCCATTTCCAGCCGGCACAGCCGACCACCGTCGGTAAGCGTGCAACTCTGTGGATGATGGAGCTCAAGCAGGATCTGGATGATCTGGATTATGTGCTTGGATCCTTACGTCTCCTTGGCTCCAAGGGAACAACCGGTACACAGGCAAGTTTCCTGGAGCTCTTTGATGGGGATCATGCAAAGTGCCGCAAGGCAGACCAGATGATTGCGGAGAAGATGGGCTTTTCCGCATGCTACCCGGTATCCGGACAGACCTACTCCCGTAAGCAGGATACACGTGTATTAAATGTTCTTGCCGGTATTGCACAGAGTGCCCATAAATTCTCCAACGATATCCGTCTTCTTCAGCATCTGAAAGAAGTAGAAGAGCCTTTCGAGAAGAATCAGATCGGTTCCTCCGCTATGGCATATAAGAGAAATCCTATGAGAAGCGAGCGTATGGCTTCCCTGGCTAACTATGTGATGGCAGACGTGATGAACCCGATGATGGTTGCATCTACCCAGTGGTTTGAGCGTACATTGGATGATTCTGCGAACAAGCGTCTGAGTGTTCCGGAAGGCTTCCTTGCCATTGATGGTATTCTGGATCTGTACCTGAATGTGGTAGACGGTCTGGTTGTATATCCGAAGGTTATCGAGAAACACATGATGGCAGAGCTTCCGTTCATGGCAACCGAGAATATCATGATGGATGCAGTAAAGGCAGGCGGTGACCGTCAGGAACTGCATGAGAAGATCCGTACTCTGTCGATGGAAGCTGGAAAGAATGTGAAAGAGAAAGGTCTGGATAACAACCTTCTCGAGCTGATTGCAGCGGATCCGGCGTTTAATCTGTCCTTAGATGACCTGAAAGCAGCGATGAAACCGGAGCGCTACACCGGCCGTGCAAAAGAGCAGGTAGATGAGTTCTTGGCAGAGGTAATCCAGCCGATTCTGGATGCAAATAAAGAAGATCTGGGCGTGAAAGCAGAGATTAATGTCTAAACAGGATTTACATGGAAGTGTGAATCTGGAGTATTACCGGGTATTTTGCAGCGTGTGCGAATGCGGCGGCATCACGGCGGCCGCAGAGGCACTCTGCATTTCCCAGCCGGCGGTCAGCCAGGCGGTCCGACAACTGGAGACCGCGCTTGGCTGCCGCCTTTTTTTGCGGACATCGCGCGGCGTGAAGCTGACGAGCGAGGGAGAATTGCTTCTGTCGTATGTCAGACGGGGAATTGATGCGATACAGGACGGGGAGACGATGTTGCGGCGCATGAAGGACCTGGAAACGGGCGAGATCCGCATTGGCGCGAGCGATATGACACTCCAGTTTTATCTGCTTCCATATCTGGAACAATTTCATGAGCAGTATCCGAATATCAAGGTGACGGTTTCAAACGGTCCGACGCCCGAGACCCTTGAAGCACTCTATCAGGGACACATTGATTTCGGTATTGTCAGCACACCTTTTGAGACCAAGCAGGCGGTAAAGAGTTTTCCGGTTCAGGAGATCCGCAATGTGTTTATAGCCGGACCCAAATACGCAGCCCAGTTAAAGGGCAGAAAACTTTCATATAAAGAGCTGTTGAACTGCCCCTGCATCTTCCTGGAGCGCAATACCAGTACGCGCCGCTTTATGGATGAGTTTCTGGCAAAGCGCGGGGTTCGGCTGGAGCCGGAGTTTGAACTGGCCACCAGTGAGATGATTGTCCAGTTTGTTAAGCGGAATCTGGGAATCGGCTGTCTTATGTCGGATTTTGCATCGGAGGCTCTTGGAAATGGGGATGTTTTTGCGTTGGAATTTGACGAAGAGATGCCATCCCGTGAGTTTTGTCTGGTGGCAGCTGAGAAAGCCTGGATGTCCCCAGCGGCTGCGAAGCTTTTTAAGCAGCTGGCGAAGGTAACCACATGAGAAAAATAGGAGCTGCAAAGTAGCGGTTTTTCAAATTACATTGCCTGGCATATGTGTGAGCATCAATAGTATAAGTGTTAATTATGTAGCTTATAAATAATATTGATTTTACTTATATAGAAAAGTTGTGTATGATTATACAGTAAGAAGGCATGATCGTTTTTCGATCATGCCGAAAAGTATTTATATTCTTCTGAGGGAGGAAAATTCATGGTACGAGCAATAGTAGGAGCTAACTGGGGAGACGAAGGCAAGGGTAAGATTACCGATATGCTTGCTAAGGAATCCGACATCATTATCCGTTTTCAGGGCGGAAGCAACGCAGGTCATACGATTATCAACAATTATGGCCGTTTCGCACTTCACCTTCTGCCGTCCGGTGTATTTTACGGACACACAACCAGCATCATCGGCAATGGTGTGGCATTAAACATCCCGTTTCTGGTAAAAGAGCTGGAAAGCCTGGTATCTCAGGGTGTTCCGATGCCGCATATTCTGGTATCGGACCGTGCACAGATCCTGATGCCGTACCATGTTCTGTTTGATACGTATGAGGAAGAGCGTCTGGGCGGCAAGTCCTTCGGTTCCACCAAGTCCGGTATCGCGCCATTCTACTCTGACAAATACGCGAAGATTGGTTTCCAGGTCAGCGAACTGTTCGAGGACGAGGCAGCTCTGAAAGATAAAGTACAGCGTGTCTGCGAGACAAAGAATGTCCTGTTAGAGCATCTGTACCATAAACCGCTGCTGAACCCGGATGAGGTTCTGGCAGAGCTGATGGAATACAAGAAGATGGTAGAACCGTATGTATGCGATGTATCTGCATATCTGCATGACGCGATCAAAGAGGGCAAAAACATCCTTCTTGAGGGTCAGTTAGGTTCCTTGAAAGATCCGGATCACGGTATTTATCCGATGGTTACTTCTTCTTCGACTCTGGCAGCTTACGGCGCTATCGGCGCAGGTATCCCGCCGTATGAGATCAAAGAGATCACAACCGTTGTAAAGGCATACCCAGTGCAGTCGGCGCAGGTGCATTTGTCAGCGAGATCTTCGTGATGAGGCAGACGAACTCCGCCGCCGCGGTGGTGATAAGGGCGAGTTCGGCGCAACCACCGGACGTCCGAGACGTGTGGGCTGGTTCGACGCAGTAGCAAGCCGTTACGGCTGCCGCATCCAGGGTGCGACCGAAGTGGCTCTGACCGTTCTGGATGTTCTGGGATATCTGGACGAGATCCCGATCTGCGTGGGCTACGAGATCGACGGCGAAGTTGTTAAAGACTTCCCGGTAACCTACAAGCTGGAAAGCAAAACCGGTTCTGAAGACACTTCCGGGCTGGAAATGTGATATCCGCGGAATCAAGAAATACGAAGATCTCCGGCAGAGTGCCGCAACTACATCGAGACGATCGAGGCAGAGCTTGGCGTACCGGTAACCATGGTATCCAATGGTCCGGGACGTGATGAGATCATTATGAGAAAGTAACTTTATAGAATCAATTTCAGCGGCGGTCCTGCATGATGAGTGCAGACCGCCGCTTGTAATAGGAAATTCCTTGGAATTCTCTATTACACAAAAGGCACATTCTTTTCAAGTTTATTCTGAAATCAGCCAGTCAATTAAATTCTTAGATTTATGCCATCATAGGAAGAGTCCATTCCGATTCAAGGAAAGGACGATTTTTCGTAATTGTCATTGATTTTGAAGAGGGAATAATTCAGGATAAGGTATGATTTGGTGTGAAGAAAGTTGGAGGGATGCCTTGGATAGAGTCTGTGAGAACCGTGTTTTTATGGTATGATAGATAAAAAGAAGTCGTTTTATAAATGAAAAGTGAGACAAACGGGAATCGCCAGAGAATGAGAAATGGAAACATATAGAGATTTACTATCGCAAATTCATACAAACTGTAAAACATACCATTTCATAAGAAATTATCAGCCTACAACATTTTGATGTATTAGAGATACAGAGCCGTGAAGTGATCATGTGCCGTTTTGACCGATCTGCTGAACCCGGAGGGAATGCATGGCTGCGGAATCCGGTTTCTGAAATCGTTTATCCGAGATGTGTTGAAAATGGATCCGGTAAGCGATACATTGCTATTGCATACGGAGGTAGTCAAAGAGTACCCGATTGATAAAGAGAGAAGAATTGATATTTTCATACGGAATGCGGAGTATCAGATTCCGATCGAGGTAAAAATCTATGCGGGGGAACAGGAAGGACAGTGTTCGGATTACTTTGAGATGGCACAAAATTCCCGATTGATATATCTAACCCGTTTTGGAACGCCGCCATCTGAGTACAGCCGGAAGAAGAAAGGCGGAGGAAATTTATTACCATTAGGGCAAATCCAGTGTATTTCATGGGCAGAAGATATCTATCGGTGGCTGGAAGGTGAATTGCAAAATTTAAAAGAGCCATTTCGGGCAGTGATGGAGCAATATTTGGATGCGGTACATAGCATAGCGGATGAAAGAGAGAAGAAAGTGGCAGATAAAGTGATGGAGGCATTGTACGAATCGCCGGAAAAATTTCTGCCGGAATTGAGATTGAAAAATCAATGAAAAAGGCAAAGGTGCGGCTGATTCGCCAGGTGTTTGAAGAATTTCAGCAGCAGATGCAGCCAATTTTAGAAAAATATGGTTTGAAATTAGAAAAGGATAGTGGATATTATTCCTATCAGGATTCACAGCATGATAAATTTTATGATTGTTACAGCACCTATCCTGGATTGAATTATGTGGTAAAAAGGCAAAATTTCAAAAGCGGGTCTGGAACTCTGGTTTCGGATTGAGGTAGAACATAATTTGTTTGCGGGATTCTGCCTGTTTGATAAAGAAGCCAGATCCAAGGATGGCTTTTCGAAAGGCTATCAGGTAGATGATATAACCGACGAGCTTAAGCAGGAGGCATCCAGATATCTCAAAAGGAAATAATTCTGCCGGAGGACTGGTGGTTTGGCTGGTGTTATCCGAACGGAAAACGCCACTGCGAAGAGACAGAAGTGCCGGATTTTAAGCAGATGAATCCGTGTGCGGTTTCACTTGTGGATGAAACGGCGCGGAGGGAGTATGTGAAGCGGGCGTTGGCGGTGTTCGAGAGAGAGCTTTGGGGTGGCTTTGTAAAGGATAAATTGTCGCTGAAACAGAATATCACACTACACTATAAAAGCATATTTACACAAACACAAACATTGCAAATAACAAATATATTCTACCTTTAAACCGAAAGCGAGGCGTTTCACCAAAATGACAAGAGAAGAATTATTTCAATGGGTAAAACAAGAATATGGCACGGAAGCGGAATATCCGTGGAAGGATTCGAATGCAGTGCTGCGTCGGGCGGATAATGATAAATGGTATGGCGTGATTTTGAGTGTTGCAGGGAGTAAGCTGGGGTGGAGGATGATAATATCATATATGTTATAAATCTAAAGAGTGATCCGATGCTGATAGGTTCTTTGCGGGGCAGAAAGGATATTTTCCGGCATACCATATGAACAAGGAGAAGTGGATCAGTGTTTTGCTGGGGATGCGGGGCTGGATGAGCCGATTAAAAATTTACTTGCGTTAAGCTATGAGCTGACAGCGCCAAAGAAAAAGAAGAATACTTCAAATAGGGGATCTTATGTCAAACTTTGAATTTTTAAAGAATACAAAAGAATATGCATTATTTGCGCCAGCGCGGTGATGGAAGCGGAACGGTATATGCATCCGCCCTGCAATGTGCGCGGTAGGATGCAGAAAGGCATTGGAATTGGCGGTAAAATGGGTCTATTCTGCGGATAATACGATGCAAATGCCGTACAAGGACAATTTGCAGTCCCTGATTCATGAGCCGAGTTTCCGTTTCTCGGTTGATTATAATACATGGGGGAAGTTGCCGTTTATTGTGATTATGTCCTGTTTGGAAAGGATGGCAGCCCTCTGGCGGTGGTGGAAGCGAAGCGCACCAGCAAGGATCTGAATGTTGGTCGGAAACAGGTTATGCTGTATGCGGATTGTTTAGAGCGGAAGTTTGGCCGCAGACCGATGATGTTTACGACGAATGGATTTGAAACGTATTTCTGGGATGACAAGACTTCTCCACAGCGTCCGGTCAGTGGCATTTTCAGTAAAGATGATTTGCAGAAGATGATGAACCGACGTTCGGAACATAAGGATTTAATGCAGATTCCGATTGATGATAAAATCACGGATCGTTATTATCAAAAAGAAGCGATCCGGGCGGTGTGCGAACAGATACAGCGCGGTTATCGGAAACATTTGCTTGTGATGGCAACCGGAACTGGTAAAACAAGAACGGCTTCCAGCTTGACGGATGTTTTGAGTCGTGGAAAATATGTGACGAATGTGCTTTTTTTGGCGGATCGGACTGCCTTGGTAAAACAGGCAAAGGATGATTTTAAGAATTATCTGCCGGATATGTCACTTTGCAATCTGTGTACCAATAAAGATGATCGGAATGCACGTATCGTATTTTCAACCTATCCGACGATGTTAAATGCGATTGATGATACGAAAAATAAGGATGGCATCCGCTTGTTTACACCGGCACATTTTGATTTGATTATTATTGACGAAAGCCACCGCAGTATTTTTAAGAAATACCGGGCGATTTTCGAGTATTTTGATGCAATCATGGTTGGTCTGACGTCTACGCCGAAAACGGATGTGGATCGGAATACGTATGATTTCTTTGAAATGGAACATGGTGTGCCGACGTATGCATACGATTATGAGACGGCTGTTTATCAGGATCATGTGCTGGTTCCATATTATAATTATGAGGTAAAGACGAAGTTTCTGGATGAAGGAATTACGTATGATGATTTATTCGATAAGGATAAGGAACGGTATGAGGACGATTTTGTGGAAGATGGTCAGATGCCAGAATTTATTCCTTCTGCGGCGATGAATAAGTTTATCTTTAATGAAGTGACGGTAGATATGGTGCTTCAGGATCTGATGGAACGTGGTATTCATGTGGCTGGCGGCGATCGGATTGGAAAGACAATCATCTTTGCACAGAATAAAAAGCATGAGGAGTTTATTCTGGAACGCTTCAACAAGCTATATCCCAATATTTATCCGGAAAAGAAGGGGATATTTGCACAGAGGGTAATTTGTGATGATGCATACGCCCAGACTGTAATTGATGACTTCAAGGTTGAAAATAAGCCTCCTTTTATTGCGGTATCGGTGGATATGATGGATACGGGGATTGATGTGCCGCAATGTGTAAATCTTGTATTTTTTAAGAAGGTACGTTCTAAGGCAAAATTCTGGCAGATGATTGGACGCGGCACTCGTTTGTGCAAGGGACTTACCTGCATGGATCCGATAGACGGGGAGTATACAGATAAAAGACGTTTCCTGATTTTTGATTATTGTGGGAATTTTGAATATTTTCGTGAACATATAGAAGGTTTTGTGTCGAAGGAGACGAAATCCTTAAGTGAAAATATTTTTGGAAAACAAATCCGGCTCATTTCTCTGCCGCAGGAAGCTTGCTATGCGGAAGGTACTTATGAAGAGTGGCGGAAGGAACTGATATCGGGATGCCATAATCAGCTTGTGGAGTTGGATCCGAAGCTGATTTCTGTAAAGCTTAAATTACAATATGTGGAGAAATTTAAACAAGAGACGGATTTTGACGTGATCAGTGAAGGGGATAAGGGAGAACTTTTACAGCATATTGCGCCGCTGGTGCATTTGAATGATGAAGATGAGCTGGCTAAACGGTTTGACAATTTTATGTATGGTCTGATGCTGGCTTCTATGGAACAGATGCCGTCTTTTAAGAGAGCGAAAAAGGTGCTTTGTGAGATTGCTGGTTTGCTGTCGCGCAAGATCAGTATTCCTCAGGTAAAAGAAAAACTTGATTTTATACAAGAAATTCAGACGGATGAATTTTGGAAGGTAAATGATGTTCTTCAATTTGAACGCGTCCGGCAGAAATTGCGGGAACTGATGAGGTTTTTGGATCAAGATCAGGGGGGCAGGACGATCACGACTCATTTGACAGATTCCATTATCGATCAGCAGGAGGGTGTCCAGTTAGATGCGGCATATGATTTTGAGGATTATCGGGAAAAGGTTAATCGATATATCGGGGAACATGGAAACACACTGGCGATTCATAAATTAACGCACAATATTAAGCTGACACAGGGAGATTATCAGGAGTTAGAGCGGATTCTCACGACGGAACTTGGCGGTAAGGAAGACTACCAGAGGGAGTTTGGAGATACACCATTTGGTCTGATGGTACACAAAATTGCCAAACTGGATCATGAGGCGGCGATGCAGGCATTTTCAGAGTTTATTAACGATCAGTCATTGAAAAACGGCACACCGCATTCTCGTTACTTTAGCCTGCAAATAAAAAGTCAAGACTTAATGGGGAAAAAAATATAAAATTTTACATGGTTAAAATTAGGCACTAAAATAAGACCACCACAAGCAGTGCTGGTCTGCAAATAAAAGTTTTGAATTAGCTTGACTCAGAAAGAATACAGAGATATTCCTTCACTCGTCCATAATAAATTCTGAGAAATTTATTAGCGCCTGCAGTCATGTAAACATAGTACGGTTTACCCTGGGCACGTTTTCTGTCCATGAATTGATATACAGGATCATCTTGCGGCATTGTTTTAATAAGAACATCCATTACTTGAAAAAGAGTCTTTCTTAAATTTGAAGACCCACGTTTGGATGTTGGGACGCTTTTTTGTGCATAGGAACCAGATTCGTTTACCCCAGGATCAACTCCGGCGAATGCAGTAAGGGCTCCTTTATGTGCGTAAATCTGGTTATATCACCGATCTCAGCCATAAGCTGTGGACCAAGAGATGGACCAATCCCTTTAAACTGCATAACAATCGGGTACTCTGGAAGTTTTGAGGCGGTTTCATTCATGAGAATGCGTATTGTTTCGACGGTAGCGGAAGTGCTGTTAAGCTGAGCGATAGCTTGTCTAATGATGCGTTTGGTTATTTCGTTTTTAGGAAATACCGGGACAAGTTCCGTTGCCTTGGTATAAATTTCTTCGGCTTTTGATTTATTGAAGATATATTTTTTTTGCTTGCACCAGTTTTGATAGTGTTTAACAAAAGAATTTAGAGACATTTTACGAACGCAATCTACATGCCAATACGTATAGACAAAATCAACCCATTTTTGGGAGCCATCACTGCGGGGTGGACTATTAAAATAAGTATTTGCATTTGGGCATGTCTGGTCAATGAGATTAATAAGATTATTTTTCATAGCCGTTTTTTGTTTCACATAGAAATGAAACTGACGATTCATGGCCTTTAGTTGTGTGCGCAATTCATCCACAATACTATACGGTTCAAGACTTTGCCATTTGTCAAGAGCATAGCGGGCGATCTTGATGGAATCAGCTTTGTCAGATTTAACTTTGCGAAGAGAGTCATTATTAAAGTTTTTGACTAGCTTAGGATTAACAGCACTGACAAACAGACCAGCTGCTGAAAATTGCTGAGCAAGTACTTCGTAATAGTGTCCGGTGTGCTCCATTACAATTCGTGATTCACCTTCGATAGAATGAATAAGTTTAATAAGTGAATGGATATCACTGGATGTGTGCTTAATCTCAAAAGGAGAGGATACAATCTCCACCAAATGGTCTCAGAATTGTAACCATGCTTTTACCTTTTGAAACATCAATACCTACTGCGTTCATAAATTTGTCACTCCTTAAAAATATTACAATGGATAAATACCAGTTTTACTCATTACCTGTTCAAACTACTGTGTGTGACACGAATGCACCTAATGTGATTCAACCTGCATAAAACGAACACTGTGAATGAGGAGCCGGTTATCAGTCTAAAGTACGGACGCTAAGTCCTAGTGATGAAGTCGATATACCATTGCATCCTACATTCTAACAGTTTAAGTAATGAGATGGATAAATCCTTACTGGATGTAAGGGGATTACCCATAATATATTGTAGTAGTGATGAGTTAGGTGTGCCAATTATTTTAATAGATACAGAACAAGTGTTTGCCTTGCAAAGAGATGCATGGTATAATATAAATGTAAATATAGTGTATTACCTACGAAAGAAAAATTACTTTCGCAGGAAGAAGAAATGCGTATTTTTTACAGTATCATTTTGCACAGTGTGCGAAATATCGAAAACAGAAAGCAGGGACCTTTATGCAGATTGTATCCAGCTATGGAGTAGAAATAAAAAGAATATACCGCTCCGCTCTACGCTGGATATTTTTCGGAAAGCAGTTTCCTATCTGATTCCGGTGTATGCAGAGATCTGGGAAGAACTTTCAGAAATCAAAAATCTACAAAAACGCTTTAATGAGGCGGAACATCTGGTGCATGAGACAAAAAAGAATCATGCCAGGTTTGCGTTTGACCGTCATTTTCCTAAGATGCCATCTTATCTGAGAAGAGCGGCCATTCAACACGCACTTGGAGCAGTGTCCTCCTATCAATCACGCCTTAGTTTGTGGGAAAAGGGAGAACTGAGGGGGAAACCGAAGCTGGTCTGTGAGAATCATGCGATGCCGGTATTCTATCGGGATGTCATGTATAGGGAAGCGGAGCAGGGAGAAGATACGGCTTGTTTAAAGCTGTTTGATGGGCGTGACTGGAAGTGGTTCCAGGTGAAATTACTTCATACCGATATGGAATATCTGCGAAAAAAGTGGAGCGGGAAAGAGGCATCTGCCCCAACTTTGGAAAGGAAACATCATAAATATTTCCTTCGATTTTCTTACACAGAGGAAGTAACCTTATCGAAAATAGCTGTAAAAGAGCAGGTGATATGCAGTGTTGATTTGGGAATCAATACGGATGCAGTCTGCAGCATCATGCGGGCAGATGGCACGATCCTGGGACGGAAATTTATCAATTTCCCCAGTGATAAAGACCATTTGTATCATGTACTTGGCAGAATCCGCCGTTTTCAGAGAGAACATTCCTCCAGACAGGTCCAAAGCCGATGGGGTTATGCAAAAAGACTGAACATGGAACTGTCCCGCAAAATCGCTACGGAGATCACGAAATATGCCTTAGAATATCAGGCAGATGTAATTGTTTTTGAGTATCTGGAAATGCAGGGAAAAATATCCGGAAAAAAGAAGCAAAAACTTCATTTATGGAGAAAGCGGGATATTCAGAAGCTATGTGAACATCAGGCACATCGGAACAGGATTCGTGTGTCCAGAGTTAGTGCCCGGAACACCAGCAGGCTGGCCTGTGACGGAAGTGGAGCGGTAGTGCGAAATCCGGAGAACCATAGCCTATGTATCTTCCAGACAGGAAAGCAGTATAACTGTGATTTGTCAGCAACTTATAATATCGGGGCGAGATATTTTATACGGGAACTTTTAAAACCCTTGCCGGAAACGGAAAGGTCTTCACTGGAGGCAAAAGTACCTGCAGTGAAGCGTAGAACCTCCTGCGTTTATGCAGATTTGAGAAAGCTTTATGTAGAAGTAAATAACTTAAAAGCGGCATAAATACAGGCAGATATACAGCGGACTACCTGTAATGTGGAAACCAGCCGTATCCGGCGTGGAAAAAGTGCGTATCCGCACGAATTCTAAGTTACTGGCGTATCCGCCGATATTTAGTCTTGCCGTTTAAAACGGCCGAGAAGCATGTGACTTTAGCCATGTGAGGTTTACCCAACGGCAGATCAATTTTGTTCATAAGATTATTAATCATATGGAGCAGAATGGGTATATGGAGAATGTGGCTGTTTTGCAGAAGCCTCCGTTTGATAAGCCAATTAGTTTTTTAAAGCTGTTTGATGTGAAAACGAGAACAGCGCTTATGAAAGCGATTAATGATGTCCGGGAGAATGCGGTTACAGTGGCGGGATGATGAAAAAATGACAGGAGACTGCGGAGGCAGTCAGTATAGAAGAATGAAAGAAGCGAACGACTGCGTATTGTGTTAGAAATAGACAGTCGTTTGCTTTTTAAACGTTATTTTTTCTTTTTAAAATATCGCAGTGCCACCGCATACCCATAGAGCACCGCCGGTATAACGATCGTGCAGAACAGCGATGCCAGCAGCAGATTTTCTGCCAGTGGACTGTCCATCAGGGCGAAGATGATGGAAGAGACGTAGAGGGCGATTAGGATAACAGCACCCGTCAGCGCCAAAATGCGTTTTGATTTCATATATGGTATCCTTTCTAATTTTATAACTCTATAAAAAAGAGTGATTGGAATTTGTAATCATTTTTATATTGTTTCAAAGGCAGATTGGATATTGCTGTCTTTGATGAACTGTCTTTTATTTTATTATTATAAAGGATGTAAGAATTTTTTTCTATACTTTTCATTTGCGGTGCGGTAAAATAAGAAGAGATGTGGCAACTGTTTACAGTTTTTTGCTTAATTATGAACAAGAAAGGGGAGGCACACGATGAATTGGAAGAAAAAATTTATGTGGGCAGCATCCTTTTTAGTATCCCTGTTTGTTTGTGGGACAGCGCTGGCGGCAGGTAACGATGCGTCTGCGGACACCCCGGCGCAGGGCAAGGAAGAAAATCAGGTTTACAGGTTCGGTACCGAAAATAATGCCAATGATATAACGGAGACAGAGGCATCGGCGGCAGAAAGTGGCGCGGCTGGTTTGGAAAATAAAGAAATGTATCTGTATGAGGGCGAGTGGGTCGGAGACGGCGAGGACTGGCAGTACCGCCTGACGGATGGCAGCTTTTTGAAAGCGTCCTGGCTGAAATCGAATGGTCACTGGTATTATCTGGGAAAAAGCAGCTATATGCAGCGGGGACTCCGGAAAATCGGCACAAACCGTTATTATTTCGCCGAGAGCGGCGCGATGATGACTGGCTGGATTTATGAGGAAGAGACGGATCAGTGGTATCATGCAAACGAGGATGGGGCACTGACGACCGGCTGGTATCAGGCAGGAAATGCCTGGTATTGGTTTGATTCCAAATGTGTTATGTTCAGCGGCGGAAACCGGATGGTAAACGGGCATAAATATTATTTCTTTGACAATGGTCAGATGGCGGCGGATCAGTACGTGGAACTCAACTACTACGATGCAAATGGACTGCGCGACCGGACGCATGATGTGCGTTTGATGGGAAAACGGCGTCCGTCGGACAGTGAAAAAGAACAGATTACGAAAGAACTGGCAGGCGTGCCAAGAGAGTGGATCAAACGATTTGCAGAATCAGGCTGGGAGCTGATGTACTACACAGACAAGGCATACTTCTCAGCGCCGAAAACAGAGCAGGGTATCTATTTTATCAATTATGATACAGATGTGCATTACAAGAAAATCAAATTTTCTAAACCGCAGGGACTTGCGATGGCATTCGGCGAGTTCGCTGCGTCGGAACTAAGCGACGAAGAAACCTCACGTGCCCTGACGGATTTCGAGCGATATCTGGCTGGCAGTGGACTGGTGCAGCCGCTTCCATCCTACTTTGACGATAAGCCGGAGATGCAGTTCGGCAGCTTTTTCGCCGCCTGCTGTGACGAAGATGTCCGAGCTGACATCCGAAAAAACAGTCCGGAATTATACAAATATGTCGTAAAGTTAGGATTCTGGCAGGAAGGACAAAAACCAGACGAAGCCGAAGGGGTCGAGATGAACTCTGATCCGGAATTTGCCGGAAATGGAGCCGGACCGGCTGGGGATGAATCTTTAAAGGCTAAGAGTGGTCCGGCATCGGAAGTGCCGTAAGAAAACGTGGTGGCAGCAGGAATTTGCCGTATGTAAATGCAAAGCCGCGGCAAATTCCGTTACTGGGCGCGTATGCGTGAACAGTAACCACTACTCTGCCAATTCCTCCCACTTCTCATACAATCCTTCTAACTTTGCATTCAGTTCTTCCTTCTCTTTATTCAGTTCCATCAAACGCGGAACATCGGAAAAGACAGTCTCATCGCAGAGAAGCGCATCGATCTCCTGATCGCGGGTTTCAAGGGTGTGGATTTCTTCCTCGACGCGTTTCAATTCATTCTGTTTCTTACGAAGCCGCGTCTGTTCTTCCTTCTGCTGTTTCCAGTCCAATTTGCCGGAGGAAGCGCTGGCTGCCGCCTGAACTGCAGCGGTCACGGCAGAAGCGGACGAAGCAGCAGAGGTGCCAGTGCCATTTCCAGAAAGAGCAGTCGGATTTGCGCCTGCCGCAGCGGTCGGATGGCTGGAAGTCCCTGTGTTTCCGGCTCCGGGAGATTTTGCAGAGCGGTTGGCTGCCTGTGCGGCGGAGGCCAGATAGGCTTTCTCCTGCGTCTCCTTCTTTTCCAGATAATAATCGTAGTTTCCAATATAATTAATCAGTGTTCCCATCGTCAGATCGAGAATCCGGGTCGCAGTTTTGTTGATGAAATATCGGTCATGGGAGACGTAGAGAACGGTTCCGGTATAATGAACCAGCGCGTTTTCCAGAATCTCCTTCGAGGCGATATCCAGATGGTTGGTCGGCTCATCGAGGATCAGGAAGTTCGCCTCCGAGAGCATCAGCTTCGCCAGGGAAACACGTCCGCGTTCGCCGCCGCTCAGATCGCGGATGCGCTTAAAGACATCGTCGCCGGTGAAGAGAAATGCCGCCAGCACATTTCGGATCTGCGTGTTGTTCATATCCGGGTAGGTGTCCTGCAGCTCGTCAAAGAGCGTCTTGTCCATGTGCAGAACCTGGTGTTCCTGATCGTAGTAACCGATATGCACCTTGGAACCTAACCGGATCTCGCCGTTGTCCGGGGTCAGAAGACCGTTGATCATCTTGAGAATTGTGGTCTTGCCGGTTCCGTTGTTGCCGATGATGGCGATGCGCTCGCCGCGTTTTATCTCAAAGTTCAGATCCGTGAAGAGTGTCATGCCGTCGAAACTCTTGGCAAGCTCACGGACGGAGAGAACGTCATTTCCGCTGGTGACGCACGGTTCCAGCGTAATGTGCATCGCGTCGTTGATTTCGGTTGGTTTTTCCAGAAGATCCATCTTGGAAAGCATTTTTTCACGGCTCTCGGCGCGCTTGATGGATTTCTCACGGTTAAAGGATTTGAGTTTGGTGATAACCTCCTCCTGATGGCGGATCTCCTGCTGCTGGTTTAAGTAAGCCTTGAGCACACCGGCGCGGATGATCGCTTTTTTCTCGCTGTAGGCGGTGTAATTGCCCTGGAAAGAGGTGGCGATGCCGCCGTCCAGCTCGACGATCTTGGTCACGACGCGGTCCAGAAAATAGCGGTCGTGGGCGACGATGATGACCGTCCCGGCGTAGTTCATCAGATAGGTTTCCAGCCACGCGATGGATTCCATGTCGAGGTGGTTGGTCGGCTCGTCCAAAAGGATGATATCCGGTTTGGAGAGCAGGAGCTTACCGAGGGAGACGCGCGTTTTCTGACCGCCTGAAAGTTCGGAAACCGGTTTGGAAAATTCTTCCTCGACAAAGCCGAGTCCCTTTAAGACACCGGTGATCTCGCTCTGCCATGCGTAGCCGTTTAAAAGTTCAAATTCATGGTTTAAGCGGCTGTAAGTGTTGAGCATCGTTTCGAGCTTTTCGCCCTCGGCGTGCTTCATCTGGAGTTCCAGCGTGCGGATCTGCTGTTCCATTTCCAGAATCGGACGTTTGACCTCCAGAAGAGAGTCATAAATGGTGGTCTGGCTATGCAGATCCTGGTGCTGTGCCAGGTAACCGAGGGTTTTGCCCTTGGCGATGGTCACGGAGCCCTCGTCTGCTGCGAGTTCTCCGACAATTATTTTTAAAAGAGTCGATTTACCGGCTCCGTTGATGCCGACGATGGCGGCTTTTTCGTGATCTTCTACATGAAACGATACGTGTTTGAGGATTTCCTCTGTACCGAATGCTTTTGAAATATTGCTGCAAGATAAAATCATAGATTCCTCCTGTGGTTGTATCCATGTATTTTGGTTAAAATATACCGTCAATCTCAAATTATAATATAAATAAAGAAGCAATGCAAGAATGAGAACGGTTAATGGCTGTTTCTGGTCAGAAAATTTTGCGAAATACAATGTAAAATCCCTCATATGAAATAAAAATTGACAATTATTTATCATATGACTATAATAAATTTATCAGATTGTCCGAAGGTTTGCGTAAACCATATGGACAACGTTAGAGGAAAGAAAGGTGGAAGAAAGCCGTGGAACAGAAAGAGATATCTAAAGCGGTCATTTCTAGGCTACCCAGATACTATCGTTACTTGGGCGAATTGCTCGAGGAGGGAGTAGAGAGAATCTCATCGAATGATTTGAGTATCCGCATGAAGGTGACAGCGTCCCAGATTCGTCAGGATCTGAATAATTTCGGCGGATTTGGTCAGCAGGGATATGGTTATAATGTAAAGTATTTATATTCGGAGATTGCCCGGATTCTGGGAATTGACCGTCAGCATAACCTAATTATTATCGGTGCGGGAAATCTGGGTCAGGCGATCGCGAATTATACGAATTTTGAGCGGCGTGGTTTTTTAATCAAAGGCATGTTTGATGTGAATCCGCGTCTGGTCGGTCTGGTAGTCCGTGGAGTGGAGATCCGCGGTATTGAGGATCTGGAGCAGTTTATCAAGGACAATGAAGTGCAGATCGCAGCGCTGACGATTCCGAAGTCGAAAGCGCCGGAGATTGCGGATCGGCTTGTCAAAGCCGGAATCAAGGCGATCTGGAATTTTGCCCATACAGATTTACAGGTTCCAGATGACGTTGTGGTGGAAAATGTCCATCTGTCGGAGAGCCTGATGCGCCTTTCTTACCGCGTATGCAGCATGCAGGATCAGAAAGCGAGAGAAGAAGCGCAGAGAAAGCAGGAAGAGGCAGCTGATGCCGGAGAAACAAAATGATCGTCGGAATTGGTACGGATCTGATAGAGATAGAGCGAATCAAAAAAGCTTGTGAAAAAGAGGCTTTTTTGGTGCGTGTATATACAGAAGAAGAGCGTCGGCAGGCTGGGGGGAAGGTGTCCCGGCTCGCCGGCGATTTTGCGGTAAAAGAGGCAGTCTCGAAGGTGTTTGGAACAGGCTTTCGGGGCTTTGGACTGCTGGATATAGAAGTGCTCCGGGACGAGCTTGGAAAACCGTGGGTGCGGCTTCACGGGGGAGCGAAGAAACTTGCGGACAGCCTGAAAATCACCCGGATTCACGTGTCGATCACGAATACAGGCAGTCTTGCATCCGCTTACGCAGTCGGAGAGGGGGAATGGAAATGAGACGTCTGGTGACAGGAAAACAGATGAAAGAGATAGATGGATATGCAATCCGGAAAGTGGGGATACCCTCTCTGGTACTGATGGAGCGAGCGGCGCTGGCGGTTGCAGACGAGATGGAAAAACGGTATGGAAAGCTTTCAGGGCAGAGGCTTCTGGTATTTTGCGGAACGGGCAATAACGGTGCGGACGGCGCGGCGCTGGCTAGGATTCTCTTTCTGCGCGGCGCGCTTCCGACGGTGCTCACGGTCGGTGACAAGGCGCACTGGACGGGAGAGATGACCTGCCAGGTGGCGATTGACCGGAATCTGGGGATCCCGGTGGAGGCGTTTGAAAATTATGTGCCGGGGCATGTGGGATCATGGTGGATGCGATCTTTGGCGTGGGTCTTTCCAGAGAAGTCGGCGGTGAATTTGCCGAGGCGATCCGTTTTATGCGGGAGCAGGAGCCAAAGGCGGTAGTTGCGGTTGATATTCCGTCCGGCGTCAGCTCAGAGACGGGGCGGCGCTTGGCGAGGCAGTTGAGGCGGATCTGACCGTTACTTTCGGCTATGAAAAGCTGGGAATGGTGTTCTATCCGGGACGGAAGCTGTGCGGCGAGATTGTGATTGCCGACATCGGGTTTCCGGCGTATACAAAATATGAAGGGCATACCTATTTTGCCTATGATCCGGAGGATCAGAACCAGATCCCGAAACGGCGGGCAGACGCCAACAAAGGGAACGTATGGAAAAATCCTGATCGCAGCCGGTTCGGAGGGATGTGCGGCGCAGCGTATTTGAGCGCCCTGGCCGCGTACCGGATGGGCGCGGACTTGTGAGGATCCTGACCGTCCGGGCAAATGTGCCGATTCTGCAAAATCTCCTTCCGGAGGCGATCCTGACGCCGTATGATCCGGAACAGGCACAGACGGATCCGGCAGGTTTTAAGAGCCTGGTGGAACAGGAGTGCGGCTGGGCGAGCGCGATCGTGCTGGGACGGACTGGGAAAGGAAGCCCATGTCGCAAGTCTGGTGCAGAACGTGCTGCTTTCCGCCTATGTGCCGATCATTGTGGATGCGGATGGATTAAATGCTGTCGCACAGCATCCGCATTTGTCCGGGTATTTTACGGAAAATGTGATCGTTACTCCGCATCTGGGAGAGATGGCGCGTCTGACGGGACGTTCGATTGAGGAACTGAAACGGGATCTGGTCGAGTCAGCGGTGCGGTATGGCGAAGAAAAAGGCGTGACCTGCGTGCTCAAGGATGCCGTGACGGTGACGGCGGGGCGCGATGGCAATGTGTATATCGGCGACAGCGGCTGCGCCGCGATGGCAAAGGGCGGTTCCGGCGATGTGCTGACCGGTGTGATTGCCGGGCTTCTGGCGCTGGGATTTTCAGAGGATGAAGCGGCGGCGCTCGGCGTGTTCCTGCACGGAAGAGCCGGGGCGGCAGCTGCCTGTAAAAAGGGAGAGCATTCCGTGCTGGCAAGAGATATCGCGGACTGTCTGCTTGAAAAGATAGATTGAAAATAAAAAGGAAGACAAAAAGATGGAAAAAGCATATACAATGGCAGAAGAACCATATACCCGGATTTATGCGCGGATTGACCTGGATGCGATTGTGAAAAATATGGAGGCGATGCGCGAAAATCTTCCGGCAAAAACGAAGATGATCGGCGTGGTTAAGACGGATGGTTACGGTCACGGGGCTGTCCCGGTGGCGAAGACGATCGCGCCGTTTGTCTGGGGCTATGCGGTGGCAACCTTGGAGGAAGGACAGAACCTGCGCCGCCACGGCATTGACAAACCGATTCTGGTGCTTGGCAGCACGCACCCACGCCATTTTGCGGAATTGATTGAGGGCGATATCCGTCCAGCGATCTTTGAGGAAGACAAGGCAGAGCTGCTCTCAAAACTTGCGGTTTCGATGGGAAAGACGGCGAAAATGCATATTGCGCTCGATACCGGCATGGGACGAATCGGATTTCACCCGGATGAAAATAGCCTGAAAGAGATAGAGCGGATTGCAAAGCTTCCGGGCATTGAGATCGAGGGAATGTTTACACATTTTGCGCGTGCTGACGAGGCGGATAAGGCATTTACCCATTTACAGTATGATCGGTACCAGAAATTCCATGAAGGTCTGGAAGCTGCAGGCGTTCATATTCCGATGTGCCACTGTGCGAACAGCGCGGCGATCATGGAACTGCCGCGGATGGGACTGGATGCGGCGAGAGCCGGTATCACGGTATACGGTCTGTATCCGTCGGATGAGGTAGAGCGGAACATGAAGATTTACCCGGCGATGGAGATCCGCAGCTTTATTACCTATGTTAAGGAAGTAGAGCCGGGCACGCCGATCAGCTACGGCGGAACCTTTGTGACGGACCGTCCGATGCGGATCGCGACGATTGGCGCCGGATACGGCGATGGCTATCCGAGAAATCTCTCTGGAAAGGGTTATGTCCTGATTCATGGACACCGCGCACCGATTCTGGGACGCGTCTGCATGGATCAGTGCATGATCGATGTGACCGATATCCCGGAGGCTGCTGAGGACACGCGGGTAACGCTGGTCGGACGCGACGGGGACGACGAGATCACGATGGAAGAGCTGGCGGAATGGAGTGGCGGTTTCCACTATGAGATCCCATGCGTGCTTGGAAAACGTGTGCCGCGCGTGTACGTGAGAGGTGGAAAGATCGTCGGGAAAAAGGATTATAATGATGATCGGTATGAGGATTTTATGGAGTAAAGCCGGTGTTTGAACCATTTAGAAAAAGGATTCATAAGATAAAGTAGATAGCTTCGGCAAAGCCGGGAACCCGGACTGCCGGATGCATTTATGGGACGACCCGCGTATAGGCGGTGTAAATCTGTCCATACTAACGGTATAAACGGACTGTGGAGCTGTGAAAGTACAAAGCAGTTATTTATATCTTAAAATAGTTTGGACGGAGTGTGAATCGAGTGGTTATCAGACGAGGAGATATTTATTACGCAGATTTAAGACCGGTCATCGGCTCAGAGCAGGGCGGCGTCCGCCCGGTGCTGGTCATCCAGAATGATATCGGCAACAAGCACAGCCCGACCGTGATCTGCGCGGCGATCACATCAAAGATGAACAAAGCCAAGCTGCCGACGCATGTGGAATTAAACACGCGCCGCTGTGCGATGGTGAGGATTCGGTCATTTTACTGGAACAACTCCGCACGATCGATAAGCAGCGGCTGAAAGAGAAAATCTGTCATATCGACGGGGCGCTTTTACAGGAAGTGGACGTGCGCTGAAGGTCAGTCTGGAACTGGATACATAAAATCAGCCGCGAACCCTTGTCAAGCATACAGAATGGTGTTAAAATAGTTAAGATGCAGCTTTTAGTGCCGAAATCGGCGTGATATAAAAGCTGATGAGCGAAAAGATACAACAAAGAAGATAGAAAGAGGTGTTATTTTATGTCAGGACATTCAAAGTTCGCCAATATTAAGCACAAAAGAGAAACGACGCAGCAAAGGGAAAAATCTTTACCGTTATCGGTCGTGAGCTTGCCGTAGCTGTTAAGGAAGGTGGTGGATCCGGCAAACAACAGCCGTCTGCGTGATGTGATTGCAAAAGCAAAAGCGAACAATATGCCGAACGATACCATCGATCGTGGTATCAAGAAAGCAGCCGGAGATGCAAACTCTGTCAATTACGAGAATCTTACATACGAGGGATATGGTCCGAATGGCGTCGCTATCATCGTAGATACCCTGACCGACAACAAGAACCGTACCGCAGCGAATGTCCGCAGCGCATTTACCAGGGCGGCGGAAACGTAGGTACTCCGGGCAGCGTGTCCTTCATGTTTGATAAAAAGGTCAGATCATCATCGACAAAGAAGAGTGCGAGATGGATCCGGATGAGCTGATGATGCTTGCACTGGATGCAGGAGCTGAGGATTTCTCGAGGAGGAGGACAGCTACGAAGTGATCACCGCACCGGAAGATTTCTCTGCAGTCCGCGAGGCGCTGGAGAGGCTGGCGTTCCGATGATGGAAGCAGACGTTACCATGATCCCGGAACTGGGTAGAGCTTACCGATGAGGAATCCATCAAAAGATGCAGAGAATCCTGGATCTTCTGGATGAGGATGATGACGTACAGGCTACTTACCATAACTGGGATGAGTAATTAATATCATATTTGATATAGATTTAAAAAATAAAGATACGATTCATATAAAACTGTCGCTGGAATACAATGGCGGGCTGGACTTTTCAAAGAAGAGGGCTGGCAGCCGGATGTATTGGCGGCAGTTTTGTGTAATAGGAAATTTCCTTGGAGACACATTCGTTTTATTTTGCAAATTTTATGGAAGCGTGAAAAAAAAATACCATGTCCGGCAGCAATAAACTTGCCTGAACATGGTATTTACTCGTATTTTATCTACTAGTTGCTTGTATAATGATAGCTGTCTAACAGCTGTGCCTTCATATGCCACAGCTCGTTGGAGAGATCCACATGAATCTCATGCGGGTTTACCAGACGGCGGGACTCATCCCACAGCGTCTCCTGTTCTTTCTTGCAGTATTCGCGGATGTCCATAACCTTTGGAGACTCGTAAACGCATTCGCCGTTTTTGAAGATTGGAACGAGAAGTTCGCGCATGGTGTAGGTGCCCGGCGCGAGGTGTGTCTTTTTCCATGTCTCGATCGGATCAAAGAGCAGAAGGGAATTCTTCTCATCGAACTCTTCATCCACGAGACAGATCAGATCTGCGATAATCTTGCCAGTCTCCTTGTCATAGATTCGCTGGATGGTCTTGTTGCCCGGATTGGTAACCTTTTCTGTATTTTCCGAAAGCTTGATCTTCGGGATAAATTTGCCTGTGTGACGGTCCTTGATGGCGGCCAGCTTATAAACGCCGCCGAAGGAAGGGCAGTCCTTGGAGGTGATGAGGTTTGTGCCGACACCCCAGGACGTGATGGCAGCGCCCTGAATCTTCAGGCTGTCGATCAGGTATTCATCCAGATCGTTGGAGGCGGAGATGACTGCATCCGGGAATCCGGCGTCATCCAGCATCTTGCGGGCTTTCTTGGAAATATATGCAAGGTCGCCGCTGTCGAGGCGGATGCCGTAGAAAGTCAGCGGGATACCGGCGTCGCGCATCTCCTGGAAGACGCGGATCGCGTTCGGAACACCGGAACCCAGGGTATCATAGGTATCGGCTAACAGGATGCAGGCACTCGGATAGAGCTTTGCATAAGCGCGGAACGCAGTCAGCTCATCCGGGAAGCTCATGATCCAGCTGTGGGCGTGGGTTCCTTTGACCGGAACGTCAAATAGTTTTCCGGCCAGTACATTGGAAGTGCCGATACAGCCGGCGATCATGGCAGCGCGGGCGCCATAGGTACCGGCGTCAGCACCCTGCGCGCGGCGAAGCCCAAACTCCATGATTCCGTCCCCGCGTGCGGCGAAGACGATACGGGATGTTTTGGTCGCGATCAGGCTCTGGTGGTTGATGATATTTAAGATGGCAGTCTCAACCAGCTGTGCTTCCATGATTGGCGCGATGACCTTGACGAGGGGCTCACGCGGGAAGACAACAGTGCCTTCCGGGATTGCGTAGATGTCACCCGAAAATTTGAAATTGTGAAGATATTCGAGGAAATCTTCATCAAAAATGCCGAGTCCGCGTAAGTATTCGATGTCGGCATCATCGAAGTGAAGATTTTTCACATAGTCAATGACCTGCTCTAAGCCGGCGCAGATGGAAAACGCATTTCCATCCGGGTTTGTGCGGTAGAACGCATCAAAAATGACGGTTTCGTTGGCATCTTTCTCCCGGAAATAGCCCTGCATCATCGTCAGTTCATACAGGTCGGTCAATAGGGTAAGGTTTCTTGGCTCCATAATATTCTCCTTTGTTGCGAAAGACGGCTGCGGGCACGCCCTTCTTTTATATAGTATACTTCATTGTTTATATTTGCAATGAATGTCTGTGTCTGTTTTTTAAAGTAAGTACAGACATATTTTATATACTATACCATAAAATCAGGGGAATGGCAAAATAATGATAATTTTATAACATGTGAATCATATCCGAAACATTCCTTGACAACCATCTGGAAAAAAGATACAATGTCCATGTTAGTGATTTGATTACTAATTACGATAGGAAAAGCAATGATGGAGACAGTAGCGCCGCACGGAAAGCGGGAGCGAGGCAGGGACGGTGAGAGCCTGCTGTGAGTAAAGCGGATGCGAAGATCACTCCGGAGCTTCGGGCTGAACCATTTTTGGAAGTCTGAGCGCCGTTTCTGACAGCGCCCGGAAGGAAAATTCAGTAAGTACCGACGGTTTCCTCCGTTATAGGGAGCGCATATAAAGGTATGCAGTAATAGGTGGTTAAAAGCAAGTGGGCCCTTGTCCTGTTACAGGATGGGTCCATTTTTATTTCATATTTTTAGGAGGAATTTATCATGTACAACAAAGTTCCGGCAAACATGAATTTCGTGGAACGTGAAAAGAACATTGAGAAGTTCTGGGAAGATGAGCAGATTTTTAAGAAGAGTATCGACAGCCGTAAGCAGGGACCGACCTATACATTCTATGACGGACCGCCTACCGCAAACGGCAAGCCGCACATCGGACACGTGCTGACCCGTGTTATCAAGGATATGATTCCGAGATACCGCGCGATGAAGGGCTACATGGTTCCGAGAAAGGCTGGATGGGATACCCACGGTCTTCCGGTTGAGCTGGAAGTAGAGAAGATGCTTGGCCTGGACGGCAAGGAGCAGATTGAGCAGTATGGTCTGGAGCCGTTCATCGAGCACTGTAAAGAGAGTGTCTGGAAATACAAAGGAATGTGGGAAGAAATTCTCCAACACCGTTGGTTTCTGGGCAGACATGGAGCATCCGTATGTTACCTACCACAACAGCTTCATTGAGTCTGAGTGGTGGGCATTAAAAGAAATCTGGAACAAGGGACTTCTTTATAAGGGCTTCAAGATCGTACCGTACTGCCCGCGCTGCGGCACCCCGCTGTCCAGCCATGAGGTGGCACAGGGATATAAGGACGTCAAAGAGCGTTCTGCGATTGCTAAATTCCCGGTAAAGGGCGAAGATGCATACATTCTTGCATGGACGACCACCCCGTGGACACTTCCGTCCAACGTGGCGCTCTGTGTAAATCCGGACGAGACATATGTAAAGGTAAAAATGAAAGAGGATGGCACGGTTTATTATATGGCGCAGGCGCTGTGTGATACCGTTCTGGGCGAGGGCACTTACGATGTCCTGGAAACCTTTGTCGGAAAAGATCTGGAATATAAAGAGTATGAGCCATTATTTGACTATGCCGTAGCAACCTGTGAAAAACAGCATAAGAAAGCATTCTACATTGTCTGCGATAATTATGTAACACTGACCGATGGTACCGGTGTCGTACACATTGCGCCGGCATTTGGTGAGGATGACTCCAAGGTCGGCAGAAAATATGACCTTCCGTTCGTACAGTTGGTAGACGGCAAGGGCGAGATGACGAAGGAGACTCCGTGGGCTGGTATGTTCTGCAAGAAAGCCGATCCGGAGGTTCTGAAAGCATTAAGAGAAAGCGGACTTCTGTTCTCTGCACCGGTATTTGAGCATAGCTACCCGCACTGCTGGCGCTGCGATACACCACTTATCTACTATGCACGTGAATCCTGGTTCATCAAGATGACCGCAGTGAAGGATGACCTGATCCGCAACAACAACACCATCAACTGGATCCCGGAGAGCATCGGTAAAGGCCGTTTCGGTGACTGGCTGGAGAATGTTCAGGACTGGGGCGTAAGCCGTAACCGTTACTGGGGCACCCCGCTTAATATCTGGGAGTGTGAGTGCGGCTGCCAGCATTCTATCGGAAGCCAGGCAGAGTTAAAATCTATGAGCCCGAACTACACGGACGTTGTGAAAAAATATGCAAAAGAGATGGATCAGGAGGCAAATGGAGAGGTTGAGCTTCACCGCCCATTCATCGATGATGTCACCATCACCTGCCCGCAGTGCGGCAAGCAGATGCACCGTGTACCGGAGGTTATCGACTGCTGGTTCGATTCTGGTTCCATGCCGTTCGCACAGCATCATTATCCGTTTGAGAATAAGGAACTCTTTGAGAAGCAGTTCCCGGCAGATTTCATTTCCGAGGCGGTAGATCAGACCCGTGGCTGGTTCTACTCCCTGTTGGCTATCTCGACCCTGATCTTTAACAAGGCTCCGTACAAGAACGTTATCGTTCTGGGTCATGTACAGGATGAGAACGGACAGAAGATGAGTAAGTCCAAGGGCAATGCGGTGGATCCGTTCGATGCTCTGGAGACCTACGGCGCAGATGCGATCCGCTGGTATTTCTACATCAACAGTGCACCGTGGCTGCCGAACCGTTTCCACGGAAAAGCCGTTATCGAGGGACAGAGACGTTTCATGGGTACTCTCTGGAATACCTATGCATTCTTTGTACTCTATGCGAATATTGATAATTTTGACGCAACCAAATATACACTGGAATACGATAAACTTCCGGTTATGGACAAATGGCTGCTGTCTAAGTTAAACAGCCTCATCAAAGAGGTGGACGACGATCTGGCCAACTACCGCATCCCGGAGGCTGCAAGAGCCCTTCCAGGATTTCGTGGATGACATGAGTAACTGGTATGTCAGAAGAAGCCGTGAGCGTTTCTGGGCAAAGGGCATGGAGCAGGATAAGATCAATGCGTACATGACACTCTACACCGCACTGGTAACTGTAGCGAAGGTAGCGGCTCCGATGATTCCGTTCATGACCGAAGACATTTACCAGAATCTGGTTCGCAGTCTGGATAAAGAGGCACCGGAGAGCATCCATCTGTGCGACTTCCCGGTTGCAAATGAGGCGCATATCGACAAAGATCTGGAAGCGAAAATGGAAGAAGTCCTGAAGGTTGTCGTTCTGGGGCGTGCAGCAAGAAATACTGCTAACATCAAGAACCGTCAGCCGATCGGACGTATGTTCGTGAAAGCAGAGACCGCTCTGCCGGAGTTCTATCAGGAAATCATCCAGGATGAGCTGAATGTGAAGAAGGTAGAGTTCACGGATGATGTCCGCGCATTTACCTCCTACAGCTTCAAGCCGCAGCTCCGTACCGTTGGACGCAAGTATGGCAAGTATGTAAACGAGATCAAAGAGATTCTTGCAGGTCTGGACGGAAATCAGGCGATGGATACCTTAAATGAAACTGACCTTTTAAGCTTTGAGACGCAGGACGGTACAAAGGTAGAGCTGGCAAAAGAAGATCTTCTGATTGACATGGCACAGGTACCGGGCTTTGTATCTGAGGGTGACAATTTCGTTACCGTTGTTCTGGATACTAATCTGACACCGGAACTCATCGAAGAGGGCTTTGTCCGCGAGATCATCAGTAAGATTCAGACGATGCGTAAGGAAGCCGGTTTTGAGGTAATGAACCATATCAACGTCTTCCAGGACGGAAATGATAAACTTGCAGAAATTTTAAAGAACCATACAGAGGAAATCAAGAAAGAGGTTCTGGCTGATAATATCCTGATTGGCACCATGGGCGGATACACAAAAGAGTGGGATATCAATGGCGAAAAAGGTATGTTTGGTGTTGAGAAAACGACTGACTGATGTGCCTGGCGGGAAACCGTGATACTACGAATATTAGGAGGACAGGATGCGCGAGATCAGCAAAGAAGAGTTTAAAAAGAGTATTATCGAAAATGTAAAGAACCAGTACCGCAGAACGATCGACGAGGCGACACCGCAGCAGATATTCCAGGCTGTGTCCTATGCGATCAAGGATATGATTATCGACGACTGGATTGCAACTCAGAAGCAGTTTGACGAGACAGGCGCAAAGAAGGTATATTACCTTTCTATGGAGTTTCTGATGGGACGTGCGCTTGGTAACAATATCATCAACCTGGGTGCGAAAAAAGCAGTGAAGGAAGCACTGGAAGAGCTGGGTTTTGACCTCAATGCGATTGAGGATCAGGAGCCGGATCCGGCACTTGGAAACGGCGGTCTGGGGCGTCTGGCAGCATGTTTTCTGGATTCCCTGGCAACTCTTGGTTATCCGGCTTACGGCTGTGGCATCCGTTACCATTACGGTATGTTCAAGCAGAAAATTAAAGACGGCTACCAGGTGGAGGTGCCGGATGAGTGGCTGAAAAACGGTTATCCGTTCGAGCTTCGCCGCCCGGAGTATGCGACCGAGGTTAAATTTGGCGGTTATGTCAAGACCGAGTGGGACGGTGAGCGCAACCATTTTGTACAGGAAGGTTATCAGTCTGTTCTGGCAGTTCCGTATGATCTGCCGATTGTGGGCTACGGCAACAACGTAGTCAACACTCTGCGTATCTGGGATGCACAGCCGATCGACACGTTCAGCCTTTCTGCATTTGACAAGGGTGATTACCAGAAGGCGGTCGAGCAGGAGAATCTGGCGAAGAACCTGGTTGAGGTCCTTTATCCGAACGACAACCACTATGCGGGTAAAGAGCTGCGTCTTAAACAGCAGTATTTCTTCATTTCTGCCAGCTTACAGGTTGCTCTGAAGAAATTCAAAGAGACAAACGATGATATTCACAAACTGCCGGAGAAGATCGTATTCCAGATGAACGATACGCATCCGACCGTGGCAGTTGCTGAGCTGATGCGCCTGCTCCTGGATCAGGAAGGCTTAAACTGGGATGAGGCGTGGGGTATCACAACAAAATGTTGTGCATACACCAACCACACTATCATGGCAGAGGCGCTGGAAAAATGGCCGATCGAGCTGTTCTCCCGCCTGCTTCCGCGTGTATACCAGATTGTGGAAGAGATCAACCGCCGTTTTCTGATCGAGGTACAGAATAAGTACCCGAATAACTATGAGAAAGTTAAAAAGATGGCGATCATCTTTGACGGTCAGGTCAAGATGGCGCATCTGGCGATCGTAGCCGGATATTCCGTCAACGGTGTGGCAAAACTTCACACCGAGATTCTGAAAAATCAGGAGCTGAAAGATTTCTACGAGATGATGCCGGAGAAATTTAACAATAAGACAAACGGTATCACCCAGCGTCGTTTCCTGCTGCATGGCAATCCGCTTCTGGCAGACTGGATCACGGAGCAGATTGGCGACGAGTGGATTACCGATCTTCCGCACCTGGCAAAATTAAAAGTATACGTCGATGATCCGAAATTCCAGCAGGAATTTATGAACATCAAGTACCAGAATAAACTGCGCCTGGCAAAATACATCAAGGAGCACAACGGCATCGATGTCGATCCGCGTTCCATCTTCGATGTTCAGGTAAAACGTCTCCATGAGTACAAGAGACAGCTTTTAAATATTCTTCATGTAATGTACCTGTATAACCAGCTCAAAGACAATCCAAACATGGATATGGTTCCGAGAACCTTTATTTTTGGTGCGAAAGCAGCGGCAGGTTACCAGATTGCCAAGAAGACGATCAAACTGATTAACTCCGTAGCAGATGTTATCAACAATGATAAATCCATCAATGGTAAGCTGAAAGTTGTGTTTATCGAAGATTACCGCGTTTCCAACGCAGAACTGATTTTTGCGGCAGCGGATGTCAGCGAGCAGATTTCCACCGCCAGCAAGGAGGCGTCCGGTACCGGCAACATGAAGTTCATGCTGAACGGTGCGCTGACGCTGGGCACGATGGATGGTGCGAACGTGGAGATCGTCGAGGAGGTAGGCAAGGAGAACGCATTTATCTTCGGTCTGAGTGCTGACGAGGTTATCAATTATGAGAACAACGGCGGTTACAACCCGGAGGAGATCTTCAACACCGACCAGGATATCCGCCGCGTGCTGATGCAGCTCATCAACGGCTACTATTCACCGCAGGATCCGGAGCTGTTCCGCGATATTTACAATTCTCTGTTAAATACAAAGAACAGTGCCAAGGCAGATACCTACTTCATCCTGAAAGATTTCCGTTCCTATGCGGAAGCACAGAAACGCGTCGAGGCAGCTTACCGTGACGAGAACTGGTGGGCGAGAGCAGCCATGCTCAACACAGCAAGCGCTGGTAAATTCTCCTCTGACCGTACCATCGAGGAGTATGTGCGCGACATCTGGCATCTGGAGAAGATCCATGTGGACGATGATGATGTAAAGGCACTGTAAAAGGAGTAAAAAGAGGGAGGACACACTATGAGAGGATACAGAAAAAGACCGGGGACACAAGGATTTTCGGTTCCTCTTGTGTGTGCTTCCCTCTTTTTTATCATTTCGCTGTTTTTGTTTGCTTCTTATAAAAACAGCGCCTATCAGCAGGCGAAAAAGGAAATCTATTCGCTTTATACGGCGAACCGGGCGTTTGATCTGGATGAGGTGTATCAGGACGGTCTGACGGCGATCTATGCGAAAGAGTATGGAAAGACGGCAACCGAGGCTGGATGCGAGGCGCTGGAGCAGACGGGCCTTCCGTATGTCCTTTTATTATCGCAGTTTTCCGCACCGGTGGAACGCGTGTATGTGACGAACTGCCAGCTGAGCGAGACGGGGCGGGAGAAGAAGGCGCGGACGTATGACTACACGGTTTCGGTGCGTTTCTGCCTGGAAAAAGGCGATGAGATGCTGGCACCGGAGAAGACGATGGACTTTCATGGAACTGTGGTGATGAAGAAAAAGGGATGGTTCCGCTGGCTGCTGGATGGTGTGACGCTGGGGGAGTAAAAGAATGATAGAGGGGAAACTGGAAGAGACTGCAAAGGGCGGCGGAGGAGAAGCCGGAGCGTAGACTTGTGATATTTTTTGAGTGCCTGTCATAAGATAAGGAAGGCAGAGAAAAGAAGCAGGTTTGTAAGGCATTGAAACCATAAGTTTACTGGTATGGCAAAACAGAAAATGCGTGAAACCGTACTGGAACAGTCAAAACAGGAGAACCGAAATGAAGAAGAGAACTGCCGCCGTACTGGCGGCTTTTTTGATCCCATATATCACAACACTGGCAGTTTCCGGGCGTGTGCAGGGGGCGGATGGAGAAAAAATCGGAGGAAATTCAGATAGACCATCTGGATGGGAAAGTCAGACGGATGGTCGGCAGATCCTTCTGGATCGGGAGGATGGCGGCCGCAACAACGGAACCGGGTATGCTGTCCCACTGGAAGAATATCTGATCGGTCTGACTGCAGTGCAGATTCCGGACGGCTATCCGAAGGAGGCAGTCAAGGCACAGGCAATTCTGGCGCGGACAGCGCTGTACCGGGAGATGGACGGGGCAGATTCGATCGAGGAATCGGCGCTAGATATGGATTATCTGGAGCCGGAGCAGATCGAGAGCCGGTTTGAGGCGGCTGGAATGCCGGAATATTACCAGACGATCTGTGGGGCGGTGCGGGAGAGCGCAGGACAGACGGCGATCTGGGCTGGGGATTATATTGAGCCGCTGTTTCATGCAGTGAGCGCGGGGCGGACGCGCGAAGGGGATGAGGCGCATCCGTATCTGGCGTCGGTTGCGGCAAAGGAGGATGAGGGCGCTGGCGGCTACCTGACGCGGCAGGGCATGACACGGGAAGAACTGAAAAAACGTCTGGAAGAAGGACTGAATGCATTGGGAGAACACCCGGATCTGGAAAATCTGGAAGAAGAGCGGATTCTGGAGGAGATTCAGATCGTGAAACGGGACAGCGCCGGTTATGTGGAAACAGTGCAGATTGGGGCGGAGACGTACAGCGGGGACGCGGTGCGCTATGCGTTAGGCGTGCCGTCGCCAGCTTTTTCCCTCGAGGAAGACGGGGACGAAATCCGCTGTGTTACTTATGGGCGCGGGCATGGTTACGGGTTGTCGCAGTACGGGGCGGGACTCATGGCGGAGAATGGGAGCAGCGCGGAAGAAATTTTAAAGCATTATTTTAAAAATATTCAAATCGTTTCTGAATAAAACGATTCACTTCGGCAAGACTAATACCGAGGTGATAAACGTGAAAAATAAAGTAAGACAGTTATTCAGGGACAAACTTGTTCTGGTAATGACAGTGCTTGGTCTGCTGACAATCGTAGCCGCAGCAGGAACCGTAAAAATTCGAAAAGATAATGCGCAGGATGGAAGAAATCCGTATCTGGATGTGCCGCAGACGGAGGGAATCCTGGCGGAAGAGATGCCGCAGAACCGTTTAGAAGAAAACGACGGACAGGCGGAAACACGCGCACAGGTGGCAGGAAGTTCGGACGCCTCATATTCGGTCAATAACCGGGATGAAGCCGATCAGAAGCCGATGGAGGAGGAAAAAGAGAGCAGTCTGGGAGCCGGAGCAGCTGCCGCACGCGCACTTTCCTACAATGGAACCGATCGCTTAAGCTGGCCGGTCCAGGGCAATGTAATTCTCGATTACAGCATGGATTCGACCATCTATTTTCCGACGCTCGATCAATACAAATGCAATCCGGCGCTCATTATCCAGGGCGATGTGAGTGAGCCGGTCGCCGCACCCGCTGAGGCGCAGGTAACCGAAGTCGGTTCCAATGAGGAGATCGGCAATTATGTTGTGCTGGATCTGGGAAGCGGCTACACGGCGGTCTGTGGACAGCTCAAAGACGTTCAGGTGGCGCAGAAGCAGTATGTGGCAAAAGATACGATACTCGGATATGTGGCAGAGCCGACCAAATACTATTCGATTGAGGGAAATAACGTATATTTCGAGCTGATGCACGACGGAGAACCGGTGGATGCGCTGGATTATCTGGAATGACAGGCTGAAATGCTGTTTATGATGCGCCTTGCAGTCTGGTTCTGGCTGTGGCAGAAATTGGAAATGAAGGGATAAGTTTGTGTTTTGTGACAGGTGGTTTTGAAACAGAAAGCTGCTGTATGAAAACATGAAGACAGGGAATTTTGTTGATTTGAAGCAAGGCGGGCAGCTAATTTGCTCTGCCTTGTTTTTCTGCCAATATTTGATATACTATAGATAAAGTACGAATATTTTCAAAGACCAAAGGCTGTCAATGTAGGTTATAAATAAAAGTTACTATAAATTGAACGATTTAATAAGGAGGACAAAGATGGAACAGGAACTGCTGAAGAATAATTTTGAACGTCACGGATTTAAAACGAGTTTCTTTGATACAAAGGAGGCTGCGTTGGACTATCTGAAAGATCAGATTTCCGGGAAAAAAGTTGCGATAGGCGGAAGCGTGACGGCACAGGAGATGGGACTTTATGAAGCACTTTCCGAGAAAAATGAGGTGATCTGGCACTGGAAAAAGGCGGGGCGCGAGACGCTTGTGGAAGCGAAAAGTGCCGAGGTGTACATAACCAGCGCCAATGGTGTTTCCAAAACCGGAGAACTGGTCAATATTGATGGAACCGGAAACCGCGTGTCGCAGACCTTATTCACCGGAAAAGTATATTTTGTCATTGGAAACAATAAAGTCTGTCCGGATTTGACATCTGCGATGGAACGTGCAAAACAGATCGCAGCACCGAAGAACGCAGCCCGTCTGCAGGTCCAGACCCGTGTGCGAAAACGGGCGTCTGCGTAGACTGCAACAGCCCGGCACGGATTTGCCATTCGATCGTGATCCTGGAGCGTCCGAGCAATGGGATGGAAGTAGAGGTTGTGTTTGTGGATGAGGAGATGGGTTATTAGGAGCGGAATATAGTTACTGGTCACGGGTATGAACAGTACCGATTATAGAAAAATTTGATGGAAAAATAAGGATTTCTTTATATCTTTTGGACGGATTTGGTATAATCAAGAAGAACGAAGACAGATTTGAACGAAAATATACAAAATCTACAGATACGTATGGGGACGTATGGGGAAAGATGAAAGGAGAACAGGCAAACCATGAATATATTATTTTTCTGACACCGAAAAGTGAAGTCATTTATGTGAATGAGGAGGACACGGTTGGGCAGGCAATGGATACGATGGAAAAGTACAAGTATTCTGCGGTGCCGATCATCACGAAGGCAGGGCGTTACGCAGGAACATTAACCGAGGGCGACCTGCTGTGGGGACTCAAAAATAAGACAGATCTGGTGCAGAAAGGACTGGAAAAGTGCGGATCACTGAGATTCCACGCCGTTCCGATAATCAGCCGGTACTTGTCAATGCGGATATGGAAGATCTTCTGGGAAAGATCATGAACCAGAATTTCGTGCCGGTGCTGGATGATCAGAAAAATTTTATTGGTATTATTACCAGAAAAGATGTTATCAGTTACCTTTGTAAAAATAGTACATAATGATCACTCTGTTTTCAGCGGCGATCGCAATTATATATTTCCTGCATAAGATAAAGTATAACTGCTTTTGTAGGAGAATGAAATATGAATGGTTATCAGGATAACTCCAGCCGGAAAAATGCCTGCCGTTCGGGAATGCCTCTTATGTCATGCCCGGTGGCAGGCATTTCTGGCAATCGCTGCATAAATACTGCACCGCCAACCTGTCCGCCGGAAATACCTTGTGCTGGTTCGGTGCATCCTGTTTCGGAAAATGGGGCATTTTGCCCGCAGGGCCAGAAATCCGACCTGCCCGCCCGTATCCGCAGACAGGAGGAAACAGGCCGCCGCAGACATTTCTGGGAGGCGGAAATTATCCGGTCGGCATGGGATATGTACCGATTCAGTCCTGGCAGCAGCCGTATGCGCTGGAAACCGCATTCAGGCGGGGAACTATTTTCCGGATCTGGATCTGCCGTTTATGATGGGAGGTGCCTGCTGATGAATGAGACTGCCAGAAAATTGATGAAACGGATTGATGATGCCAGCTTTGCAATGGATGATGTGATTCTCTATCTGGACACCCACCCGGATGACAGGAATGCGCTGAATTATTACCGGTATGTGGTGGCACTTCGGAAAGAAGCTGTTAAAGCGTATGAGGCATCGTTTGACCGCTCACGATCGAGGATGCGGACGATGCATGCACATCCTGGCTTACAGAGCGCTGGCCGTGGAGGGGAGGTGTAGCGTATGTGGAGATATGAAAAAAGATTACAATATCCAGTCAATATCAAGACGCCGAATCCGAAGATCGCGCAATATATAATGAGCCAGTATGGCGGTCCTGACGGCGAAATCGGAGCCTCTATGCGCTACCTGTCCCAGCGGTATACGATGCCTTATAAGATGCAGAAAGGACTTCTGACCGACATCGGAACCGAGGAACTCGCCCATATGGAGATGATTGCCGCCATTGTCCAGCAGCTCACGCGCAACCTTACTCCGGCACAGATCGAGTCATCCGGGTTCGGACCATACTATATCGACCACACCACGGCAATCTGGCCGCAGGCAGCAGGCGGAATCCCGTTCAATGCGTGCGAGTTCCAGTCGAAGGGCGATGCGATCACGGATTTATATGAGGATATGGCAGCAGAGCAGAAAGCCCGCACAACTTACGACAATATTCTCCGCGTGGTCAAAGATCCGGAAGTATGCGATCCGATCCGTTTTCTGCGCGAGCGGGAGATTGTACATTTTCAGCGGTTTGGAGCTTTAAGAAATGTACAGGATCACCTGAGCAGTCGTAATTTCTATACGTTTAACCCAGAGTTTGATAAAGTGAAAGCGAAGGGATAAAACAAAACCTCCGTAAACAATGTCAAATTCATTCTTTACGGAGGTTTTAAACCAGCAGATAACGGAATTGAACCCGCCTTGAACCCTTGTAAATCAAGGCTTTTCAGCTATCGTGTGATACTTTTCCAAACCGCTGTGTAAGCGCATCGGGGTGCAGCTAATTATACCGTCTTCTCGAAGGGAAGCTTTTCCATCACAAACGCAGGAAAACAATCGTTCGATAGGAGCCGGTTGTTGTGTGATGGTGTCCCAATTCTTCGGCTAAGATGCCGGACTTTCGGTGGTAGTCATGTCTTTCCGGATGGCAACAATGCCATCGCAGTACAACCCGCGGATCCGTTTGCTGTCAAATGAATAATCGATGACATTGACGCCGTCCTTGCGGGCTTCTTCCTGTAAAGATTCATACGAGTTCATAAAATCCCTCCCGTACCAAATTATTCCGACATAAAATACTGGCACCGGTTCTGATAATACTCCTGTTCAAGCTGAAAGAACATCCGGAGGAATAACATGAATACAGAAATTATTGTAGCCCTGATAGCATCCGGAGGAGGTCTTCTCGGATCCCTTGTCGGTGTGATAGCATCGTCGAAGCTTACCACGTATCGGATTCAGCAGCTTGAGAATAAGGTAGAGAAACACAATACAGTAATTGAGCGTACATATAAATTAGAGGAGACCGAGGCAGTGATGCAGGAACAGATCAGGGTGGCAAACCATCGGATCGCAGATTTGGAAAAGCAGATGGAGGGATAAGGTATGCAGATTAAAGATTATGTAAAGCCGGAATTACTTGTAGTAGCAGTAGTGCTGTACTTTATTGGGATGTGGCTGAAGCAGAGCGAGACAGTGAAAGACAAATACATCCCACTCATTAATGGGCTGATTGGCGTTGCGATTTGTGCCATCTATGTGTTTGCCACCTGTGCCTGCGGCAGTGGTCAGGATATCGCGCTGGCAGTTTTCACGGCACTTACACAGGGCGTCCTTGTGGCGGGATTGTCTACGTATGTAAACCAGATTTTAAGCAGTCAGGAAAGAAGAGTAGAAGGAGGTGATCCGACTATCTCCCGCGGCAGTTCGGGGCATGGCTGCCGTTGCGGCATCGCAACAATAGGGGAGAATCGACGAAAGCCGATAGTAGGATAAAACCCCAAGGAGTCGCGATCCTTGGGGTTTTGTCGTTGCCTGTGATGGACAACTACTATCTCTTAGCCTATCGGCATTATAGCATATGCGAAAATTCTTTGCAAGATACCCCGGAAAACAAAATTTCATATTTTTCATATCATAAAGAAAAGAGGATAAATCTATGAGAGATATCACATTATGCCATCCGCGTCTCCAGGCGCTGACTGCGCAGCTCGTTGATAAGTGTGTCGGTGCAGGTTTGCCGATTAAAATCGGGAATCTTTCCGGAGCGTCGCCGAACAGGACGCTTTGTATGCACAAGGGCGGACTCAGCCGGGCAGCATTGTCACGAATGCTAGGGCAGCAGCTATAGCAGCCAGCACCAATGGGGCATTGCAGCGGATTTCTACCGGGCAGATGGAAAAGGCGCCTATAATGAGTCTGGAGATTATTTTAAGAAAGTCGGAGAGCTTGCCAAAATCTGGGGCTTGGATGGGGCGGCGATTGAAAAGCATCGTAGACAAGCCACACGTATATTTGCCGGATTGGGGCAGCGGTACTGGGATTTTGAAACAGAAATATGGGACATTTGAGGCGTTCAAAAGACCTGGGCGCCGGAGAACAGCACGGTACCAGAACAGTCAAAACGGTGATCACCGATCTTAAAGAAATTAAGAGCGGCATACGCGGGTTGAGAGTCACTGCGTCCTCACTTATCATCCGAACAACTCAAAGGTACAGACACAGGCAAGCGCTACACCAAGGATCAGCGTGTGCAGCCAATTAATAAATGCTTTGCCGACGGCGATCCGTGGATCCAGACTGCGGACGGCTGGGTGTCTGGCAAGTATCTTACTGGCTGGGTGTGCCAGGACGGGCGCTGGTGGTATCTGCTGAGTGGGTACACCTACCGGCACGATGCAGTCTGCCAGATTGACGGACAGGCGTATGCGTTTGATTCGGATGGCTGGATGATTACCGCAGATCGGATAGCAGAGGACGGACATATACGATAAAATATGATGAAAAACACAATATAAGCATGATAAGGGCTGTCATTCCTTAAAAATAAAGGAAAACAGCCCTTTTCGTGTGATATTTCCCAGAAAAAGGGTTCTTTATACAGAAATATGCTTTCGTGGTAGATGCTCCAAAACGCCAGAAACCCTTGAAAATAAAGGAAAAATCCAGTATTTACAAGGGCTTCCGCATCCATCAAAAAGCAGATAACGGAATCGAACCCGCCTTTCCAGCTTGGGAAGCTAGCGTTCTACCGATGAACCATATCTGCAAATATATATTAAGTATACTGTTTTTCTGAAAAGTCAAGAAATTTATCTTGCCAAAAGGGAGGAAAGTTACTGTACACGGGTAGGCACTTTTGGGATCGAAAGAGACAAATATATTCAAAACGCCCACAAAATGCGCTCTTAACACAATTTATATTTCAAAACTCGCAGAAGGTGTTATAATAATTCCGTATGGATTAGGGCGCGGTTTTCAGGCACCCTTTTCCGTCATAGGAAAGTGTTAAGGCACATTTTTATTTTGTATATAAAATAGAGATTTTCTGTATCGGTATGGCGGATAAACAGAAAATAACGGAGGAAACTATGGATATAATCATTATCGGATGCGGCAAGGTTGGTACGACGCTGGCGGAGCAGCTTGTCCGGGAGGATTACAATGTGGTGATGATCGATACGTCTGCGGAGCGGATGCAGCGGGTGTCAGATGATATCGATGCGATCAAGCTGGTGGGAAATGGTGCCAGCATTTCCATGCAGATCGAGGCAGGTGTGCAGACGGCGGACATGCTGATTGCCGTGACAGGGTCGGATGAGATGAACCTTCTGCTGCCTGATTGCGAGAAAAGTGGGCATTGCCACACGATTGCGCGTGTGCGGAATCCGATTTACAGCAATGAGCTTACCTTTATCAAGCAGCAGCTGGGAATTTCCATGATTATCAACCCGGAATATGCGGCGGCGACGGAGATTTCGAGAATTCTGCGCTTCCCGTCAGCGATCAAGATCGATCCATTTGCCAAGGGAAAGGTAGAGCTTCTGAAATTTAAGGTAAAACCGGAGTTTAAGCTGGATGGGCTTTCGGTCATGGATATTGACAGCCAATTCCGCTGCGATGTCCTGATAGGCGGTGTTGAGCGCGGCGATGAGGTGGCGATCCCGGATGGTAAATTTGTGATTAAAAACGGGGATATGGTGTCGATTATCGCCTCCCGGCAAATTCGGCAGAATTTTTCCGCAAGATCGGCATCCAGACAAACCAGGTCAGAAATACGATGATTGTCGGAGGCGGTACGATTGCTTATTATCTGGCGAAACTTTGGCGGCGATGAAGATCCGGGTTAAAATTGTGGAGAAAGATAAAGCGCGCTGCGAGGTTCTGACAGAGCTTCTGGACGATGCGTTGATCCTCAACGGCGACGGAACGGATCGGCAGCTTCTTCTGGAAGAGGGCTGATGACGGCGGAGGCATTTGTCACCTGACGAATATGGATGAGGAAAATGTCTCCTTGCGCTGTATGCGAAGGAAAATTCCAGCGCGAAGCTGGTGACGAAGGTTAACCGGATCGCCTTTGACGAGCTGATCAGCAAGCTGGACCTGGGAAGTCTGATTTATCCGAAATACATCACGGCGGACTACATTTTACAGTATGTGCGCGCGATGCAGAATACGATCGGCAGCAATGTGGAGACGTTGTATCATATTCTCGACGGTCGGGCGGAGGCACTGGAGTTTGTGATCCGCGAGGAGTCGGAAGTGACGGGCATTCCGCTGATGAATTTGAATCTCAAGAGCAACCTGCTGATCGGATGCATCAACCGCGGCGGCAATATCAAGATCGCGCGTGGACAGGACTGCATCCAGCAGGGCGATACAGTGATTGTCCTGACGAGCCAGAAAGGTCTGCGGGATATCCGTGACATCCTGAGAAAGTAGGCGGCATAGATGAATTATTCGATTGTATTTTATATCATAGGCTGGATCCTGAATTTTGAGGCGGCTTTTATGGCGCTTCCGACGGCAGTGGCACTGATTTACCGTGAGTCGGAGGTATGGTGCTTTCTGGCAACGATGGCAGTATGCCTGATGGTTGGTATGCTTCTGGTACGCCGAAAACCTAAAAATCAGATCTTTTATGTGGCGGAGAGCTTTGTGGCGGTTTCTCTAAGCTGGGTTTTACTCAGTGTGATGGGAGCAGCGCCGTTTGTATTAAGCGGCTATATTCCGAATCCGATCGACGCCCTGTTTGAGACGGTATCGGGCTTTACGACGACCGGTGCAAGTATTCTGAGCAGTGTGGAGCAGCTGCCGAACTGCTTATTATTCTGGCGGAGTTTTACGCACTGGATTGGCGGTATGGGCGTTCTGGTATTCCTTCTGAGTGTCCTGCCGATGGTGGGCGGTTCCCATATGAATTTGATGAAGGCGGAGAGCCCAGGACCGATCGTGAGCCGTCTCGTTCCGAAGGTCCAGATGACGGCGAAGCTGTTATACCAGATTTACCTGGGAATGACGATCCTCGAGGCTGTGATTCTGATTCTTGGGAAAATGCCGATTTTCGACGCGATCACGATCACGGTCGGAACAGCAGGTACAGGTGGTTTTGCAATCCGGAATGATAGTCTGGCGAGCTACACGGCATTTCAGAAAAATGTCGTGACGGTGTTTATGATTCTGTTCGGAGTGAATTTTAACTTTTACTTCTTCCTGCTGATGCGAAAAATAGGACAGGCCTTTAAAATGCAGGAGGTGCGGGCATATTTTCTAATCATTGCATCGGCGGTTGGCATCATTACAGTCAATACGGTATCACTCTGCGGCAATGCACTGCAGGCATTCCAGGATGCGGCATTCCAGGTCGGTTCGGTTATCACGACGACCGGTTACGCCACGGTGGATTTTGATAAATGGCCGCAGCTTTCAAGAACGATTATGGTACTTTTGATGTTTATCGGCGCCTGCGCGGGCAGTACAGGCGGCGGTATCAAGGTGTCGCGCGTCTTGATTCTGCTTAAATCGGTAAAGAAGGAACTGAAGCAGTACCTGCATCCGAGTGCAGTGGAGAAGATCAAAATGGATGGAAAGATCGTAGAGCATGAGGTTGTGCGCTCGACGAATGTGTTTATGGTTGCGTATGTGCTCATTTTTGCGGTATCTGTTCTATTGATTTCTCTGGATGAATACGATCTGGTGACGAATTTTACGGCGGTTACGGCTACGTTTAATAATATCGGACCGGGTCTGGCACTGGTCGGACCGACCGGAAACTTTGGGTTTTTCAGTAATTTCTCAAAAGTGGTTTTAATCTTTGATATGTTGGCAGGACGTCTGGAGATATTTCCGCTACTTCTGCTGTTTTCAAGGGAAACCTGGAAACGGTTCTAGGGGAGGAGAATACGGATGGATATACTGTTCTTTTTGACGGGGTGTCTGGGACTGGCAGAGACAATTGATTTGTTCTGCGGCAAAGATTTCCTGATTTTTATATCGGATTCGATCGATCCGAAGAAATATAACCTGAAAAAGGTGTATGCAGTTGAAAAATGGCTGTTTGCGATTGATACGCTGTCGCTGTTTGGCATGGCGTTTCATCTGGGCGGCGGTACGGGCGATCTGGTGCTGGCGGCAGTTGTGCTGGTAACACTGTTCGCACATGTGTATGTGTTTAAGAGCCGGAACTTCCGGGTGTAAGTAGATAAAAGTGGGCGTGATGTGTCTGGCATGCGCCCATTTTTGCTGCCATGATGCAGAGAAAATGGCTGGTGGCTTGTTTTGGGACAGATGCTTGAAACGGCTGACAGTGTGACTTCCGGGGAAGTGGGACACACTTTGCGTTGACAGGCATATGATATAGTATCAATGAAAAATGAAAAGGAGATTATCATATGTGTTGGTCTTGGGGTAATGGTTGTGGACACTGCGGAGGATGCGGCGGCTGCGGAAACAATGGATGGGGCTGGAATAGCTGTGGAAATAACGGAAGAAATTCCTATCGGAGAGGTTTCAACGATGGTTATGCCATCGGCTACCGGGATGGCTACGATGCAGGAAGAGACAGCCAGTCTGGCTGCGGCTGCAGTAATAATGGCGGCTGTGGCTGCGGAAATTAGAGATGGAGATTCAGTTTGCATGGGGTGTGAACTGAGAGGAAGAAAGCCGGGCGGTGAGAGCTGCCCGGCTTTCTTCCCTTCCGTTATTAAGAACTCTAAGAATACGCTAAAAATCGGGGCAACAGGATTTGAACCTGCGACCTCTCGGCCCCCAGCCGAGCGCGCTACCAAGCTACGCCATACCCCGAAAATAAATCATAGCTGCACTTTGCCAAATTTTCAGCTGACATATACCGCCATTTGTTGAAGTATTATATGCGTATCATTATATCAAAATTACATCAAAAATCAACTATGACTTCTAAATTTTCGCTGCCGGATGTTTGTTTTTTGATGTAATTTTGATGGTTGAGTGGAATTTTACGAATCAATGGAATGGATCAATAGAATGAATATTTTCCCAATATTGACTCCAAATTTGAAAAATGGTATGATGAAAACGTGGATAATTAAAAGAAAAGGTCATAGCAGAGTCTTCGGCTGTGACCTTTTGTAGTAACCAACCCCAAGGAGAACATCATGATAAGTTTTGACCTCGACATGACCCTCTTAGACCACCGGACGGATCAGATCACACCGAGTGCGCTGGAGGCGATTGAAAAGCTGCGCCCGAAGTACAAGATTGTGCTGGCAACGGGGCGCGATATGGATAATTATTACAGTACATCGTACCGGGACATCGTCCGTCCGGATGCGATTGTACATATGAACGGGACGAAGATCACAGTGGGAGATAAGCTGCTGTTTGAGCACATCTTTGATCCGGAACTCCTGCGCCGGGTGCTAAGTTTCTGCGATGAAAAGGGCTTCGGAATCGGTATGACGGTGGGGGATGAAGATTACTATATCCATCCGGAGATCATTGCGGCTAATGATATCCGCTTCTGGGGAAGCTGCGGGCGGCAGTTCCAGGATCCGTGGAAGATGCTCACGATGCCGGTCCGGACACTGGCGTTTGTCGGCAGCCGTGAACAGGTGAAGGAGATGGAACGGGAATTTCCGACCCTGAAATTGCCGATGTTTGCGAGCGGACATGGCGCGGATGTGGTCGAGAAAGGCAATTCCAAGGCGGACGGACTCCGCAGGCTGGCGGTGTATTTTGGAGAAAAAGAAGATCTCTCCGATACAGTGGCATTTGGCGACAGCATGAATGATATTGAGGTTGTGCAGGAAGCCGGCATCGGCGTGGCGATGGGAAATGCAGTGGATGCGCTTAAAAAAGTAGCCGATTACGTGACGGCACCGATCGGGGAAGATGGAATTTATAAAGCGTGCGAACACCTTCATTTATTTTAAAGAAGTTATTTTCCTATTTTACCTGTTCCCATTTTCCTATATAAATGATATAATAGCTACCAAACAGTTATTGTCCACAGGTGAGTTCCTTTGAGTAGAAATTCCATGCAGTACAATAACAAGAAATGACTTAAAAGGCGCGTGCCTGCAAGCTTTGACTAAAAGGATGAACTGCGGCTGCAGAAATCGGCAGTGCGGCAGGGGACCGGACACGCACCGGGAAAAAAGAGAGGATGTAACAGATGGAACATTTAATTACTCCGGCTGGTTATAAACCGGTATTGGATTTGAGAGAAACACAGGTTGCTATCAAGGAAATCAAGGACTTTTTTCAGAGAGAACTGGCAAAACAGCTCAATCTGACCCGTGTGTCCGCACCGCTTTTTGTACTGCCGGAATCTGGTCTGAACGATAACTTAAACGGCGTAGAGCGCCCGGTATCCTTTGGAATTCTGGAGCAGAAAGATCGGAAGGCTGAGATTGTACATTCTCTCGCCAAATGGAAACGTCAGGCATTAAAAGAGTACGGATTTCAGGAAGGTGAAGGCCTTTACACCGACATGAGCGCAATCCGTCGTGATGAGGATACAGACAATATCCATTCCATTTATGTGGATCAGTGGGACTGGGAGAAGATCATCAGTAAAAAAGATCGTACCCGTGAGACACTGGAATCCATTGTCCGTTCGGTTTACAAGGCACTGAAAGTGACCGAGGACTATATGGCGTATGAGTATGAGTACATTGGACGTTATCTTCCGGAAAATATCACATTTGTGACGACCCAGGAGCTGGAAGATATGTATCCGGATTGCACACCGAAGGAGCGCGAGTACAAGATTGCGAAGCTGCACGGTGCGGTATTTATTGAGCAGATTGGTGACAAGATGAAATCCGGTGAGAAGCACGATGGTCGTGCCCCGGACTATGATGACTGGAAATTAAACGGCGATATTCTGGTATATTATCCAGTTCTGGATATCGGACTGGAGCTTTCTTCCATGGGTATCCGTGTTGATGAGGATTCCCTGAAAGAGCAGCTGGTAAAGGCGGGATGTGAGGAACGCGCGGAGCTGCCATTCCAGAAAGCAGTTCTGGAGGGAGAGCTTCCGTATACAGTCGGCGGCGGTATCGGTCAGTCCCGTATCTGTATGTTCTTCCTGCGGAAAGCACATATCGGAGAGGTGCAGGCGTCGATCTGGCCGGACGGTGTGCGCGCAGAGGCAGAGGCTCACAACATTCATCTGCTGTAAAAATAAAATTGATGAAAAGCTGCCCGGGAAAGTGATTTTCTGCGGCAGTTTTTTGTGTAATAAGAAAATCATTAGAATTCCCTATTACACAAAAAGGTACATTCTTTTTATGTAATGGGAAGCCCATAGAATGAGAGGATAGGATATTTATATGGCGGATCATATCTATGATTTAATTATTATCGGTGCAGGGACCGGCGGGATATACGGCAGCGCTGCGTGCGGCGGCGATGGGGATGGATGCAGTCCTGATCGAGAAAAAGCGCTGGGCGGCTCATGCGTCAATACCGGCTGTATTCCTGCCAAGGCGCTTCTGCAGGCGACGGCAGTCTACCGGGATATGTTGAAAGCATTCCGGTTTGGCATCGTGGCGGAGAAGGTCAGCTTTGACTGGCGGCAGATGCAGATTTATAAAATGAGTCCGTGGAATCATTCCGCTCAATGGTTCAGGGAATGTTAGAAAAGCGGAGGTGGAGATGATTCACGGCGATGCGCGCCTGCATGCGGATAATGTGGTGCGTGTGACGACCTCAAAGGCGCATTGACGCTGAAAGGAAAAATGTGATTCTGGCAACCGGTTCCAGCCCTGTGATTCCGGATATCCCGGGAATTGATCTGCCGCAGGTTATGACAAGCCGTGATATTCTGCGGATGGATGACTGGAATTTTGATTGTCTGACGGTCATCGGCGGTGGTGTCATCGGTGTGGAGATCGCGACGATCTTCGCGGCGCTCGGTTCCCGCGTGACGCTTTTGGAGCAGGCAAACCGTCTGCTGGAGTCGATGGATCCGATGATTTCCGAGCAGATGGAAGCAAATCTGCGTTCTAAGGGGATTGAAGTCCACTGCAATGTACAGGTCATGGAGATCAAGGATCGCGGCAACGACACGGTGTCGGTCAATTACCGTTGTGAGCGCGGCTGGAAGGAAAGCCCGGCACCGCGTGCTGGTGGCAGTCGGCAGACGCCCGAATATGTCGAAGGTTCTGGCGGACGATTGTCAGGTACAGCTGGAAAATGGGCGTCCGCTCATCAAGGGAACCTACCGCACGACGCAGGAAAATGTCTATGCGATTGGCGATACCGTGGCGCGGAAACGTCTTGCCCATGTGGCAGCGTCCCATGCGGCTTATCTGGTCGAAAACCTGGCGGGACGCGGACACCGGATGCAGCTTTCGGTCGTGCCGAACGGCATGTATGTCGTGCTTCCGGTTGTGCCAACCTGTATTTATACGGAGCCGGAGATTGCGGCGGTTGGATTTACGGAAAATGACGCCCGCCTTTATAATATGAAGATCAAGTGCGGTGTGGCATATATGACGGAAAATGGAAAAGCGCTTCTGGCGAGAAACAGCCGCGGTTTTGTGCGCCTGATTTTTGAGGCGTATACCAACACGCTGATCGGGGCGCAGATCATGTGTGCGCGTGCGACGGATATGATCGGAGATGGCAACGGCGATCGCCAACGGTCTTACGGCATATCAGCTCTCGACGGCGATGCGCGCGCATCCGACGTACAGTGAGGCGATCACGGAGGCGATCGAAGATGCGTTGAAAAATGGATAATAGAGAAACAACAGGAGGCAGAAAAATGGGACGTGAGGTTCGGGCGAGAATTGAACAGCTTCGCGAGAAGATGGCGGAGCGTGGAATGGACGCATATCTGATTCCGACATCGGTTTCCATGGCTCGGAATACGTGAGCGGGTATTTCAAATGCCGGAAATATATGACAGGCTTTACCGGTTCGGCGGGAACGGCGGTCATTACGATGGAGGACGCAGGTCTCTGGACGGATGGCAGATATTTTGTGCAGGCGGCAGCAGAGCTTTCCGGCAGCGGGGTGGAACTTTACCGCTCCGGTCAGGAGGGCGTGCCGACGACGCTGGAATTTTAAAAAACATATGCCGGAACAGGGTGTTCTGGGTTTTGACGGCAGAGTGGTCGATACGACCGAGGGCGAGCGCATCGCGAAAGCACTGTCCGGGAAAAGGTACGCATTTCGGAGGTGAGGATCTGGTTGGAAGCATCTGGGACGACCGCCCGGCGCTTCCGATGAATCCGGTCTGGATTCTGGAAGAGAAGTATGCGGGAAAATCGGCGGAGGAGAGATTGCAGATCTGCGAGGGAGATGAAAAGCGTCAGGCGACGGTGCATCTGCTGACGAGTCTTGATGATATCGCGTGGCTTTTAAATATCCGGGGTGATGACATTGTACATACGCCGGTTGTATTGTCCTACTTGATTGTGACAAAACAGGAATTATTCCTCTTTATTCATGAGAAGACGCTGAACGAAGAAGTACGTGCCTATCTGCATGGACTGGGCGTTCGGATTATGCCATATGAAGCGGTATACCAGATTGCATCCGCATTCCGCTATGAGCGCGTTTTATTGGAAAAGTCGAAGATCAATTACCGTCTGTTCCGGTGCCTGGATGCGAGCGTGAAAGTGATCGAGGCGATGAATCCGACGGCAGCGGCCAAAGCAGTCAAAATTCAGTGGAACAGGAAAATATGCGCCGTGTGCATGTGCAGGACGGTCTGGTATTGACCCGTTTCCTGCGCTGGGTGAAGGAACATGCAGGCGAAAAGGACTGGACGAGTACCGCAGGGGAATATCTGGATAAGCTGCGCCTGGAACAAAAACTGCCTGGATATGAGCTTTACGACGATCTCTGCGTGGGACCGAACGCGGCGATGTGCCATTATACGGCGTCTGAGACAGAGAAGAGTAGTGTACCGAAGAAGGGCTGTATCTGGTCGATTCCGGCGGACAGTATTATGAGGGAACGACGGATGTGACGCGTACCATTGCGGTCGGACGATCACGCAGGAAGAAAAACGCTGCTGTACGCTGGTGGCGTGCTCAATGCTGCGTCTGCTGGATGCGAAGTTTATGTATGGCTGCCGCGGTATCAATCTGGACTATATTGCGCGCGAACTCCTGTGGAAAAACGGCATGGATTTCAATCACGGAACAGGGCATGGCGTCGGCTATCTGGGCTGTGTGCATGAGCGCCCGAATTCCATCCGATGGAGGCTGCTCACATCGCCCGCTGAAAATGCGGTTCTGGAGGAAGGTATGGTTACCTCTGATGAGCCGGGTCTTTATCTGGAAGGAAAATTTGGCATCCGGACGGAGAATCTGATGCTCTGTGTGAAGGATGTGAAGAATGAATTTGGTCAGTTCATGAAATTTGAAAATCTGACCTGGGTTCCGATCGATCTGGACACGATCGACGTATCGCTGATGGAAGCGCGCGACCGCGAGCTTTGAACGCGTACCATAAGGGCGTGTATGAGAAGCTGTCTCCGTATATGACGGAGGAAGAGAAGGTGTGGCTGGCAGAGGCGACGAGAGCGATTTAGAGGAGAAAAATAAGGAAGATACGGCAGCAAAACATAAAAAATCGGATAAAAACCGGCATAGATAAAAGATGCTGGATATAAACTGTAAATGACCATGTAAAATAAATGCGAGGCTGGATGCATGCGCTATCATTCTTTCGACCGTGTCCGAATTTGTGAGACAACCGGAATGCAGGATGGCTATCTGCGGATCGATGTGGTAAACAGTGAAAATAATTTCCCAATTGAGGGAGCAGAAGTTTCGGTCAGTTATGGTGATTCCGGACAGACGCAGGAAGTGCTTAGAACCAATTTATCCGGGCAGACAGAGGAGATTGCGGTAGCAGCGCCTCCTGTGTCGCTTTCACTGGAAGAACAGAACCGGGAAAAGCCGTATGCGGATTATACGGTGGAAGTGCGGGCAGCGGGCTATGAGCCGGTAAAGGTAAAGGGAACGGAGGTGCTGGCGGGCGTGACGGCAGTCCAGCCGATCCGGATGATTCCGCTTCCGGATCAGACCGGAGCGGAGGAGAATATACAGATTCCGGATCATACCCTATATGGTTCCTATCCGCCCAAGATTGCCGAAGATGAGGTAAAACCGGTGCAGGAGAGCGGCGAGATCGTGCTGAGCCGCGTGGTGGTACCGCAGACGATCGTCGTGCATGACGGCGTACCGACCAATGCCTCCGCAAAAGATTACTATGTGGCATACCGGGATTATATCAAAAACGTGGCGTCGAGCGAGATCTACGCGACCTGGCCGCGCAGCACGATCGTCGCCAATGTGCTTGCGATCATGTCATTTACACTGAACCGGGTGTATACGGAGTGGTATCGGAACCAGGGCTACGATTTTACAATCACTTCCTCGACGGCATTCGATCACAAGTGGATTTACGGGCGTGATATTTTCGAGCCGATCTCAGAGGTGGTGGACGACATTTTTGACAACTATCTGTCCCGCCCCGGTGTGCGGCAGCCGATTCTGACACAGTACTGCGACGGGCGGCGGGTGTCCTGCCCGGGCTGGATGACCCAGTGGGGTTCGTGCAGTCTGGGAGAACAGGGATACAGCGCGATCGAGATATTGCGGCGCTTCTATGGAAATAGTATTTACATCAACACTGCGGAACAGATATCAGGAATCCCGATCTCCTATCCGGGGGAACCGCTTAAGGTGGGTTCCAGCGGCGATAAGGTGCGGCAGCTGCAGCAGCAGCTTGACGCGGTGGCGACTGTGTATACAGCGATCCCGCGGGTTACGCCGGACGGGATCTACGGATCCGGAACGGAGGCGTCCGTACGGGCGTTCCAGTCGGTGTTTGGACTTCCACAGACGGGCGTGGTGGATTTTGCCACCTGGTACAAGATTTCTCATATCTATGTGGGGATCTCGCGGATTGCGGAGCTGAATTGAGTTGGAAATGAGATTTGCGGGAGAAGAATAACGAAAAGACATATGAATTCCTATAGGTGAAATATCTGTGAGCAGGATGCATACAGGAAACAGAGACAAAGAACATAAGAGGGGGTGGATTGGATGAAAGATACCAGACGGGAAGAGGGAGTCAGACAAACCGGGAGGATTGGCCGGGCAAATGCGATCACAGAGGGAGTGATCTGGAAACAGCTTCTGCTATTTTTCTTCCCGATTTTATTTGGAACTTTTTTTCAGCAGCTCTATAATACGGCAGATGCGGTGGTAGTAGGCCGTTTTGTCGGAAAGGAAGCGCTGGCGGCGGTCGGCGGAAGCACATCGATGCTTACGAACCTGCTGGTTGGCTTTTTTGTAGGACTTTCTTCGGGTGCGACAGTTATCATCGCCCAGTTTTACGGGGCGGGACGCGGTCAGCGGGTCAGCGAGGCAGTCCACACGGCGATTGCTTTTTCGCTGCTGTGCGGTATCCTCATGACGGTTGGCGGACTCCTTTTTTCCGACACGGCGCTTCGCCTGATGGGGACGCCGGAGGATATCATGGACAATGCAAGCGGGTATCTGCACATTTATTTTGTCGGAATCACGGCGAACCTCTTATATAATATGGGTGCCGGAATCCTGCGGGCGATCGGTGATTCCAAAAGACCGTTCTATTTCCTTGTGATCAGCTGTTTTACAAACATTGCGCTCGATCTGTTGTTTGTAGTAGGACTTCGGATGGGCGTGCGTGGTGCGGCGGTGGCGACGATCCTTTCCCAGGTGGTCAGCGCGTGTCTGGTATTGGGAACGCTGATGCGTGCGGATGGCTCGTACCGGTTTGAGATCCGGAAAACGCGGATCACACCGGTGATTCTGGTGCGGATCATCCGGATTGGGTTTCCGGCTGGACTCCAGTCGGTTATGTATTCCTTTCTAACCTCGTGATCCAGAGCAGCGTCAATGCACTGGGAACAGACACGGTGGCGGCGTGGGCTGCATATGGAAAGATCGACAGCACTTACTGGATGATCATTAATGCGCTGGGGATCTCCATCACGACCTTTGTCGGACAAAATTACGGCGCGGGCGGCTGGACCGTGTGAAACGCAGCGTGTACGTCTGCCTGGGAATTTCCTGTATTATCACGGTGGGGCTGAGCACGATCCTGTATCTGACGGGCGGCTATATTTATCTGTTGTTCACAACGGATGCGGCGGTAATCGCGATCGGCATGAAGATTCTTCACTTCCTGGTGCCGGCATTTGTGACATACCTCTGTATTGAGATTTATTCCGGCGCACTGCGCGGTGTGGGAGACTGCTGGATTCCGATGATTATGACGGCGCTGGGCGTGTGCGTCCTGCGGGTTGTCTGGATCCTGATCGCTGTTCCGATCCGTCCGGATATCCTGACAGTGGTATTCAGCTATCCGCTGACCTGGACGATCACAACGGTTCTCTTTAATATTTATTATTATTTTTCAGTGCGCTGAAAAATGGAATGTGCCGCTTCCGTGGAAGAAAAGAGGCGGGAGCTTCATAACCTGTAAACAGTTATGCATGGTTTCGAAAATGATTGACAAAACGGGGTGGTACTGGATTTTTCAGAAAGTGTGATATTCTTACGTTACAAAGATAGGTGACAGTGTTTCTTCCTGGATGGATGCCGCGCAAGCGCAGATAAAACGAGATTCGAAACAGAGGGCAGAGGCACTTGCCGCTGGTCAGAAAGAGAGGCAGAATTATGGGCTATGAACCAATGAATGAGTCCTGGCAGATGGCGGGGAACGCCATGAGACACTGGGACAGTATGTGGCGAAGACATATTTATGGATGTTTGCAGGGCTTCTTGTGACATTTGGCATCGCATTAGCCGGATACGTGACGGGAGCGATTTTGTATGTATTTCAGGTTCCGTATGCGACCCTCGCATTGACGGGACTGGAGCTTTGACGTGATCTGGCTGAGTGCCCGGATTCACAAGTTATCGGTGGGAGCGGCGAGAGGGCTGTTTCTATTCTATGCAGCTTTAAACGGCGTTGTTTTCTCGATGTATTTCCTGATCTTCGGTGTTGTGGAGATGGTGTTTGTATTTGCGGCGACCGCGCTGTTCTTCGGAATGATGGCGGGCGTCAGCCTGATCTTCAAGCTGGACTTGAGCGGAATCCGTCCACTGCTCGTTGGCGGACTGCTGTTTCTGATTCTCTTTGGTCTGCTTTCAATGTTTTTAAATCTAGGCAGCTTTGAGACAGTGCTCTGCTATGCCGGTATCGTGGTATTCTTAGGCTTTACCGCTTATGATACAACCAAGATCCGGGATAATTACCAGATTTTCTCCGCGGATCCGGAGCTGCTTCAGAAAGCATCGGTATTCTCGGCGCTGCAGCTGTATCTCGATTTTATTAACCTGTTTCTGTACATTATCCGCCTGATGAACCGGAATCGGAAATAGGAAAAAATCTTTCAGGAGAACAGAAGTTCCTTTGCAGGAATAAAGAAAAGTGGAATTTTGCGGAAAACTGAATATGCAAAAATGAAATGCCGGAACGGGGGAAAGCTTTGTTCCGGTATTATTGTGTTTTTCTGCTTGAAAATCCTGTTTTTGGCATGGACGGCTTCATTCTTTTAGCAGAAAGGGAAGCATTCTGTAATAAATTTGACAGATTTTATTTAAAGTTTCTCTATTGAAGTGGATGGGGAGTATCTGTTAAACTAGGTCATAATAGGAAAAGTTCTGCTGTTGGTTACACAGTGTGTGGATGAACCATATTTGTTTCGCATATGCCCCCGCCGGATCAGGCGGGGAAATGTATATAAATGGTGAACAGACAACAGGGATAAAAGGATAATCAAGGAGGTTTTTTGGCATGAATCGGAATAGAGTGAACAAAAAAAGGATGGGGCGCGCGCGTGTGCTTTCACGGGCAGCGGCTGGCATGCTGGCAGCAGCGCTGTGCTTTCAGCCGATGACAGCGCTGGCAGGACCGGCGGGAGATTCTTCTCTTACATCGTCATCCTCGAATGCGGGGCCGGGCGGTGGTTCGGGCAGCTCCAATTCGGGAAGTACAGGCAGCTCTGGCGGTTCGACTTCTGTTTCTAATGGGAGTGTGAGCGCGGTCACATCGGGGCTTGGCGTGTACCGGGTGACGGAGAATGAGGGGATCGGTGCGATTGCGCGCGGCGTGGATGTGTCCTACTGGCAGCAGAATGTAAATTGGAGCCAGGTGGCATCGGATAATGTACAGTTTGCGATGCTGGCAACCCGGTTCCGCGGTAATGTGGATCCGTTTTTCGCTATGAACGCGGCAAATGCGAGCCAGGCAGGGCTGCGGCTGGGCGCGTACATTTATTCGTATGCGACTTCGGTCGAAATGGCGCAGCAGGAGGCGGATTTTGTCCTGAATCTTATCAAGGATTATCCTATCTCCTTCCCGGTTGTCTTTGATGCCGAGGATGCTAATACGCTGGGAACCCTGACGCAGTCTCAGGTCAGCGATGTGATCAACGCGTTCTGTAAGCGGATTCAGGATGCAGGATATTATCCGATGGTCTATGCAAATGAATACTGGATTGCCAATAAGATCGATATGTCGAAGATTTCGTATGATATATGGGTGGCAAAATACCAGCAGAAGTATACATATTCAAAGACCTCGATGTGGCAGGCGTCCAACACCGGTTCGGTCAAGGGCGTGAACGGCAATGTGGATATTGATTATCTGTATAAAGATTATACGCAGATCATTCCGGGCAATACCTGGCGGACGATCGCGGGGAACCGTTACTATTATCAGAACCATGTGATGCAGAAAGCGGCGTGGATCAACGATGGTCAGAATTGGTACTATATGAATGCGGCGGGCAATCCGTCTAAAGGATGGCTGGAGCTTTCGGGCAAAAAGTATTATTTGGAGGCGGACGGTCATATGATTACCGGCTGGAAGACGCTGGACGGCGGCTGGCGTTACTTTGACGCATCCGGCGAACAGGCGACGGGCTGGCGTGCGTCGATGGAAGCTGGTATTTCATGGCGGACAATGGTCTGATGCAGACCGGCTGGCTGGAGACGGGCGGCAAGAAATATTATCTGAACGCATCCGGCGCGATGCAGGCGGGCTGGCAGAACCTGGGCGGAAGCTGGTATTACTTTGACGGCTCCGGCGCCATGACGACGGGCTGGCAGGCAGTCGGCGGAAAGTGGTATTACATGAATGAGTCCGGCGTGATGCAGACCGGCTGGCTGGATCTTGGCGGTAAGAAATATTACCTGGATGCCAGCGGCGCGATGTACGCAGGTATTACGTTCGAGATGGATGGAAATACCTGGCAGGCAGCGGCAGACGGAAGCTGCACGGTAGTTCTGCCGGAGGAGAATGCGGCGGGAAATGGCGGTTCGACGGATGGACAGACTCCGATAACCGGAAGCCAGTCACCGGTGCAGCCGTCCGGTCCGGCAGGGTATAATATAAATATGATTTGAACCAGTACCCAGATATTGGAGCTGATTCAGTTAAAAAATGAAAAGTAAACAAATTCGAACGGAAATAACTTGCTTTTTGCCGACCTCATTATACAATGTTAAACAGGCAAAAAGGACTTGCTTATGGGATGGAGGAAACCAGCATAAGTAATCTGGCATAACATGACGTTTCAAGCTGCTATATCAACTGTATGTGCAAGATAAGCTGCGGCTGTTCCGGTGCGGATTTGACGAAGATGCGAGGCTCTTCTGGCTGCAAATTAAGAAGAGCCTCGGTATGCGTTATATCGGCAGAAGCGTGGAATCGGGATGGCGGGCACAGAAGTAGTGCGAAAGCGGGGCGTTTGTCAGCAGGAAACTGTGAAAGCAGTGGTTCGCAGGCAGGTAGCTACGCGGAGACGCAGGCAGGGAAAGGTCGGAGAATGCAGATTCCGGATTTAGTACTGCATGGAAGCAGCGTGTTTTACATATTGTATAATGATTATATAATCAGAACCGTCGGCGGAGTTGTAGTGCTAAAAAGGGATGTCAGTGCGCTGGCTGCCGGAATCATTTCCGGAAACAGGGATGAGGGCAGTGTTTGTCATCAGTCAGGCACCGGACAGCGCTTATGTGAGAATCGAATAACAAGTCAGTGGTACAGATGTTTATGTATGCATGGCTATTAAAGTCGGATTCGCATAGACGGAAGTGCATGCCATTTATGTATGCAGAGGAGATTGTACAATCCTCTGCTGCCGCAGCGTGTCAGATGGAGAATTCCGGAGTGGATGACAAGCTCTGGAAATTTTGCAAAACACCTGCAAACACAGATAGGTGGGAAGTATCACGGATGGCGCCATGAAAGAAACATGGATGCTGTCAGGATATGATTCACGAAGAAAGAGGGACGTCCGTCAAAGCATGGAACGATCTAATTACGAGGTGACACATTTATGAAACAGAATATGAAAAGAATGCTGCTTGTACTTTGCATGGCAGTCTGCTTTTCGCTCTGTCCGCCTGTGGTAGCGCTTCTGAAGAAGCGGTAGAGCCATTTCTCCGGAGATCGAGCAGACCATGAGCGATGGCGCTAAGAGCTATCTGGAGCAGTTCGCCAGCTACAGTGACGAAGATCTGGCAGCACAGCTGAAACAGGCTGAGAAGCAGAAAACACAGTCATTGAGTCTGCAATTTCTTCCTGGACCAGTTCTAAGGACGATTTAGGCAAGATGGGTGAGATTCAGAGCGTGACCGTAGAGCGCGCCGATGATGACAGCTACACAGCAGTTGTTCAGGCTTCCTTTGAGAAGACTTGACTTTCTCTGACCGCTGAGGAGAGCGTAAGCAGCTACGGCGGTACTTCTCTGGTACCGACCGAGTTATCCTTTGTTGTAAACTACAGCTTCGGTGAGAAGATGGAAGGCAGCATTAAATACCCTGATGGGTATGGGTACCGTATTCCTGGTACTGATCTTCATCAGCTTAATTATCAGCAGCTTCAAGAAGGTTAACGAGATTGAGGCAAATGTAAAGGCTAAAAAAGCAGGAGCAGAGGCACCGGCAGCAGCACCGGCACCTGTACAGACTGCAGCACCGGCAGCAGCGCCGGCACGTACCGCAGCACCAGCAGCAGGCAATGCGGCAAACGATGGAGAACTGGTAGCAGTTATCACTGCAGCGATCGCAGCAGCAACCGGCGTACCGGCAGACAGCGTAAATATCCGCTCCATTACACGTAAATAATCATCGATAAAATCTGGAGGAATTTAAAATGAAGAATTATACTATCACCGTAAATGGTACAGCATATCAGGTAACCGTAGAAGAAGGATTTGCAGGCGCAGCAGCTCCGGCTCCAGCAGCAGCACCGGCAGCAGCTCCGGCTCCAGCAGCAGCACCGGCAGCAGGCGGCGTAACCATCACATCTCCGATGCCAGGTAAGATCCTTGGTATTAAGGCAGCAGCTGGCACAGCTGTAAAACGTGGTCAGGTTATCCTGCTTCTGGAAGCTATGAAGATGGAGAACGAGATCGTAGCTCCTCAGGACGGTACCGTTGCCAGTGTTAATGTTGCAGTAGGCGATATGGTAGAACCGGGCGCAGTTCTTGCTACATTAAACTAATCTAATTTTTATAAAACTGGCTGAAAAAATACGGGATATGTTATTCCGTTTGGAGGAATTAATATGGAATATATAACAACTACATTGTCCAATCTTCTTCAGCAGACAGCATTCTTAAACCTGACATTTGGAAACATCGTTATGATTTTCGTAGCGCTGATTTTCCTGTATCTGGCAATCGGAAAAGGATTCGAGCCGTTACTGCTTCTTCCGATTTCCTTTGGTATGCTGCTTGTAAATATCTACCCGGATATTATGAGATCGATTGAAGACTCATCGAACGGAGTTGGTGGACTTTTACATTACTTTTATTTACTGGATGAGTGGAGTATCTTACCATCCCTCATCTTCATGGGTGTCGGCGCGATGACAGACTTCGGTCCGCTGATCGCTAACCCGAAGAGCTTCCTGCTTGGCGCAGCAGCTCAGTTCGGTATCTACGGCGCTTACTTTATGGCTATCTTCATGGGATTCAACGATAAGGCTGCGGCTGCTATCTCCATCATCGGTGGTGCAGACGGCCCGACCTCTATCTTCCTGGCAGGTAAACTTGGTCAGACAGGTCTGATGGGACCGATCGCCGTAGCAGCTTACTCCTACATGGCTCTGGTTCCGATCATCCAGCCGCCGATCATGAAACTCCTTACCACCAAAGAGGAGAGAGAGATCCGTATGGAGCAGCTTCGTCCGGTATCCAAACTGGAGAAGATTCTGTTCCCGGTTGTTGTTACAATCGTTGTCTGCATGATTCTGCCGACAACTGCTCCGCTGGTTGGTATGCTTATGCTTGGTAACCTGTTCCGTGAGTCTGGTGTTGTTAAGCAGCTGACAGAGACTGCTTCCAACGCTCTGATGTACATCGTCGTTATCTTCCTGGGTACTTCCGTAGGTGCTACTACCAGTGCAGAGGCTTTCTTAAACCTGGATACCATCAAGATCGTAGTTCTGGGTCTGATTGCATTCGCTCTGGGTACTGCAGCAGGTGTTATCTTCGGTAAGATCATGTGCAAGGTAACTGGTGGTAAGGTAAACCCGCTTATCGGTTCCGCAGGTGTATCTGCAGTGCCGATGGCAGCTCGTGTATCCCAGAAGGTTGGTTCTGAGGCAGACCCGACCAACTTCCTTCTGATGCACGCAATGGGACCGAACGTAGCTGGTGTTATCGGTACTGCCGTAGCAGCAGGTACATTCATGGCTATCTTTGGCGTGAAATAGGATAGAGCAGATTTATTCTGAATAATGTATTTATATAGTAGGGTGGGATTCTTCGGGATCCTGCCCTATTGTTATATGCAAACGTCGGTTGCTGTTCACAGGTAGGAATTTTCTGAACTGAAAATTCCGTACGATACAGTTCCGGCAGCAGATTTTGCCGATTTGGAATGCGTAGCATCGGCAAAATCCCGTTGCTGGGCACACGTGTGTGAACAGTAACAAACGTCGTTTTTTGTCGAATTTAATCGGTCGAAATAGTTTGCTTTTTGCTGGTGGAAGACGTAAAATGACAGTGAAGTAAGGAGGAATGGCACTAGAGAATAGAAAAGGAGAATGCATAGGATGGCGGATATGAGAGAAGAATTAGTTCAAAAGATTGAACGGGCAAGACAGCAGCTGAATCAAAATATTGACACAAAGGCAGCATATGACATAATTTATCACTACAGTGTGGAGCTTGACAAACTCTTAAATCAGTATATCGGGCTGGAGACGGAGACTGAAAGAGGGCTGGAGACGGCGCTATAAAATAAGAGTGGAAATAGAAACAAATATAGATAAGTACAGAAAACTCAGGTACATGTGTTCGAAAAAAGAACCGGTGCCTGAGTTTTCTGATTTTTTTTCGATTTAGACCTTGCCATTTTGATGGGCATGTACTAAAATAAACATAACAAGTGGTAGAAAGTGGTGAAAAGTGGAACGAAATGGATTTTCGGGACACAAAAGTGGTACACATCGGATGACGGGTGATTGATATGTTCATGGGAGAATACAATCATACAATCGATGCGAAGGGACGTTTGATCGTTCCGTCGAAGTTCAGGGAACAGCTTGGAGACGAATTTGTGGTGACAAAGGGGTTGGATGGCTGTCTTTTTGTGTACGATAACACCGAGTGGAAAAAGTTCGAAGAGAAGTTACAGGCACTCCCACTTACCAATCAGAATGCCAGAAAATTCTCCCGTTTCTTTCTGGCAGGTGCCTCGGCGTGTGAGGTGGATCGTCAGGGACGAATCCTGCTTCCTTCGGTTCTGCGGGATTTTGCAGGACTCGAGAAGGAGGTTGTCCTGGTCGGCGTCGGAAGCCGGATCGAGATCTGGAACAAGGCGACCTGGGCGGAGAAGAATGTCTATGATGACATGGAAGAGATTGCAGAAAATATGGAAGGCCTTGGCATATGATATTTAATCACAAATCAGTATTATTAAATGAGACGGTTGACAGTCTCTGTGTAAAGCCCCAGGGTATCTATGTGGATGGGACACTGGGAGGCGGCGGTCACGCGAGCGAGGTGGCGGCACGGCTGGGAGACGGCGGACGCCTGATCGGGATTGATCAGGATGCGGACGCGATTGCGGCTGCGTCAGAACGTCTGGCTCCCTTTGGAGATAAGATAACCGTTGTGCGGAGCAATTATGAGCGGATTGCACAGGTGTTAGATGAGCTGGAGATTCCGCAGGTGGATGGAATTTATCTGGATCTGGGTGTTTCTTCCTTCCAGCTTGACACAGCGGAACGGGGATTTACCTATCGCGAGGACGATGCGCCGCTGGATATGCGGATGGATCAGAGAAATGAGCAGACCGCGAAGGACATCGTCAATACCTACAGTGAGATGGAACTGTACCGGATCATCCGGGACTACGGTGAGGATCGGTTTGCGAAGAATATTGCAAAACACATCGTACAGGCACGACAGAAAAAAGAGATTGAGACGACAGGCGAGCTGACGGAGATTATCCGGGCATCGATTCCGGCAAAGGTCCGGGCGACCGGCGGTCATCCGGCAAAGCGTACGTTTCAGGCGATCCGGATCGAGTTAAACCGGGAACTGGATGTGCTGGAAGATTCGATCGATACGATGATTGAACGCCTGGCACCGGGCGGACGGCTTTCGATCATTACGTTCCATTCCCTGGAAGATAGAATCGTAAAGAACCGTTTCCGGACGAATGAAAATCCATGCATCTGCCCGCCGGATTTTCCGGTCTGTGTCTGTGGACGCAAAAGCCGCGGCAGGGTGATTACAAGAAAACCGATTCTTCCGACCGATCAGGAGATGGAAGAAAACCCGCGTTCCAAGAGCGCAAAGCTCCGGGTATTTGAAAAATCATAAACAAAAGCATAACTGCACCTCAGAACAGAGATCGTTTCAGGTGCGGGGGAGATAAAAGAGAGAAAAAGCGAAAGAGCAGGGAGGGAACGTTATGTCTGTCAGAAGGAGACAACATGTATCGGCCTCCACGTATGTGGACGGTAATACCGTGCGAAAAGTTCAGAGAACCGTGGAGATAAGACCAGAAAGAGATGAGAGAGAGGAGTACCGGCATAAACACGCCGTGCGCCAACCAGGAAAAGGCGCTTTACATGAACGGATCCGTATGTGCTGGCGCTGACCATCGCTGCGCTGATCACGCTGGTTTTATGTATGAATTATCTGCATAAGCAGGCGTCGATCACGACCCGTATCAACCACATTGAGGATCTGGAGCTGAAACTGGAGAACCTGAAGTCCGAGAATGATGCACTTCAGACCCGGATTGACACGTATGTGGATCTGGATCATGTATATAAAGTGGCGACCGAAGAGCTCGGCATGGTATATGCAAATAAGGATCAGATTCTTTTATATGACAAGACGGAAAGCGAGTATGTAAGACAGTATGAGGACATCCCAAAACACTAACGGCAGACAGACCTTTCGGAAATATATGCAGGAAAAGCTGGCAATTACCGTCCTGGTAATTATGCTGGCTTTGTTTGCATTGGTGCTGGTGCTTTATAATCTGGTAAAAGTAAGGGCGAGTCGTACAATCAGATAGTCCTGAGCCATCAGGACTATGAGAGCCGCACGATTCCCTACAAGCGCGGCAATATTATCGACCGGAACGGGACGTATCTGGCGATTAGCGAGAAAGTTTACAATCTGGTCATCGATCCGAAGCAGATTCTGGATACGGAGGAGAACTACCAGTATCTCGATGCCACGCTGGACGCGCTGGTGGAGTGCTTCGGTTACAAGCGGGACGAGCTGCAGGCGATGATCGAGGAGAAAAAGACAGCCAGTATGTGATCTATGCGAAACAGCTTCCAGCGGAAGACAAAGAGAAGTTTGAGACTTATGAGAAGGACAAGAACAAGGAATACCGGGCGCTGCCGACGGAGGAAGGCGGCAACCAGCGTATCACGGGCGTATGGTTCGAGGAAGAATATAAGAGAACGTATCCGTACAATGAGCTGGCATGCAATGTGGTTGGTTTTGCCCTCAAGGATGGCAATGCATCCGGCGGTGTTGAACAGTATTATAATGATATCCTGAACGGTGTGAGCGGTCGTGAGTATGGTTATTTAAACGGCGATTCGAACGTCGAGCGAACGGTAAAACCGGCGCAGAACGGAAGGACGCTGGAGTTGACGATCGACGTCAACATCCAGAAGATTGTCCAGAAATATCTGGATGAGTGGCAGGCGGGCATTGGAAGTAATCTGGCGGCGGCGATCGTCATGGATCCGAACAGCGGTGAGATCCTGGCGATGGATACGACGACCCGTTACAATCTGAATGATCCGTACAATTTAAGCACCTACTATACGGATGAGGAAATCCAGGCGATGGATGAAAAGACGAAGTCCGAGGCGTGGTATAAAATGTGGAGAAACTTCTGCGTGAGCGACTCCTATGAGCCGGGTTCTCCACAGAAAGCATTTACGGTAGCCGGGGCGATCGAGGAAGGCGCGATTTCCGGAAACGAGGTCTTTGAGTGCGGCGGAAAACTGCATTTCGGAGACTGGGATATCCGGTGTGTTGCCCGAGCCGGTCACGACCGCTGACGATCACACAGGGATTGATGAAATCCTGCAACGTCGTTATGATGCGTATTGTATCACTGGAGGGAAAAGAGAAGTTTGTCCAGTATCAGAAGATTTTCGGATTTGGCGAGAAGACGGGCATCGACCTTCCGGGCGAGGCGTCCGGTCTGATTTATCAGGCATCAATATGGATCCGGCATCTCTGGCGACCAACGCATTTGGACAGAACTATAACTGTACGATGGTGCAGATGGCAGCCGGATATGCGTCCTTAATCAACGGCGGTTCCTATTATGAGCCGCATGTGGTAAAGAGATTCTGAACGACGAAGGATCCGTTGTCAAATCCGTTTCCCCAAATCTGGTGCGAGACGGTTTCGGAATCGACCTCGAACTTCATTAATAATGCGCTTTACCAGACAGTATCAGGTGATGGCGGTACCGCGGGCGCGGCGGCAGTTGCTGGTTACGAAGTGGCTGGTAAGACAGGTACGGCGCAGAAGCAGCCGCGTGCGGAGAAGAATTATCTGGTTTCCTTTATCGGATATGCACCGGCATACAATCCGCAGGTGCTCTGCTATGTGGTAGTAGATACTCCGCATCTGCCGGGCGAGCAGCAGGCACATTCGACTTTTGCCAGCGAGATTTTCAGCAAGATCATGGCGGAAGTCCTTCCATATAAGAATGTATTCCCGGCAGGCGGCGCGGCACAGGATCTCGAGACCAATCTTTCCAGCCAGGAAGAAGGCATTATAAGCGGCACAGCGACCGAGGATCCGAATGCAGCTGAAACACCGGCAGAGACGACTCCGGCTCCGGAGGGCGGCTGGGCGAACTACGATGAGGAATTTATCGATTCCGGAGACGAGTACAGCTATCCGGATACGATGGGAAATGTGCAGGATGAATCGGCGGCGGTTGGAAACGGAGAAACGTCTGGAACGGGCAGAGACACCGGAACAGCGGATAATGCCGGAGAAACGGCAGCTTCCCAGGAAGCGCAGGCAGCGGGAGATTAAGAATTGTGCCTGTCGGGAAGACTTATCTATCTTGTGTGGAAAATACGTAACTGTTCACAGGTAGGAATTTTCTGAACTGAAAAATCCGTACGATACAGTTCTGGCAGCAGATTTTGCCGATTTGGAATGCGTAGCATCGGCAAAATCCCGTTGCTGTGCACACGTGTGTGAACAGTAACGAAAATACAGAATAAAGAAACGGTTCTTATGATATACTGTAGCAATGAGATCAGACAGGAAGCAGTATGAATCGGAACCGGACGCATCACAGAGGAAGAACTGTCTTTTTGTGCGCCGCCATCTGCCTGTGCATGGCAGGATTGGCGGGGAGACTGTTCTTCCTCATGCTGTATAAAGCGGATTATTACAGCCAGATGGCGGAGGAGCTGCATCAGCGGGAGCGCAGTATCAAAGCGCCGCGCGGGCGGATCCTTGACCGGAACGGAACGGTGATCGCTGATAACCGGACTGTGTGTACTATCTCAGTGATTCATAATCAGGTAAAAGATCCGGAGACAGTTATCCGGGTTTTAAGCGAAGAACTGGGACTTCCGGAGGCGGAGGTGCGGAAAAGACGGAAAAGCGATCTTCCAGGGAGGTGATCCAGTCCAATGTAGAAAAACGCGGGGCGATGCGATCCGGGCAATGCGCCTGGAGGTCAAGGTGGATGAGGACTATAAACGATATTATCCATATGGACGTCTGGCATCGAAAGTGCTGGGATTCACGGGGAGATAATCAGGGGATCATCGGTCTGGAAGTACAGTATGAGAAATATTTAAAGGGCACGGATGGCAAGATCCTGACGCTCACGGATGCAGCGGGGATCGAGCTGGAAAATGAGGCGGAGGATCGCATCGAGCCGGAGGCAGGGCGGGATCTGCAGGCGAGTCTGGATGTCAATATCCAGATGTACGCGGAACAGGCGGCGTACCAGACGATGCAGAAAAGAATGCGAACCGCGTCTCGATCATCGTGATGAACCCGAAGAACGGGGAAATCTATGCAATGGTAAATGCACCGGAGTTTTCATTGAATGAGCCGTTTGAGCTGGTGACAGATAAAAACGAAGATTCAGAAACAGAAGAGACATATCCTGGAAGAACGAAGTGCAGTCACACGCAGCATCAGCGCAAAATAAACAAGCTCTCCTCAATCAGATGTGGCGCAATCCCTGTTTAAATGATACATACGAACCGGGGTCTACATTCAAAATCGTGACCGCCGCTGCGGGACTGGAGGCGGGCGTGGTCAACCTGACTGACCAGTTTTCCTGCCCGGGATTCCGGATCGTGGAAGATCGAAGATTCGGTGTCACAAGGTGGGCGGACACGGCGGGGAGACGTTTTACAGGGAATGATGAATTCCTGCAATCCTGTTCTGATCGATGTCGGGCAGCGGCTGGGACGGAGCGGTACTATCAGTATTTTAAGCAGTTTGGTCTGCTGGGAAAGACTGGGATTGATCTGCCGGGTGAGGCGGGGACGATCATGCACCAGCCGGATCAGATCGGACCGGTGGAGCTGGCGACCGTCTCTTTGGGCAGTCGTTTCAGATCACGCCGATCCAGCTCATTACAACGTCATCCTCCCTGATCAACGGAGGCACGCGCATTACACCGCACATCGGGATCCGTGCCGTGCGGGCAGATGGTCAGGCAGTCCACGTGTTTGCCTATCAAAGGAGAGGATCTTATCGGAGCAGACGAGTGAGACGCTGCGTTATATTCTGGAACAGGTGGTGGCGGAAGTGGAAAAAACGCCCGGATCGAGGGCTACCGGATCGGCGGAAAGACGGCAACCTCGGAGAAACTTCAAGGAGCCGGAAAAATATATTTCCTCATTTTAGGGTTTGCACCGGCGGACGATCCGCAGGTGATCGCGCTCATCCCATCGATGAACCGGAAGGAATCTACTATGGCGGGACGATTGCCGCCCCGGTGATCCGCGATCTGTTTGAGGTCATTTTGCCGTATCTGGGGGTGGAAAAGAGGTTGATTATTCCCCTAAAAAGACGTATACTATTGAAGTGTATAATTTGAGGAACTATCTCTGTATACATAGGAAGATAAGTTAGAGGTGTGACATGGTAAATGAAACAATACTGGCGGTTATCATCGCATTTGTGGTCAGCGCAGTGCTGTGCCCGATCGTGATACCGTTTCTCCACAGGTTGAAATTCGGACAGCAGGTGCGCGATGACGACCGCAGACGCATCTGAAAAGCAGGACCCCGACGATGGGCGGTCTGGTAATTCTTTCCAGCATCATCATTACGTCTCTGCTCTATATCCGGGATTATCCGAAGATCATTCCGGTGCTGTTTATGACCGTCGGATTCGGCGTGGTTGGATTTCTGGACGATTACATCAAGATCGTGATGAAACGTTCGGAGGGCTTAAATCCGATCCAGAAGCTGATCGGACAGTTTGTGATCACAGGTATTTTGCCTATTATATTGTAACCTCCCGGACATCGGAACAGGGATGCTGATTCCATTTACCGGCAAGTATTTACAGCTTCCGGTCTGGCTGTTTGTACCGGCACTGTTCTTCATCATTCTGGGAACTGACAATGGCGTGAACTTCACAGATGGTCTGGACGGTCTGTGCACCAGTGTGACGATTCTGGTAGCAACGTTCTTTACGATCGTGGCGATCGGGAGAACAGCGGCATTAGCCCGATTACCGGCGCAGTAGTTGGAAGTCTTCTGGGCTTTCTTCTGTTCAATGTCTATCCGGCGCGTGTGTTTATGGGCGATACCGGTTCACTGGCACTTGGCGGTTTTGTTGCTTCCAGTGCCTTTATGATGCAGATGCCGATCTTTATCGCGATCGTGGGTCTGATTTATCTGGTGGAAGTATTATCTGTTATTATTCAGGTAACCTATTTTAAGAAGACGGGCGGAAAGCGTTTTTCAAGATGGCGCCGATCCATCATCATTTCGAGCTCTGCGGATGGTCTGAGACCAGGGTCGTAGGCGTATTTTCGATTATTACGGCAATCCTTTGCCTTATAGCATACTAGGATTATAGGAGGAAGATTATGAGTCAGAAAGTATTAGTAGCAGGAACAGGTATCAGCGGTATTGCAGCTGCAAGCTCCTTCTCTCAAAAGGCGGGAGGTAGTGCTTTACGATGGCAATGAAAACTGGATCCAGAGGGCTGAAAAGAAATTTGACGAAGGCGCGACGATCACGTTCGTCCTCGGAGCTGAAAAGACGGATTTGTTAGGCGTGGAGCTGGCAATTTTAAGCCCAGGCATCCCGACCGATGCACCGTTTGTAGAGATGATCCGTGAAACCGGTATTCCGATCTGGGGCGAGATGCAGCTTGCATATCACTGTGCAAAAGGACGTATGGCAGCCATTACCGGCACGAACGGAAGACAACGACGACTTCCCTGACCGGCGAGATCATGAAGTCATTCTATGACAGCGTATTTGTAGTTGGAAATATCGGTGAGCCGTTTGCATTCCACGCATTGGAGACAACGGATGAGACCGTAACCGTCGCAGAGGTATCGAGCTTCATGCTGGAGACCATGACTGATTTTCACCCGAATGTAAGCGCTATTTTAAATATTACCCCGGATCATCTGGATCGTCATAAGACGATGGAATGCTACATCGAGACGAAAGAGAGCATTACCAAGAACCAGAAAGAGGGCGATGTCTGTGTCCTGAACTATGAGGATCCGGTACTGCGTGAATTTGGTGAGACTTTAAAAGACATCAAGGTGGTATATTTTTCCAGTCTGCGTACCCTGAAACAAGGTTTCTACCTGAAAGAGGATGAGATTGTATACAACGACGGCGAGAAAGAGACCGTGATTGTCAATATCCACGATCTGAAGCTACTTGGCCGTCATAACCATGAAAATGTTATGGCAGCGATTGCTATCAGTATGAACATGGGCGTTCCGCTGGAGAAGATCCAGAAGGTGATCAAGGAATTCAAGGCAGTTGAACACCGCATTGAGTTCGTAACCGAGCGTTTTGGTGTCAAATACTACAACGATTCCAAGGGAACCAACCCGGATGCAGCGATGCAGGCGATCAAGGCGATGCCGGGACCGACCTTATTAATCGCAGGCGGATATGATAAGCATTCCGAGTTTGACGAGTGGATCGAGAGCTTTGGCGGAAAGGTACGCTATCTGGTGCTGATCGGCCAGACCCGCGACAAGATTGCCGAGTGTGCAAAACGCCACGGCTTCAATGATATCATGTACGCGGAAGATCTGCAGGAGGCTGTACAGGTATGTGCATCCTACGCAAATCCGGGCGATAACGTCCTGCTTTCACCGGCATGTGCAAGCTGGGGGCAGTTCAAGAACTTTGAAGAGCGCGGACGCAAATTCAAAGAGTTTGTGAGAAATTTGTAATACCAAGGTTCAAAGGTCGGAAATCCGACGCAAGATTGCTTGCAGGAGGAATTGTGACTTTTGAGAATTGCGGAGTGCAAAGCACGCAGCAATTCGGTATTGGAAGAATAAAGGTTACTGGGCACGTATGCGTGAACAGTAACGAATAAAGGCTTAAGGTATTTAAGGGGGGCTGTCGCAGCCGGCATTTGTCTGCGGCAGCCCTGATTTGAAGGAAAAACTGCCGTTTACAGGCAGAATTTCGAAACTGTAACAACAAAAAGCAGGGGAGTGGAAGTATGCCGGAACCGGGAAAAATTAAAAAGAAAAAACCACATCGGTTTTATGATTACAGTCTGCTGTTTACCATCATTTTCCTGACGGTATTCGGACTGATCATGATTTACAGCGCGAGCTCCTATAAGGCGCAGCTTGATTACGGCAATCCGGGATATTTTATGCTTCGTCAGGCGGGCATCGCGGGTGTCAGCTTTGTTGCGATGTATATCGTCTCCAAGATAGATTATCACTGGTTTGCGCGGTTTGCGATGCTGGGATATATCGTTTCATACGTGACGCTGCTTCTGACGCGTTTTACACCTCTGGGCGTGGCATCGCATGGTAAGAAGCGCTGGCTGCGCCTGGGACCGCTCCAGTTCCAGCCGACCGAGATTGTCAAGATTTCCCTGATTCTGCTTCTGGCGGTTCTGATTGCCAATCTGGGCGTGCGGATCAACCAGCTGCGGGCAGTCGGATTTATCGTGGCGCTGTCGGCGCCGCTGGCACTTTTAGTTACGGCGAACAACTTAAGTTCTGGTATCATCATCTGCGGCATCGTGTTTGTGATGCTGTTTGTGGCGTGCAAGATCAAATGGCCGTTTTTCCTCTGCATCGGAGGCGGCGTCGGACTTCTGGCGGTCGCCCCCTATATAGGGCATCTGCTGGTAAAGCTCCATATCCTGAAGGATTATCAGCTGGGACGAATCAATGTCTGGGTCAACCCGGTGCAGTATGCACGTTCCGGCGGTTATCAGGTGCTCCAGGGTCTGTACGCGATCGGTTCCGGCGGTCTGTTTGGAAAGGGACTGGGCGAGAGTCTCCAGAAGCTCGGTTTCGTGCCGGAGGCGCAGAATGATATGATTTTTTCGATTATCTGTGAGGAATTAGGTCTGTTTGGCGCGATTTCGGTCATTCTGATTTTCATGTTTATGATTTACCGCTTCATGGTAATTGCTGGAAATGCACCGGATCTGATGGGTGCGATGATCGTGATCGGCGTGATGGCACACATCGCGATTCAGGTTATCTTAAATATCGCGGTTGTTACGAATACGATCCCGAACACGGGTGTTACGCTGCCGTTTATCAGTTACGGAGGTACATCCGTCATGTTCCTGATGCTGGAGATGGGGATGGTGTTAAGCGTCTCGAACCAGATTAAGCTGGAGCGAGGACCATAATGTAGAAATGAGAACCATTTTCTCTCGTTGGCATATAATAATACATAGATGCCGGTGGGAGATTGTTTGGCTTTCATCGAGATTCACGCGTGCCGGATTCAGGGCGGACTCACGGTGCAGGGTCGAAAATGCAGTTTGCCGATAATGGCGGCGTCGGTGTTAAACCGCGGAATTACCGTGCTTGAAAATGTCCCCAGAATACAGGATGTGTTCTGTATGATGGGATTCTTGATTCTCTGGGATGCCGGTGTGCGTTGCACGGAAACCGTCTGGAAATCAATACTTCAAAGATGAATGGCTGGCGGATCGAGCAGAAAGCGATGGGGAAAATGCGCTCGTCCATTATGCTTTTGGAGCGCTCCTGGGACGCTTTGCGAGGCGGGGTCTACAGCCCCGGCGGATGTATGATCGGAAAACGTCAATCGACTGGCATTTGCGGGCACTCCGTGCGCTGGGCGCGGAAATACAGGAACCGGAGCCGGACGGCTTCCTGCATGCACAGACAACGGGACTTCGCGGGCAGAGATTATTTTTCCGTTTCCGAGTGTCGGCGCGGTGGAAAATGCCCTGTTTGCCGCTGTGGCAGCGGTGGGGCGGACGGTTCTGCGGGGATGCGCGCGGGAACCGGAGATTGGACAGCTGTGCCATTTCCTAAATGGAATGGGGGCATCGATCCGGGGATCGGGACGGATGCGCTGATCATAGAAGGCGGATTGCCGCTCCATGACAGCCGGTTTGTGATCGGCGGCGACCGGATCGTAGCCGGGACCTATCTTCTTGCCGCTGCGTCCTGCAGCGGTGAGGTGATCGTGGACGGCGTGCAGACACAGGAGCTGCGTGCATTGACCGGGTGCTGGAGCATATGGGCGTTTCGCTTTATCAGGAACCGGAACTTATATATGTACACAGCGGACAGCGCCTGCGGGCGGTATCGGTGAAAACCGGACCGTATCCGGCGTTTCCGACCGATCTGCAGCCGTTTTTGATGGCGGCGCTGTCACGGGCGGATGGAACCAGTATGCTGCGGGAGACGGTATTTGAAAACCGGTTTGGCACAGCGGCGGAGCTTCAAAAATGGGAGCGAACATCGAATGCAGCGGGAACATTGCCCGGATTGACGGAGTGGAAACCTTGCGGGGAGCTTTGGTGCGTGCCCGTGATCTGCGGGGCGGCGCAGCTGACGGTGGCAGCCCTGGGGCGGACGGATGGACAGAGTATCAGAATGTGAACATATTGAGCGGGGATATGAAGATATTTGCCGGGACTTGCGGGCATTAGGAGCAGAGATCCGGCGCCGGGAGGATGATGGAGATAGAAGATACAGATTGAAAAAGACAGAGGAAAAATGCGCCGCCGTGGAAAAAACATATCTGGATCACGGCGGCAGCACTTCTTGTGGCAGCCGCGTTTTTTGTCGGTCTGTCGCTGCTTCAGATCAATACAATCCATGTCAGTGGAAACCGGCAATATACGGCAGAGCAGATAGAGGCGTCTATTTTCGATTCGCGGCTGAGCCGGAATCCGGTGTTCTGCTATCTGCAGTACCGCTTCCGGCCGCACAAGTCAATTCCGTTCGTGCAGGATTACAAGCTGGTGTTCCGCAGCCCGTCGGACGTGGAGGTGATCGTCTACGAGAAGAGTGTGGTTGGTTACGTTTCCTACATGAACAGCCGGATGTATTTTGACAAGGACGGCATCATTGTGGAGAGCACAAGCGAGACATTGCCGGGTGTGCCGAAGATTGCCGGACTTTCCTTTGGACATATCGTGCTGCATCAGCCGCTGCCGGTCGAGGATATCAGCGTTTTCAACGAGATTCTGAACCTGACGCAGGTGCTGTCGGTCAACGAGATTGCGGTGGACGGATCCGTTTTAATAAGGAAAGGAAGCGACGCTTCAAATCAGGAGCTTGAAGGTTGAGCTGGGAAGCAACAGTGAGATGAACGGGAAACTTTCGGAGCTGACGGATATTCTGCGGGATTATCCGGATCTGTCCGGAACCCTTTATCTGGACAGTTACGATGAATCGAATGCAAACCCGATGTACCGGTTTGATAAAAACTAGGAAGAATCGGCAAAATCCGTTACTGGCACGTATGCGTGAACAGTAACATTGAGACTGGTTTATTGAAAATTTATAAAGAAACGATTGATTTTTGCTGAAAATCACATATAGTATTAGGTAGGCTAGATTTAAAGACCCTAATTTTAGTATAAAATGATAAAACCGGAACAGATGGGAAAATGAAGGAGGAAGTATCTTGTTAGAGATAAAGATAAATGAAGCAGAGAACTCTGCCAGAATTATAGTAGTAGGTGTCGGCGGAGCCGGTAACAACGCTGTCAACCGCATGATCGATGAAGATATTGCCGGTGTAGAATTTATCGGTATCAATACAGATAAGCAGGCACTGCAGTTCTGCAAGGCGTCCACAGCTATGCAGATTGGTGAAGCTGACCAAGGGACTTGGTGCAGGCGCAAAGCCGGAGATCGGTGAAAGCAGCTGAGGAAAGCCAGGAAGAACTGGCACAGGCTCTCAAAGGGGTGCAGATATGGTATTCGTTACCGCAGGTATGGGCGGCGGTACCGGTACAGGTGCAGCTCCGGTTATTGCACGTATCGCAAAGATATGGGCATCCTGACTGTCGGTGTTGTAACCAAGCCGTTCCGTTTCGAGGCAAAGGCACGTATGAGCAACGCGCTCAATGGTATCGAGAAACTGAAGCAGCTGTCGATACTCTGATCGTTATCCCGAATGATAAACTTCTTGAGATCGTAGACCGCCGTACCACGATGCCGGATGCACTGAAGAAAGCAGATGAGGTTCTTCAGCAGGCAGTACAGGGTATTACCGACCTGATCAATGTTCCGGGTCTTATCAATCTTGACTTTGCAGATGTTCAGACCGTTATGGTGGACAAAGGGTATCGCTCATATCGGTATCGGACATGCCAAGGGTGATGACAAAGCTCTTGAGGCTGTTAAGCAGGCTGTATCCAGCCCGCTGCTTGAGACAACCATCGAGGGTGCAAGCCACGTTATCATCAATATTTCCGGCGATATCAGCCTGATCGAGGCGAATGACGCAGCCAGCTATGTACAGGAGCTTGCAGGCGACGATGCCAATATTATCTTCGGTGCGATGTACGATGAGAATGCACAGGATGAGGCGACGATCACTGTTATCGCGACTGGACTGGATTCCCACGGTGTGAACACACGGTTGCAAAAGCGATGACTGAGTTCAAGACTCCGTTCAAGGCAAAGACGACTGGCAATACATACGCTCAGCCGGCAGCACAGACTGCAGCGGCAGCGCAGCCGACCACAAGGCACCGACCTTCCGTGCACCATCTGCAGCAGCACCGGCACAGCCAGTCGCTCCGAAGGAAGCACCGCAGTCGGCACCGGCACAGCCGTTCCGCCCGATGCGCCAGGAAACACAGATCAATATTCCGGATTTTCTGAAATAAGAAATAATATAAGAGTGAGAGATGAGCTGCTCTTGCTTTAGTAAAAATACAAAATATATACAGAAGCAGTTGCTTTTGGAAGAGACACGCATTAGAAGTGAAAATTTCTGATGCGTGTTTTGTGTAATAGGAAATTCCTTGAATCCCTATTACACAAAAGGCACATTCTTTTATCGTCGATTCAGACCTTCGACTTATGTCGAATCTATTCAAATTTCACGTTTTCCCCGATTTTTGGCGATCAAAACAGGCGTTTTGCGCCCTCGGTTTGACAAATTTTGCGGAACTTTTTCTTATAATATCCCGTGTCGGACAGAAGGTGGGAAGAGAGAGTGACCTATCGTGTGTATGCGGATGTCATCCTGCTGCAAAATCTGGCAGCGGATTTCCTGCTTCTGTCGGTGGTGAAGAATTGCCTGCGTCTGCCGGAACGCCGGTATGGGCGGTTGGCAGGGAGTATTCTGGGAGCCGTATGCGTTAGGAATGGTGTTAGCTCCGGTTCCGTTGGGATATGCCGGGCGGATGCTCCTAAGCGCCACGATGAGCGTGCTGATGGCATGGACGGCATTTTCCATCCGTAGGAAGTCGGAGGCGGCAGAAGCTGCGATCGGGCTTTACATAGCATCTATGCTGGCGGCTGGCTGCATGGAACTGGTTCAGCCGCTTGGAATACGGGTGAATCTTCTGTTCTGGCTGTTTACTGCGGGGGCAGTTTTCTGATTCCATCTGCGGTGTGGCGGTTTGGTATGCAGCGGTGTATGAAGCTGGAACACCAGTACGCGGTGACGATTTTTAACAAAGGCAGGGAGCGGCATGTGCAGGCGATTCTCGACACAGGCAACCATCTGACGATGCCGCTTTCGGGGCGTCCGGTGCAGGTGCTGGATGCGTGTGCGGCAGAGATTTTTCCTGGGAGGACGGTGTCCAATACATCCCATTTCGGGTGTCGGAAAGGGCGGCGGCGTGATTCCGGCATATCAGGCGGAGCGGATGGAAGTGTCCGGTCAGGGCGGTATGCGGGTGATTGAGAAGCCGTGGATTGCCATTTCACAGGAGGCGCTGTCACAGAAGGGCGAGTATCAGATGCTGCTCAATGAAAATATTGGTTGTGAAGAAAAACAGCCGTTATGGTCTGAACCATAGCGAACAACATAAGGGGGAAAGCGTATGTTTATAAAAGTTTCAGTTCCAGGTCAGTTTCGTTTAAAAATGATGCCGTCGTTCCGGTCATTTCTGATGCACCGGGACGGGGAAGTTCATTATATCGGGGGAACCGATATCCTTCCGGCACCGTTTGACAGTGTGCGGGAGGCGGAGGTTTTAAGAAAATTTGGAACCAGTGAGGATAAAGAGGCGCGTTCGGCGCTGATCGAACACAACCTGCGCCTGGTGGTCTACATAGCAAGAAAGTTTGACAACACCAGCGTGGGCGTGGAAGATCTGATTTCGATCGGGACGATCGGTCTCATCAAGGCGATCAACACGTTTGACGTGGATAAAAATATTAAGCTGGCGACCTATGCATCCCGTTGTATTGAAAATGAGATTCTGATGTATCTCCGGAGAAATAATAAGACGAAGCTCGAGGTTTCGATCGATGAGCCGTTGAATGTGGACTGGGATGGAAATGAATTGCTTCTGTCGGATATTTTGGGAACGGATGAGGATATTATTTACCGGGATCTGGAGGATGAGACAGAGCGGAAACTGTTGAATGCGGCGATCGACCGCCTGAATCCGCGGGAACAGAAAATCGTGAAGCTGCGCTTTGGTCTGGGGAGAGAGCAGGAAGATGAAATGACCCAGAAGGAGGTTGCCGACCTTCTGGGTATCTCGCAGTCATACATATCGAGGCTGGAAAAGAAGATTATGAAACGCCTCAAGAAAGAAATTTCGCAGCAATGCGGTCTATACACCAGCCGATAAGTGCTGGAAGAAACAGACCGATCAGGATGTAAAACGGACCCATTTCATAGCGGAAGGAGACCGGGAAGTTGGAAAGCGTTTCCGGTATTTCCTTCAAAATGAAGCGGGCATAGGCAAAATCGATCAGCTTGAACAGCGTGAAATGAATCGCCATAATGTCAAAGGAATGGCGTCCTAAAAAGGCAAGGATCTTTGCCAGCGGTCTGATGCGCTCGGACAGGTCGGAGAGCGAAAGGACGAAGTAAATTCCAATGATGGAGATCGGATAAAATAAGACGCCCGGAATGTGCATGCTTGCCAGATCGATGAAAATGTGAAGCTTTGTGTTCGTCAGGTGCAGAAGCAGGGCGCTTATCAGGCAGCCGTACCAGACCGTATAGTGGCGGAAATTGGAGAAAAACTGCTGCATCAGCCAGGCGATGAGATAGACCGGAACAACGAGCAGCGCCGCCTGCAGATTGTAAGGGAGCGGGCAGCTTCTCATATTTAAGAAGACACCGGCAAGGCCAATCAGGATGCATGCAAATGCACATACAGGAAGCTTGACATTATCTTTCCGGGTAAAGCGGGCAGCTGCGCGTCCAAACCAGACGCATCCGGCAAAGAGTCCGGAGGACACCAGCCAGACCGGCAGAAACCAGAGGGCACCCTGAACCTGTTCCGGGGAGTTGAAGGAAAGACTGCTCATCCATGCCGTAAGCATTCTGGTGTGGTTGTAAAGTTCCTGGCCTGCATAGAGCCTGTGCGTCACAAAAAAGTTGTGGAGCAGGACAAAAAACAGCGTGTAGAACATATACCTGGGCCATGCACCGGCGAGACGGGAGCCGAAGTAGAGAAACGGCGTATCCCCGTATTTCGTTTCATTATAAAAATAGCCTGTGATAAAGAAGAACAGCGCCAGGTGGAACAGATAGACGAACGCACCGGCGAAATATCCGGTATGCCCCAGCACGATCGCAATAATGCCCCATCCCTTTACGATATCCCAGTAGAGGGAACGGGCTTTTTTTTGTGTGTTCATGAATGGATCTCCTTGTGGTTGAATTCTATTTTCTATAAATAATATTGATCGTAAAATCCCTGAAAATATATTTTACTATGGAACGGCAGAAAAGGCAAGAAATTGGAATGAGTGAAAACGGTTCTCATTTGTCCGGGTATAAATGAGCTTTGAATTGTCCATTCTAATGTATAGGTGACAAAACAAAAATCAAAACGATTCAACCGTTTGCGTTGATCGTCCATCATACGGAGGGAATGGAAATGCCGGTCTATAAAGTGGAAATCTGCGGGGTCAATACATCCAAGCTGCCTCTTTTAAGTAATGAGGAGAAAGAAGAACTGTTTCGCCGGATTCTAAAGGGCGATCGGGAGGCAAGAGAACAGTATATCAAGGGGAATCTGCGGCTGGTGCTCAGTGTAATACAGCGCTTTTCGGGCAGCCGGGAAAATGTGGACGATCTGTTCCAGATTGGCTGTATCGGCCTCATCAAGGCGATTGATAATTTTGATATTACCCAGAATGTCCGTTTTTCGACGTATGCGGTTCCGATGATTCTGGGGGAGGTGAAACGGTATTTGAGGGATAACAATTCAATCCGGGTCAGCCGGTCGCTCCGCGATACGGCATACAAAGCGATCTATACCCGTGAAAATCTGCTGAAAAAGCAGTCAAAGGAGCCGACACTCTGTGAGATTGCCAAAGAATTGGGAGTCAGCAAAGAGGAGATTGCGTATGCGCTCGATGCTATCCAGAGCCCGGTCAGCCTGTACGAACCGGTCTATACGGACGGCGGAGATCCGCTCTACGTGATGGATCAGCTCAGTGACAAGAAAAATTCAGAGGAACATTGGGTCGAGGATTTGTCACTGGGGGAGGCGATGCAGCGCCTGCCGGACCGGGAACGCCGCATTATTGATATGCGCTTTTTTGAGGGAAAGACCCAGACAGAGGTTGCCGAAGAAATCCATATTTCGCAGGCGCAGGTGTCACGGCTGGAGAAGAGTGCGTTAAAAAGCATGAAGCATTATTTGAGCTGAAGTTACTGTTCATGGGTAGGCACTTTTGGAACCGAAAGTGCCGTAAGAAAACGTGGTGGCAGCAGGAATTTGCCGTATTTAAATGCGAAGCCACGGCAAATTCCGTTACTGGACATGTATGCGTGTACAGTAACGAGCTGAATGTTGATAGGGATTGTGTTATAGGGATTGTGTGAGATTCTTCTGATTGATTGTTTGGCGGCTCTGTGTTAAAATATAGGAGATATAGTCTGCAAAAAGAATCTGAAAATCAAGCAGATGACTGTTATCTGAACTGGGGTTGAGCGGAGTATTCCATCTGATATAGTGATAAAGGCAGCTTGGCGATGCGACACTCAGGCAGTCATGGACAGCAGACAGAGTAGAAAAGACAGGTGCAGGCGGATTGAGCCTCGCGCATGATAAAATGTACTCTCGGAGTCTTTTCTGCACTCGCTTTTGTGGCTGATTTTCCGCCAGCCGTACCCGAATTTCATCAACGTACGCACCGCGTACGCCTCAGAAATTTGGGCACAGCTGACAAAAAATCATCTCACAAAATCAAGCACAGAAAGATTCCGAGAGTACATTAAAAAGAGCCGGAGGAATTCAAATGGAGAAATTACGTGAGCTGATGAAAGAACATCAGGATAAAGCAGATAAAAAAGTGATGGGAGAGGTTCTGGAGCTGCTTCAGAGAGAGCCGGGACTGTTTGTTGTGACTGTCCATGCGACGAAAAACTTCTTCCTGGGTGCAGAGAACGGCAAGGCGGCTGCTTTCCTTTACACCAGCCGCGAGTATGCAGATGAGTTCGTGAAAGGGCTGGAGATGGTCGGCGTAGAGACGAAGGTACTGGAGATCCGCCCATTACAGCGTATTTCCTTTTTCAACGACCTCTACCGCAGCGGTTTTGAGGCAGTTGTGATCGACAAGGGACAGGAAAATCATATGTCCATGTCGCTGTTCAGCATCATCGAGAAACCAAAGGATACATCCGAGATCGTGATGAACCCGTCCCTGGTCCGTTCTGCAAATCAGTTCTATCAGGCACTGGTACAGCACCAGGCATTTCCACAGATGCAGGATCTGATGTGCAAAGAGCTTTACGGTGCGCGTCTGCTGGTTCCGGTTGCTGACCCGCAGAAGACGACGGCAGTACCGGTTCTGACCACCGGAAAGGGTGTACGCTATTACCCGGCATTTACGGATTTAGTAGAATTTGGCAAATTTGACCGTAAACACCAGTTTGGAGCAATGGAAGTCCGCTTCCGCGATCTGAAAAAATATCTGGATTACGTGAATGGAATCGTGGTAAATCCGTTTGGATTTGCACTCCGTCTGGACGGCGAGAAGCTGGATCGGATTGAGAAAGAGAATATGAAGCTGAAGGTTGTAAAATAAATGCTGCTGTGACCGTGACCGGTAATGAATAGATGTCAGCATAATAAACTGTGATGAAAAGGCTGTCTCCCATCAGAATGTATCATATAGATGCATCTGCCGAGAGACAGCCTTTTTGATTATTCGGTTCTCCTGTTTTTTTCATATAAATGTAGTAATCCCTTCATCAACAGCGCCCCATCATACGTGATCGTATGCGAACAGAGCGGCAGGACAATCTTGGAGATGCCGCCGGTGGCGATGATGGAAGTTTTCTCTCCGAGTTCTTCCTCGATGCGATCCAGCATACCGTCGATCATCGCGGCATTGCCAAATATGACGCCGCTTCTCATGCAGTCTATGGTATTTTTGCCAATGACACGGCGCGGCGTATCGAGGCTGATGCGCGGCAGCTGGGCAGTGCTGGCGCTCATGCTGTCGAGGGAAACGCGAAGTCCCGGCAGGATCGCGCCGCCGACATAGCGTCCGTTTTTGTCGATGACAGACATGGTCGTAGCGGTTCCCATTTCGATGATGATGATTGGCGGTTCATGCTCCGCAAGGGCACCGACTGCGTTTACGATCATATCACTGCCGACGGATTTCGGGTTGTCCATCAGGATGTTTAAGCCGGTTTTCATGCCGGAACCGACCAGCATTGCGTTTAGTCCCGTTATTTTACGGATGGCGGCAAGAATCGTCCGGTTAAGCGGCGGAACGACCGAGGAGACGATCGCACCATCAAGCTGATCTGGGGCAATATGGTAAATTTCAAGAATACTTTTCAGCGCCACGGCATATTCCAGATTCGGTTTTCCGATGGTGGTCGTGATGCGTTCTACAAAATACGTTTTTTTTGCGTCGATCACGCCGATAATAATGTTGGTGTTTCCAACGTCGATAGCTAGAATCATAAAATAACTCCTTTATATCTCCTGCATCTCTACAATAATCAACAGCTCTTATAAAATGTTGATTGTATAGTTATCGCAACGGTTTCATATGTTCAACTGTTACTATTTATTATATATCCACGTTAATAGTATGATTATATGTTTTTTAAAGAAAAGGATCAAGAAGAAGATGAAAAATGTTTTTAAGATCTGTTACCGATCGCGCGTGAGTGAACCGTAACTTGGACTTGCGTATTCGTTTAAAATAATATAGAATAAATACGTTTAGACAAAGTTGAAGAATGGTAGTAAGTTTGGAGGAAGATTTTTTTGGAAAATATAGCGGAGCAGATCAAAAAACGGCGTACATTCGCCATTATTTCCCACCCGGATGCTGGTAAGACAACCCTGACGGAGAAGTTTCTTCTCTACGGAGGCGCGATCAACCTGGCTGGTACGGTCAAGGGAAGAAAAGCGGCCAAGCACGCGGTTTCTGACTGGATGGAGATAGAGAAGGAGAGAGGTATTTCGGTTACCTCTTCCGTATTACAGTTTAATTATGAGGGATTCTGCATCAATATCCTGGATACACCAGGACATCAGGATTTCTCGGAGGATACCTACCGTACTCTGATGGCAGCCGATTCGGCGGTCATGGTCATCGATGGTTCTAAGGGTGTCGAGGCGCAGACGATCAAGCTTTTCAAGGTTTGCGTTATGCGCCACATCCCGATTTTTACCTTTATCAACAAGATGGACCGCGAGGCGCGCGATCCGTTTGAGTTGATGGATGAGATCGAGAGCGTGCTCGGCATCCGTACCTGCCCGGTCAACTGGCCGATCGGCTGCGGTAAGAATTTTAAGGGCGTGTATGACCGTGCCACAAAGAAGATCACAACTTTCACAGCAGCAATGGGCGGACAGAAGGAGGTCGCATCTCAGGAGTTCTCGTTAGAGGGCGATGAGGTTAACTCCATCATCGGTCCGGACTACCATCGGCAGCTGATGGATGATATTGAGCTTCTGGACGGCGCATGCGATGAGCTGGATATGGAGCGTGTCAGCCGCGGAAACTTATCTCCGGTATTTTTCGGTTCCGCTCTGACCAACTTTGGTGTAGAGACATTCCTGGAGCATTTCCTGAAAATGACAACCTCGCCGCTGCCGAGAAATACGACAACCGGCATGGTGGATCCGTTCTCTCCGAATTTCAGCGCGTTTGTCTTCAAGATTCAGGCAAATATGAACAAGGCGCACCGCGACCGTATCGCATTTATGCGTATCTGTTCCGGCAAATTTGAGGCAGGCATGGAAGTAACGCATGTGCAGGGCGGACGCAAGATCCGTCTCTCCCAGCCACAGCAGATGATGGCGCAGGATCGAAAGATCGTCGAGGAGGCATATGCCGGTGATATCATCGGTGTATTCGATCCGGGTATTTTCTCGATCGGTGATACACTCTGTACAGGTGAAAAGGTAGAATTTGAAGGCATTCCTACGTTCGCACCGGAACATTTTGCACGCGTGCGCCAGATGGACACGATGAAGCGCAAGCAGTTCATCAAGGGCATCAGCCAGATCGCCCAGGAAGGTGCGATCCAGATCTTCCAGGAGTTCAACACCGGTATGGAAGAGATCATCGTCGGCGTAGTCGGCGTCCTCCAGTTCGAGGTACTGACCTACCGTCTGGAAAATGAGTACAATGTAGAAGTCAAGCTGGAAAAGCTTCCATACGAGTACATCCGCTGGGTAGAAAACGCTGACGAGATCGATGTAGCCAAGATTCAGGGAACTTCAGATATGAAGCGGATCAAAGACCTCAAAGACAATCCACTGCTTCTGTTTGTCAACAGCTGGAGTGTAGGAATGGTGGAAGAGCGGAATCCGAAGCTTAAATTAAGCGAGTTTGGGCGTAACTAAAGCCATGCAGCGGAAAGCACCGTTTCAGCGAATGGAAAATTTATTTTTCAGGCGCTGAAAGGGGGATTTCTGCTATACGGCGCAGCCGGACAGTGGTGTGAAACCGCAGGTTTTACACCACTGGGCATGGTAAAACAAGAGAGAGTCCCCATCGCACCCCTGGGCATGGTAAAACAAGAGAGGGTTCCCATCGTCCCACCTGGGCATGGTGAAAATATAGAAAAAATCAGAAAAGGAGACATTTCATATGAGCAGAGTAGATGTAGTACGTGCAGCCATGGTAGAAGCCATGAAAGCAAAAGACAAAGCAAGAAAAGATTCCTTATCCATGCTGTTATCCGCACTGAAAAATGCGGAGATCGACAAGCGTTCTCCGCTGACTGAGGAAGAGGCGGACGCAGTTGTAAAGAAAGAGATCAAGCAGACGAAGGAGACTCTGGAACTGGCTCCGGCAGATCGTGCGGATATCCGCGAGGAGGCACAGGCACGTCTGGCAGTTTATCAGGAATTTGCACCGGAGGATCTGACCGAAGAGCAGATCGCAGAGGTGATCAAAAGTGTTCTGGCAGAGCTTGGCATTGAAAATCCGGCACCGTCTGACAAGGGCAAAATCATGAAAACCCTGATGCCGAAGGTAAAGGGCAAGGCAGACGGAAAGGTAGTGAACCAGGTACTGGCTGGAATTCTGTCCAAATAATAACCAAAGGAAAAGAACGAGGCGGAAGATTTATGTATAAAAAGAAAATCGAGCAGTATATCGAGGCGCACAAGCAGGAGATGTTAGATGACATATGCACGCTGTGCAGCATCAACAGCGAGCGTTCGGCATACCAGGAGGGCGATCCGTTCGGCGAAGGTCCGAGCCGCGCACTGGCACAGGCACTCAAAATGGCGGAAGAGTATGGATTTTCCATCAACAATTACGATAATTATGTAGGAACCGCCGATTTAAACGACGGTGAGCACCAGCTAGATATTCTGGCACACCTGGATGTTGTCCCGGCAGGCGAGGGCTGGACTGTGACACAGCCGTTTGAACCGATTGTAAAAGACGGAAAGTTGTACGGACGCGGCACGGCGGATGACAAGGGACCGGCGGTAGCAGCTCTGTATGCGATGCGTGCGGTCAAAGAACTGGGAATCCCGGTGACAAAAAATGTCCGCCTGATTCTGGGAACAGATGAGGAGTGCGGCAGCAGCGATATTGAACATTATTATAAAGTGGAGAAGGAAGCGCCGATGACATTTTCACCGGATGCTTCGTTCCCGGTTATCAATATCGAAAAAGGACGTTTCCCGGGGCATGTGACAGCTTCTTTTGAGGTATCGACGGAGAATGCGCGGATCCTGTCCATCGAGGCTGGCATCAAGATCAATGTTGTTCCGGGCAAGGCGCATGCGACAATTACAGGACTGACCGAGGAAGAGGTACGTCCGATGGCAGAGGGCGTGACGAAGGAGACTGGCGTACAGTTTGAGCTTCAGGCAGAGGAAGATGTGATCGTGATCACCGCAGTCGGTGAGGGCGCACACGCCTCGACACCGGAGGAAGGCAAAAATGCGCTGGCATCCCTGCTTCTGCTTCTGGATCGCCTGCCATTTGCATCCTGCGGACAGACGAAGCTGATTCACAGCCTGACTGAGTGCTTCCCGTGGAATGATACCGAGGGCAAGGCGCTTGGCGTGGCGATGCAGGCAGAAGGATCCGGAGCGCTGTCTCTGGCATTCACAATGCTTACGATGACGGAGACACGGATGGAAGCGTACTTTGACGGACGTTTCCCGATCGGCGGCAATGATGACAACCTGTTGAAACCGGTGGAGGCAAAACTTGCGTCCCACGGCATGAAGTTAGAGTCCCCGCAGCTGCGAGAACCGCATTTTGTAGACGGCAATTCCGAGTTTGTCAGAACACTTCTAAATGCTTATGAGCTTTATACCGGCAACAAGGGCGAGTGCAACTATACCGGCGGCGGCACATATGTGCATGACCTGAAAAACGGCGTTGCATTTGGCGCGTCGATGCCGGGCGTGGACAACCGTATGCATGGGGCGGATGAATTTGCCTATGTGAGTGATCTGGTGGCAAGCGCGAAGATTTTTGCACAGGTGATTGCGGATTTGTGTAAGTAACAGAAAATTTCGTTTTTTCCGCCGTAAGAATTAAAGAAACCTTAATTGATTCGCCGCAGGTTCTATGTTAGACTGAAATCCACAACCGAGAGGTACTGTGCATGTTTGAAGACGGCTGCAGGAACTCCGGCGAGAGGGAAAGGAGAGAACGATTATGAAAAAATCATTCCATACAGTTAAAAAGGCAGGGATTCTGACGGCGGCAGCGGTTCTGGGAACAACGGCACTGGCGGGATGCGGCAGTAAGGCAGATACAACAGAGAGTGCAGCGGCAAGCGAGGCAGCAACTGAAGCGGCCGGAGAGGCAGAAGCATCGGATGCACAGCTTGTCATCGCAGGCGGAGACAGCGCCGGATTGATCGCGGCGGTTCAGGCGGCAGCCGAGGGCATGGATCCGTCGAAGATCCTGATTCTGGCACCGGGCGAAGAGCTGGCGGCAGATATGACGGAGATGGCACCGTATGTCAATGCAGCCGATACGGATGAGCAGTTCCAGGCGAATCTTACGGATGATTTTGAGATTTATCTGTCCGATATTATGACGGCAGGAAATAATACGAACAATTCGGATATGGCGGCATATGTATCGGAGAACAGCGAAGAGGCGAAAGACTGGCTTGCCGACACACTGGGAATGGAGTATGGCGATCTGGCACAGGAGGCAGGTTCCTCGGTGGCCCGCAGTTTCCCGGCAAAAGAGGGAAATCTGAACGAGCTTGCACAGGAAGCGCTGCTTAAAAAAGTTGAAGAGCTGAAGATTCCGGTTGAATATAAGGCAGAATTAAAGAGCGTCGCTTACGATGAAGAAGGTGCGCTTGACCGCATCACTGTGACGGTGGACGGCAAGGATCAGGAGATTGACTGCCTGGCACTGGTAGCGACCGATGTCTCCCTGATTCCGGTTTTTGAGGAATCTCAGGTATATGAGGCAGATGGAAGGCAGCAGCCCTGGTTGTCAGCAACAATGCGGAACAGCTAAACAAAGATAGCGGCGAGCTGATCAATGGTCTTTATGCAGCAGGTCAATCCTGTCAGCGGCAGTAGACGGTGAAGGTGTGCTCTCCGGCAATGAGTTGACCGAGGCGGTTATGTTTGGTTCGACTGCAGGAACAGAAGCAGCGGTTTATGTTTCGGATAACCAGTAAAAGCTAAAATGGTTCACATATAATGCCATTTCTAAAAAGTAGATGATACAGACGAAATAAAATAGAAACCTTTAGAAGAAGGTTCAAGCAAGAAGCGGGTAAAAGCGAAAAACTTTTACCCGCTTTTGGTATTTTACAGAAAACAGCACGGAACTGATTTGCAAAATAAAATTATTTTTATTGTGGAGACAATACCTAAAAAGTAAGTCAGAACTAACTCTGTATCACTGAATTATTATAACTTATTCGTGATTCGATATATTTGTTTATAATAATCTGGCTTTTGATACTATGTAGTCAAACCTCATGAGGAACACGAGAAATAAAAACATTACATAAGGGGGTATTACATGGTGGAGAAAACTAAAAATGGGGCGGAGAAAAAGAACTCCGTTGTACGTGAAAATATTCATTGCATTGTTTGCAGGTATCGCGTTTGGTTACGTCTTAAATTTTATGGGCGGCGTGGAGAATGAGATCATTAACGGATATGTCCTTCCGTTCTTCCAGTTCATTGGAGATTTGTTTATCAAGTTGATCAAGATGATTGTCGTTCCGCTGGTGTTCTTCTGTATCATCGACGCGGCACTTTCGCTGGGCGATATCAAGAAACTTCGAAGCATCGGCATTAAAACCATCATCTGGTTTTAGCAACTGGCGCTATTTCAGCAACCATCGGTCTGATACTTGCCAATATCATCAAACCGGGACGTGGCTTGCAGCTGGGAACGGCAGAGACAGCAATGGAGGTGAAAGAACTTCCGGGTATCTACCAGACACTGCTCGACTTAATTCCGTCCAACCCATTCCAGGCACTGACAAGCGGCGAGATGATGCAGATTATCGTCTTCTCCCTGTTTCTTGGATTTGCCATCATCAGCATTGGCAAGGAAGCGCAGCCGTTATGTGACATCATCAGCCTTTGCTCACGGACGATGTTTAAGGTTATCGATATGATTCTTGGAATCATCCCTTACGGCGTATTCAGTTTGATGACTGTAGCACTTGCAAAATATGGCGTTGCCATCTTCGGACCGGTTCTGAAATTCATCTTAACTGACTATCTTGCCTGCATCACCATGAGTACTGTTGGATACAGCATTTTCCTTAGCGTGATTGGAAAGGTAAATCCGATGAAGTTCTGGCGCAAAGCGTTTGAACCTTGGATGATCGCATTCAGTACCTGTACCTCTTCCGCAGCACTTCCGGTATCGATGGAAGTAGCACCGAAGAAGATGGGCGTTCCGAGAGATATTGCGAGTTTCGTACTTCCACTTGGATGTACCGCTCAGATGAACGGAACATGTGCATACTTTGGTATCGTTGTTCTCTTTGCCGCACAGCTGTACGGCGTAGAGTTAAGTATTCAGCAGCAGATTATGCTGGTTGTACAGGCAACCTTCTTAAGCGTTGGCTGTGCAGCAACTCCGCAGATTGGTCTGGTTATCAGTTTAACCCTGATGACCCAGATGGGACTTCCGCTGGATGCATACGCACTGGTAGCTGGAATCTATCGAATCATCGACCAGATTCACACATCTACTAACTCTGTAGGCGACCTGGTAGCATCTGTCTGCATTTCTCAGATGGAGGGCGAACTGGATCACGAGATTTTCAATCAGGAAGAAGCCAAAAAGGCAGCTTGAGTTTTAGAAAGAGACATCCCGGATTCGTATGAAATGTGAAATATATCTGGGCAGTAGTTATGTATGGAACCCGGAAAGCGGGGAAACGACAAATTTGTGCAGAACGTGAATCAAAGATGGAATATGGAACACCCGGTTCTGAAAAGTCCACGTTTTCCGGATAAAAAGGAAAAAAACAGAAATAATTCCCACTTGCAAAGGTGCAAAAATTTAAGGGAACCAGACAAAACAAGAAAAGGAGATTAAAACTATGAGTGATAACAGAATTATCGAATGTATGGAACGTGCACAGTATCTTCTTGGCAACCTGATGGCTGTAAAACCGGGCGAGGAAGTTTTAATCGTAGTAGACCCGCAGACCGATGAGAGAATGACCCAGGCGATGGCAGCAGCCGCTTTAAACTGTGGCGCTGAGTACGGCGTATACATGATGCCGATTCGTGGAAAAGACAAAGCAACCATCTTCCCGAAATCCCTGGAACTTGGCATGGATGCCTGCGATGTATTTGTCGGCATGACTACTGCATCCGGTGCAGCGATTTACAATAACCACTTAAAAGAGCTCATCAACCAGAAGAAACTCCGTGAGGTTTCCATCTGCTTAAGAAGCATCGATAACTTCACAAGAGGCGGCGCACTGGCAGATTATGAAGCAGTTTATGCAGACGGCGAGAAGCTGCAGGCAATCTGGAGAGGTCATAAGATGGCTCACATCACCACACCGGCAGGTACAGACCTTTACATGGAAATGAACCAGATGGAGCCGATCATCGAGTGTGGTATCGCAAGAAATCCGGGCGATGCAATGGCTTGGTCCGATGGCGAAGTTTCCTTAGGACCGGTTATTGATACAACCCACGGCAAACTGGTGATTGATGGACCTATCTGCTACTATGGATGCCCGACCACACCGGTTGAGTTAAGAATCGAAAAAGGACGTATCGTAGAGGTAGTTGGCGGCGATCCGAAGATTTGTAAAGAAATCCGCCGTCAGATCGCAGAAGTTAAAGATTCCGATAACATCGCAGAGATCGGACTTGGACTTAACCCGGCTTGTATGTTCAACGGAGACTTCGAGGAAGAGAAGAAGGCAAGAGGAACCTGCCACATCGCAATGGGCAACGGCTTCTACTATGGACAGCCGGCACGCTCGACCGTACATATCGACATGGTACAGTACAATCCGACCGTTATCTTCGACGAGGGAACACCAGAAGAGGTTCTGATTGTAAAAGACGGCAAGGTTGTTTGTTTGGGCGACAAATAAAACTATTGCATCCAACTAGACAGTTCACCCCAATTATAACCATATAAATATACCTTACTGTTTTGTATGACGCCAGGAATCCCCGTTCAGCCAGTGTATCGGCTGAACGGGGATTCTTGGTATTTTTAAGTCTGATTTGGATGTGAAGTACCGCCTCCCGAGCAAGAAAAACAGGTGACATTGAGCCGGTATGGAACTGCGGCTGGATGGCAAGCAAGCCGATGCAGGCGATTATCGTCCTGCTGTACGGCAGTACCGTATTCTACGCAATTTTCAGCGCACTGGGAATGCTTCCAGCAGGATGGTAAACCCCTTATCACGAAATATTTATAACATATTCGCAAATGGGTATATTTGTTTATAAGTGTGTGCGGGTTTGATAGTATATAGTCAAACCTCATGAGGAACAGAAAAAACTAAATAAACAGCTATGAAACAGAGAACAATGACAGGCAGATAGCTTAAATCGGCTGGATGCAGAAACTGTCAAATAATAAAAAAAGCGAGGAGAATGAACTATGAGTGATAACAGAATTATCGAATGTATGGAACGTGCGCAGTATCTTCTTGGCAACCTGATGGCTGTTAAACCGGGCGAGGAAGTTTTGATTGTCGTTGACCCTCAAACCGACGAGAGAATGACCCAGGCGATGGCAGCAGCCGCTTTAAACTGCGGCGCTGAGTACGGCGTATACATGATGCCGATTCGTGGAAAAGATAAGGCAACCATTTTCCCGAAATCTCTGGAGCTTGGCATGGATGCCTGCGATGTATTTGTCGGCATGACAACTGCATCCGGTGCAGCTATCTACAATAACCATCTGAAAGAGCTCATCAACCAGAAGAAACTCCGTGAGGTTTCCATCTGCTTAAGAAGTATCGATAACTTCACACGAGGCGGCGCTCTGGCAGACTACGAAGCAGTTTACGCAGATGGCGAGAAGCTGCAGGCTATCTGGAGAGGTCATAAGATGGCTCACATCACCACACCGGCTGGTACCGACCTGTACATGGAAATGAATCAGATGGAGCCGATCATCGAATGTGGTATCGCGAGAAATCCGGGCGATGCAATGGCTTGGTCTGACGGCGAGGTTTCCTTAGGACGGTGATCGACACAACCCATGGCAAACTGGTAATTGATGGACCTATCTGCTACTATGGATGCCCGACCACACCGGTTGAGTTAAGAATCGAAAAAGGGCGTATCGTAGAGGTAGTTGGCGGCGATCCGAAGATTTGTAAAGAAATCCGCCGTCAGATCGCAGAAGTTAAAGATTCCGACAACATCGCAGAGATCGGACTTGGACTTAATCCGGCTTGTATGTTTAACGGAGACTTCGAGGAAGAGAAGGGCAAGAGGAACCTGCCACATCGCAATGGGCAACGGATTCTACTATGGACAGCCTGCACGTTCGACCGTACATATCGACATGGTACAGTACAATCCGACCGTTATCTTCGACGAGGGAACACCAGAAGAAGTTCTGATCGTAAAAGACGGCAAGGTTGTTTGTTTGGGCGACAAATAATATGGCTATATATTAAGAAATATCAAGAACGAATTCTCAATGAAAGACTGCATGAATTGCGGCTGTGATTTCCCTTGAGCGGCCGCAATATAAAACATCAGGAATTTGTAAAAGCTTAGGAATTGAATAAACCTCCATATTAAAATGGAAGCTGTGGACGCAGGTTAGCTGCCTTAGATGTGCAGAGCGCAGGTGTTCGCAGCTTCTTTGAGTGCTGATTCACGCACCTGGAAGTTTTGTAAAATAAGCTGGATTCTGCCTGAAAACGGACGGAAAATACAGTTTATTTGTTTACAGATATAGAAATCTTATGATAAAATAATAACAATAAAAATAACTGTTAGATATGGCGGTTATATTCGTTTATAGCAGATTTTAGCATAGAGATATGGGAAAGTGGATCAGCCATATTTAAGTGTAGAGCCATGGCAAAATTCGTTATGGGTCATGTGTGCAAGAACCGTAACATCATTTAAGCAAAGCAGGATGGAAAATGGACAGGGAATTGACAAATGCTGAATGAAATGAAGTACGTGTATGGGGTTTACAAAGAAAAGAGTTTTTCCAAAGCGGCGAAGAAGCTTTTATCAGCCAGCCAGCACTCAGCAACATGGTGCGGAAGGCAGAGAAAGAGATGGGAGCGCCGATTTTGATCGCAGTACGATTCCGCTGACGGTGACGAAGGAGGGCGCGTATTACATCCGTACCGTTGAAAAGATTCTTTTCTGGAACGGAATCTGGAACGGTATTTTCAAGATATTGCGGGCTTCAGGGCGGCACGCTGGCGCTCGGCGGTGCATCTTATTTCTGCTCGTTTGTGTATCCGGATCTGATTGCCCGTTTTCAGACAAAATATCCGCAGGTTACGATTGACCTAACAGAAGGAAATACGCGGGAGCTGAAAGCGGGGTTGGAAAATGAGTCGCTGGATCTGGTGTTGGAGACGGCGATGGAAGGACGATACTTCGATCAAACGGTATTTATTCCGGAAGGAAAATCTGATTCTGGCAGTTCCGGAAAGTTTTCCGGTTAACCGGAAGCTGCAGCCATACCGACTGTCCAGGCAGGAGATTCTGTCCAAGTCCTTTTTAAAACCGGAGGTGGAGGCGGTTCCGTTAAAGGAATTTAAGGATGTGCCGTTTATCACGATGAAACCGGGCAATGATATGTATAAACGAGGCGCGAAAATGTGCCGCAACGGCGGTTTTACGATGAAAACTGTGATGATGGTGGATCAGGTGCTGACTTCTTTAAATATCGTCTCCAACGGGGTTGGAGCGATGTTTGTGCGTTCTGATATTGTACAGTGGCGTCCGGAGGACCCGAGGCTGGTCTATTATAAGCTGGACGACCCGCTGTCTGAGCGGGAGATTACATTTTCGGTCAAGCGGGGGCGTTATGTGACGGCAGCGATGCGTGAGTTTATGCGTCTGGCAGGCATCCGGTCGGATGATCCGGACACCGATCCGGCTGCCGGGAGGCAAAAGGAGTAACGGCAATTTCCGAAGACAGGGACTGAATGCGGCGTAAATTCCGAAATGCGGTTGCAAAATCAGTTAATCGTGTAAATTTTATATAATTTTACGTCGATTTAGACTTTACCAGCAGTCTAAAGTATGATAAACTATAACAATGAGGGTAAATGAGTTGCCGATTAAAGGCGGAAGAATTTCTATTCTGGAGAATTCGCGGGATGCTATGAGAGACAGGAGCAAAAGTGGATTTTATGAAGGAGACAGAGGGGATTTATTTATCCAAGACGATGAGGAATAGGAGGAATGGCGGGCAGGAACATGGAAATCACAGTTGCGAAGACGGCTGGCTTCTGCTTTGGCGTGAAGCGGGCAGTCGAGAAGGTATATGATCAGATAGCGACGGGGAAGAAGCCGATCTATACCTACGGTCCCATCATCCACAATGAAGAGGTGGTGCAGGATCTGGAAGAGAAGGGCGTACAGGTCATCCATTCGAAGGAGGAACTGGAAGCCCTGAAAGAAGGCGTGGTCGTCATCCGTTCCCACGGCGTAGGCAGGGAGATCTATGAACTCCTGGAACGCCAGGGACTGGAGCTTGTGGACGCGACCTGTCCATTTGTCAAAAAGATCCACAAGATTGTCCGGGAACAGTGCGAAGCCGGACGCCGCGTGATTATCGTGGGAAATGAGCACCACCCGGAGGTCGAGGGTATCAAAGGCTGGGGAAATGAGTATACTCTGGCAGTCGAGTCACTGGAGGAATTTGAAAATCTGGCACTCAGACCGGATGAAAAGCTCTGTATCGTGGCGCAGACGACATTTAACTACAATAAATTTCAAGATTTAGTTGAAAAAATTTCAAAAACGTATTATGATATACTTGTTTTAAATACGATTTGCAATGCAACACAGGAGAGACAGGTTGAGGCGAGGCAGATAGCTTCACAGGTTGATGTTATGATTGTGATTGGAGGCAAGAACAGTTCTAACACACAAAAGTTGTATGAGATTTGCCGCAGGGAATGTAAACACACTTACTACATTCAGACACTGGAAGATTTCAAGCCTGAGATAACAGGTACTGTGCGCAGCGTAGGTATTACAGCGGGGGCATCGACCCCAAATCAAATTATCGAGGAGGTTCATACTAATGTCAGAATTAAGTTTTGAACAAATGTTTGAAGAATCATCATTCAAGAGATTACGTACAGGAGAGGCTGTTACCGGTCAGGTTATCGGTGTCAAGGAAGACGAAATCATTCTCAGCATCGCTGGAAGCAAATCCGAAGGCATCATCACAAGAAGCGAATTCACCAATGAGCCGGGCGTAGATCTTAGAACCAAAGTTCAGGTCGGCGACGAACTGGAAGCAAAAGTTCTGAAAGTAAACGACGGAGAGGGCATGGCTGCTTTATCTTACAAGAGACTGGCTGCTGATAAGGGTCTGAAACGTCTGAAAGAAGCTTTCGAGAACAAGGAAGTTCTGAAAGAGAAAGTTACACAGGTTATGGAGAAAGGCCTCGTAGTAGAGGTTGAGGGAACCCGTGTATTCATTCCGGCAAGCATGGTTTCTGATACTTATGATAAAGACTTATCCAAGTACGCAGGTCAGGAGATTGAGTTCGTAGTTACCGAGTTCAATCCGAGCGGAAGAAGAAGCCGTATCATCGGCGACCGCAAGCAGATCCTGCTTGAGAAGAAAGCTGCTATGCAGAAAGAATTATTCGAGAAGATCGCTGTTGGTCAGACCGTAGAAGGTGTTGTTAAGAATGTAACTGATTTCGGTGCATTTATCGACCTTGGCGGCGCTGACGGTCTGCTTCACATCTCTGAGATGTCCTGGGGCAGAGTTGAGAATCCGAAGAAGGTTTTCAAAGTAGGCGATAAAGTAAAAGCTCTGATCAAAGATATCAACGGCGAGAAGATCGCTCTGAGCTTAAAGTTCCCGGAGAGCAATCCGTGGGCAAACGCAACTGAGAAATATGCTGTAGGCAACGTAGTAGAAGGCAAGGTAGCACGTATGACTGATTTCGGTGCATTCGTTGAGCTGGAGCCAGGTGTAGATGCACTTCTTCACGTATCCCAGATTTCCAGAGAGCATGTTGACAAACCATCCGACGTACTGAGCGTAGGACAGGTTATCACTGCTAAGGTAGTTGATTTCAACGAGGCAGACCGCAAGATCAGCCTGAGCATGAAAGCTCTTGAGAATCAGGAAGCAGAAGAAAACTAATCAAACGGTTGACGCCAGTTTCTCATCGGACAGATAGTGCGTCAGACGGAGGATGAAAGAATCATCAGGCTGTCACTTCCACAGGAAGAATGTGGAGGTGGCAGCCGTTTTTGCGATGGCGTGGGGCATGGTATTCTTGACCGGAACGCAGTTGGGTATTTCTGGGATTGGAAGAAAGAGCTGGCTGTTTCTGGCGCTGTAGAAAGCTATTTGGTGATTTTATTAAGATAAAAATGAAAACAGGCAGTATGGCGTATGTGATGGAACATAGGTTGTACGGTCTGTTTTTTGCGTGATGAGGAGCGGGATACGGCGTGGTGAAGGGTTGTGGGAGCAGAAAGATGGATTGGAGTGAGTCATAAGGATATTTGGAAAAATATTGACAAAGAAGGTACACTGATATATAATTCAGATACAATATTATATAACGTATAATATTAAACAAGAAAAAATATTATATTTTAAATCAGTGAATCTTAGGAGGGATAAGATGGTTTTTAATACAGGAGCTGCGCTTCTGGATGCGATAGTCCTTTCAGTTGTATCAAAATCAGCAGAAGGAACATATGGGTATAAGATCACGCAGGATGTTCGTCAGGCAATCGAAATATCGGAGTCCACGCTTTATCCGGCGTTGCGGCGGCTTCAGAAGGATGACTGCCTGGAAACATATGACCGGGCGATCGACGGCAGAAACCGACGGTATTACAAAATAACGGAGGCGGGACGGATTCAGCTGAATCTTTACCGGGGTGAGTGGAACGTGTATGCAGGAAAAATTTCAGAGATACTGAAAGAGGGATAAGGAGAGGCAGATCATGAAAAAAGAAGCATTTTTAGAGAGACTGGAAGCGCTCTTGCAGGATATTCCGGAAGAAGAAAAACGGGATGCGATTGACTATTACCGCGATTATTTGGAGGAAGTGGGACCGGAGAAGGAAGAAGAGGTACTTGCAGAATTTCAGAGTCCGGAGCATATTGCCGAGGTAATCCGGACGGAGCTGCAGAGTGAATGGAGTGGCGGCGAATTTACAGACCGGGGGTACAATGACAGCCGGTTTGAAGAAAAGCGGACGACTTTATCCAGAAGCGGTGGGGCAGAACAGGGAGAACGAGAAAAAGAAGCAGGATTTCAGGCTGGAACCGAGGATGCCCCATTCCGGGAATTTCGGGATGAGGAAACGGGAGAAAATGCGGCATCCAATGAGAATCAAAGAAGCCGTCTGAGCGAGATGCTGCATTGCTTAAAAGAAAAAATAACCGGTTCCAAGATTGGAAGGGTTGTGGCAGTTCTGGTAGTGCTTGCAGTTCTTCCATTTATCTTTTCGCTGGTAACGGGAACTGTGGGAAGTGTTTTTGGGCTGGCAGTCGCACTGGCAGCGATACTGGTGGTGCTGGGACTGATGACGGTGCTGGTGTTTGTTGGCGGAATTATGCTGTTTGTTCTGGGTACGGCGAGTCTGTTTGAACATTTTGCGATGGGACTGATGTTCATCGGATTGGGTATCGCGGCAGAGGGCAGCTGTCTGCTTCTGATATGCGGCTGTATCCTGTTTTACGGTGTATTTCTGCCGTGGGCAGTCAAGGGAATCATTCAGCTTTGCCGTCAGGCGGCAGGTTATCTGTCAGCCAGGGCGTAGGAGGATAGGAAAATGAAAAAATGGATGAAAAAATGGCAATCATAGGCGCTGTCCTTTTGTGGGTGGAATCGGCGTGACATCGATCGGGGCTGCCATCGGAGGCGCAACTGCCGGACTGGATTTTCTGATCGATCAGGAAAAAATTTTCAGGATAAATATAATTGGGGTGATTCTGAGGAAATATGGGATGATACGGAGCAGCTGCCGGAAGAGATCGACGAGCCGGATGAGATGGAAGAGCAGCTGGACAGAGAAAAACAATACGAATAGATTTCCAGAAAATGGACATACTCTGAGTACACAAGATGGAAAGGAGTATGTTTTATGGATGAAAATAAGGTGGATTTTGAGAAAATGACCCCGCAGAGCGGCTGAAATATGAGGTGGCGGAAGAAGTTGGATTGGCGGACAAGGTACGACAGTATGGCTGGAGAAGCCTGACTGCCAAGGAGAGCGGGCGGATTGGCGGTCTGATGACGAAGAAAAGGCGGGAGATGAAACAGGATAAGAAAGGCTGATAGATATTTGCTTGAAAACACCAAAGCCCTTGAAAATAAAGGAAAAATCCAATATTTTCAAGGGCTTTCAAATCTGCCGGCTGCGGGACTTGAACCCGCACGGTGTTGCCACCAATGGATTTTGAGTCCACCTCGTCTGCCATTCCGACAAGCCGGCTGTCTATTGACGCTTTTATCTTACCAAAATTGGAGACAGATTGCAACTGTTTTTGTTTGTTTTGAAATTAAGAAGCGAAGCATTCGCAGGGCTTGCGTGTTTCATTAAAATAAGGTATGATTAGGTTCAAATGGGTTTATGAACGAGTCATGCGTGAATGATAATTCATATGGAATGACAGACTGGAAAAGGAGGTGGCGTCTGTGACCTGTCGGGAAGCGGAGCGTCTTGTGACGCCGTATATCCAGGATAAACTGAGCGGGGATGAGCTGGAAGCGTTTCTGGAGCATCTGGAACATTGTCGCAACTGTCAGGAAGAATTGGAAATTTATTTTATGGTGGATGTCGGACTGAAACAGCTGGACACCGGATCGGGTACTTTGATATCATGGGCGCACTGCAGAAGCGGATCGCTGAGTCATATGCCCGTGCGCCGGATGGCGCTTCCGGAAAATGGAGTATGCGGTCAATACGCTGGGCGTGATGGCGGTATTGGTGACGTGATGCTGCAGGTCAGGATTTGGCTGGCACCATAGAAAAAGCAACAAGTGATAGAACAGGAGACGGAAACAGATGGGCAAATTAGTGCTGATAGATGGTCATAGTATACTCAACCGGGCATTTTACGGGGTGCCGGAGTTGACAAATTCGAAGGGACTCCACACCAATGCAGTGTACGGATTTTTAAATATCATGTTCCGGGTGATCGAAGATGAGGGGCAGACTATCTGGCAGTGGCATTTGACTTGAAAGAGCCGACATTCCGTCACAAAATGTATGCGGCATACAAGGGAACGAGAAAACCGATGCCGCAGGAGCTGCATGAGCAGGTTCCGTGATGAAGGAAGTGCTGACAGCGATGGGCGTGCCGATTCTTACCAAGGCGGGGTATGAGGCAGACGATATTCTGGGAACGATCGCGAAACGCTGTGCGGCGGAGGGCGTGGAGGTTTCTATCGTATCAGGAGATCGTGACCTGCTGCAGCTTGCAGATACGCACATTAAGATTCGGATGCCGCGTACTTCGAAAGGTACGACGGAGATACGCGACTATTACCCGGAGGATGTGAAGGCGGAGTATCAGGTGACGCCGATCGAATTTATTGATGTAAAGGCGCTGATGGGCGATACTTCGGATAATATTCCGGGTGTGCCATCGATCGGTGAAAAGACGGCAACCAGCCTGATTACCACCTACGGAAGCATTGAGAATGCGTATGCACACATTGATGAGGTAAAGCCGCCGCGCGCTTCGGGAGCATTATGACATGGCGCAGATGAGCAAGGATCTGGCAACGATCCGCATCAATTGCGAGATTGGTTTTCGCTGGAGGAGGCGAAGCTGGATTCGCTTTACACGCCGGAGGCATATCAGTATATGAAGCAGCTGGAATTTAAGTCCATTCTGCAGAAATTTGGTGAGGACGCCTTTGCGTCATCAGAAATGGAAAAATCTTTCCGTCTGGTAAAATGATTTTGGCGAGGTACAGGTGATTTTTGACCGTGCACAGCGCGCGGAGGAGATCGGCGCGCAGCTGGTGATTGAAAAAGGAGAGGTTGTAGCACTGGCGCTCTGCCTGGATGGGACATCGATCTATGCGATCCCGGCGGTTGGGTTCCTGACCGGACAGTATCTGGCGGAGGAGCTGGAACGCCTGATGGAGGTGGTTCCGTCTGTGACGGTTCTGATCCAAGAACCAGCTTCCGTTTCTTAAAAATCACAGCCGCCGGATCGTGGACGGCATCCGGAATGCAGAAGGAAACCGTGCGGTTATGGACGCAGGCGTGGCGGCGTATCTGTTAAATCCGCTCAAGGATACCTATGGATATGATGACCTGGCGCGCGATTACCTGGATATGACCGTGCCGTCACAGGTCGATTTGCTTGGAAAAACGGCGCTGTCGGATGCATTTGAGACAATGCCGGAGAAAGCGTTGAATTGTGTCTGCTACATGGCATATACGGCGTGGAAATCGCGGGAAATCCTGCTGGGCGGCTTCGAAGACATGGAATGCTGCATCTCTTTATGAGATAGAGATGCCGGTTATTTACAGCCTCTACCATATGGAAGAGGAAGGTATTCAGGTGCGCCGGGAGGAATTGAAAGCCTACGGCGAACGCCTCCAGACGCAGGTAGAGAAACTGGAGCAGGAGATTTACGCCGAGACGGGCTGTGAATTTAATATTAATTCCCCGAAGCAGCTGGGTGAGGTTTTATTTGAAAATGTCCTGCCGGGCGGCAAAAGACGAAGACCGGCTATCGACGGCGGCGGATGTGCTGGAAAACTGGCGCCGGAGTATCCGGTTGTGAGGAAAGTATTAGACTATCGCCAGGTGGCGAAACTCAAATCGACCTATGCGGACGGGCTGGGTGCATTTATCCGGGAGGACGGACGAATCCACGGAACCTTTAACCAGACGATCACAGCGACAGGACGTATCAGCAGTACAGAGCCGAACCTGCAGAACATTCCGGTGCGTATGGAGCTGGGACGCGAGATCCGGAAGCTGTTTGTACCGCGCGAGGGTTGTGTGCTGGTTGACGCTGATTATTCCCAGATTGAGCTGCGTGCTGGCGCATATGTCGAATGACAAGAACCTCATCCAGGCATATCGGCAGGCGGAGGACATCCACGCGATCACGGCGTCGCAGGTATTCCATGTGCCGCTTGAGGAAGTGACACCGCAGCTTCGCCGCAATGCAAAAGCAGTCAATTTCGGTATCGTATATGGTATCAGCGCGTTTGGGCTGGGCGAAGATCCGGTATTTCCCGCAAGGAAGCGACCGAGTACATTGAGCGCTACTTTGAAACCTACCCGGATGTCAAACGTTTTCTCGATGGTCTGGTAAAACGGGCAGGAAATACGGCGAGGTCAAGACTATGTATGGGCGTGTGAGACCGATTCCGGAGCTGAAATCCGGCAATTTTATGCAGCGTTCGTTCTGGTGAAGCGTGTGGCGATGAATTCCCCGATTCAGGGAACTGCAGCCGACATTATCAAGATTGCGATGATCCGCGTCGATCAACGCCTGCGCCGCGAAGGACTGCGTTCCCGCATTGTCCTCCAAGTGCACGATGAACTCCTGATTGAAACCTGGAAAGAAGAGCTGGAACAGGTGCAGTCGATTCTGGCGACGGAGATGAAACGTGCGGCGCAGCTGCAGGTGGAGCTGGAAATCGATATGAAGATGGGAAATTCGTGGTTTGAAACGAAATAATGGAAAGGTACAGATAAACATGAAGATAATCAGTATTACCGGAGGCGTTGGTTCCGGTAAGAGTGAGCCTGCGTGTGCTGCAGGAGGAATTTGACGCGGAAATTATTAAGGCAGATGAAGTGGCTCACCAGCTCATGGAGCCGGGTAAGAAAGGCTATCAGCATGTGGTAGAGGCGTTGGGTGATTCCTTTTAAATAAGGACGGCAGCATTGACCGCAAAAGCTGGCGGCGCTTATTTTCCAGAATAAAGAGGCGGTGGAGACGATGAACGCCATCATCCACCCGATGGCGTGGAGGAGATCCGCTATGCGATCAACCATTCCGACAAGGAGATCATCGTTGTGGAGGCAGCTCTCTATGATGACGACCACAATGCGATGTTTGATGAAATCTGGTATGTATACATCGGTGGAGAACCGCATCAAGCGTCTGATGGCAAGCCGCGGCTACAGCGAGGAAAATGCCGGGGCATCATGGCAAATCAGGCATCCGAGGACGATTACCGGAGTTTTGCGACGCGTGTGTTGGACAACAACGGCGGGATTGAGGATATTCGGAAGCAGATAGCGTCATTTTAGGAAAAGAGGATTAGGATACATATGCGGATGGTTAGTATTGCCAGCGGCAGCAGCGGAATTGTATTTATATAGGAAGCGACAACACCCACGTTCTGGTGGATGCGGGATCAGCAACAAGCGTATTGAGATGGGGTTAAATGACCTGGGGCTGAATGCGCGGGAACTGGATGGAATTCTCATCACGCATGAACATTCCGACCACATCAAAGGGCTCGGCGTGCTGGCGCGCAAATATGGCACACCTATTTACAGCACAAAAGAGACATTAGAGGAAATTCAGGATTCCAAGAGTCTTGGCGAGATTCCGGAAGATCTGATGCACCCGATTACGCCGGATGTTGATTTTATGGTAGGAGATCTGGAAGTCAAACCGTTCCGGATCGACCATGATGCAGCGAATCCTGTTGCCTACCGGGTTCAGAATGAAAAGATCGGTGGCGGTGGCGACGGATATGGGGCATTATTCCCAGTACATCATTGACCATCTGCAGGGCTGGATGCGATTTTGCTGGAAGCCAACCACGATGTCAAAATGCTGGAGGCAGGAATCCGTATCCGTATTACCTGAAGCGTCGTATCTTAGGCGATTACGGACACCTTCCAATGAAAATGCGGGCGGCTTTTAAGTTCCATTCTGCATGACAATTTGAAGCACATTTTCCTGGGGCATCTGAGTAAGGAAAATAATTACGAAGAGCTGGCATATGAGACGGTGCGTCTGGAGATCACAGAGGAGATACGCCGTATAAGGCGAATGATTTCCGATCACAGTGGCAAAACGCGATGCAGTGTCGCAGATTGTGACGGTGTAGAAGACGTAAAAGTATTAAAATTGGTTATACAAAGTCTGAAAATAAGCCAGAAGATATATTTGGGGTTATGGCTTGGAGGCATGGACAAACATCGTTACTGTACACGCATACGTGTCCAGTAACGGAATTTGCCGTGGCTTCGCATTTAAATACGGCAAATTCCTGCTGGCACCACGTTTTCTTACGGCACTTTCGGTTCCAAAAGTGCCTACCCGTGTACAGTAACGAAATATCATTTTAGGTATAAAGTTAGCAGCCGGAAGGCAGTTGAATTTTATAGAAATTAGTAAGTCATAAAACATTTCCGCCATAGGACGGAGAGCACACAGGAGGATGAAAGCTATGAGTAAGATTATTATTACTATCGTTGGACAGGACCGCGTCGGTATCGTTGCAAAACGTGTAACTATCTGGCTGACCACAACATGAACATTCTTGACATCACGCAGACGATCCTGCAGGAATATTTCAACATGATGATGATCGTGGATATTTCCGGTTCCAAGACATCCTTTGATGATATGGCGCATGAGCTGGACAAGCTGGGACAGGAGATCGGCGTAAAGATTCTCTGTCAGAGAGAAGAGATTTTTACCAGTATGCACAGAATCTAAGCAAATATTTTCAGAAAGGACGTAAAACCAATGATTAACATGCAGGAAGTTCTGGAAACTAATAACATGATCGCGCATGAAAAACTGGATGTGCGGACGATCACGATGGGTATCAGCCTCTTAGACTGTGTGGACAGTGATCTGGCGAAGATGAATGAGAAGATCTACAATAAGATTACAACTTATGCGAAAGATCTTGTATCGACCGGCGATGCCATCGGACGTGAATTTGGGGTTCCGATCGTCAATAAACGTATCTCGGTTACTCCGATCGCGCTGGTAGGTGGAAGTGCCTGCAAGAAGAGCGAGGATTTTGTAGAGATTGCGAAAACACTTGATAAGGCAGCGAAAGAAGTGGGCGTCAACTTTATCGGCGGCTATTCCGCATTGGTTTCCAAGGGAATGACACCGGCGGAAGAGCTTCTGATCCGCTCGATCCCGCAGGCACTTGCCTGCACCGACCGTGTGTGCAGCTCCATCAATGTCGGTTCTACCAAGACAGGTCTTAACATGGATGCAGTCCGTCTGATGGGCGAGATGGTTGTGGCAACCGCAGAGGCAACGAAGGACAATGATTCCCTCGGCTGTGCGAAGCTGGTGGTATTCTGCAACGCGCCAGACGATAACCCGTTTATGGCAGGCGCCTTCCATGGCGTGACTGAGGCGGATGCCATCATCAACGTCGGCGTCAGCGGTCGGAGTTGTAAAGACGGCTCTGGAAAAGGTACGTGGCGAGAACTTTGAGGTGCTGTGTGAGACGATCAAGAAGACTGCCTTCAAGATCACCCGTGTCGGACAGCTGGTGGCCCAGGAAGCCTCCAAACGCCTTGGTGTTCCGTTTGGCATCATTGATCTGTCCCTGGCTCCGACCCCGGCTGTGGGCGACAGTGTGGCGGAGATTCTGGAAGAGATCGGCTTAGAGCGCAGCGGTGCACCGGGTACAACAGCAGCGCTGGCAATGTTAAATGATCAGGTTAAGAAGGGTGGCATCATGGCGTCCTCCTATGTTGGCGGACTCAGCGGTGCGTTTATTCCGGTCAGCGAGGATCAGGGCATGATCGATGCAGTTTCTGAGGGTGCGCTTACGATTGAGAAGCTGGAAGCAATGACCTGTGTCTGCTCTGTAGGTCTTGATATGATTGCGATCCCAGGCGATACGAAAGCGACCACCATCGCCGGTATCATCGCGGACGAGGCGGCAATCGGCATGATCAACCAGAAGACAACGGCAGTCCGCCTGATTCCGGTCATCGGAAAACAGTGGGCGATACGGCAGAGTTCGGCGGTCTGCTTGGCTATGCGCCGATCATTCCGGTCAACCGTTTCTCCTGCGACAACTTTGTCAAACGTACCGGACGTATCCCGGCACCAGTACACAGCTTTAAGAACTAATAGGAGTTTCATATGGATAAATCACAGGAACTGAGAGAGGTGCTTCTGCGGTATCTCGATGCCGATCTGGAGCGAATCATTTTCAGCAACCCGAGAACCCGTGAATCCTATCTGAAATTAACCGTGCGTCCTCTGCTTCTGCGGGGGGCGCTTGCTTTTCAGACGGAAGAATTTACGGAAAAACAGGCATTTCAGAAAAATCAGAACGCAGAAAAGACCGCCTAGTACCTGCTCGGAGAACTGGAAAACCGTTACCGCAATGCGGAGATCGCGTCGCTTCACGGGATTGTCAATATTCTGATCAGTAAGAAGGGGACGGTGACGATCAAAGAGAAGAAGGTAGGGGTTAAAAGGGCAGAGAATCGGACGGTATCGGTGGCAGCAGGTGATGTGCAGAAAGCTGGAAAGCAGATGCCGGCGAAGAGTCATGCAGATGTGAAAGAAAATTCGCTCGAAAAATCGGGTCAGAGTCAGTCAAGTCACGAAAACGGAAAGATGCAGAGAAGTGCTAAAATACAGGGAAATGGTAAACTGCAGAGCAATGCGAAACAGCAGAAAAATGCAGGAACAGGACTGTCGGCTGGCATGGATGCCGCAGCGTTTTCAGAACGTCTGGCTTCGTTATCCCATAACCGTACTAAAAAATACGTCCTTCAGGAAGGCGTCCCAGTCCCATTTCTGGTAGATCTCGGTGTCATGACGGCAGAAGGCAAAGTTGTGAAATCCCGCTACGACAAATTTCGCCAGATCAACCGTTTCCTGGAATTTATTGAGGATGTACTTCCGAATCTCGATCCGAACCGGACGAATACGATCATTGATTTCGGATGCGGGAAATCATATCTGACGTTTGCGATGTATTACTATCTGCATGTGCTGAAAAAATATTCGATCCGTGTCATCGGTCTGGATTTGAAAAAAGATGTCATTGCGCTCTGCAACCGCCTGAGCAAGAAGTTTGGATTTGAGAACCTGACCTTCCTGCACGGCGACATCGCCGGATATGAGGGCGTCGATCAGGTCGATATGGTCGTGACGCTGCACGCCTGTGATACAGCGACCGATTATGCGCTGGCAAAAGCGGTCAAATGGGGCGCAAAAGTCATTCTTTCCGTTCCATGCTGTCAGCATGAGATTAACAAGCAGATTCAGAACGACCTTCTGTCGCCGGTTTTACAGTACGGCCTTCTGAAAGAACGTATGTCGGCGCTTCTGACCGACGGAATCCGTGGGCAGCTCCTCGAAATGTCCGGCTACCGGACGCAGATTCTCGAATTCATCGACATGGAACACACACCGAAAAATATCATGATCCGTGCGATCCGCCAGGGCAAGAAAGCAGACGGGGCGGCACTGGAAGCGATGATGAAGAAACTGCATGTGAAGCCGACGTTGTATGGGTTGTTGGTGGGGGAAGAGGCGTAGGAAATTTAGAAAGCACTTTTATGGGGGTTGATAATGCTGGACAGTTATAGCTGATAAAACCTCTTCGCAAATTCCAAAAACACCCCGCCTTCCTCTGCCATATACTTAACCGGCGAATACACCAGATAGAGTTTCCGGAGAAAGGCAGCTTCCCCAAGCGGAAAGAGAAGCAGTTTCCCCTGCCGTGCATCTGCCTGTACAGTTGCTTTTGAGAGAATGGAGATGCCCATTCCCAGCATGATACACTGCTTGAGGGCGGCGGCATCGTCCATCACGGCAATAACATTTAAATCATCGAGTGAAAGCCCTTTATTTTTCAGGAAATGAAGGGTTTCCTGCTTTGTGCCGGAATTATCTTCCCGGAGCAGAAACGGTTCTTTTAAGAGGGCATCCAGCGGTGATGGCATAGTCTGGTAAGCCTGATAATGCGGCGTGGCGGGGGCGGCGATCACAAGCTCATCGGAGGCAAAGGGGAGAAATTCGCAGGAGGTGTCCGAGGTAGTAGTTCCGACCAGACCGATGTCGCAGATGCCGTCATCCACCTTATGTACAACGTCCAGGCTGTCTGAGCAGGAGGCATAGACACGGATATCAGGATGAACTGCGTGATAAGCGCTTAAAAGTTCCGGCAGAAAATAAAGGGACGGAACGGAGGATGCGCCGATCCGAAGCTGCGGTTTCGTCTCGTTGGCGAGTTCCACGATTGCTTTCTGCTGCAGGGTCAGAATCTCCGTGGCATAGGAATATAATTTTGTCCCGGCAGGAGTCAGGGAGAGCGATTTGGTGGTGCGCTTTAAAAGCTGGGTGTGAAATTCCTCCTCCAGACTGCGGATGTGGGCGCTGACAGTCGGCTGTGAGATGTACAGCTTCTGGGCGGCAAGCGAAAAACTCTGATATTTGACGGTGTACACGAAAGCTTCTAATTGGCGGATGTCCATATATTTAAAATCCTTTCTATAGATAAAATCAATTTTTAATGATTCTGTGATAAAATCCAAAATTAAAATGAATAGTAGACAGGTGAAAACAATCTCTAAAGAAGAGTGTAGCTTTATTTATTGAAAATATCAATAAGTTTATAGCAAATATCAATATAAACGATTTTACCATAAAAATACAGGATGTTATACTTGTCTGCGGAAAGTATGGATAGATCCATGAAATGTACGCGCTTGAAATTTTTCTTGTTTGATTTTGTGAGATGATTTTTTTGCCGGATGCACTCAAATTTCTGATATGTATTGATGAAATGCGAGTGTGGTGCGTGAAATCACCCACAATGACGAGTGTGAGAAAAACTTTAAGAGTACATGAAATAAAAAAGGAGGCAGGTATGAAAGTATTTGACAAGACATGGAAGCTGGCAGTGGCAGGCGCGCTTGTGGGTGTGCTGGCAGCATTGCTGGCGTATTTTGGAAATCCGGCCAATATGGCGATCTGTATTGCGTGCTTCGTACGTGATACGGCGGGCGCGCTGAAACTTCACTCAGCAGCACCGGTTCAGTATTTCCGTCCGGAGATTGTAGGATTTGCAGTGGGAGCATTTGCAATCTCACTGGTGACGAACGAGTATAAGGCGACAGCAGGTTCTTCACCGATGATCCGCTTTGTTCTGGGTGCGATCATGGTAATCGGCGCGCTGGTATTCTTAGGGTGTCCGCTGCGTATGGTTCTGCGTATGGCAGCCGGTGACCTGAATGCGTATGTAGCGCTGGTTGGATTTGCAGGCGGTATTGCAACCGGTTCGTTCTTCCTGAAAAAGGGATTTTCGCTGGGCAGAGCGTATGAGACGCAGAAATCAAGCGGATATGTGCTTCCGGTGCTCCTTCTGGCGCTTTTTATCATTGGAGCAGTAACAGGCGTATACGCAGCCAGCACGGAAGGACCGGGAAGCAAGCACGCACCGGTTCTGATTTCCCTGGTTGCGGCTCTCCTGATTGGTGCATTGGCACAGAAGAGCCGTATGTGTTTTGCAGGTAGCATCCGTGATGTGATTCTGATGAAAAACTTTGATCTGCTCAGCATTATCGGCGCACTGTTTGCAGTCATGCTGATTTTTAACCTTGCAACTGGCAATTTCCATTTGAGCTTTTCCGGTCAGCCGATCGCGCACTCCCAGCATCTCTGGAATATTCTGGGTATGTATGCCGTTGGATTTGCAGCCGTTCTGGCTGGCGGATGCCCGCTGCGTCAGATCATTCTGGCAGGGCAGGGCTCCTCGGACAGTGCGGTAACCTTTCTGGGAATGCTGTTAGGGGCGGCACTTGCACACAATTTTAACCTGGTTGGTGCGGCAGCAAAAGCGGCAACCGAGACAGAGGCAGCCGTTTTGGGTGGTCCGGCGATGCCGGGCAAAATTGCCGTAATTGTATGTATTGCCCTGTTATTCGTGATTGCAGCGGCAAATATGAAACGTAGAAAGAAATAAAGAAAAGAGGAAACGGAAAATGTCAGATTTTGTTGAGGTAGATGTGCGGGGACTCTCCTGTCCGGAACCGGTTTTGATGGTGATGGATGCGATGGATGAACATCCGGGAAAACAGATCCGTGTGCTTGGCGATGAGGCACACACCCGGACGAATATTGAGCGCACGTTGGAGTATCATGGAAAAGAGGGGCACACCGAGGTGCTGGAAAACGGCTGTTTCACCATTACCTTTGAAGCGTGATTCTGCTCTGGAATATTAAATAGGTGGAAATGATGAGGCAGAAACGGGAATATCGGATTTTTACCTTTCACACGACGGCTGCGGCGATGGAGATGGAGGCATTCTGCCGGGAACAGGGAATCAGAGGGCGCCTGGTGCCTGTCCCACGCGAACTCTCAGCAGGCTGTGGAATTGCCTGGCGGATGGAACCGGCGGAATATGAACGGTTTCAGGGAGTAATTGCGGAGAGCCAGATTGAGATCGAGCAGAGCTGTGTGATGATGAATTAAACAAAATGTTATGTTAGAGCAGATATCATAGAAAAAGTATATAGGAAAAAGCGGCGGTATCGGCAGCAGCGAGACATTCAAAAAAGAATGGAGTGCTGACAGTATGATACCGCTGCTTTTTGGCGTGTAAATCGAGGTCAGAATGAGGTCATTGAGGTCAGAAATCAAATCATGACCTCGATGACCTCATTTGTGACCTCGATGATCCCAATATTTTGAAATATTATTCTTCCGCCTTCGCTTCCTCCAGCAGCCGTGCAATCTCCCCCCGCACCAGCGAGAATGCAACCTCATTCCGTCCACTGTTGGTAACCACATCTGCATAGGCACGGGTCGGTTCAACAAAGAGAGCATGCATCGGTTTGACGGTAGTCAGATACTGGTCGATGATGTTTTCGATATCGCGTCCGCGCTCTTTCGTGTCACGTAAGATTCGGCGGAGGATGCGCTCGTCGGCGTCGGCATCGACGAAAATGCGGATGTCGAGCAGATTGCGGAGTGCTTCGTCATAGAGAACGAGAATGCCCTCCAACAGGATAACCGGGCGCGGCTCGATGTGAATGGTTGCTTCGGCGCGGTTGTGGTTGGCGTAGTTGTAGGTTGGACAGTCGATCGCCTCCCAGTTTTTCAGTTTGTTAAGGTGCTCAAGAAGCAGCTCCGTCTCAAATGCATCCGGGTGGTCGTAGTTCAGCTTTTGCGCTGTTCAAATGGCATATCGTCGTGGGCGCGGTAGTAGTTGTCGTGGTAAAGCACGGTCACCTGATCACCAAATGCGTCTTTCAGGCGGTTTGTAAAAGTGGATTTTCCTGAACCGGTTCCTCCGGCAATTCCGATGATAATAGTGATTTTCTATTCACTGTGGTTTCCTCCATTTGTAAAGTTTTATCTCAGTCGAGAAGAGTCCCACCTCTTTAGGTGGCGAGTAATAGCAAATTTGTCTCAGTGGGAGGTGGGTCTCCGACTGAGATAAACGCCCGCGGGGATGCGCAGTGATTCTGTATGGAATATGTCAGCTTCGCTGACCAGAATCCGCGCCAAGTCTCACGGACGTTCGACTTGAAAATTGGTTCATTTTATACAAAACCAGTCCTTCTGTATATTCATTTTGAAATACGCCGCCGCGCTTCATCCGCACCGTCTGGTATAAATGCGAGGCGTACACCTCCTGCTCCAGCAGCGCGAGCGCCGACGGGGAGAGGTTCTGGGCGGCATCTGCCATTTTAGTGATGAGGGGATGCTGCTTTTTTATGCAGACAGGAGAGCAGAGGGCTGCTCTGCCTGCGAAAACCGAGAATCCGTGCATAGAGTGCATAGCCCTCGTCCTTCCACCGGGAAATATCTTCCTCGCGCATATCGAGTACCAGATGCAGAAGCGCCCGGCTGACACGCGTGTAGGTAAGCTGGCGCGTCTTTAACGCCTGAATCCGTTCTTCAAAAGAGAGAGGAAAGTAAGGTGGTTTTGCAAGGCGGGCGGCAAGCTCCGGGGAGAGATCTGCGATGCGGGATATAGCCTGCGTATTGGTATCAACAAACAAAGTGCTGGAAGGCATAACAGCGTTTGTGGCAGCAATGGAACCTTTCGCTGAAGATATCTGCATCTGTAAAACGGCCATATTTAAAAGTTCTGAAAAGTCATCCGTAAAAACGGGAAGCGCACCTGCGTATGCGGGATGCGTCACGGCTGGCAGATGAGGTATTAAAATATTAAATAAAATCTCACTTTTTGAATCAGAACCCGGTTCCTGTTTTAGTGAAGCTGGACTATCTGCTGACAGATTTTCATAGCTCTTCCGAACTATCCCGCGAATTGCCGAAGCGGATGGAAACTTTGCTTCAGACAGTGCATCCTCATGATATCCGCTTCCCTCCCGCGAAATCGTATAAAATTCCATCGGGCTGTGCAGATCTTCCGCCGCCCGCAGATATTCAATCCCAAGGATATTATTAGGGGAGTTTAAAATGGAAGACCATATATGAGAGTTCGACACATCTGTATTTGCGTGAAAATCTTCCACATTTTCAACGCTTGTCCCGCCCGCCTGTGTTTCTCCCAGCGCTTTCGCTCGTGCCTGCGGATAAGTCAGTCCCGCCTTCAACCCTTTCCGCAGCCGTTCCTGAAATTCCGCCGATTCATGATTCAGCGCATAAGCAGCCTGCTTAAGGATTTCAATCTGCCCGCATTCACTGCCGAACACAACGGCATCCACACCGATCGCCGACAGAAGCGCAACCCCATAGGCGGCAAATTCATGCGCCGAGGCGGTGGAGAAGGCGGCCGGTATCTCAAGTACCAGGTCAGCACCGGCGAGAAGGGCGGTTTTCGTGCGGAGATATTTATCAAAGATGGCGGGTTCGCCGCGCTGGACGAAGCTGCCGCTCATCAGGACGACACAGTAGTCCGCGCCGGTCAGTTCCCTTGCCTGCTGCATATGATACAGATGTCCGGCATGGAACGGGTTATATTCGGTGATTAAACCAACGATTTTCATAAATTTCAATCCTGTTTTTTGCATTTTTGCGAAGAATTTTGTAGCAGCCTTTTATTATAAAAGTAAAAATAGAAGACTGTTGCTGTTGCGGCAGAAAAATCTGTAAAAAATAGCAGCCATTTTCTGCCTCATTTACATTATATAGTGGAAGTGCGGGAGCGTAAAGGGCAAATTATAGTGCATCTTGTTAAAAATTTAATTAATCAAAAATTTGAAAATCGCTCTTGTATACAATAAACAACTGGTATATAATGTTAGCAGTAATAGACACACACTTATGAAAGGGGTTTTATAACCATGGCATTTATTGACAAAATTAAGGAAAGAGCAAAAGCAGACAAGAAAACCATCGTTCTTCCAGAGTCAATGGACAAGAGAACATACGAGGCAGCTGAGAAAATTCTGAAAGAGGGTATCGCAAACCTGATCATCATCGGTACTCCGGAAGAGATTGAGAAAAACGGCAAAGGCTTCGACATTTCCGGTGCCACCATCGTTGACCCGTACAATGATCCGAATAAGCAGAAATACATCGACAAGTTCGTTGAATTAAGAGGCAAAAAAGGTGTTACTCCGGAAGTCGCAAAAGAGCAGATGGAGAAAGACTATATGTACTATGCTTGCCTGATGTGCAAGTGCGGCGATGCTGACGGCGCTGTATCTGGTGCATGCCATTCTACCGGCAACACCATTCGTCCGGCTCTGCAGCTTCTGAAGACCAAACCGGGTATCAGCTCTGTATCTGGCTTCTTCCTGATGGAAGTTCCGGATTGCGAGTTCGGTGAGAACGGTCTGTTCGTATTCGCTGACTGTGCAGTAAACACTGACTTCGATTCCAACAAGCTGGCTGAGATCGCTGGTCTGTCCGCAGAGAGCTTCAAGATGCTGGTTGGCGCAGAGCCGAAGGTAGCTATGCTGTCCTATTCTTCTATGGGTTCCGCTAAACATGATGATGTTACCAAGGTAGCAGATGCAGTTAAGATTGCTCATGAGAAGTTCCCGGAACTGAAACTGGATGGCGAGCTTCAGCTTGATGCAGCACTGGTTCCGTCTGTAGGCGAGGCTAAGGCACCGGGCAGCTCCGTAGCTGGACATGCTAACACCTTAGTATTCCCGTCCCTGGAAGCAGGCAACATTGGTTACAAACTGGTTCAGAGACTTGCAAAAGCTGGCGCTTATGGTCCGGTTCTTCAGGGTCTGTCCATGCCGGTAAATGATCTGTCCAGAGGATGCTTCGCAGACGATATCGTAGGCGTAGTAGCTATCACAGCTGTACAGGCTCAGCAGGCATAATTAATACCAATTGGAATCAAATGGATGGAGAACTGGCACCGCGTCAGAGAATCTTAAATCCGTTTAATTAAGAATTAAAAGTGATAATTACAGTTCAGCCCGGTATTCATACATAATCCAGCAGTTCACAACAGGGCAGTGCAGACGTTTTTGCAGATGCTTCCGTGGAACCGCATATAGAGAGAATACCTGCGGCTGAATTGTGATGTTATAAAGAAAGGAATCTATTACCATGAATATTTTAGTTATTAACTGCGGAAGTTCTTCCTTAAAGTATCAGTTAATCAACTCTGACACAGAGGCAGTTCTTGCAAAGGGTCTTTGCGAGAGAATCGGCATCGACGGTATGCTGACTTACCAGCCGGAGGGCGGTGAAAAAGAGAAATCTGAGATCGCTATGCCGACCCATACAGAGGCTATCAACGCAGTTCTGGCAGCCCTGACTAACGAGAAGAGCGGCGTTATCAAGAGCCTGTCTGAGGTAGGTGCAGTTGGACATCGTGTCGTACACGGCGGCGAGAAATTTACTTCTTCCTGCTTAATCAACGACGAGTCCATGAAAGCGATCGAAGAGTGCAACGATCTGGCACCGCTTCACAACCCGGCAAACCTGATCGGTATCCGTGCCTGCCAGGAACTTATGCCAGGCGTACCGATGGTAGCTGTATTTGATACCGCTTTTCATCAGACCATGCCGGATGTTGCTTACACCTACGGTATTCCGTATGAATACTATGAGAAATACAAAGTTAGACGTTACGGCTTCCATGGTACTTCCCACAGCTACGTATCTAAGAGAACCGCTGAGATCGTTGGAAAACCGTATGATCAGATGAAGATCATCGTTTGCCACCTGGGTAACGGCGCCAGCATCTCCGCTGTAAACTGCGGCAAATCTGTAGACACCAGCATGGGTCTGACTCCACTGGAAGGTCTGGTTATGGGTACACGTTCTGGTGACCTCGATCCGGCTATCATCGATTTCGTAGGTAAAAAAGAAGGTCTGTCCCTGGATGAGATGAACGAAGTCCTGAATAAGAAATCCGGTATGCTCGGTATCTCCGGCGTATCCAGCGATGGTCGTGATCTGGAAGCAGCAGCTGAGACTGGCAACAAGAGAGCACAGCTGGCACTGGACGTATTCGACTACCGCGTAATCAAATATATCGGTGCATACGCAGCAGCTATGAACGGTGTAGATGCAATCGCATTTACCGCTGGTATCGGCGAGAACAACATCAAGATGAGAAAAGATGTTTGCAGCAGCCTGACCTACTTAGGCGTTAAACTGGATGAGGAGAAGAACAACGTAAGAGGTGAGGAGAGAATCATCTCTGCTGACGATTCCAAGGTTCAGGTTCTCCTGGTTCCGACCAACGAAGAGCTGGCTATCGCCCGCGAGACTCTTGCACTGGTAAAATAATTAAATATGAATTAAAATTTGCAAAAATATGTAAAATTAATCATTGACAAACGCGCTCGACCTTTGTATAATATCAAAGTGCGTATTAGGAGATTAGTATGCTGATTCATTTATCGGAACTTTTTAACTGCGAGGGTAGAAAGAAAGTCTATACAGTCGAAACTGCGCTGGACTCTGTTGATTTTGACGGAGAGACGTTTCAGATTGAGAAGGCTGAGCCTTTTGAACTGGAACTGACAGCTAAGACACGGCATAAGTATACGATGAGTGGTCATGCGACGCTGACGGTGGGAGGTCACTGTGCGCGTTGTCTGGAGCCAGTATCTTCGACTGCGAACTGGATTTTGGACGAGAGTTTGAGGTGCAGGACGGTCAGGAGGAGAGTTTAGATGATGAACCCTTTATGAAGGGTACAATCTGGATGTAGACCAGTTGGTTTGCAACGAACTGCTACTGAGCTTGCCTATGAAAGTCCTGTGCAGAGAAGACTGCAAGGGATTTGCAATAGATGTGGTACAAATCTTAATCTTCGGACTTGTACCTGTGACACTAGGTCGCTCGATCCAAGGATGTCGGTTATCCAGGAGATATTCAATGAATTTAAGGAGGTGTAACCATGTCTATCTGTCCTAAGAACAAATCTTCCAAAGCAAGAAGAGACAGCCGCAGAGCTAACTGGAAAATGAGTGTCCGAACTTAGTAAAGTGCAGCAAGTGCGGTGCTCTGATGATGCCTCACAGAGTGTGCAAAGCTTGCGGAAGCTACAACAAGAAAGAAATCGTTAAAGTAGAAGACTAATTCAATACTTTATCAGGGTTAGGTCGTAAAGACCTAACCCTTATGTACAAGCCAATATCCTATTTACATAATATGTATTAGGAATAAGGGCGCAAGAGCACTTTGATTACTTTTGTAGTTGTAAAATATCTTTCATTTTCTTATTTAAATGCGTTGCAAGTTGTTTTAGCGGAATGGTTTTATTTTTTATCATACAAACCTACTAAAACAGTCGGAAAGATGGATTTAACACATTACTCCCACAAAGAAATGAAATGAAAACAGACGGAGGAGTTATGACAAACGAAACGAAAAGTATGCGGAAACGTATGGAGGAATGGCAGGAGCAGTTCTCCCGCTGATTATCATGATGGGAACGATGATCTTCATGGTTGCCTTTGGAATGCGTTCTACCAAAATTTCTGGTCGGCTGGTTATTTTGCTGTTTTGGCTGGATTTCTTGTATATAAAGATAAGAAAGCATTTCAGAAAGCGCTGATCGACGGCGTGCGCGACAATATTTTGCATTTATGATCGCCTGTTTCTTATTTGCGGGCGTGATGTCGAAGATTCTGACAGCGTCGCATCTGATCGAAGCGCTTTTATATGTAATGACAAAGATCAACATGTCACCGGCACTGATGCCGATCATCTGTTTCTTTATCTGTGTGGTGCTTTCCAGTGCAACCGGCAGTGCGGCAGGTGCGTTAAATACAGCCGCCTCTTCTGATTCCGCTTTCCGTCGGAATGGGCTGTAATGTCAACCTGATCTGCGGTGCGATTCTGGCAGGCAGCTGTTTCGGTGATAACCTCGCACCGATCTCGGACACGACGATTGCATCCTCTCTGTCCCAGGAAGTCGATGTCATGAAGGTTGTCCGTTCCCGTTTTAAATATGCACTGATCGCAGGTGCTATTTCTGTGGTTGGCTATCTGGTATTTGGCTTTATGGATGCTGGAAATGGTGTTTCTGCTGAGATGGCGGCGGTTGACGCAACTTACGCTTCCAGCATCGTATTTCTGATTATCCCGGTTCTGGTGGTTGTGCTGATGCTGCGTGGCAGCGGACTCTTTACCTCTCTGTTAGTCAGTGAGATGGCTGGTTTTGTTTTACTCTTTGCATTTGGTTATCTGACACCGTCAGAGCTGGTTGCGAAAGACGGTCTGATTGCGAATGCGTTTGACGGTATGTTAAGTTCCATCATTTTCATCCTGTTTATCTTCGTTATGGTCAGCCTGATCAGCGAGGCAGGTGTGCTGGATGCGATTCTTGTATGGATGCGTAAATATGCGAAATCTGAGAAGTCGGCAGAAATTGCAGCCGGTGCGATGGTCAGCGTCATGGGTATCGTCATCAGCAGCGGTACTTCCGCCATTTCTTTCTGTGGCCCGATCATCCGCAAGCTGCTCCGCCCATTCAAGATTGACCGTGCCCGTGCGGCTAACTTCCTGGATGGTCTTGGATGTGGCGTCGGCTATCTGGTTCCGACAAATCCGGGATGCCTGAACCTGGCGGCGATCGCGGTTGCCAGCGGCGTTGTGTCCGAGGGCTATAACGCGGTATCTTTTGTCGGCTACAACTTCCACAGCATGGCGCTGACGCTGGTTTTCTGGTTTGCAATTCTCTCTGGATGGGGAATGAAGCATGAGACAGACGAAGAGCTGGCGGCAGATGGAATCGTGATTGAAGACGGCAATTCTGAGAAATAAAAAAGAATAGATTTTTGGCGTACATACATGACAGACGATAAAAAAGAATTTATAATAGAGTCTGTGTGAGAAAAAGAACAACTGTGCTATATCACCTGCATGGAAGCCTATTGTATATGGGAAAATCAGGTATATAGCATGCTTGCTATAGAAGAGAGGTTTAAATACGTGGGAACAGCAGAAAAATATTTAGATGCTGCGAAGGCAGCCATGAATTTTATCAACACAAGAAAGAGAACGGATGAGGAAGGCATCTACTGGACGCTTGCAGATGCGGCGGCGGGAAAGCCGAGCTATTATGACGAAATATGCATGTACGCAGGTGCTTCGGGCATTATCTGTTTTCTTCTGTCTCTGTATGAAGATACACAGGATGCGGCATATCTGGATGAGGCGAAAGAAGCGGGGTGTTATCTGGAATACCGTTGGAGAAAGAGACGCGAACTGAAACGCAATTTCTCCCCGTATGCATTTTCAACCGGATGGGGCGGCGCCTCGTTTGCCTTGCTTCAGATGTATCTTGTAACGAAGGACGAACATTACCGCACGCTGGTAGAGGAGATTCTCGACCAGGCGGTTCGGGATGCAATCCCGGTCAAAGAAGGCGAGGGCTATTACTGGTCCACATATCCGGGCATCGTCGGAACCGCGGGAACCATTCTCGTTATCTTAAATGCGGCTGAGAAATTGGGACGCGAGGACTGGAAGGAGTTTGCGGTCAAAGCAGGACGCTATTTTTTGACAAGAGGACGCGATATGGGAAATGGAATGATCTGCTACACGGGCGTCGATCCGACCTACTTTGGCGCTGGAAAAGATTATATCGACCCGAATTTCCCGATGGGAACCGGCGGAATCGGATTCCTGATGCTGAAGCTTTACGAAGTCAGCGGAAAGAAGGAATTTTTGGATGCGGTCAAGGGCGTACCGGAGTATATGGACACGGTGGCAGTCAAGATGCGTGCTGGAAAATTGCTTCCGCATGCGCTCCCGGATCGTCCGGATCTCTTTATCTGGGCTACTGCCACGGACCGGCAGGAACCAACCGTTTTACTATGAGCTGTACAAATTCAGCGGCGATGCGAAATACCGCCATGAGATCGAGGAGCTTGTCAAAGGACTTGAGGCGACCGGTGCACCGGAGAAACGTTCGGCTGGATACTGGAATACGGAAAATATCTGCTGCGGAACCGCAGGTCTCTTAAATATGTACCTGGGACTCTGGGCGGCATTTGGCGAAGAGCATGATCTGGAGTATGCGAGACGCTGTGCAAAGGTGCTGATGGATACGGCGGTCTTCGAAGATGGTGCGGACGGCGGACAGGCAAGCTGGAAATTTGCGCTTGATCGCGTAGCATCGGAACGCCTGAGCACGCCGATTGGTTTTCCGATGGTGCGGCAGGTATCGGTTCGGTTCTCCTTCAGATGGCGCGGGCAGAGCGCGGCGATTTCCATACGGTAAGAGCGGTGGATGATCCGTTCCCGGAGAGAAAGTTAGAGAAGTAAAATGGCTGTTCAGGCAGAGGTGCTGTTTGTGGGCGGTATATTTGAATGTGTTTGAAATAAAAGTGCTGTGAGATAGTTACTGGACACGTATGCGTGTTCAGTAACTGAGATACTATGTAGATGGCGGTGTTGTATGCAAAAGGTGTACAATGCCGCTATTTTTGTTAATATAGAGAAGAAAAAGAGGGATAATGTTTTATAAATATCACGTTAGGAGGTTTTACATATGAAAAAGGGAAAATATTTACTTTTGACCGTCACAGCCGCCGCGCTTCTGGCGGCGATCCCATTTCAGGCATTTGCGTCGAAGGATACGGAGGACCGCAGCCCGGTTGGCTCGATCGGCTTAAATGTTTCGTCCTCGATCCATGTCGGTGATGAGAGTTCAGATGTGGATGTTTCGCCTCGATTTCGGTGACTGCGATATTTCCAATGTTGATGTGATCAACGAGCCGTCCGGTAAATGGGTGGACAAGGATAAGCCAAAGCTGGAGGTTACTCTGGAGGCGGACGATGATTATTATTTTAAATCCGGTTATGCGAAAAGAATGTGACCCTGAGCGGTGACAGTGCGACGGTTACTTCCATCAAGCGCAAGGGCGATGAGGAACTCCGGGTCGTGATCACCCTGAAAGCTTTAAAAGGAACCTCCAGTGATTACAGCCTGGATGTTGATGAGGCAGAGGGATCAGATGGATGGCGTTGCAGAGTGGAACGGCAGTGAGGATGCGAAATACTATGAGCTGCGCGTTTACCGGGATGAGAAATTTTAAGTACGGTAAAACCGGGAAAAGAAACGAAATACAATCTTGACGTTATCTTACGCAGGCGGGAACCTACACGTTTGATGTGCGCGCGGTTTACAGCGATTCACGGCACGGCGAATGGCAGACATCGGATTCCTTCACAATCACGGCGGAGCAGGCGCAGGAAATTCAGAAGACGCTTGTCTTCAAGGAAGCAGGCAGCGTCCGGCAGCCGGTGCGTGGGAACAGGATGCGCTTGGATATAAGTACCGCAATTCCGATGGAAGCTATGTGACCAATAACTGGCAGCAGATCGGCGGTGTGTGGTATTTCTTCGATGAAAATGCATATTGCAAAACGAATACCTGGGTGTTCTGGAATGGAAAATGGTATTATCTGGATGTAAACGGCGCGATGTTAGTTAATACGACGACGCCGGACGGCAAGCAGGTCGGGGAAGACGGGGCGCTTCTGTAAAATTTTTAAGAAACAATTTTGATGAAAATCCGTCAGGGAAGATGGAGACAGAATTGTAAAATAGATGTGAGAAGAGGCAGATTGCACGGAATATGCGGTCTGTCTCTTTACATTTAAAAACAGAGAAAAACAAAGAGAATATTTGCAAAGAGAACGATGGTAGAATGAAAACACATACATGAAAAGAGTGCTGAAGGACAAGCTGGCAGTTATTTCTGATGAAATAAAAAATTAACAAAAGAATACTTGCATATTGTGAAATAAGTAGTAAGATAGAGGTGGTATCTCATGACTGCCTATTTTTAACAATCTAGGGAAGAGGCGGTCTGAGAAGAGACTGCAAGGGTTCTAAGCCAGTATGGAGGATGGCAAAAAAGGACTGACAAAGGAGGGCACAAAGATGGCAGCACAAATTTTGGCTGTGATTATTTTTATTGTAATGTTTGGACTTATCATCTGGGATCACATTGAGAGGCATATCGTATCGCTCGGATGCGGGCTTCTGACGCTGGTGCTGGTGTTTGGCGTCTGTATGCACAGTGAGGTGGCAGCGGCGGAGACACTGAGCCTGCGTAGCTTCATGGTTCCGAACTTCTGGTTTCAGACCGAGGCGGCGGCAGAGTCCTCGAGCGGCATCAACTGGGCGACGATTCTTTTTATTGCCGGTATGATGCTGATGGTGGAGGGCATGGAGCGCGCGGGATTTTTCCGGTGGCTGTGCCTGACAATCGCCAAGGCGGTACATTATAAGACGATCCCGATTTTTATTTCATTTATGCTGATGTCGGCGTTTCTGGCGATGTTTATCGACAGTATTACCGTTATTCTTTTTTTGGCAGCGGTCACGGTAGAGCTGGCGCATCTTCTGCATTTTGATCCGATTCCGATGATCATTTCAGAGATCTTCTGTTCGAATTTGGGCGGCTCTGCGACGATGTGCGGCGATCCGCCGAATATCATCATCGGAACCTCGCTCGGATATTCATTTAAAGATTTTATTTTAAATACAGGTATGATGGCGGGTGTTTCGCTGATTTTTGTCGTGCTGTTTTTCTATTTTTCCTTTAGGAAAGAATTAAAGGCGAGTGAAAAGCATGACGAAGCGGTTACATATCCATCCCCACAGGAGGCGATCACGGATCGGAAACGGTTTGCGGTCAGCGTGGTGATCTTTGCGGCGGCGATCGTGATGCTGGTGACGCATGCACAGACGGGACTGACAGTTGCGACGATCGGCGTATTTATCGGTGCTTTTTCGCTGCTGGCATCCGGCGGTGAGGCGCTCAGCATGATTAAGAAGCTTGACTATAAGACGCTGCTATTCTTCATTGGTCTTTTTGTCGTGGTCGGCGGCATGGAGCAGACGGGCGTCCTAAATTCTTTAGCAGGGATCATTGACGCAGCCAGTGGAAATAATGTAAAATGGGTAGTGGCGATTGTGCTGTGGCTGTCGGCGCTTGCGAGTGCATTTGTGGACAATATCCCATTTGCGGCGACGATGATCCCGGTTATCCGGAGTCTGGCGCAGGCAGGCGGCATGGATCTCTCGGTTCTGGCGTGGGCGCTTTCGATGGGTACGGATATTGGCGGCTGCGGAACTCCGATCGGAGCCTCGGCAAACGTAGTTGGTATCTCAGTGGCAGCGAAAAACGGACATTTTATCGGCTGGGGGAAATATTGCCGGTATGCAGCTCCGGCGACGGTGCTGGTAATCCTGATTTCCATGGTTTGTATATATGCGAGATACTTTTAAGGGGGCTTTTATATGGAGGAGAGGAAAAACAGAGTGATCATCTCGGTCAGCAGACAGTTTGGCAGCGGCGGACACAAGATAGCGGAAGCTCTGGCAGAGCATTTTGAACTTCCGATTTATGATCATAGGATGCTGGACAGTATTGCCAAGGAAAGTGTGGATCCGCGTGTGCTGGAAAAATACGACGAGAAGCCGCTAAACCGTTTTCTGGCGCGCAATGTCAGCGGATTTTCAAGCTCTGGAGAACAATCTGGCGCAGATGCAGTTCAGTTACCTGAAAGACAAGGCCGATTCGGGGAATCGTTTGTGGTAGTTGGACGGTGTGCGGAGACGGTTTTAAAGGAATATGACGGACTGATCACGATCTTTGTGCTGGGCGATGAGGAAACACGGGTGAAGAGAATTGAGCAGCTGCACGGACTTTCAGAGGACGAGGCGAAACGTCTGGTAAAGACGAAGGACTGGCGGCGGAAATCCTACCACAACTGTTACAGCCGCGGACGCTGGGGATTCAGAAATTATGACCTTTCGATCAACAGCAGCCGGCTGGGAATTGAGGGAACGACGAAGATGCTGGAGGAGTATGTGCAGGCGCGGATGGACGCGATGCAGAAATAAAATAATAGAGATATCGAAGGAAGAGAAAGGGGAACGTGTGCATAGGCGGCGCACGTCCCCTTCCTGCCGAGGTGTTATACTGTTACTGTTCCGGGAGGCACTTTTGGAAGCAAAGTGCCGTAAGAAAAACGTGGCAGCAGGAATTTGCCGTATTTAAATGCGAAGCCATGGCAAATTCCATTACTGGGCACGTATGCGTGAACAGTAACGTTATACTAAAAATATGGAATTAGATAGAAAAATCGTATTTGCTATCTGTTCGATCTTGTTTTATAGTATATAAAATATTTAATAGGAGTTTGATGATATATGACAGAGTTAAAAGAAGAAAAAGACCGGTCTCGTTCTGGAGGGCGGCGGGATGCGCGGTATTTACACAGCGGGCGTCCTGGATGTGTTTTGGATCATGATATTTCATTTGACGGCGTGATCGGCGTCTCGGCGGGGCAGTGCATGGGGCTTCGTTTGTGTCGGGGCAGAAGGAGCGGAGCATCCGCTATTATAAAAATACTGCAATGACAAGCGTTTTATGAGCTTTAAAAACTGGCTGCGGACGGGAAATCTGGTGGACGAGCAGTTCTGCTTCCATGATATACCGGAACGGCTGGATCCGTATGATTACGAGGCATTTGACCGGGGAGATACACGGTTTTATGTGGCATGCAGCAATGTGGAGACAGGGAAAGCAGAGTATCTGGAGATCAAAGATATGTTCAAAGATGTCGAATATTTCCGTGCGACGGCATCCCTTCCGTATGTGTCCCATATGGTCGAGGTTGGTGGAATGAAGCTTTGACGGCGGCTGCACGGACAGCATTCCGTTGCGTGCGTTCGCTAAGATGGGGTATAAAATGCGTCGTTGTGCTGACCCGTCCGGCGGGCTACCGCAAGAAACCGGGCAATTTCTGCTGCCGGAGGCGGCATATCACAAATATCCGGCGTTCGTGAGGGCGCTTCGCAGCCGCTATTATTTCTATAATAAGACGGTGGAATGGATCGATCGCCTCGAACAAGAGGAAAATTTTTGTTATCCGTCCGAGCGTGGCGCTTCAATCGGCAGAACCGAACATAGTGTTGAAAAATTGCAGGAGACGTATGATATCGGCAGGAAGGATGCTGCCAATCAAATGCATGCAATGGAAAATTGGTTCAAATCTTATTGATTTATAGATTGATCTCTAGTATAGTAAAGATTGATGTAATGTGGCTGTGGACAATAAAAGCGGGACAGCTGCAGCGTGACGATGAAAGAGCGATTCGTTCGGACCATATGCCGCAGTGGCGGAAGACAGGTTTGGTATGTGTATCGCTATAAATGATAGAAGGAGAACACGCAATGGTTAAGATAGCAGTAGATGCCATGGGGGCGACAACGCACCGGGTGAGATCGTGGCAGGTGCCGTGATGGCAGCCCAGTCGAGGGAAGATATTCAGATTTTCCTGATCGGCAAGGAAGAAGTCGTATCAGAAGAATTAAAAAGCATACATATAAGAAAGAACAGATCGAGGTTGTCAATGCGACTGAGGTCATCGAGACGGAGGAACCGCCGGTCAATGCGATCCGCACGAAGAAAGATTCGTCCATCGTGGTCGGCATGAATATGTCCGCAGGGGCGAGGCGGACGCGTTCTGTTCCGCAGGCAGCTCCGGCGCGATTCTGGTCGGCGGACAGGTGATCGTCGGCAGAATCAAGGGCGTTGAACGTCCGCCACTGGCTCCATTGATTCCGACAGAAAAGGGCGTGTCCCTGCTGATCGACTGCGGCGCCAATGTCGATGCAAGACCGTCCCATCTGGTACAGTTTGCAAAGATGGGATCCATCTACATGGAACACGTGGTTGGAATCAAGAATCCGCGTGTGGCGATCGTCAACATCGGTGCGGAGGAAGAGAAGGGCAATGCGCTGGTGAAAGAGACATTCCCGCTCTTAAAAGAATGTAAGGACATCAATTTCATCGGCAGCATCGAGGCACGCGAGATTCCGCACGGCGGCGCGGATGTCATCGTTTCCGAGGCATTTGTCGGAAATGTCATCCTGAAACTCTATGAAGGTGTTGGTGCAACCCTGATTTCCATGGTAAAACAGGGCATGATGACAAGCCTGCGCTCAAAGATCGGCGCATTGCTTGTAAAACCGGCGTTGAAGACGACGCTCAAAGCATTCGATGCGAGCCAGTACGGCGGCGCACCGCTTCTGGCTTGAAGGGGCTGGTTGTCAAGACGCACGGAAATTCCAAGCGCACCGAGGTGTGCAATTCGATTCTTCAGTGTGTGACCTTTAAAGAGCAGGCGATTAATGAAAGATCAAGGAAAGTCTGTGAAACTTTCGTGAAATTATAAAATGTAGCGAAAAACGATATGTTTTAATCAATCTAGAATTCTAAATATTTTAAAATAAGTTCATAGAAAGGAAGAAAATTATGGAATTTGAAAATTACAGAACATTATCGCGGAGGTACTGAATGTTGAAGCAGATGAAATTACGTTAAATACGACGTTTGTGGATGATCTGGGCGCTGATTCGCTGGATATTTTTCAGATTATCATGGGAATCGAGGAGGAGTTTGATATCGAAATCCCGACTGAGGAGGCAGAAAAGATTGTATCTGTGGGCGATGCAGTAGAGCAGATCAAGAACGCACTGAACTAATTCAATGTTTGTTAAAAAGTTATAGAGAAGTCTGTCAGGCAAAGGGGCTGGGCGGGCTGCCGAAGGGCAGGATCGCGACAGCTCCTTTCCAAAAAGAACGGATGTTTGACTCTGGCTCACAGACACAAATAGCAATGATTGCCGGAATCAGTCAGCAGCAGGACAGGCTGGAAAGAGAGAAATATATGGAGTATACATTAAATAAATTGGAAAAACGGATTGGCTATTCGTTTCAGGACAAGAAGCTTTTGGAACACGCGATGATACACAGTTCGTATGCCAATGAGCACCATCTTGGAAAACTGGGATGCAACGAGCGACTTGAATTTTTAGGCGACGCGGTGCTGGAAGTGGTATCGAGTGATTTCCTGTTCCGCACGTTTCCGGAGATGCCAGAGGGCGATATGACAAAGACACGTGCGAGTCTGGTCTGCGAGCCGACGCTTGCATTCTGCGCACAGGAGATCGATCTGGGTGGATTTTTGCTGCTTGGAAAAGGCGAGGATGCGACCGGCGGACGGGGGCGCGATTCGGTGGTGTCGGATGCGATGGAGGCACTGATCGGTGCGATTTATCTGGACGGTGGTTTTGCTAATGCAAAAGAGTTTATTCATCGATTTATTCTCAACGATATGGAACATAAAAAGCTCTTTTATGATAGCAAGACTATCTTGCAGGAGATTGTGCAGGGACATACGGACGAGACACTTACATACGTTCTTCTGAAAGAAGAAGGACCGGATCACAACAAGAGCTTCGAAGTGTCCGCGATGCTGGACGGTCAGGAGATCGGGCGCGGCATCGGACGGACGAAAAAATCAGCGGAACAGCGTGCGGCGTACCGTGGGATCCTCACTATCAGAAAACCGCAGGAGTAGGTATGTATTTAAAGAGTATTGAAATACAGGGTTTTAAGTCATTTGCCAATAAAATTCTGTTTGAGTTCCACAACGGAATCACGGGCATCGTCGGGCCAAACGGCAGCGGCAAGAGCAATGTCGCCGATGCAGTGCGCTGGGTGCTCGGTGAGCAGAGAAGCAGGCAGCTGCGCGGCGGCACGATGCAGGACGTTATTTTTGCTGGTACGGAGCTTCGAAAACCGCAGGGATTTGCCTACGTGGCGATCACACTGGATAATGCCGATCACAAACTTCCGATTGAGTACGACGAAGTCACGGTTTCAAGACGTCTTTACCGTTCTGGTGAGAGTGAATATAAGATTAATGGAACGAGCTGCCGTCTAAAAGATATCAACGAGCTCTTTTACGATACGGGTATCGGTAAAGAGGGATATTCCATCATCGGACAGGGGCAGATTGATCAGATTTTAAGCGGGCGGCCGGAGGAACGGCGCGAGCTGTTTGACGAGGCGGCTGGAATTGTGAAATTCAAGCGGCGCAAGGCGATCGCACAGAAGAAGCTGGAAGATGAAAAGCAGAACCTGATCCGCGTGACGGATATTTTGTCCGAGCTGGAAAAACAGGTAGAACCACTGGAACGGCAGTCGGAGGAGGCGAAGGAGTATCTGCGTCTGCGGGAAGAGCTGCGCTGCCTGGACGCCAACCTGTTTTTGGCAGAATCGGAGGAATTGAAGCGCCAGATCTGGGAAGTGGAGCAGAAGGAGACGATTCTGACCGGCGATCAGGAGAATGTGAGGGCGGAATCGGAGACACTGAAATCGGAGTACGAATCGCTCGGAAACGAACTGGATGCGCTGGATGCAGCGATTGCCGCGGATCGTGAGGCGTGCAGCCGGGAAGACCTGGAACGTCAGGAGAAGACCGGACGGATCGGGGTTCTCAGAGAGCAGATCCGGACGGAGCAGATGAACGAAGAACATATCCGCAGCCGGATGGCGTCGATCGACGGCGAAATGCATCAGAAAAAGGAAGAACAGGCGGAATATGAGTCTGAAAAACAGGCGTTAAATGCATCTGTGCAGGCGATCGAGGCAAAACAGCAGAAAGCGGAGGCAGCAGTCCGTTCGATGGACGAGGCGGTCAGCCGGATGGAAACCTTGATCGAGACGGCAAAAGCCGAGATCATGGACGCCCTGAACCAGAAAGCGGAACTTGCCGCCCGCAGGCAGCGCTATGAGACGATGCTGGAGCAGGCGGATGTGCGCCGGGCGGAAGTGACGCAGAAGCTTTTGAAATTTAAGAGCGATGAGTCGGTTCAGGAAGAGCAGAAAAAAGAAGAAGAAGCCAAATTAGGGAAGGTGCGGGAATGTCTGGAAGCGTTTTCGGCGCAGGAAAAAGAGCTGCAGGAGCAGACGCGCACGGAGGAAGAACAGGAACGCCGCCTGAACCAGAAACTTTCGAGCCTTCAGCAGGATTACCACACGAGCCGGACAAAGCTGGAATCGATGCGGAATCTGGCGGAGCGCTACGAGGGCTACGGCGGCAGTATCCGCCGCGTGATGGAAGTCAGGGACCGCGTCCCGGGCATCCACGGCGTTGTGGCGGATCTCATCAGCACGACGAAGAAATATGAGACGGCGATCGAGACGGCACTTGGCGGCAGCATCCAGAACATTGTGACGGATTCCGAGGAGACGGCGAAACGCCTGATTGAACATCTGAAAAAGAACCGGTATGGCCGTGCGACGTTTCTGCCGCTGACCAGCATGGAACGCCGCCAGAGTTTTGGACAGCCGGGGGCGCTGAAAGAAATGGGTGTTCTTGGACTGGCAAGCGAACTGGTCTCTGCGGATGAGAAATACAGCGGGCTGGTGTCCTATCTGCTGGGACGCGTGGTCGTGGTGGATCAGATCGATCATGCGATTGCGCTGGCAAAGAAATACCGGTATTCTCTCCGGATCGTGACGCTGGACGGCGAGCTTTTAAGCCCTGGCGGTTCGATGACCGGTGGTGCATTCAAGAACAGCAGCAATCTGCTGGGACGCCGCCGTGAGATCGAAGAACTGGAAGCTGCCTGCAAAAAGGCATTGGAACAGGTGGAAGCGGTACAGAAGGAGCTGGCAGAGACCGGACGCAGGCTGACGGAAGCGAAGAGAACACTGGCATCCGTCCAGGAGAGGCGCCAGCAGATGCAGATCCAGCAGAATACGTTGGAACTGACGATCTGTCAGCTAGAGGCGAGACGGCAGGAGATTGCAGATTCTTCGCAGGATCTGTCTTCAGAAAATCAGGAACTCGAACTGCAGGTAGGCGATCTGCGCGGGGCGCTGCGGGAGCTGCAGACCGAAGAGACGAAGCTTGAAACGCTAAGCAATGAGAAGAACCAGTACGTGGAAGAGCAGCAGACAGGTCTTGAGACGGCGAAAAAGCAGCGTGGGGAAGCGGCGGCAGCCCTTTCGGAGATACAGCTTGGCATTCCAGGCGGAGCAGAAGGGCGCGTTTATCGAGGAAAATCTGCGCCGTGTATTGCAGGAGCAGGAACGTCTCCGGGCAGAGAAAGAGAAACTTTCCGGCGGTCACGCGGACAGCAGCGAGACGATCGCTGCCAGAGAGCGAGAGATTGCAGCGCTGGAAGCCGAGATACAGGCGTCCGGGGACAAGCGGACGCAGATGGAACTGGTAATCCAGAACAAGCAGCGTGAGAAGGAAGAAAAGGCGGGGCGGCAGAAAACTTTCTTTGATAAAAAGGAAGAGCTGAACGAACGTCTCCAGCTTTTAGACCGCGAGAACTTCCGTCTCCAGAATCAGAGAGAACGCCTGAATGAGCGCCTGGAGTCGCAGGTCGATTATATGTGGAGTGAGTATGAGCTTACGTATTCGCGCGCGGAAGAGCTGCGGAAGGAAGAGTTGACCTCGATTCCAGAAATGAAGCGGTCGATCAATGGGAAAAAGATGGAGATCCGCGCCCTTGGAAATGTCAATGTCAACGCGATCGAGGACTACAAGGAGATATCCGGTCGCTACGAATTTATGAAAAACCAGCATGAAGATCTGGTAGCGGCACAGGCGGCGCTGGAAAAAATTATCGAGGAGCTCGATGAAGGAATGCGGCGTCAGTTCAGGGAAAAATTTGGTGAGATCCGCCGCGAGTTTGATAAAGTATTTAAGGAATTATTCGGAGGCGGAACGGGTACGCTGGAGCTGTCGCAGGAAGAAGATATTCTGGAGGCAGGCATCCAGATTATTTCACAGCCGCCGGGCAAAAAACTGCAGAATATGATGCAGCTCTCCGGTGGGGAGAAAGCATTGACGGCGATCGCGCTGCTTTTTGCAATTCAGAACTTAAAACCGTCGCCATTCTGCCTGCTTGATGAGATTGAGGCGGCACTCGACGATTCCAACGTAGACCGGTTTGCCGGGTACCTGCATAAGCTGACGCGCTACACGCAGTTTATTGTCATTACCCACCGAAGAGGCACGATGGTGTCGGCAGACCGCCTGTACGGTATCACGATGCAGGAAAAAGGTGTGTCCACGCTGGTATCGGTCAGTCTGATCGAGGCGCAGATGGAGCGGGAAGAGGAAAAAGCAGAATTATAATTGCAAAAAAGAGCTCAGAAATAGAAAAGGAGGCGCAGCCATGGGAGAGAAGAAAAAGGGCTTTTTCAGCCGTCTGGTAGAAGGGCTGACGAAAACGAGAGATTCCATTGTAAGCGGAATTGATTCCGTATTCAGCGGTTTTTCCGCGATCGATGATGATTTCTATGAGGAGATCGAAGAGACGCTTATCATGGGCGATCTAGGTATCCAGACGACGATGGCGATCGTCGAGGATCTCCGGAAAAAGGTAAAAGAAAACCACATCAAGGATCCGGCAGAGTGCAAGGATCTTCTGATTGCCAGCATCAAAGAGCAGATGGATCTGGGCGAAAATGCCTACGAATTTGAGAACCGCAAGTCGGTTGTGCTGGTGATCGGCGTCAACGGTGTCGGGAAGACGACCTCGGTCGGCAAGCTGGCAGGCCAGTTAAAGGATGAGGGCAAGAAGGTCATTCTGGCAGCAGCGGACACCTTCCGGGCGGCAGCGATTGAGCAGCTGACGGAGTGGGCAGGACGCGCGGGCGTTGATCTGATCGCCCAGCAGGAAGGTTCTGATCCGGCAGCTGTTATCTACGATGCGATCGCGGCGGCAAAATCAAGAAATGCCGATGTGCTGATCTGCGATACCGCAGGTCGTCTGCACAACAAGAAAGAACCTGATGGAAGAGCTAAAGAAGATCAACCGGATCATCGACAAAGAATATCCGGACGCCTACCGTGAGACATTGGTTGTCCTTGACGGAACGACCGGTCAGAACGCGCTTGCACAGGCAAAACAGTTTATGGAGGTGGCGGATATCACCGGCATCATCCTGACGAAGCTGGATGGCACGGCAAAGGGCGGTATCGCGGTTGCGATCCAGTCCGAGCTTGGTATTCCGGTTAAATACGTCGGAATCGGCGAGAAGATTGACGATTTACAGAAATTCGATGCGAATGATTTCGTCAATGCACTGTTTAAGAGAAATGAAGCATTGACAGAGAATGAATAAAGCTAAAAATAGCTGAACATGCCGCGGCTGAAACTGGTTTGGCGGAGAACAAATCTGCTTAAGCCGCAGATTCAGATAGACAGGACGCACCCGGCAGACTGTCAGGTCAGAGAATCGGCAAAAGCAGGGGGCATTCTGAGAGATACAGATAAATGGAGGAAAGACAATGAGTGAGACAATAAAGGAAGAGACAGCAGAGGCAGTACAGGATGAGCCGCAGGGATTGACGCTAGAGAAATTCGAAGAAGCAACTGAGGTTGTCAGCAAGGTTATTTCCGAGACAAAACTGGTTTACAGTGAATATTTTTCGAATTTGACCGGCAATAAAGTATATTTAAAACCGGAAAATATGCAGTATACAGGTGCTTACAAGGTAAGAGGTGCATTTTATAAGATCAGCACCCTGAGTGATGAGGAGAAACAGCGCGGTCTGATCACCGCATCGGCTGGAAACCATGCACAGGGCGTTGCATACGCGGCAAAACTGGCTGGCTGCAAGGCAACGGTTGTTATGCCGACGACCACGCCGCTTATGAAGGTAAACCGTACCAGAAGCTATGGCGCAGAGGTGGTTCTTCACGGCGATGTATTCGATGAGGCGCTGGCATATGCAAATGAGCTGGCAGCGGAGCACGGATATACCTTTATCCATCCGTTCAACGATCTGGACGTAGCCACCGGTCAGGGAACCATCGCGATGGAGATCATCAAAGAGCTTCCGACCGTTGATTATATCCTGGTTCCGATCGGCGGCGGCGGACTCTGTACCGGCGTTTCCACTCTGGCAAAGCTCTTAAATCCGAAGATCAAAGTGATCGGTGTAGAACCGGCAGGCGCAAATTGTATGCAGGAATCCCTGAAAGAAGGAAAAGTAGTGACTCTTCCGAGCGTCAACACAATCGCGGATGGTACTGCAGTTAAACGCCCGGGCGATCTGCTGTTCCCGTACATCCAGAAAAATGTGGATGAGATCATCACCGTAGAGGATTCCGAGCTGATCGTAGCATTCCTTGATATGGTAGAAAACCACAAGATGATCGTTGAGAACTCCGGTCTTCTGACTGTGGCTGCTCTGAAACACCTGAATGTGAAGAAGAAAAAAGTCGTATCCATCCTGAGCGGCGGCAACATGGACGTGATCACAATGGCATCCATCGTACAGCATGGTCTGATCCAGAGAGACCGCGTATTTACCGTATCGGTACTGCTGCCGGATAAGCCAGGCGAACTTGCAAAAGTCGCAACCCTGATGGCAGAAGAACAGGGCAATGTCATCAAATTGGAGCATAACCAGTTTGTCAGCATCAACCGCAACGCAGCAGTGGAGCTGCGGATCACCGTTGAGGCGTTTGGTACGGATCACAAGAATAAGATAGTGGAAGCGCTCAAGGAAGCAGGCTACCGTCCGAAGCTGGTAAAATCCAAAAATATCTATGATGTCTAAGGTGGAAATGAAAAGCAGTGTAGATAGAGCAGACAGGGGAGAATTGAAATGAAGCGGGAGAAATATGAGCCGGTGTTAAAAAATATTTCCTATTTTATAAAATGGGCGGAAGGCGCGATTGTGATTGGAATTGTGAGCGGCTGCATCGGCACGGCATTTGGAAAATGCGTCCTATGGGTGTCGGCATTCTTTCAGAGCCACCCGTGGATGGTCTTTCTGCTGCCGCTCAGCGGTCTTCTGGTTTTGGGCGTTTACCATGCGCTGGGAGAGGATAATAACCGGGGCACAAATATGGTGATCGAATCGATCTATTCGAACACGGAGATCAGTTTTGCGACTGCCCCGGCAGTCTTTGCAGGAACGCTTCTGACGCATTTGGGCGGCGGTTCTGCCGGACGCGAGGGCGCGGCGCTGCAGATGGGAGGAAGCATCGGAACCCAGATCGGAAAATGGCTGAAATTTGATGAGAAAGATAAGAAGATTGCGGTCATGTGCGGCATGAGCGGTGTGTTTGCCGCCTTGTTTGGCACACCGATGGCGGCGGCGATCTTTTCGATGGAGGTTATCAGCATCGGCGTTATGTACTATGCAGCGCTGGTTCCGTGTGTCTTTTCTGCCTTTACGGCGGCGGCGCTGGCGAGGTTCTGGGGACTGATGCCGGAGCAGTTTGCGATTGGTGCGGTTCCGGCGTGGAGTATTGAAACAGCGATCGTGGCTGTCGGTCTGGCGGCTGGCTGCGCGCTGGTGTCGGACTTTTCTGCATCGCGCTTCACACAACGGAACATCTCTACAAAAATATCTTCCCTCGCCGGTCTGGCGGATTTTATCCGGCGCGGCGATTGTGATGTTTTGACGCTTCTGACCGGTTCGACCCGCTACAACGGAAGCGGCGTCTCCCTGATTGAAAAATGTTTCGAGGGCGAGGACTTCCATGGGATTTCCTGATAAAATTCTCTTTACGACGGTTACGCTGGAGGCAGGCTTCAAGGGGGCGGATCGTTGCCGACCCTGACGATCGGCGCGGCGTTTGGCAGTTTCTTTGCATTTCTCTTTGGACAGCCGGTCGGTCTTATGACCGCCTGCGGTATGCTGGGACTCTTCGTGGGAGTCACAAACTGCCGATCTCAACGCTTCTGCTGGGCTTTGAGCTTTTGGCTATGAGGCGATGCCGTTTTTCGTGCTGGTGATTGCAGTCAGCTTTAGTTTCTCTGGTTATTACAGCCTGTATGCGAGTCAGAAATTTATCTACTCGAAGACGAGGACGGAGTTTATTAACCGGAAGACGAATAAATAGGTGGAAAATGATCACCATGTTTCTGCTTCGCGCGAGTGCGCATCATTGGCACGTTAGTGCCTTTTGTAATAGGGATTCCAGGAATTTCCTATTACACAAAGGGTTCAATCTATCTTTGGAACCCTAAAATGTCATGCCTTAAAGAAATTCATGAATCTACGTGCTCTATCACGATTTATTCATGAAAATCCTGCGGTTTCTCATCACGGAAATCGAGCAGGGCGCGCGGTGCAACCTGCAGAACACCTGCAATATCAAAGAGACTCTCTAAGGAAGACTCGTTTTCATGTTCGGTGCCTCGATGTTGGATATATGAGTCCGGCTTAAATCGGTCGCCTCTGCTAAAGCCATCTGGCTCATGCCGCGGAGTTTGCGGTAATAAGCGATGTTGAGACCTATCTGACGGTAATATTTTCATAACGGTTTGTCTGCTGCTTGTTAATTTGTTTTGATCGATTGCTGTCATATTTTTCAAGTGCCTCCCCGATCCGAAAGAATCATGCGTTATTGTTATTTCAGAGATAATAAATAATTACAACTGATATAACTATTGTAGCTGGAAATTGATTTTATCAAACAATATAATGATTCAAATTTGCAATATTATAAAATGCATATCAATAAAATAATGCACATACATGGATTGCACCCAGGAAGGTTGTTAAATAATGCACAGAAAAGATTGCAGAGGATAAGTGCAGATAAATAATGAGAAGCTGGGGCAGAATGAGAGCGGCGGGAAAAGGTGAAATAGAAAAAGTAAAACGGGCGCTAAAATTTGAGAAAAATGAAAAACAGGGCGAAGAATCCGTATACAGAAGGCGTTTGGGAAAAGGATGAAAGGATGCACAGGATTTACGAAAATTCTATCGCACATTCATTTTTTGTGGTAGAATATCTTTGATAAGGTGACGCGGCTTTTTACGGTCACCACAGATAAAATGTACATCAGAACGTACATATAGACAGGGAGAACCGAATTATGGAATTAAAGCGGGTATTACTGAAGCTGAGCGGAGAAGCGCTGGCAGGCGACAAGAAAACCGGGTTTGATGAAGCAACGGTCAAGGAAGTAGCCAGACAGGTTAAGACGGCGGTCGATGATGGAATCGAAGTAGGTATCGTGATCGGCGGCGGAAACTTCTGGAGAGGCCGCCAGAGCAATGCAATCGATCGGACCAAGGCGGATCAGATCGGAATGCTGGCAACGGTCATGAACTGTATTTACGTGTCGGAGATCTTCCGGAGCGAAGGCATGATGACACAGATTCTGACACCATTTGAGTGCGGCTCCATGACGAAGCTGTTTTCAAAGGACAGAGCCAATAAATATTTCTCAAAGGGTATGGTTGTATTTTTTGCAGGCGGTACAGGTCATCCGTATTTCTCAACTGATACCGGCGTAGCGCTGCGTGCGATTGAGATGGATGCAGACTGCATTCTTCTGGCCAAGGCGATCGACGGCGTCTATGACAGCGATCCGAAGATCAACCCGGATGCAAAGAAGTATGATACGATCACGATTCAGGAGGTGATCGACAAGCAGCTGGCGGTCGTAGACCTCACAGCTTCCATCATGTATGGAAAATCACGTTCCGATGGCAGTATTCAGCCTGAATGAAAAGACGGAATTGTAAATGCAATGCGCGGAAAAATTAACGGTACAGTGGTTACCGCATAACTAGGAGGATTTTATGCAGGAGAGATTAAAAGTTTACGAAGAGAAGATGAATAAGTCCTATGACGCACTGCTGAATGAGTATACATCCATTCGTGCTGGACGTGCGAACCCGCATGTACTGGACAAAATCAAAGTAGATTACTACGGCGCACCGACCCCGTTACAGCAGGTGGCAAATATCTCTGTGCCGGAGCCGCGTATGATTCTGATCCAGCCGTGGGAGAAGAAGCTCATTAAGGACATCGAGAAAGCGATCCTGACTTCCGATCTGGGTATCAACCCGAACAACGATGGAAGTGCAGTCCGCCTGATTTTCCCGGAGCTTACTGAGGAACGCCGTAAAGATCTGGCAAAGGATGTTAAGAAAAAGGCGAGGGCGCGAAGGTTGCAGTCCGCAATATCCGCCGTGATGCAAACGATCTGTTAAAGAAGCTGGAAAAGGCGGCGAGATCACGAGGACGAGCTGGCAGATGGCGAGGATCAGATCCAGAAGCTGACTGACAAGATGATCGCAAAGGTTGATAAAGCAGTAGAAGAAAACAGCTGAGATCATGACTGTATAAAAATACAATAGAGTTTAAATGTAAAAATCAGGCTGCCTCAAGCAGGGCTGGCCGGCATTGCAGATGCGGATGGCCGGCTGGTCCTGTTTTCTGGCTATTAAGGGAATATTATGGAGGAAAACTGGATGGAAAGGGACATCGAAAACCTGGTAATTCCGCAGCATGTCGCCCTCATTCTGGATGGCAACGGCAGATGGGCGAAGAAGAGAGGTCTTCCGAGAACCGCAGGTCATAAGCAGGGTGTGACGGTTGAACAGACGGTTGAGGATGCAGCGAGACTGGGAATCCGTTATCTGACGGTATATGGTTTTCAACGGAAAACTGGAAGCGTTCTGCTGAAGAAGTAGGGGCTGATGCAGCTCTTCCGTTTTATCTGAAACGGCTTTTAAAGATTGCCAAGAAAAATAATGTAAGAGTCAAAATGATCGGCGACCGCACGCGATTTGACAGCGATATCATCGAGGGCATCAACCGCCTGGAAGACGAAACGGCGGCAAACACGGGCATGACCTTTGTGATCGCAGTCAACTACGGCGGCAGAGATGAGATCACGCGCGCGGTGCGCCATATGATGATGGACTGTCAGGACGGAAAGCTGGTGCCAGAGGACGTGACAGAGCAGACCGTTGCGTCCTATTTAGATACGGCGGGCATCCGGATCCGGATCTTCTGATCCGCACCAGCGGCGAGATCCGCCTGTCCAATTATCTGCTGTGGCAGCTTGCCTACAGTGAGATTTATATCACGGACTGCCTGTGGCCGGATTTCAACCGCGACGAGCTTATAAAGGCAATTGAGCAGTTCAATCAAAGAGACAGACGCTTTGGCGGAGTCAAGGCATAAGGAGGAGTTGCCATGTTCAGAACGAGGCTGATAAGCGGGATTGTGCTTGTAGCACTCGCGATTTTACTGGTTACAAAGGGCGGTGTCCTTCTGTACTGTGTGACCGCCGCGATCTCCTGATCGGTATGTTTGAGCTTTACCGGGTTATGGGGATTGAGAAAAGCGCCGGGCATCGCCGGGTATCTGGCGTGTCTGGGATATTATGGGCTGGTGTGGTTTGAAGGGCAGCATTATGTGACGCTGCGCGATTGCAGCCCTGATGGTGCTGATGAGCATTTACGTGTTCACATTTCCGAAATATGGGACCGAGCAGATTACAGTAGCATTTTTCGGCATTTTTATCTGGGAATTATGCTTTCCTACCTGTATCAGGTGCGGGCAATGGCGGACGGAAAATATCTTGTCTGGCTGATCTTTTAAGCTCCTGGGGTTGTGACACCTGCGCATACTGCGCGGGAATGCTCCTTGGAAAACACCGTCTGGCACCGGTTTTAAGCCCGAAAAATCGATCGAGGGCGCCGTCGGCGGTGTGGTCGGATCGGCCCTGTTAGGCTGCATTTATGCGTATTTCTTCGGTGCGAAGATGGACGAGGTCAGCAATCCGATGGTGGCATGCGCGGTGGCGTGTGCGATTGCGGCGGTCATTTCCCAGATCGGGATCTGGCGGCGTCGGCGATCAAGCGGAACCACAATGTCAAGGATTACGGAAACCTGATTCCGGGACACGGCGGCGTGCTGGATCGGTTCGACAGCATGATTTTACGGCACCGGCGATTTATTTTGCACTGACGTTTTACGATAAAACGAAAGCATGTATGAAAATACAGAAACAGGAGAATAAGAAATGAAAAAAATTGCGATACTTGGATCAACCGGATCGATCGGAACACAGACATTGGAAGTGTCCGGGCGAATAAAGATATAGAAGTAACGGCTCTGGCGGCTGGCAGCAATATTGATCTTCTGGAGAAACAGATCCGGGAGTTTTCTCCGAAGATCGCGGCGGTCTGGAACGAGGAAAAAGCAAAAGAACTGAAAGACCGTGTGCGCGATCTGGATATCCGTGTCGAGAGCGGCATGGATGGACTTCTCGCAGTGGCAACGGAGCTGGGTGCGGAGATTGTGGTGACAGCGGTAGTCGGAATGATCGGTATTCGCCCGACGATCGCAGCGATGAATGCTGGAAAAGATATTGCACTTGCAAACAAAGAGACCCTGGTAACGGCCGGGCATATCATTATGTCGCTGGCAAAGGAGAAGCATGTCCGCATTCTGCCGGTGGACAGCGAGCATAGCGCGATTTTCCAGAGTTTGAACGGCGAGACGGGAAATAAGATCCACAAGATTCTCCTGACAGCGTCCGGCGGACCGTTCCGCGGATGGACGAGAGAGCAGATGAAGGGTGTGCAGGTCGAAGATGCGCTGAAACATCCGAACTGGACGATGGGACGCAAGATCACGATCGACAGTTCCACGATGGTAAACAAAGGTCTGGAAGTTATGGAGGCAAGATGGCTCTTTGGCGTGGAGATGGATCAGGTGCAGGTGGTTGTGCAGCCGCAGAGTGTGATTCATTCAATGGTAGAATACGAGGACGGCGCGGTGATAGCGCAGCTCGGCACGCCGGATATGAAGCTTCCGATCCAGTATGCGCTGTATTATCCGGAACGCCGCTTCCTGGCGGGCGACCGGCTGGATTTTGCAAAGCTGGCACAGATTACCTTTGAAGCGCCGGATTTTGAGAATTTCCACGGACTTTCCCTGGCATACAAAGCCGGACGGCGCGGCGGCACGCTTCCGACCGTGTTCAACGCGGCAAATGAGCGGGCAGTCCAGAAATTCCTCGATCGCGAGATCGGATATCTGACTATCACTGATATGATTGAGGCGGCGATGGAACACCACACCGTGAAAGAGAATCCGACGGTCGAAGAGATTCTGGCAGCAGAACAGGAAACCTATGATTTTATAGAGAGCAGGTGGTAGATTGGTAAGTTTGCTGGCGGCGCTGATTGTATTCAGCCTGATCGTGCTGTTTCACGAATTTGGACATTTTTTATTGGCAAAACGGGGCGGAATCTGCGTCGTTGAATTTTCGCTCGGCATGGGTCCTAGACTTTTCAGTTTTGTGAAAGGCGGGACGCGGTACTCGCTGAAGCTGCTTCCGTTTGGCGGTTCTTGTATGATGCTGGGGGAAGATGAAGGGTATGATGCGCCGGGTGAAACGGAAAAAGGGAGTTCCTGCGATCAGAACCAGAGTCTGACAGATGGAAAAACGGATCGACTCCTGCTGCCTCCGGGCGCAACGGGGACTTATTTTAATGCGGTTTCTGCCTGGACACGTTTTAAAGTCGTGGTGGCAGGACCTGTATTCAACTTCATTCTGGCGTGGTTTTGTGCCTTTTTCGTGATCAGCTGTGTGGGATTTGATCCGGCGTCGGTTGTCAGTGTTGAGGACGGCTATCCGGCACAGGAGGCGGGGCTGCAGGCGGGCGATACGATCGAGCGCTTAAATGGTACGCGCACCTATCTGTACCGCGATGTGCAGACGTATCTGCAGTTTCATCCGGGAAAGAGTGTCACGGTGGAGTATGTGCGGGATGGGAAATCCTACACGACGCAGATGGTTCCGCGCTATTCTGAGGAAGCGGGACGCTATCTTATTGGAATCAGCGGCGGCGTTTACCAGAAACCGGCGTCCGTGATTCAGACGGCGCAGTATAGCTTCTATGAAGTGCGCTATTGGATCCGTGTGACGTTCAGCAGCCTTGGCATGATTCTGAAGCGGCAGGTCAGCTCGAATGATATCGCAGGTCCGGTGCGGATTGTGTCGATGATCGGCACGACGGTCAAGGAGAGCCAGAGCTACGGACTTATGATTGTGCTTGTCAATCTGGCCAATATGTGTATTCTGCTCAGCGCCAATCTGGGTGTCATGAACCTGCTTCCGATTCCGGCGCTGGACGGCGGACGGCTTGTATTTATCATTCTGGAGATGCTGCGCGGCAAGCCGGTTGATCCGGAAAAAGAAGGCATGGTCCATATGGCGGGCATGGCGGCGTTGATGACGTTGATGTTATTTGTATTGTTTAACGATATTAGAAATTTAATGTAATGATAATTCATTTGATTCAAAGGCATGAAAGATTCGCTTGAAAAAGGCCGGAAATTTTGTGTCGGAGAAGAATGGTTTGGGAGGAACGATATGGGATACCGGGACGAGACGAAAGTGGTGCAGATTGGAAAACGACAGATCGGCGGCGGCAATCCGATTCTGATCCAGTCGATGTGTAATACGAAAACAGAGGATGTGAAGGCGACCGTCGAGCAGATTCTGGCGCTGGAGCACGCGGGCTGCGATATTATCCGTGTGGCAGTGCCGACAATGGAGGCGGCGGCTGCCCTGACGGAGATTAAACGCCAGATACATATTCCATTGGTGGCGGATATTCATTTTGACTATCGTCTCGCGATCGCGGCGATCGAGTGCGGCGCGGACAAAATCCGTATCAATCCGGGAAATATCGGTTCCAGAGAGCGGATCCAGGCGGTGGTTGACAAGGCAAAAGAGTATGGCGTGCCGATTCGTGTCGGCGTCAACAGCGGTTCTTTGGAAAAGCCATTGGTAGAGAAATATGGCGGCGTGACAGCGGAAGGACTCGTTGAGAGTGCGCTGGATAAGGTTGCCCTGATTGAGCAGATGGGTTATGACAATCTGGTTATCAGCATCAAATCTTCGGATGTTATGATGTGTGTAAAAGCACATGAACTAATTGCAAAAAAGACTCATTATCCGCTGCATGTCGGTATCACAGAGGCGGGAACTGTGATTGCGGGCAATATCAAGTCAGCGGTCGGTCTGGGACTGATTTTGAGTCAGGGAATCGGTGATACGATCCGCGTGTCCCTGACAGGCAGCCCGCTGGAGGAGATCAAGTCGGCAAAGCTGATTTTGAAGACGCTGGGACTTCGGCGGGGTGGCGTGGAAGTTGTTTCATGTCCGACCTGCGGACGCACGCAGATCGACCTCATCGGTCTGGCAAACCAGGTGGAGACGCTGGTACAGGGATATCCGCTGGATATCAAGGTTGCCGTCATGGGCTGCGTGGTCAACGGACGGGCGAGGCGAAGGAAGCCGATCTCGGTGTAGCCGGCGGTATCGGCGAGGGACTTCTGATACGCAAGGGCGAGATTGTGAAAAACTGCCGGAGAGTGAACTTTTACCGGCGCTCAAAGCGGAGCTTGACCGGATGGTAGAAGAGAAAAAGCAAAGGAATGATAGAATGAAAACATTTCTGGAGGTATTTCCAGATTTACATATTGCGGAAAATGTGCGGGGACTGCTTGAAATGGTCGGGATCGAGAAGATCTCGACGAACCGTGACCGGAGCGTGATCCGCGTCTACATCGACAGCCCGCGCCTGATGCACAAGCAGAGTATCTACGATCTGGAAAAAGGCATCAAGGAGCAGTTATTTCCGGGCAAACGGGTGAAGATCAAGATTTTGGAGAAATATCATCTGTCCAGCCAGTACACGCCGGAAAAACTCATGAATGTGTACCGGGACAGTATTTTGATGGAGCTGAAAAATTACAGTATCCTTCTTTATAATATGTTCCGTAAGGCGGAGATGGATTTTGAAGAAGAAGGATACCTGAAGCTGTCGCTGGAGGACACGATGATCGTGCGCGATAAGGCACCGGAACTGGTGCGGATTCTGGAGAAAATCTTCACCGAGCGCTGCAATGTGCCAATGGTTGTGAAGACTTCCTACCGTCCGGTTGAGAAGAAGAATACTGAGCCGGAGATCATCTACATGAAGCCGCAGGCGGCAGGCGGAGTGGCGCGGCAGGCGGAAGCGGCGCGGCTGCCGGAGCAGCAGGTGCCAATGAGGCGTATATGGAACCGTCGGGGGCAGAACCTGCCTCTGGCGGTGTCGATCTGCCATTTGACGAGGGAAAGACTGTTTTAAAACCGGTTGGTAAGCTGAAAGCCGGGGAATCCGGCAGGAGGCAGAAACCAGGCAGGCAGCGCAAATGCTGGATCTGGCAAGGCGGCGAGTACCGCCGTTCGGGCTATATGAAGAAATCCGACAATCCGGATGTGCTGTTTGGGCGCGATTTCGATGAGGAGGCGAGCCCGATCGAGGAGCTGGAAGGCGAGGTTGGGCAGGTTGTCATCCGCGGAAAGATCCTGACCTGCGAGTTAAGGGAGCTCCGCAGCGGAAACACGCTTTTTATTTTCGGTGACCGACTTTACCGACACGATCGGCGTCAAGATCTTTGCACGGGAAGATACGCTGGATGATTTGAAGACAGCGACCAAGGCGGGACAGTTTGTCCGCATTAAGGGTGTTGCCAATATTGATAAATTTGACGGCGAGCTGACGATCGGTTCGGTTTCCGGCATCAAGAAATGCGAAGATTCGCAGCAAGCGGATGGACAACAGTCCGCTCAAGCGCGTGGAGCTTCACTGTCACACAAAGATGAGCGATATGGACGGTGTTTCCGAGGTCAAGGATATCATCAAACGTGCCAAACAGTGGGGCATGGACGCCATCGCTGTCACCGACCACGGCTGTGTGCAGGCGTTTCCGGATGCGAACCATGCGGTCGATAAGGGCGAAAACTTCAAGATCCTCTATGGTGTTGAGGGCTATCTCGTCGATGATATGAAGGAGCTGGCGGAGAATGAGAAAGGACAGACGTTAGACCACACCTGCGTTGTATTCGATATCGAGACGACCGGTTTCAGCCCGATCAAGAACCGCATCATCGAGATCGGCGCGGTGCGTGTGACGGATGGAAAGATTGTGGACAAATTCAGCACATTTGTCAACCCAGAAGTGCCAATCCCCTATGACATTGAACAGCTGACAAGCATCAACGACGGCATGGTAATCAGCGCGCCGACGATCGAAGAGGTTCTGCCGGAGTTTCTGGCATTCTGCGAGGGTGCGGTCATGGTCGCGCACAACGCGTCGTTTGATATCAGTTTCATCAAAGAAAATGCGAGACGGCAGGGACTCACATTCCAGCCGACCGTTCTCGATACGGTTTCGCTGGCGCGTGTCCTGCTGCCGAACCTGAACCGCTTCAAGCTTGACACGGTAGCGAAAGAGCTTAAAATTTCCCTTGAAAACCATCACCGGGCGGTCGATGATGCGGGGGCGACGGCAGAGATTTTTGTCAAGTTCATCGAGATGTTAAAGGCTCGTGATATCGAAAACCTGACGCAGCTCAACGAACTCAGCAAAATGACACCGGAAATGATCCGGAAGATGCCGACCTACCATATTATTATTCTGGCGAAGAATGATGTCGGGCGAATCAACCTGTACCGGTTGATTTCCCAGTCGAACCTGACATATTTTGCAAAACGTCCGCGGATTCCGAAGAGTCTGCTGGCGAGCCACCGCGAGGGGCTGATTCTTGGGTCGGCGTGCGAGGCGGGAGAGCTGTTTCAGGCGATCCTGCGCGGGATTCCGGAGGAAGAACTGGGAAAAATTGCAAATTTCTACGATTATCTGGAAGTGCAGCCGCTTGGAAACAACGCATTTATGCTGCGGGATGAGAAAAGTTCGGTCAACACCTGGGAGGATCTGCAGGATCTGAACCGCAAAGTGATTGAACTTGGCGAACAGTGGAACAAGCCGGTCTGCGCGACCTGCGATGTCCATTTCCTCGACCCGGAGGATGAGGTCTACCGCCGTATCATCATGGCGAGCAAGGGCTTTAAGGATGCAGACGATCAGGCACCGCTGTATTTGCGGACTACCGAGGAAATGCTGAGGGAATTTGAATATTTAGGCAGCGATAAGGCGGAGGAGATCGTTATCACAAACACGCGCAAGATCGCGGCGATGTGTGAGCGCATTTCCCCGGTACGCCCGGACAAGTGTCCGCCGGTTATTCCGAATTCGGATGATACGCTGCGTACCATCTGCTACAACCGTGCACATGATATGTACGGCGATAAGCTGCCGAAGATGGTAGTCGATCGGTTGGAGCGGGAACTTCACTCGATCATTTCAATGGATTTGCCGTTATGTATATCATCGCGCAGAAGCTGGTTTGGAAGTCGAATGAGGATGGATATCTGGTTGGTTCGCGAGGATCCGTTGGTTCCTCGCTGGCGGCGACGATGTCTGGTATCACGGAGGTAAATCCGCTGAGCCCGCATTATTACTGCCCGAACTGCCATTATTACGATTTTGATTCCGAAGACGTAAAGAAGTTTTCGGTATGGCGGGCTGTGATATGCCGGATAAGATATGTCAAAGTGCGGAAAACCGTTGAAAAAGACGGGTTCGACATCCCGTTTGAGACGTTCCTGGGATTCAAGGGCGATAAGGAGCCGGATATCGACTTAAACTTCTCCGGCGAGTACCAGAGCCGGGCGCACAGCTATACGGAGGTCATCTTCGGAAAAGGACAGACCTTCCGTGCGGGGACGATCGGTACGCTGGCGGATAAGACAGCGTATGGATTTGTGGCGCATTATTATGAGGATAAAGGAATCCGTAAGCGCCGATGCGAGATTGAGCGCATCGTGTCCGGCTGCGTCGGTGTGCGGCGTACCACCGGACAGCATCCGGGCGGTATCATCGTACTGCCCTCGGAAGATTGACACGTTTACACCGGTGCAGCACCCGGCGGACGATATGACGACACGTACCGTCACGACGCATTTCGATTACCACTCGATCGACCACAACTTGTTGAAACTCGATATTCTCGGACACGATGATCCGACCATGATTCGTATGCTGCAGGATTTGACGGGACTTGACCCGGTTTCCACTGGATTCGAAGGAGGTCATGAGTCTCTTCCAGAACACGGAGGCGCTCGGTGTCACGCCGGAGGATCTCGGCGGCTGTAAGCTCGGGGCGCTTGGCATTCCGGAGTTTGGTACAGACTTCGCGATGCAGATGTTGATCGATGCCAAACCGAAATATTTTCGGATTTGGTGCGGATTTCGGTCTGTCCCACGGTACGGATGTATGGTTAGGAAACGCGAAAGACCTTATCCTGAGCGGACAGGCGACGATTCAGACGGCGATCTGTTGTCGAGACGATATTATGATTTATCTGATTCAGAAAGGACTCGAAGAGGGACTCTCCTTCACTATCATGGAGTCTGTCCGAAAGGAAAAGGACTGAAACCGGAGTGGATTGAAGAGATGAAAGCTCACGATGTGCCGCAGTGGTATATCGATTCCTGCCTGAAAATCAAGTATATGTTCCCGAAGGCGCACGCGGCGGCTTACGTTATGATGGCGTGGCGTGTGGCGTACTGTAAGGTATTTTACCCGCTGGCGTACTATGCGGCATATTTCAGCATCCGTGCGAGTGGATTTACCTACAAGCTGATGTGCCAGGGCGCGATAAGCTGGAGTATCATCTGGCGGAATACAAGAGCCGGTCGGATTCTCTTCCAAGAAAGAGCAGGACACGCTGCGCGATATGCGTATCGTACAGGAAATGTACGCGCGCGGATTTGAGTTCATGCCGATCGATATTTACCGGGCAAAGCCCGCAATTTCCAGATCATAGACGGAAGCTGATGCCGTCGTTAAGCAGTATCGACGGACTCGGCGAGAAAGCGGCAGACGCGATTGTTTTGCGGCGGAGGACGGAAAGTTCTTGTCGAAAGAGGACTTTATCAACCGTACCAAGGTTACGAAGACGGTGTGCGATCTGATGGCAGAGCTGGGAATTCTGACGGGCTGCCGGAGAGCAATCAGCTTTCGCTGTTTGATATGGTGATGTAAAAGAGCCGTACTAAAAATGGGCTCAATTACTATATAATTATTTAAAATAAACATATGAAGGAGAAAAAATGAAACGTTCAATGGAAACAACGTGCATCCAGGGCGGATGGCAACCGAAAATGGCGAGCCGAGAATTCTGCCGATCTACCAGAGCACGACCTTTAAGTATTCAACCAGTGAGCAGATGGGGAGACTCTTCGATCTGGAGGAAAACGGATATTTTATACCCGTCTGGCAAACCCGACCAATGATGCAGTCGCAGATAAGATCCGTGAGCTGGAGGGCGGCGCGGCAGCAATGCTGACATCCTCCGGACAGGCGGCAAACTTTATGCGGTATTTAATATCTGTGGCGCGGGCGATCATCTGGTCTGCTCGGCAACCGTATACGGCGGTACATCAAACCTGTTTGTCGTTACGATGAAAAAATGGGCGTCGATGTTACGTTAGTTGACCCGGATGCGCCGGAAGAGGAGATCGAGAAGGCGATCCGCCCGAACACAAAGTGTATCTTCGGTGAGTCGATCGCAAACCCGGCTCTGGTAGTGCTGGATCTGGAAAAATTTGCCCGGATTGCACACAGAAATGGTATTCCATTTATTGTAGATAATACGTTTGCAACTCCGATCAACTGCCGTCCGTTCGAGTGGGGCGCAGATATTGTAACGCATTCTACTACAAAATATATGGATGGACATGCGATGACCGTCGGCGGCTGCATCGTGGACAGTGGCAACTTTGACTGGGAGGCACATGCAGATAAATTCCCGGGTCTGACGACGCCGGATGAGTCTTACCACGGCATTATTTACACGAAGAAATTCGGTAAGGCGGCTTATATCACCAAGGCAACCGCACAGGTAATGCGTGATCTCGGTTCCATCCCGTCCCCGCAGAATTCCTTCTTATTGAATATCGGTCTGGAGACACTGCATCTGCGTGTGCCGCGCCACTGTGAGAATGCACAGAAGGTCGCCGAGTATTTACAGAGCCGTGAAGATGTGGCCTGGGTGAATTATCCGGGACTTGAAAATGATAAATACCATGCACTGGCGCAGAAATATATGCCGAACGGTACATGCGGCGTTATTTCTTTCGGCAAAGGGCGGTCGTCAGGCAGCTGGCGAGTTCATGGATAAGCTGAAACTGGCAGCCATCGTAACCCATGTTGCCGATGCGAGAACCTGCGTTCTGCATCCGGCAAGCCATACTCACCGTCAGCTCTCCGATGAGCAGCTCAGGGAGGCAGGCGTTGATCCAAGCCTGATCCGTTTGAGTGTCGGAATTGAGAATGTGGATGATATCATCGAGGATATCCGTCAGGCGCTGGAGGACTAAAATGCCAAGAATGGCGATATAACAGCTTTATGCCGGGTATCCGTGGATCTTTCAATGCGGTTGTTAAAATGAGCGCTTACAACGACAGGTCAGTCGGGATGACACATAAATCTGTGTCAGTCTCCGGCTGACCTCTTTTTTATTTGCAAAAATCTGCCATACTATGAGAGATGGCACTGTAGTTTTCAATGATACGGCAGGTGCCTGATGAATGAGGCAGAGAAATGGACTGGTAGAAAATGGAGAAAATACTTAAAAATTGAAAAAACTGCTGCGTTTGATTTTCGGGCGTACCACGCTGGGAACGCTGTTTCTGCTGATACAGATTCTTGTGCTCTTTGCCGGGTTTGACTGGTTTAGAGAGTACCTGATCTATATGTACGGTGGATCTGCGATGCTCAGTGCGCTGGTTTTGATCTATATTATCAGCGATGAGGGAAACAGCACGATCAAGTTGTCCTGGGTAGTGCCGATATTGATATTTCCGGTGTTTGGAACGCTGTTTTATCTGTTTTTGACGCTGCAGCCGGGCACGCGCCGCATTAACCGGCGGATCGAGGAGGTTGGGACAAAACTTCGTCCGTACCTTTACAGGATCCGGAGGTGCTGGCACACTATGAGCATCAGCGCCAGCGGCAATCGTCCGCTATATGAACCAGTACGGACGTTTCCCGGCGTATGAAAATACGGGGTACGCTATTTCCACTGGGAGATGATATGTTTCCAGTATTATTGGAAGAACTCAAAAAGCGGAACATTTTATATTTATGGAATATTTTATCGTAGAACACGGAGTGATGTGGGATGCGATTTTACAGGTGTTAGAGACGAAGGTCGCCGAGGGCGTGGAAGTCCGGTTTATGTATGACGGCATGGGAAATCTCTTCACGTTGCCGCACGGCTATGAAAGCGATGCAGGAGAAGGTATCCAGTGCAAGATTTTGCGCCGGTGCGTCCGGCTCTCTCGAGTTACCAGAATAACCGCGATCACCGGAAAATCTGTGTGATCGATGGTCATACCGCGTTTACCGGGGCGTGAACCTGGCAGATGAATATATTAACCAGCGGGTGCGCTTCGGACATTGGAAGGACACGGCGGTCATGCTCAAAGGGAAAAGCTGTAGACAGTTTTACAATGATGTTTTGCAGCTCTGGGATGTGACGGAACGGGATGCGGAAGAATATCGCCGTTTTCTGTGTCCGGAGACATTTCATATGCCGGAGGGCATGGACTATGGCGGCTTTGTGATGCCATATGCGGACAGCCCGCTCGACGGGGAAAATGTCGGCGAGTCGGTGTACCTCGATATTTTAGGGCGTTCACGCCGGTATGTGCACATCACGACTCCGTATCTGATTCTCGACGATACGACGCTGGCGGCGCTCAAGTTTGCGGCAAAGCGCGGCGTGGAGGTCATTATTATCATGCCGCATATACCGGATAAGTTATATGCGTACCTGCTGGCGCGTAGCTACTACGCGGAGCTTCTGCGGGCTGGTGTTCAGATCTATGAATACACGCCGGGCTTTATCCATGCGAAGATGTTTACGAGCGACGATGAGAAGGCGGTGGTCGGAACGATCAACCTTGATTTCAGAAGCCTGTATCTGCATTTTGAGTGCGCGTCCTATTTCTTCCGCAATGCGGTTGTGATGGATGTGGAAGAAGATTTCCAGAAAACACTTGCAAAGAGCGAGCGGATTACTCTGGAAAACTGCCGGAAGTATCCGTTTATCCGGCGGTTTGCGGGAAGGCACTGCGGATTCTGGCGCCGCTTATGTAGGCGAAGGAGAAAACATGGAATGGCACGATGGAAGACACCGCTGCCGCTGGGCGAATCCAAAGAATGAATTGTATATCCGTTACCACGACGAGGAGTGGGGAAAGCTGGTTCGGGATGATGCGAAGCTCTTTGAGATGCTGATCCTTGAATGCTTTCAGGCAGGGCTTTCGTGGGAGTGCATCCTCAATAAGCGGGAGGCGTTCCGCGCCGCGTTCGATGAATTTGACCTGGACAAGGTGTGCGGTTACGACGAGGCGAAGGAGGAAGCACTCCGACCGCCCGGAATTGTACATAACCGGCTGAAAATTCATGCCGCTGTCACGAATGCACGGATATTCCGGGAAATTCAGAATGAATATGGGAGTTTTGACGCGTATCTGACTCACTGGACAGGAGACGCGTGATTCATGAGACAGGCAAGGTCAGCTCGCCGCTCTCAGATGCAGTGTCGGCAGATCTCAAAAGCGTGGGATGAAGTTTGCCGGGACGGTGATTATTTATTCGTATCTGCAGGCGGTCGGGCGGATTGAGTCGCATGAGGATGGATGCTTTCTGGGATATAAGATGTAAAATAACAAGATGGCAGGTGCAGGAAAAGGGCGTACCAGAAACATATCGCAAGCGACCGCGCTTGGCGAGAATGTGCCAAGGCACATTCTTTTCACGGGAGGACGGAGCGATGGATTCCGAGAATGCGAATAAGAGTAAGAAGAAAAGACTTCAAACATAATACAGATCTGCATCGGCGTGCTGGCGGTTGTGCTGGCGGCACTGATTATCGTGATGATGGGAATTGTCTCCAGTATTCAGGGAACGGCGCGTGTGGTCAATTATGCGGGACTGGTGCGCGGAAAGACGCAGCGTATCATTAAATTGGAAATTTCCGGTCAGCCGGAGGATGGTATGATTCAGGATATTGAGACCTTCGTCGACGGTCTGCGGAATGGCAATGGCGAACTGGGACTGGTGCGCCTTGATGACGGGCGTTTCAGAGTAAGATGCAGGAGTTGGAGGAGTACTTTGCCGCGCTTCACTATGAAATCCTGCGTGTCCGGGAAGTCGGCTATGAGAATACAGAGATCATTGATAAGAGCGAGCGGTTCTTTGAAATCTGTGATGAGGCGACGGGACTGGCGGAGGCGTATTCCCAGCGGAAGGCATCCTCGCTGACGGTAATTGAAAAATATATCACGATTGATATTATTGTTCTGATGCTTCTGATTGGATATGAATTTATCAAGGCGGTGCGCTTTGCGGCGATGAACCGTGCGCTGCAGAAAAGGTGTATTTGGACAAGGCGACCGGACTTCCTAATAAGAATAAATGCGAAGAATTGCTGGATGATCCGGAACCGGCGGCAGAGAATGTGGGAGTATGCAGTTTTGACCTGAATAATCTCCGCCGAATCAACAACAGCATGGGGCATGAGGCGGGGATGCCTATATCAGGCGGTTCGCCGTCTGCCTGCGCGCGTCCATGCCTGCGGAACAGTTCGTAGGGCGGGACGGCGGCGATGAATTTATTGCCGTTACGCGTGGTCTGGATGAGGAGGCCATGCGGGAATGCCTCACCCATGTGCGGGAGGCGATGACAGAGAGTCAAAGGGATATCCGGATATGCCGCTCAGCTATGCGGTCGGGTATGCACTTGTCAGTGATTTTCCGGCAGCACGATGAGGGAGCTTTTCAGTTTTGCCGATAAAATATGTATATCAACAAAACCATGTAAAGCGCGAGGAAGCGGCAGCGGAAAAACGGCTGGATTTCCACCTGCTCAAGCTTTTAAACCGGTACGGGAGAAACTTTTCGGATTGTCTCTACTGCGACGCGCACATGGATACCTACCGGGCACTCCGTGCCAGTGCTGATTTCTTTGGCGTCAGACGGAAGCTATTCCGGTGCGGCGGAGCAGATAGCAGCGGAACGGGTGGCTCGTGCTGACCGCGCCCACATCCGCCAGAGCCTGCAGGTTTCAGAGCTTTCCGGGAAGCTGCAGGCGGAGGGAGATCTACTCGAATTGCAGTATGACACGAACGGTCAGGGACTCTACAGCCGCCTGACGCTGATCCCGGTAGATTGGGATGAGGAAGGAAAGCTGCATCATTTCCTGCTGGCATTTGAGACGATCCGGAAAAGTTCAGAAGGCCGGGCAGATGCGAAGGAACAGCTGACGCTTTATTATGAACAGCTCAAACAGTCGATTCTGGAAAATGACAGCTATGTGGATGCACTCCTGGATCTGTCGGATATGATATATACAGTTAATTTGACAAAGGATATTCTGGAGAAGAGTGTTGTCTTGAATGGAAAAGACGAGGAATGCCGGAGCTATTTATGGACTATCCGCTGCCGTGTTCTTACCGTGATTATTGCAGTGAATATATGAAGATGGTTACCCAGGAGACCTTGGGAAGCTATCGTCTGGCAGATGATCCGGCTAAGCTGTTGAAGCGGTTTGAGGCAGGGGAGAAACATATTTCCGTGGAATACTGTATCCAGGAGGAAGATGGCACGATCTGCTGGGTACAGAAAACAGTTCTGATGACGCAGACGATCGTGTTTGATACGGAGCTTTCTTGTGAAATGCCGGTGGTTCATGCGATCATTCTTCTGCAGGATACGTCGCAGATGCACGCGCGGGATGAACAGGAGCACGCGCGCCTGCAGGCGGCATTTGATGAAATGCGGACGGCAAACCGGGCGAAAACAGATTTCTTAAGCCGCATGAGTCACGATATCCGGACACCGCTCAATGGCATTATCGGGCTTTTAAAATCGATGAGGCACATTTTGATGATAAGGAGATGGTGATGGAAAATCACCGGAAAATGCAGGTGGCGGCGGGGCATCTGCTGTCCCTTATCAATGATGTGCTGCAGATGAGCAAGCTGGAAGAGGGAAAGATCATTCTGGCACATGATTATATTTCATTGGCAGAGATGACGCGCGATATCGTGAGCATCATCATCGAGCGCGCGGTAGATGCGGGCATTCAATGGGAGTATGATAAAAGAAAAGCGGAGATTCCGTATCCGTATATTTATGGCAGCCAGCTCCATCTGCGCCAGATTTTCCTGAATATTTATGGAAACTGCATCAAATACAATCGTCCGGGCGGAAAAATCAGTACCAGGGTGGAGGCGCAGGATGTACGGGACGGCTGGTGCGTCTATAGGTGGACGATCTCGGACACGGGAGTTGGCATGAGCCAGGAATTTCTGGATCACATCTTTGACCCGTTTGCACAGGAGAAAAATGATGCGCGTAGTGTTTACCAGGGAACTGGGCTTGGCATGACGATCGTCAAAGGGCTGATTGAACAGATGCACGGAAACATCGAGGTGACGAGTGAGGTCGGCATTGGAACGACGTTTGTGGTGGAAATTCCATTTGAGATTGCACCGCCGCCGGAGGAGTTCCCGGTTAAGGAAGCAGCGCCGTCAGGAGATATTCGCGGTTTGAAGCTGCTTTTGGCGGAGGACAATGAGTTGAATGCAGAGATCGCGGAAACACTTCTGACCGATGCGGGTGCCCATGTCACGATTGTGAAGAACGGGAAGAAGGCAGTAGACTGCTTTGAGGCGGCATCTCCGGGGACGTTTGATGCGATTCTCATGGATGTGATGATGCCAGTGATGGATGGTCTGGCTGCGACACGCGCGATCCGGCGATTCCGCGGGCGGATGCAAGGCAGATTCCGATTCTTGCCATGACGGCAAATGCCTTTGAAGAGGATGCCAGGCAGTGCTTGGCAGCTGGGATGAATGTGCATCTGGCAAAACCATTGCAGATGGATAAGGTGCTGGCGGCGCTCATGGAGTGCTGCGGCAAAAGAAGGATCTATAAAGTTTGAAAAGGGCGAAAAGGAACGCAGGCGGTACAGGTATGAAAGCAATCTCTATTTACACGATTACCCGAAATCAGAATACGGAATACCTTCAAAGCTGGAACGACAGCTTTCGGGGCGGGATGTGTTTCTGAAAATACGGGAATGGGAGCTGGACAGCATGAAAGCGCTTGTTTCGGAGTTGGAGACATATGCAGGCGGTGTACGCACTGCGTTTTTCTATTCGTTTCAGATTCCGAGACTGGGGAAAGAGTTTGATCTGCTTCAGATCAAGGAAGAACAAATTTTAAACCTTGAATTAAAGAGCGGACAGGTGTCGGATGAGGCGATCCGCAAGCAGCTCATACAAAACCGGTATTATCTGGCGGCGCTGGGAAAGCCGATTCGTTCGTACACTTATATTAGTAGCCAGAACCGCCTGGTGCGTCTGACGAATCATGACCGCATTGTGGAGGCGGACTGGGAACTGCTCTGCCGGGATTTGCAGCAGGAGAGTGCTGATTATCCAGGCGATATCGAAGACTTGTTTCAGGCGGAGCTGTACCTGATTTCGCCGCTCACAGAGCCGGGACGGTTCTTAAAGAAAGAATATTTCCTGACATACCAGCAGAGGGATATTGAACGCCAGATTTTAAAGAAAATCCGGGCAGACCGGACGGGATATTTCTGGTTTACCGGGCTTCCGGGGACGGGAAAAACGCTGCTTTATATGATATTGCGATGAAACTCTCCGGGCGGCAGCGGGTGTGCATGATCCACTGCGGTGAAGCGGGAAAAGAGTGGAAGGTGCTGCATGAGCGGCTGCGGCGGGTGGAGTACCTGGCGGAGGATAGTGTTCAAACGGGAGCGGAAATCAGGTTTGAAGCATACAGCGCGATCTTAGTAGATGAGGCACACCTTCTGTCGCCCAATACATTGGAAATTTTGCTGGAGATCGGCAAAACGCGTCCGGTTATTTTTCCAGTAACTGTGAGGATATGATTTCGCCGGAAGAATTGGATCTGGGTGCAATAAAGCTCTTGGGGAGCAGCCGGGAATCCAGACATTCCACCTGACGAATCGGATCCGTGCGAATGCAGAACTTTCCTATTTTATACAAAATATGATGCACCTGCCGCACGGACGCGGAATGCGGCACTATCCCCATGTCGCGGTGGTTTATGCCAACGATGAGTCAGAAGCAGCTAATTTGCTGAATGATTACATCCGTCAGGGATATGAGTGCCAGGAATCCGATTGGCAGGAAAAACTGGAAAAGCAATCCGATTCTGCCGTAGAAATACAATCTCGCCATACGCGAGAAGTCGATCGCATGGTGCATCGGCTGGATGGGCGCTATTATTATGATGAAATGGGATATCTGCGCTCGACGGAGCGCGATGTGAGACATCTTTTTTATCAGCTCAGCGAGGCAAAAGAAGAACTGGCGCTGGTGGTGATGGGAAATGAGAAGCTGTATGGAACGCTGCTGAACTTGTTTTAAGGTGTTTTGAAGGAAAAGTTTTATATAAAATGTTGGAATGTGCTCAAAAAGCATATTTCCAACATTTTGTCGTTCATTATGCTAAGAACAAGAAAAAGCCTCAGGCAGACACCTGAGGCCAGTTAAACTCGATTTAGGCTCTTTCAACTAAACCGGATCTTAAGCAAGAAGTACATACATACATCTTCTGAGCTCCGCCATTAGTTTTAACCTTAACAGACTTAACGTTAGCTTTCCACATTTTGTTAGATCTTCTATGTGAATGACTCACTGCATTACCAAAATGAGCAGCTTTCTCGCAGATTGCACACTTAGCCATCGTAGCACCTCCTTAACCGATCATTGGACTTCCTATTAAAATCCATAACAAAGGTATAATAGCAGAAAATAGGAAAATATGCAAGTGAAAACCAAAAAAAAAAAGTTTTCGACAGATGTCTATTTTCTATTTCCTTTTAACGTGGGTGGTGTATAATATACGCGTAAGCCATGAGTCATGCGGATAAAAGGCTGAAAAATGGTGTTGTGCTTGCACATAAGCCGTATTTCAGACATTTTATCCATAGGGCGAAGCCCGTGAGCGAGATGGAGCGAAGCGGAATCGAGCTGCATGACGGGGTAGAGACGCATATATTTCATCCCACGCGCCGATACAGGAGCCGTCTCGGCTCCGCATGTCAGCCCGTAAAAAATCATGGCATAAAATTCTGAATCAAACAAAACAAGTAAAGAAACGGAGGCTGTCAATATGAAAGGACGCATCGACAATAAAATGGGTTCGATCCAGATCGATCCGGAAGTAATTGCAATGTACGCCGGAACGACAGCAGTAGAATGCTTCGGTATCGTTGGCATGGCGGCTGTCAGTATGAAAGATGGTCTGGTAAGACTGCTTAAAAGAAAGCCTGACACACGGCATCAACGTAGCCATCAAGGACAATGCACTCAGCATCGATTTCCACGTAATCGTGGCATACGGGGTCAGCATCTCTACCGTTGCGGACAACCTGATCGAGAGTGTAAAATATAAAGTAGAAGAGTTTACTGGCATGAAGGTTGAGAAAATCAGCATTTATGTTGAAGGCGTAAGAGTGATAGATTAAGGAGGAACAAACCCTGTGGGCATGAATTATATAGATGCCGGGATGTTAAAGAATGCATTTCTGGCTGGAGCAAAAGGCCTGGAGGCCAACAAGGAATGGATCAATGAGCTGAACGTATTTCCTGTTCCAGATGGAGATACCGGTACGAACATGACGATGACGATTCTGTCAGCCGCCAGAGAAGTGGCAGCCGTTGAAAATCCGACGATGGAGGCGCTGGCGAGAGCGATTTCCTCCGGTTCCTGCGCGGCGCACGAGGCAATTCCGGCGTTATCCTTTCACAGCTCTTCCGCGGATTTACGAAAGAGATTAAGACGGTAGATGTCATTACGACGAGTGTTCTCTCAGACGCATTTAACCGTGCGACGGAGACCGCTTATAAGGCAGTTATGAAGCCGAAGGAAGGTACGATTCTGACGGTTGCCAAGGGAATGGCGGATAAAGCGGCAGAACTGGCACCGCAGACCGAGGACGTACTTGAATTTTCAGAGAAAGTATTGGAGCACGGCGAGTATGTTTTAAGCCAGACACCGGAGATGCTTCCGGTTCTGAAAGAGGCAGGCGTAGTGGATTCTGGCGGACAGGGTCTGATTCAGGTTATCAAGGGCTGTATTGAGGGCTTAAAAGGAAAAGTCGTGGATATCGACGCGGCAGTTACTCCGTCTGTATCGGGAAATGGAGCGGCAAAACAGCAACAGGCGCCGGAAGCACGCAGGCAGCGGATATCCGTTTTGGTTATTGTACGGAATTTATTATCAATGCAGAAAAACCGGCGGATGAGACGACAGAGCAGGAACTGAAAGATTATCTGAGCACGATCGGCGACTCCCTGGTAGTTGTGGCAGATGATGATATTGTCAAGATTCACGTTCATACAAACGATCCAGGTCTGGCGATTCAGAAAGCACTGACCTACGGTTCCCTGTCCCGCATCAAGATTGACAATATGCGCGAGGAACATCAGGAGAAACTGATCAAAGATTCCGAACGTCTGGCGGCACAGCAGAAGGCAGAAGAGGAAGCCAAAGAGAAGAAGGAAGAACCACGCAAGAAATATGGATTTATCGCCGTATCGGTCGGAGAAGGTCTTTCTGAGATTTTCAAGGGCATCGGCGCTGACTATATCATCGAGGGCGGACAAACGATGAATCCGAGTACGGAGGATATGCTGGAAGCAATCGAAAAAGTCCATGCCGAGACAGTTTACATTCTGCCGAACAATAAAAATATTATTCTGGCGGCAGAGCAGGCAAAGAGCCTGTCAGAAGATACCAAGGTATATGTAGTTCCGTCCAAGACGGTTCCGCAGGGTATCACGGCGCTGATTAATTTTGCTCCGGATCTGACGGCGGAAGAAAATATGGAACAGATGTCCGAGGAGATGAGCCACGTTAAGACCGGTCAGATTACCTACGCAGTCCGCAATACATCGATCGATGGTATGGAGATCGCAGAGGGCGATATCATGGGGATCGGTGACAGCGGCATACTGGCAGTTGGCAAGAAAATCGAGGAGACCGCGATGGAGTCACTTCGTAAGATGGTAGATGATGAGTCTGAGCTTGTGACGATCTATTATGGTGAGGATGTCACGGAAGAGGACGCAGAGGCATTCTGTGAGAAAGCCCGCAAAGAATTTACATCCTGCGAATTTGAATGCCAGAATGGCGGGCAGCCGATTTATTATTATATGATTTCGGTAGAGTAGATTTAGGTCGTTTAAAGTGATTGAAATGCGTTAAATGAATCTGCACGATTGGCTGAGAAAATGCAGATAGCGAGAAAATGAATTTTCTATGTGATGGCGCAGATAAAACATTTGACGTATAAAATAAAATAATTCATAAGTATGAAATGAGGCAGGTCAGGGAGAGATCCTGCGTCCTGCCTCTCTTTCATTCAATGTATTCCCGTTTTTTGTCCGGTAACTGTCCGCGTGGCTGATTTTCCGGAGAATATTCTGAAAAGCAGGAGGAGATAAATGGAACAGCAGAATATAACCGCTGTTAAGGGCATCGGTGAAAAGACGGCAAAGTTATTTCAAAAATAGGCGTGGAAACGGTGGAAGAACTGCTCCATTATTATCCGCGTGCTTATGATGAGTTTAAGGAACCGCAGCCGATCGCGGAACTGAAGGAAGATACGATCGCGGCAGTCGGCGGAATCCTGGCAAAACGGCGGATGTGGTGCGGTATGGAGCGCGCCTGCAGGTTACGACGGCTGGATTGCGGGACAGCGGAGGCGCACTGGCGCTGGCATGGTACAATATGCCCTATCTGCGCGGGACGCTCAAGGCGGGGAACGCTTTATTTTCCGTGGCCGTGTGGTAAAAACGGGGAAGACTTACGATGGAGCAGCCGGAGATCTACCGCCCGGAACAGTATGCGAAAGTCGTGTCGTCTATGCAGCCGGTTTACGGACAGACGAAGGGACTTGGAAATAAGACGATCGCAAAGGCAGTCACGGAAGCCCTCACGATGCGCCAGATGGAACGGGAATATCTGCCGGCTGGTCTGCGGGAAAAGTACGGATTGGCGGAAATCAACTATGCGCTGGAGCACATCCATTTTCCGGCAAACCGGGAAGAACTGATGTTTTCCGGAAACGTCTTGTGTTTGATGAATTTTCATGTTCCTGATGTCAGTGCGCCTGCTCAAAGACAAAAGAAGATAAAAGAGCGCATATCCATTTACGTTTCTGGGGAAATGGCGTCGGTGGAAGAGCGCCTCCCATATGCTCTGACCGGGGCACAGAAAAAGGTAATCCGGGAGGTGTACGCCGATTTGTCTGGCGGGCATATCATGACCCGATTGATTCAGGGCGACGTTGGTTCGGGTAAGACGATTGTGGCGATTCTGGCGTTGCTGCAGGCGGCGGCAAATGGATATCAGGGGGCACTGATGGTGCCGACGGAGGTACTGGCGCGCCAGCATTACGAGTCGATGACCGAATTGTTTGCGTCGCTGGGAATCACATATCGTCCGGTGCTTCTGACCGGTTCGATGACAGCGAAGGAAAAACGGCTTGCCAGAGAGTCGATTGAAAATCATGAGGCAGATATCGTGATTGGAACCCACGCGCTGATTCAGGAAAAAGTGGTGTACGACAATCTGGCATTGGTAATCACGGATGAACAGCACCGTTTTGGAGTGGCGCAGCGGGAAATGCTGAGCAAAAGGCGGCGAGCCGCATGTGCTTGTCATGAGTGCGACGCCGATCCCGCGGACGCTGGCGATTATTTTATATGGGGATCTTGATATTTCCATCATCGATGAACTTCCGGCAAACCGGCAGCCGATCAAGAACTGTGTCGTGAACCGTGAATTTCGCCCGAATGCCTACCGTTTCATCGAAAATGAAGTCCGCGCCGGCCGTCAGGCATACGTCATCTGCCCGATGGTCGAGCCGAGCGAGATGCTGGAGGCAGAGAACGTCATCGATTATACCGAAGAGCTGCGCCGCGCCCTGTCCCCGTCGATCCGGTGGAATATCTGCACGGAAAGATGAAGGGAAAAGAAAAATGCGATCATGGAAGCATTTGCGGCAAATGAGATTCATGTGCTGGTATCCACCACGGTCATCGAGGTCGGAATCAATGTCCCGAATGCTACCGTTATGATGATCGAAAATGCCGAGCGTTTCGGTCTGGCGCAGCTCCATCAGCTCCGCGGCCGTGTCGGTCGAGGAAAGATCAGTCCTACTGCATCATGGTCAACGCCTCCGGCGAGGAAGACGCCGGAAAGCGGCTGGATATTCTCAATAAGTCAAATGACGGCTTCTACATCGCCTCCGAAGACTTAAAACTGCGCGGTCGGCGACCTCTTCGGCGTCCGCCAGAGCGGTGATCTCGAATTCCATTTAGCAGATATATTTGCAGATGCAGATATATTGAAGGCAGTTTCGGATGAAGTGAAGAGATTAATGGATAAAGATCCGCTGTTGGAGGCGGAGGAGAATCAGGAGCTGAAACGGAAGATGAATGGGTATTTAGAGAGGGATGGGAGAAGGTGAATTTGTGATGGGGATGGATTGAATTGCAAATCGCGGTTTGAGTAGATTAATTAGAAAAACTCCTGCATACACAGAATGAACATTCATCTGTGTATGCAGGAGTTTTTGAAATTTACAGCCGTTTATCAGCCGTCAATTCTCATTACATCTGTCCCTCGTTATACCGCTTAATCAGCTTCTGGATCTTCGCAGTCGGTGTCAGTGCGTTCTCCAGAGATACGTTATGGTTCAGGAGTTGATGATTGCAGCGATAAATTTGCTCATATCAGCTTCTACATACCAGTCACGTTTAAGAAGTTCCGGCGTGTGGTAGTTTAAGTTGGTGGTTACGACGCAGTCGAGGTAACCTTTGCGAAAAATTCGTCGAATTTCTCAAGTCCGTTGGTGAACAGACCGAAGGTAGCGCATACAACGACGCGTTTTGCCTTGCGCTCTTTGAGGGCGCGGCAGGTGTCCAGCATGCTCTCGCCGGAGGATCATGTCATCGATGATGAGGACGGTCTTTCCTTCTACGGAAGTACCTAAGAACTCATGGGCAACGATCGGGTTACGTCCATTGACAACACGGGAGTAATCGCGGCGTTTGTAGAACATACCCATGTCAACACCCAGGTTGTTTGCCAGATATACGGCGCGGGACATAGCGCCCTCGTCCGGGCTGATAACCATCAGGTTGTCCTTGTCGATCTTTAAGGTTTTGTCATGGTTCAGTAATGCCTTGACAAACTGGTAAGTCGGCATGAAGTTATCGAAACCGCTTAACGGAATGGAGTTCTGTACACGCGGGTCATGTGCATCGAAGGTAATGATGTTGCTTACGCCCATCTGAATCAGTTCTTCGAGCATCATCGCGCAGTCAAGGGATTCACGACCGCTGCGCTTGTGCTGGCGTCCTTCATATAAGAACGGCATGATAACATTGACACGATGTGCGGTAGCAATGGATGCGCCGATGATACGTTTTAAATCCTGATAATGGTCATCCGGGGACATATGATTGGTAAATCCGCTCATTTTGTAGGTCAGGCTGTAGTTGGTTACATCGACCATGGCGTAAATATCGGTACCACGGACAGACTCATTGACGATGCCTTTGCTCACCGCTTCCGAAACGCGGGCACGCGCAGTCAAGCATGTAGGAATCAGCATCATAGCCGCGGTACTGTAAATTTTCCTGACGCTTTTCAGGACTTCAATATCGTTGCGGCGGAAATTGATAATGTGGGAGTTGACTTTCTCAGCCAGATCCCGGCAGCTCTCCAGTGCGGCAATTTTAAGCGGCGCAACCGGAAGCGTGTCATTAAACACGTAGTCATTCGACATGATTATACCTCCAAACAGTGTATCCTTCGATGCATGCGGGCAGAGCGTACAAGTTTGTCTGCCATTTGCAGGACATAATACATCTATTTTATACCATTTTACGATAAGAAACGTCAATAGCAAATGAGAAAATTACAAAAAATCCGCATCTGCGAATCAGAAGCATAACTTTACAAAAGCTGATTACTGTTAATATAATACTGGATTCTTAGGGTTTAAAAATATTTGAAATGAGGATTTTATAAATGAAAAAGGTCATCTGATAAAATCGGTCGATCCGGGCTCGATTGCGGAGGAAATGGAGCTGGAGCCGGGGACGTCCTTCCTGACGATCGATGGAGATGAGATAGAGGATATTTTGATTATGAATATAAGATAAACAGTGAGGAGATTACGCTGCGGTCCGCAAGAAGAACGGCGAGGAGTGGAACTGGATATCGTAAATGAGTATCAGGATCTGGGGATTACCTTTGAAAATGGTCTGATGAGCGATTATCGTTCCTGCAGGAATAAGTGCATCTTCTGTTTCATCGACCAGATGCCGCCGGGCATGCGTGAGACACTGTATTTTAAGGACGATGATTCCAGACTTTCGTTCCTGCAGGGCAACTATATCACGCTGACGAATATGAAGGATAAGGATATTGAGCGGATTATCCGGTTTAAGCTGGCGCCGATCAATATTTCAGTGCAGACGACAAATCCGGAGCTGCGCTGCAAGATGCTTCATAACCGCTTTGCCGGTGAGGCACTCCAGAAAATCGACCGCCTGTATGAGGCGGATATCCCGATGAATGGTCAGATCGTTTTATGCCGGGGCGTCAATGACGGGCGGAGTTAGACCGTTCGATCCGTGATCTGACGAAATACATTCCGGCGATGCAGAGTGTTTCGGTCGTGCCGGTCGGTCTCGAAGTACCGCGATGGTCTGTATCCGCTTGAGCCGTTTACACCGGAGCAGTTGGGCGATACCATTGATTTGATAGAGAAATGGCAGAAGAAGATCTATGCGGAACACGGTATTCACTTCATTCACGCTAGCGATGAGTTTTACATGGGCGCCGGACGCCCACTTCCGGAAGCGGATCGCTATGATGGCTATATCCAGCTGGAAAATGGGGTCGGCATGATTCGCCTGATGGAGGAGGAGATAGCCGAGGCGCTGGAGCAGCTGCATCCGGGAGAGGCTGGCGAGGTGTGCCCGGAGGAGATTTCGATTGCAACGGGACGGCTGGCTGCCCCGTATATTGAGCAGTATGTAGAGCGCGTGCCGCCAGTTCCCGGGGAAAAGGTACATGTATATGCGATCCGCAATGACTTTGGTGAAGCGGATCACGGTGGCGGGGCTGATCACGGCAAAGGATCTGATTGCACAGTTAAAGGAACAGCCGCAGCCGCCTGCTGCTTCCAAGCGCCATGTTCCGAAGCGGCGAGGAGACATTTCTGGATGATCTGACCCGCACGGATGTACAAAATGCTTTACAAGTTCCGGTGGATATTGTAAAATCAAGCGGACGTGATTTTGTGGAAGCAATTCTGGCTCCTGTGAAGGAGGAAAGCTCCAGGCATGGCGAGTATGAGCCGGATCCGGAGGAATTTGCCGCTCAGATGGATGATAACTGGCAGGAAGAAGATCTGGATGGCGTACAGGTGTACGCATATGAGCCGGAAGACCTGGATTAGGATGCCCCGGACGAAGTCGTTTGTTTTGAAGAGGAAGACTCAGATCTGGAGGATGAGAAAGAAACGTGATGGCTGGAAATACAGAGGAAAACGTGCTTTCGGACACACAGAAAGAAAGCGTCTGGATGTGAAATGCATCACAATGAATGAAACAAGTAACTGGACAATAAAAAGCAGCTGTGGATTTACAAACCAGCTGCGGAGCATGAAAATAAATGGAGGCATAAATATGAAAAAGAAACCGGTGGTGGCGGTCGTTGGACGTCCAAACGTGGAAAATCCACCCTTTTCAACGTCCTTGCGGGCGATATGATTTCGATTGTAAAGATACTCCAGGTGTAACGCGTGACCGTATTTACGCGGACTGTACCTGGTTAGACCATGCTTTACCCTGATCGATACTGGCGGTATCGAGCCGGATACGAAGGATATTATCCTGTCTCAGATGCGTGAGCAGGCGGAGATCGCGATCGCGACGGCGGATGTGATCCTGTTTATCGTAGATGTGCGTCAGGGCATGACCGATTCGGATTCCAAGGTGGCGGATATGCTGCGTAAATCGAGAAAACCGGTTGTTCTGGCGGTCAATAAAGTAGACAATCCGGCAAAATTTGGCAATGACGTCTATGAGTTCTACAACCTCGGTATCGGTGATCCGGTAGCGATCTCGGCAGCTTCCGTCTGGGACTGGGCGATCTGCTGGATGAAGTCGTGGCACATTTCCCGGAGGGAAGCGGCGACGAGGAAGAGGATGACCGTCCGAGAGTGGCGATTGTCGGAAAACCAAACGTAGGTAAATCTTCTATTATAAATAAGCTTCTGGGCGAGAACCGCGTCATTGTATCGGATATCGCCGGTACGACCCGCGATGCGGTCGATACAGAGATTGTCCGCAACGGTACCGAGTATGTCTTTATCGATACGGCAGGTCTGCGCCGCAAGAGCAAGATCAAGGAAGACCTGGAGCGCTACAGCATCATCCGTACCGTAACGGCGGTTGAGAGAGCTGATGTGGTTCTGATGGTCATCGACGCGAAAGAGGGAGTAACCGAGCAGGATGCAAAGATTGCCGGTATCGCACATGAGCGCGGAAAAGGTATTATCATCGTGGTAAATAAATGGGATGCGATCGATAAGACCGATAAGACTATTTATGAGTACACCAATAAGATTAAGACCGTTCTGTCCTTTATTCCGTATGCGGAGTTCGTGTTCGTATCCGCACTGACCGGACAGCGTATGAATAAGCTGTTTGAGATGATCGACATGGTGCGCGAAAATCAGACGCTGCGTATTGCAACCGGCGTTCTCAATGAGATCCTGGCAGAGGCAGTGGCACTGCAGCAGCCGCCGTCTGACAAGGGCAAGCGTTTAAAGCTCTACTATATGACACAGGTAGCGGTCAAACCGCCGACATTCGTTGTGTTTGTCAATGATAAGGAACTGATGCATTTCTCATATACACGGTATCTCGAGAACAAGATCCGTGACGCATTCGGATTCAAGGGAACTTCCTTAAAATTCCTGATCCGCGAGAGAAAGGGGAAGGATCAATAATGGAACGTCTCATCTGTATTGTGATTGGCTATATCTTTGGTCTGATCCAGTCCGGCTATCTGTATGGAAAGGCGAATCATATGGATATCCGCCAGTACGGCAGCGGAAATGCCGGTTCTACGAATGTCCTGCGTGTGATGGGAAAGAAAGCGGGCGCGATCGTATTTTTAGGGGACTTTTCAAGGCGGTGTTTGCAATGGCAGTCTGCCGTCTGCTGTTTAAGGAAAATGCGGACGTGGATCTTCTTGCATTGTATGCGGGTCTGGGAGTCACACTCGGTCACAATTTCCCGTTTTACCTGAAATTCAAGGGCGGCAAGGGAATTGCCTGCATGGCGGGCATCATGACAGCGATGGATCTGCGGATTACGCTGACCTGTTTCGTGATTTTCTCCGTGACGGTGTTCCTGACCCGCTATGTATCGCTTGGTTCGATTCTTGTGTCGATCACCTTTTGCAGAGCTTGTGATCTTTGAGAGCATGGGTTCCTACCGGTAAGCACGCCGAACCGCATCCAGTTCTATGCACTGGGCGCGATTCTGATGTGCATGGCGATCTGGCGCCATCGGAGCAATATTGGGCGTCTGTTGTCCGGCACAGAAAACAAACTGGGCGCGAAGAAATCATGAGAGAAGTTTAACAACACTTTACATAGTTGCCATAAGGTAATTGTTCACAGGTAGGCGCTTTGGAACCGAAAGTGCCGTAAGAAAACGTGGTGGCAGCAGGAATTTGCCGTATTTAAATGCGAAGCCACGGCAAATTCCGTTACTGGGCACGTATGCGTGAACCGTAACGTCATAAGTAATGGGAATGTATAAAAATTTCCAAATAACATTGACCTGTAGAGAGAAGAAGAAAAGCAGGTCGGGAGGTATCAGGATGGCAGCAGTAGGAATTATCGGAGCCGGAACCTGGGGCACAGCCTGGCGGTGCTTCTGAACAATAATGGGCAGGATGTGACAATCTGGTGCATTTGATACAGAGATCCAGGAAATGAGCCGCACCAGACGGCACAAAATCTGCCGGAGGTTGTACTTCCGGATCAAATCCAGATGACAGCTGATCTGCGCACCGCGATGGCGGAGAAGGATATGCTGATTATGGCGGTTCCGTCCGTCTATGTCCGCAGTACGGCGGCGAAGATGAAGGAATACCTGCGTTACGGTCAGATTGTCGTGGATGTGGCGAAGGGAATCGAGGAGCAGAGTCTTATGACGATGTCACAGGTCATCGAGGAGGAACTTCCGCTGGCGGAGGTGGCCGTCCTTTCCACCGAGCCATGCCGAGGAGGTGAGCCGGGGACTTCGACTACCTGTGTGGCAGCGGCGCACCGCAAAAAGACTGCCGAGTTCATGCAGAGTGTGTTCATGAGTCCGGTGTTCCGCATTTACACCAGCCCGGACATGCTGGGCGTCGAGATTGGTGCGGCTCTTAAAAATGTCATTGCGCTGGCAGCCGGTACAGCGGATGGGCTGGGATGCGGCGATAACACGAAGGCGGCGCTGATCACCCGCGGAATTGCGGAGATTGCCCGTCTGGGTATTGCAATGGGCGGAAAACAGCAGACCTTCTACGGATTATCCGGCATCGGTGATTTGATCGTAACCTGTGCGAGCATGCACAGCCGCAACCGCCGGGCGGGTATCCTGATTGGAAAGGGATACACGATGGATGAGGCGATGAAGGAAGTGCAGATGGTTGTCGAGGGCGTTTATTCTGCGAAAGCCGGTCTTCTGCTGGCACAGAAATACGGCTGCGATATGCCGATTGTTTCCCAGGTCAATCAGGTGCTGTTTGACGGAAAATCTCCGAAAGAGGCGCTGGCAGATCTGATGATGCGCGATCCGCGGATCGAATCGAGCGATCTTCCGTGGGAAGGATAATTCAGGCGGCAGCCGTTTTCTGAATTTGAGTGATAAAATTCGGAAAAAATAGCAATGAGATCTACTATGTTTTTCTGGAAAATGCAGGTGTCTGTGTCAGACGGACAAAACTTGTGAAAAGTGTTTACTATAACCCGTAAGAATATCTAATATAACTACAAGATCTGGAAAAGAGAGAATTTAGCGCAAAAAGTTGAAAATCCGCTAAATTCCCTCTTTTTTAGGTGGTTTTTGTATTGACAATTAGAGGGGTAAAATTTATAATTGCCTCATTCAAATAGTTGCTGTATTCCATTGCAGAATAGAATTGGAGGAGAATATTATGAAAAAAAGAGTAGTTAGTCTTGGACTTGCGGCCATGATGGCGATGTCTATGACCGCTTGCGGTGGCTCTGGAAATGCGAGCACTTCTGAATCAGCAGCAGAAGACGCACAGGGCGCAGAGGGAGCTGACGGCGAAGTATTTAAAATTGGCGGTATCGGACCGATCACCGGTGCGGCTGGCGCTTACGGCGCGGCTGTAAAGAATGGTACTGAGCTGGCAATCAATGAGATCAACGAGGCTGGCGGTATCAATGGTTACCAGGTAGCGTTCAACTTCCAGGATGATGAGAATGATCCGGAGAAGGCGATCAACGCATACAATACCTTAAAAGACTGGAACATGCAGATGCTTCTTGGTACCGTTACTTCCAAGCCGTGTATCGCAGTTGTAGCAGAGACAGCAGCAGATAACCTGTTCCAGCTGACTCCGTCCGGATCTGCTGTTGAGAGTATTTCCGGCGACAACGCATTCCGCGTATGCTATTCGGATCCGGATCAGGGACGTGCATCCGCTCAGTACATCGGCGAGCACAAACTGGCAACCAAGATCGCTATCATCTACGACAGCTCCAGCGAGTACTCCGATGGTATCCGCGAGTCCTTCGTAGCAGAGGCCCCGAATCAGGGTCTGGAGGTAGTAGCCAGCGAGGCATTTACATCTGATAACAATACCGATTTCTCCGTACAGCTTGATAAAGCAAAAGAGTCCGGCGCTGATCTGGTATTCCTGCCGATCTACTATCAGGAGGCATCTGTTATCCTGAAACAGGCAAACGATAAAGATTTCCATCCGCAGTTCTTCGGCTGTGATGGTATGGACGGTATCCTGAGCGTTGATGGCTTTGATAAGTCCTTAGCAGAAGGTCTGATGCTTCTGACTCCGTTCTCCGTAGACGAGGAGTCCAGCCAGGACTTCGTAACTGCTTACCGTGATGCTTACGGCATCGACCCGCTTCAGTTCGCAGCAGATGCTTACGACGGCGTATATGCAATTAAGGCAGCTGCAGAGAAGGCAGAGATCACACCGGATATGAGCACTTCCGATATCTGCGATGCACTGAAAACAGCTATGACTGAGATCCAGATCGATGGTCTGACCGGTACAGAGATGCACTGGACGGCAGAAGGCGAGCCGCAGAAAGCGCCGAAAGCTGTAGAGATCAAAGACGGCAAATATGAGATGATGCAGTAATTAAAAATTTAAAAACTGCAGAACCGTTGCGGCTATATGTATGTAGCTCTGATGGGACTGTTACTGGATGTCCGGCGGCACAGATGGCTGCCGGGCATTTAGTAACAGCTTTCTTTTTAAAACGGTTCACTGCACATGCTTGCCTGCGACGGCGACTGGGTGTTTGCTTTCTGCGGACTGCGAGACGGTCATGTTTGTTCTGCTAAATTCGGTCACAGGTAAACATGTGCAGCGAAATGCGTGTACAGGGAAATGCGAAAACGTAGAAACAAAGAGGTAGGTGTATACATATGAGTTTTCTTTCTTATTTAATCAATGGCATCAGTCTGGGAAGTGTCTATGCGATCATTGCACTGGGCTACACCATGGTTTATGGCATCGCGCGTATGCTGAACTTCGCACACGGCGATATCATCATGGTAGGCGGTTTCACAGTGTTTACGATTGTCACAACGATGGGCGGTTCTCCGGTTGTGGGTATTCTGGCTTCGGTGGTTGTGTGTACAGTGCTGGGCGTTACGATCGAGCGAGTTGCATACAGACCGTTGCGTGACGCGTCCCCGCTGGCAGTTCTGATCACCGCGATCGGTGTCAGTTATCTGCTCCAGAACGTGGCGCTTCTGATTTTTGGTTCCAATGCGAGACAGTTTACATCAGTTATTACTGTACCGGCATTAAAGCTGGCTGGCGGCAAGCTTTCGATCTCCAGTGTCACGATCGTGACGATTTTAAGCTGTATCGTGATTATGGCTGCCCTGATGACATTTATCAACAAGACGAAAATGGGGCAGGCGATGCTGGCGGTTTCTGAGGATCGCGGTGCGGCAACCTTGATGGGTATCAATGTAAACCGCACGATCTCCGTAACCTTTGCGATTGGTTCCGCCCTGGCGGCAGTAGCAGGCGTGCTGCTCTGTTCGGCGTACCCGTCCCTGTCTCCGTACACCGGTTCCATGCCGGGTATCAAGGCATTTGTGGCAGCGGTATTTGGCGGTATCGGTTCGATCCCGGGCGCATTTATCGGCGGTATCCTGCTTGGTATCATTGAAAACCTTGCCAAGGCGTATATTTCCTCCCAGCTTTCTGACGCGATCGTATTCTCTGTCCTGATTATCGTGCTTCTGGTCCGCCCGACCGGTATTCTCGGCAAGAAGATGACGGAGAAAGTATAATAGAGAAAATTATACGATGGTTCATGTCGGGGACTTTTGAAACGGAAAGTGCCATGTGAAAACAAGATGGTGCATGAACTGCAATAAGCAAGAGAAAGTGCAGGTGTTTAAAATGAACGCATATAAAAATAAAATTCGGATTCAGAATGCGATCACATATGCGATTGTAATCGGCTGTTACATTCTGATTCAGATTATGATGGCAGGCGGCCATGTAAACAGTCTTTTAAAGGGTATTCTGGTTCCACTTTGTACCTATACGATTTTGGCGGTTTCCTTAAACCTCACGGTTGGTATCCTCGGCGAGCTGAGTCTGGGTCATGCCGGATTCATGTGTGCGGGTGCGTTTTCAGGTGCATTTTTTAATCATGCCATGAAAAATGTGATCGCAAGCAACCAGGTACGCTTCATTCTGGCGCTCTTTGTCGGTGCGGCGGTAGCGGCGGTATTTGGTATCCTCATCGGTATTCCGGTTCTGCGTCTGAAAGGAGACTATCTGGCGATTGTAACGCTGGCATTCGGTGAGATTGTTAAAAATATTATCAATGTTCTGTACGTCGGCATCGACGGAAACGGCATCCACGTTTCCATGAAAGATGTAGCTTCCTTAAAGCTGGCAGCGGACGGTCAGGTGATCATCAAGGGTGCACAGGGTATCACAGGTACACCGAAGACGGCGACCTTTACGATCGGCATTATCCTGGTACTCCTGACCCTGTTTATTGTATTGAATATCATCAATTCCCGGACAGGCCGTGCGATCATGGCGATCCGCGACAACCGTATTGCGGCAGAGTCTGTGGGTATCAATATCACGAAATACAAACTGATGGCATTTACCATCTCTGCTTCCTTAGCCGGTGTGGCAGGCGTTCTGTACGCACACAACCTGGCGACGCTGGCAGCGACCCCGAAAAGCTTCGGTTATAATATGTCCATTATGATCCTTGTATTTGTGGTTCTGGGCGGCATCGGAAATATCCGTGGTTCCATGATCGCGGCGGTTATCTTAACCCTGCTTCCGGAGATGCTTCGAAGCCTCAATAATTACCGTATGCTGATTTACGCGGTCGTCCTGATTGTAATGATGCTTTTGACCTCCAGTCCGAAGGCGATCGAGGTCCGCGGGCGCATCTTTTCATCATTCCGGAAAAAGAAGACAGAAGGGGAGGCGTAAATCATGGCAATGCTGGATGTAAAAAATTTAAGTATTTCTTTTGGCGGTCTGAAAGCGGTCGATGATTTCAGCATCACGATAAAAAAAGGACAGCTCTACGGCCTGATTGGACCGAACGGCGCTGGTAAAACGACTATTTTCAACCTTTTGACGGGCGTGTACAAGCCGGATGGCGGACGGATTCTGCTGGATGGAAAGGACATTACCGGTCACAAGGCAATCCAGATCAATCAGGCAGGCATCGCGAGAACCTTCCAGAATATCCGTCTGTTCAAGGAGCTGAGCGTGCTTGACAATGTAAAGGTTGGTCTTCACAACCATCATAAATATTCTACGCTGAGCGGCATTCTGCGTCTTCCGTCCTATTACAGGGTTGAGAAAGAGATGGATGAGCGCGCGATGGAGCTTTTGAAGGTGTTTGACCTCGACAAAGAGTTTGATTATAAGGCATCGAACCTCCCATACGGCAAGCAGAGAAAGCTGGAGATCGCCAGAGCGCTGGCGACCGAGCCGAAGCTTCTGCTTCTGGACGAGCCGGCAGCCGGCATGAACCCGAATGAGACGGCAGAGCTGATGAAGACGATCCGTTTCGTGCGCGATCATTTTGATATGACCGTGCTTCTCATTGAGCATGATATGAAGCTGGTCTCCGGTATCTGCGAGCGCCTGACGGTCTTAAACTTCGGTCATATGCTGGCAGAGGGACCGACCAGCGAGGTACTCAGCAATCCAGAAGTTATCAAAGCATATCTGGGAGAATAGGGGGAAGTTTCGTATGTCAATGCTGGAAGTAAAAGATTTACAGGTATATTATGGTGTGATACAGGCACTCAAGGGAATTTCCTTTGAGGTAGAACAGGGCGATGTGGTAGCGCTGATCGGTGCCAACGGAGCCGGAAAGACGACGACGCTTCACACGATCACGGGGCTGCTGCCGTCCAAGGCAGGCAATATCACATTTGAAGGAACGGATATTACCCATGTACCGGGCTATAAGCTGGTATCAATGGGAATCGCCCACGTGCCGGAGGGGCGCCGTGTGTTCGCTTCCCTGACGGTTCTCCAGAATCTGAAAATGGGTGCGTATACGAGAAATGACAAGAAGGAAATTGAAGATACGATCGAAATGATTTACAAGCGTTTCCCGCGTCTGAAAGAGCGCAAGAACCAGCTTGCCGGAACTTTGTCCGGCGGCGAGCAGCAGATGCTTGCGATGGGACGCGCCCTCATGAGCCACCCGCGCCTGATCGTTCTCGACGAGCCGTCGATGGGTCTGTCCCCACTCTATGTTAATGAGATTTTCGATATTATCCAGGAAATCAACAAGGACGGAGTGACCGTTCTTCTGGTCGAGCAGAATGCAAAAAAAGCGCTCTCCATTTCCAATAAAGCATATGTGCTTGAGACGGGCAATATCGTTCTGAGCGGTGATGCGAAAGAACTGATGAATAATGAGAGAGTGAAGAAGGCTTATCTGAGCGAATAAAAATGTTCTGTGAGCCGGAGCTTTCCAAATGGGAATATTCATAACCCCCTTATGGTCTGAATACATTGTATCAGCAGACCAAGGGGGTATTTTTATGGATCATTTTAATGTATACAGCGATATCCAGGCGCGAACCGGCGGCGAGATCTATATTGGGGTGGTTGGTCCGGTTCGGACAGGGAAATCGACCTTTATTAAGCGCTTTATGGAACTTCTCGTCCTTCCGGGGCTGGAAGATGTCCATGCCCGCGAGCGCGCCCGGGATGAACTTCCCCAGTCTTCGGCGGGGAAAACGATCATGACAACGGAACCGAAATTTATCCCTAAAGAGGCGGCAAAGCTCTCGCTTGGGGACGGTGTGGAGGTGCGGGTCCGCCTGATCGACTGCGTCGGTTTCATGGTGGAGGGCGCTGCCGGTCATATTGAAAACGAGAAAGAACGCATGGTGCGGACGCCGTGGTATGAGGAGGAGATCCCATTTACAGCGGCAGCCGAGCTGGGAACGCGCAAGGTCATCACGGATCATTCGACGATCGGGCTTGTGGTTACGGCGGACGGCAGTTTCGGGGAGTTGAAACGGGAGAATTATGTTCCGGCGGAAGAGAAGACCGTGCAGGAACTGAAAAAACTGGGAAAGCCGTTTCTGGTGCTTTTAAACTCGCAGAAACCATATTCGGAGGAGACGCGGGCGCTGGCAGCCCGGATGACCGAAAAATATGAGGTGCAGGTGCTCCCAGTCAACTGTGAGCAGCTGCGCGCCGAGGATATCCGGGAGATTCTGGGGCAGGTGCTTCTGGAATTTCCGGTCACGGAGATCGATTTTTCGATTCCGAAATGGCTGGAGATTCTGCCAAACAGCCATTGGCTTAAATCGGAGGTCATACAGGCAGTCCGGGGGATGATGGATCGGACGGTACATATGCGCGATGTGGCGTTGGCGCTGCCGGAGGAAACCGGGGAAGCGATCCGTCGGATCCGGATTGTATCAATGAAAATGGATGATGGCAGCGTTCAGGCGGTGGTCGAGCTGGACGACGGGCATTATTATCAGATCCTCAGCGAGTATGTGGGAATGCCGATCGAGGGCGAGTACCAGCTGATGCAGACCTTGAAGCGGTTGGCGTCGATGCAGAGCGAGTATGAAAAGGCATCCGTGGCGCTCACGCAGGCGCGCAAGAAGGGCTATGGGGTTGTCACGCCGGAACGCGGGGAGATCGTCCTCGATGAGCCGCAGGTGGTGCGCCACGGCAATAAATATGGAGTCAAAATGAAAGCGCAGGCGCCGTCCATCAATCTCATCAAGGCGCAGATTGAGACTGAGATCGCGCCGATTGTGGGAAATGAACAGCAGGCAGAGGATTTGATCCGATACATCCGGGAGAATGCTGGAAAAGGTGAGGAAGGCATCTGGGAAACCAATATTTTTGGAAAATCAATCGCCCAGATCGTCGATGACGGGATTCAGGCGAAGATCTCCCAGCTCACTGAGGACTGCCAGGTGAAGCTGCAGGATACGCTGCAGAAAATCATCAATGACAGCAATGGGGGGATGATCTGTATTATTATATAATAGAATGGATCTGGCTCTTGTTGGGAAAATGGTGCGTTGTCTGGAATGGGAATGTGGGACAGATAAGGTGATTTTATGAAAATTTTATCGAAACTTTATCGGGGAAATTGCAAAATTGTCAGAAATCAGTTATAATGAGGCTAATAGCAAAAACACTTTCCGCAAGGGGTATGCGGAAACACAAACGACAGAACAGGGGGCTGATTTTATGAGGCTTACATTTATCGGTGCGGATCATGAGGTTACAGGCAGCTGTCATTTTCTGGAGGCATGCGGGCTGAATATTCTGATTGACTGCGGTATGGAACAGGGGATCAACAAGTATGAAAATGCAGAACTTCCGATTCCGTATTCGGATGTGGACTATGTGTTGGTGACGCACGCCCATATCGATCATGTGGGATTGCTTCCGCTTATCTATGCGAGGGGATTCCGCGGACAGATTATGGCGACGCGCGCGACCTGCGATCTGTGTGATATCATGCTGAAAGATTGCGCCCATATCCAGGAGTCAGAAGCGGAGTGGAAAAACCGGAAAGCCATGCGTGCCGGAAAACCGGAGGTGACACCGATTTACACGATGAACGATGCAGAAGGGGTACTGCATCACTTTGTCCCCTGCAATTACAATGAGATTATCCGTCTGAATGACAATCTGGAGATTCGGTTTGTCGATGTGGGACATCTGCTTGGTTCGGCTTCGATCGAGATCTGGATGAAGGAAGACGATTGTTCCAAGAAGATTGTATTTTCAGGTGATATCGGTAACAAAAACAAGCCGCTCATCCGCAGTCCGCAGTACATCCGTCAGGCGGATTATGTTGTCATGGAGAGTACTTACGGCGGTCGATTCCACAAGAATACAGGCGATCACGTGGAAGAATTTGCCCGCGTGATTCAGGAGACGCTGGATAAGGGCGGCAATGTCGTGATCCCGGCATTTGCGGTCGGCAGAACGCAGGAAGTGTTGAATTACATCCGTATTATCAAGGAGAAGAACCTTGTAACCGGACACGGCGTATTTCCGGTTTACTTAGACAGCCCGATGGCGGTGGAAGCGACCGGCGTGTTCAAGGACAATATGATGGATTGCTACAATGAGGAGACGAAGGAGCTGGTAAAAAAGGGCATCAATCCGATTTCTTTCCCGGGTCTGCATCTCTCGATCACCAGCAGCGATTCCGTTGCAATCAACTTCAACGAGGAACCGAAGGTTATCATCTCGGCAGCCGGCATGTGTGATGCGGGCCGTATCCGCCATCATCTGAAACACAACCTCTGGAGACCGGAGTGTACGATTTTGTTTGCTGGCTATCAGGCAGTCGGCACACTGGGACGCAGCATTACTGAGGGACGCGAGGAAGTGAAGCTGTTCGGTGAGTCGATCGAGGTCAAAGCACGGATCGAGAAGATCGAGGGCATCAGCGGCCATGCGGACGAGACCGGGCTTTTGGAGTGGGTTGGCAGTTTTATGGAAAAACCGTCCCAGGTCTTCGTGGTACACGGCGATGACACAGTGTGTGATGCATTTGCAGAGACGGTCAAGGAGACTTACGGCATCAATGCGATGGCTCCGTTCTCCGGCAGTTCCTACGACCTGAAAGAGGGATGCTTCGTGACTGTTACGAAGGGTATTCCGATTCAGAAACCGGCAGTGAACGAAGCAACGAAGAAAGCGGCTGGTGTATTTGCCCGCCTGCTGGCAGCCTGCGACCGCCTGCGCCGTGTTGTTATGCATAACGAGGGCGGGGCGAACAAAGATTTGGCACGTTTTGCCGACCAGATCAACTCGCTCTGCGATAAGTGGGACCGCTAAGCTTCAATAATAGACATAAAGGAGATTTCTGACTTGAAAGTAACTATATACACAGACGGCGCCGCCCGCGGCAATCCAGATGGTCCGGGCGGATTTGGAACCGTCATTCACTATGTAGATCCGGCAGGAAAACTGCACACGAAAGAGATTTCCGGCGGCTACAAACGAACTACGAACAACCGTATGGAGCTGATGGCAGCTATCGCCGGTCTCGAGGCGCTCAACCGCCCCTGCGAGATCGAACTCTATTCAGATTCCCAGTATCTCGTCAACGCTTTTAACCAGCACTGGATCGAGGGTTGGATCAAAAAGGGCTGGAAACGCGGCAAAAATGAGGAGGTTAAGAATGTAGATCTATGGAAGCGCCTGCTCGCTGCCAAGGAACCCCATCAGATTTCGTTTTTCTGGGTGAAGGGGCATAATGGGCATCCGGAGAATGAGAGATGTGACTTTTTGGCTACTTCGGCGGCGGATGGGGACGAGCTGATGGTGGATCCGGGGGTATAGCTCGTTACTGCTCACACATGTGTGCTCAGTAACAGGAGTTTGCCGATGCTTCGCATTCCAAATCGGCAAAATCTGCATCCGGAACTGTATTGTACGGAGTTTTCAGTTCAGAAAATTCCTACCTGTGAGCAGTTACTATAACAACCCTTACGATATGTTTACATCTTTCGATCATCTATTTTCAAACCGTCTTAAATGTGCTATTTTAAAATTATCAAGTGAACAGGAATAGCAAAGGCGGTTGAGAGTAATTTGAAAAATAAAGGAATGATCGCTGCCCTCGGTCTGATTCTGGTGCTGGGGATCGTGACGACGGCGGCAACGCGGCGTTATATCCGGGAGCAGGCGGGAAGTGAGAGAAGCCTGACGGTCGGACCGGAGGCGATGTATGAGGCGGAACCATTTGCGGCGGAAGCAGCAGAAAATGGTCTGGCGGAGGATGCGCCGGAGCCATCTTCTAAAAAAATGGCGCATGCGGAAAGCGTGGGGACAGAAGATAGAGCCTGTATGCAGGCGGAAGGAGATGTTTCTGTCCAGTCTTTAGGTGAACAAAAGGAAAAACGTGCAGATAATCGGGCGGCTGCTAAGGCGGCAGAGAAGCAGAGTGCGGGCGAAGAGTCGGATCATTCTGTGAATACAGGGGCAGTTGTGTCCCCGGTTGAAAATGGAATTGTATCTCCTGCGCGAGGCGCGTCCTCCGGAACAGGTGCAGGCTCGGACCGGACAGCGGAAGATTACCGGAACCGGCTGGGCGAGATCGAGAATACGATTCAAAACCTGGAAAATTCGGGAAGTGCGAATACGACCGACGCGATGCGGGAGGCGGTCGCGTATGAGTACCGGCTCTGGGATGCCGAATTAAATCAGATTTATCAGGCAATCATGGCGGTGCTTCCAGACGAGGAGACAGACACGCTGCGTGGTCTGGAACGCAGATGGATCCGGGAACGTGATACGGCGGCGAAACAGGCGGCGGAGCGCTACAAGGGCGGCACGATGGAAAATGTCGAGTACACGGCGTCGCTGGCAAATTCGACGCGGGATCGGGCGTATGAGCTTTTGGATTTGTATGAATCGTATCTTCCGGCAGAGTAGTGAAAAAATTAGAAAATGGGACTTTTGCGGCATATAGAATTGCGGTAAAGACATTTTACACCCAATACACTTTTGTACCGATAAACCTCTTGCGAAATGTAAATTCCTATGATAGGATATAAAGAATGAGGAAAATTTTACTTAAATAGAAGTAACTATAGGAGGAAGCAACGTGAAAAAATACGGTGTGAACGAACTTAGAAAGATGTTCTTAGACTTTTTTGAGAGCAAGGGACATCTGGCAATGAAGAGTTTCTCTCTGGTTCCGCATAATGATAACAGCCTTCTGCTTATCAACTCTGGTATGGCTCCGTTAAAGCCATATTTTACGGGTCAGGAGATTCCGCCGAGAACAAGAGTATGTACCTGTCAGAAATGTATTCGTACCGGCGATATCGAGAATATCGGTAAGACTGCCCGTCATGGTACCTTTTTTGAGATGCTTGGCAACTTCTCCTTCGGTGATTATTTCAAAGAGGAAGCGATTCACTGGTCCTGGGAATTTTTAACCGAGGTTGTCGGACTTGATCCGGATCGCCTCTATCCGTCTGTGTTCGAGAGCGATGACGAGGCATTTGATATCTGGAACAAAGAGATGGGTATTCCGGCAGAGCGTATTTTCCGCTTTGGCAGAGAGGATAACTTCTGGGAGCATGGCGCAGGTCCGTGCGGTCCGTGTTCCGAGATTTACTATGACCGCGGCGAGAAGTATGGCTGCGGCAAGCCGGGCTGTACCGTAGGCTGTGAGTGCGACCGTTACATGGAGGTATGGAACAATGTATTCTCCCAGTTTAACAATGACGGTCACGGCAACTACACCGAGCTGGAGCACAAGAACATTGATACCGGAATGGGTCTGGAGCGTCTGGCAGTGATCGTACAGGATGTAGATTCCCTGTTTACGGTTGATACCAACAAAGCTCTGTTAGACCGTGTCTGCGAGCTGGCACATACCGAATATCAGAAAGATCATGAGACCGATATTTCTCTGCGTATTGTAGCGGATCATATCAAGTCCTGCACCTTCATGATTTCCGATGGCATTATGCCATCCAACGAGGGACGCGGATATGTTCTGCGCCGCCTTCTGCGCCGTGCAGCACGCCATGGCAAAAAACTTGGCATCGAGGGTGAGTTCTTAGCAGCTCTGTCCCGCACCGTTATCGACCTTTCCAAGGATGGTTATCCGGAACTGGAAGAGAAGAGCGCGATGATTTTCAAGGTTCTTTCTGAGGAAGAGGATAAGTTCAACAGGACCATTGATCAGGGTCTTGCGATCCTTGCTGATATGGAAGAAGATATGAACAAGAAGGGCGAGAAAGTGCTGTCCGGCGACAACGCATTCAAGCTCTACGATACCTATGGATTCCCGATCGACTTAACCCGTGAGATTCTCGAAGAGAAGAGCCTCGGTATCGATGAGGACGGCTTCAACGCAGCGATGAAACGCCAGAAAGAACAGGCGAGAGCGGCGAGAAAGACGACTAACTATATGGGCGCGGATGTTACGGTATACCAGTCCATCGATCCGGCTATTACAACTGAGTTTATCGGCTATGATCGTCTGACAGCGGAATCCGAGATTTCCGTTCTGACGACCGAGGATGAGATTGTAGAGGCACTGACTGACGGTCAGACTGGTACAATTATCACCAAGGAAACCCCGTTCTACGGAACCATGGGTGGTCAGGAGGGTGACTTCGGTCAGATTACCGCTCCGGACGGCTCTGTGTTTGAAGTAAAAGACACCATTCATTTACAGGGTGGCAAGATCGGTCATGTCGGTGTTGTAGTAAAGGGTATGTTCGAGGTGGGAGAAAAAGTAACCATGTCGGTTGACAAGGAAAACCGTGAGCTGACTTCCCGCAACCATTCCGCAACCCATCTGCTTCATAAAGCGCTGCGTACCGTACTTGGTAGCCATGTAGAGCAGGCTGGTTCCCTGGTAACCCGTGACCGTCTGCGTTTCGACTTTACTCATTTCTCTGCGATGACTCCAGAGGAGATAGAGAAGGTTGAAAAGATTGTAAATGATGAGATTGCAGCATCCCTGCCGGTTGTAACCGATGTTATGTCCTTGGATGAGGCAAAGAAGACGGGCGCGATGGCACTGTTTGGCGAGAAGTACGGCGAGAAAGTCCGTGTTGTCAAGATGGGGGATTTCTCCACCGAGCTTTGCGGCGGTACGCACGTATCCAACACAGGCACAATTGCATCCTTCAAGATTCTCTCTGAGGCTGGTATTGCAGCAGGCGTCCGCCGTATCGAGGCGCTGACCTCCACCGGTTTGATGAACCACTACAAAGAGGTAGAGAATGAGCTGCATGAGGCGGCGAAACTGGCAAAGACCACTCCGGCGGCACTGAGCAGCAAGATTGAGTCCATGTTAGAAGAGATCAAGACTCTGCACGCAGAGAATGAGAAGTTAAAAAGTAAGCTGGCGAACGACTCTCTGGGCGATGTTATGAACCAGGTACAGGATGTAAACGGCGTGAAGCTGCTGGCAGTTGAGGTTAAGGATGTAGACATGAACGGTCTGCGTAATCTGGGCGATCAGCTGAAAGAGAAGCTGGGCGATGGCGTTGTCCTGATTGCATCTACTCTGGATGGCAAGGTAAGCCTGATGGCTTCTGTAACTGACGGTGCGATGAAGAAGGGTGCACATGCTGGAAACTTAATCAAAGCAATCGCAGGTCTTGTCGGCGGCGGCGGCGGTGGCCGTCCGAACATGGCACAGGCTGGCGGAAAGAATCCGTCTGGTATTGCAGCAGCCCTTGAAAAAGCGGCAGAAGTAGTAGCAGAGCAAGTAAAATAAAAAAATCATAAAAAATGTAAAATGTTGTTGACGTATCATTTTTATGATATAATCTTTAGTGCTAAAAAATACCCATACAGTTGTATTAATATGCACTTACACAACTGGAGGGAGGTTATGTGAGCTATGTCAAACGTTATCGTTAAAGATAACGAGAGTCTGGACAGCGCTTTACGCAGATTCAAAGAAACTGTGCTAAGGCTGGTATCCAGCAGGAGATTCGGAAAAGAGGCATTACGAGAAACCGAGCGTTCGTCGTAAAAGAAATCGAAGCTGCTAGAAAACGCAAATACAATTAAGTAACGCAAAAGTCCTGGTTTTCATATGAACCAGGACTTTTTTGCAATAGGAGAAAAGAAGAAATGCGATGTGGCGGATGATGGAGTGAGGGGCATGAGAGAGCAGGAAAATGAGAGACGGGGAAAGGGATTGAAACAATATATTGCGGATCGGCGCCTGGCAGCAGTCAGCCTGGTACTGGGTGTTTTGATGGGGCTGATGATTCTTCTGGAATCCGTTACAGCCGCAATGAGCTGATTACCGGACGGCGGGTCAGTTTTGGGACAGTTGGCGGGCTGGGTGGTGTGTATGACGGTGATGGTCTGGAGGCGATTTGTGTGGGACTGGATGCTTTGGGCGTGGCTGGTCTGAGATACGGGATTTTCAGTTCAGAGAATTCCTGCCTGTGAACAGTTACCAGAAACGGACGCAAGCACGGAGGAGAAGACTGCGAAGACCAGGGAAGCAGCCGCGATGTGGAAAGCCAGGGACGGGAATCGAAACAGCGCGCAGCGAAAATTTGGATTTGGGGACATGGCTGAAATGGATGTTTCTCTCCTGGTGCGTCTATCTTCCGGTTTTTCTGGCGGTTTATCCGGGCATTTATTCTTACGATGCGTCCGCGCAGCTCCTTCAGTTTTATGGAAAACTGCCGCTGACAACCCACCATCCATTAATTCATACGCTATATCTGGGACTCTGCATGAAGATTGCGGGGCGTCTGTTCCATACCTATCAGGCAGGGATGGCGCTGTATGCGCTGTCGCAGTCGTTTTTTATGAGTGCGGTATTTTCCCTGTGTCTGTGCCGGATGAAAGCGCGGCGGGCACCGCGATGGCTCTGCGTTGCTTCGTGGACGTTCTGGATCCTGAATCCGTATCTGACGGTCTTTTCCTTTGTCACGACGAAAGATGTGCTCTTTGGTGCATTTTTCCTGCTGGCATTTGATACGGCATGTTGTCTGGCGGAGGATCCGGAGCATTTTTGGCGGGGGATGTGCCAGAAGAAAGAGGATTTGGATAAAGAAAGAGAGCTGGATAAAGAGAAAAATCCGAATGGAACAGGTTCTCGGAAAGAAGTGGGAAAGACGGGTGATTGGCTGCTCTTTTTTGTGAGTGTGTTTTTCATGTGCCTGTTCCGGAATCAGGGAATCTATGTGTTCCTGTTTTTTGTTTTGGCAGTCTGCCTGTTTTTACGAAAAAAAGTGTATCGCAGAAACTGGTTTATCGGGGCATCTCTGCTGGTGGCAGCCTTATGGTATGTTTTATCCGGTCCGATTCCAACGGCGTTCGGCGTGGGAAAGGGCGATGCGAGGGAGATGCTGTGCGTGCCAATGCAGCAGCTGGCGCGCATATATCATGAAGTCCCGGAGAAATTGGCACCGGAGGAAAAGGAATATATCGAGACGCTGATTGATCCGCAGGCGCTCAGTGAGTATGTTCGTGTCAATGCGGATCCGGTAAAAAGTGGGTTTCATACGGAAGTGATGCAGGCAGATATGGGACGTTTCGTGCGGACCTGGGCGGAAATCGGAAAGCGCCATCCGGATATCTATCTGGATTCATTTCTGATGGGAAACTGGGGGTACTGGTATCTAGGAGACAATCAGTACTGGATCAGCTATATTTTATACGACGGGGCGTACCTGGAAGATGATTTAAATATCCTGCATATCACGCGGAACAGCCATTTTCAGGCGCTTTCGGACTGGCTGAGGGAGGCAACGCTGACACCGGCATTCCAGTCGGTTCCGATGCTGTCGGTGCTTCTAAACCAGGCATTTCCGTTCTGGCTGATGCTGTTTGCGGCAGGATTTGCAGTCTGGAAGCGCCGGGCGTATGAGATCCTTCCGATGATGCTTCTGCTCGGCTGCTGGGGAACGCTTCTGCTGGGACCGGTGGTTTCCCTGCGGTATGCATTGCCGTTGATTTACTGTGTGCCGCGGCTGCTGGAAATGATAGTGGGTTTGACGGGAAAACGGTAAACGGCATAGTTTCTGCTTTCCTACATATATTAGATAATAACAATGAAATAGGCGGTAGGCGCTTGTTTGGCAGACAGAAAAAAGCGATCGTTTCGGCGCTCCATCTGCCGGAGGACGTCGTTCTCGGAGAGATGCTTCTGTATTTTACCGGCAGTCGGGCGGCTGTGGTGGAAAATTACAGGAGCATTCTCTTTTTTTCCGACGAAATGCTGCGGCTGACGGGAAAGAACACCCGGCTTACTATCAAGGGGAAGGGGCTTTCGATTGAGTATTATGACCGCGATAATCTGCGGGTCACGGGGCAGATTGTGTCTGTCGAATTTGGGGTGCTGTGAGGAATGAGTATGGCGAAGGTAAGACACCTTCTACATGGGATAGTGCGGCTTAACATGCGCGGCACCTCCCCGGAGAGATTCCTGAATCTCTGTACACTGGCAGGTTTAAATGTCTGGCAGGTAAAAAAAGAGCAGGCAAATCTGCTGTTTTATATGGAAATCCGCGATTTTAAGCGGTGTGCGCCACTGGCAAGAAAAGCGGGAGTCCGTCTGCATATCGTTGAAAAGCGTGGGCTGCCGGTGTTTCTCTGGCGGAACCGGAAACGGAAAGGGTGGGCGGTCAGCTTCGTCCTTTTTTTTCTGTTATTATTGTTTCTGGCACAATTTATCTGGGAGATCGACTGGAGCGGAAACCGGCGTTATACCGAAAGTGAGCTGAATCATTACCTCCAGACGCTGCAGATTGAAGAGGGAATTCCCAAGAAGCGGATTTCCTGTGCGAGGCTGGAGGAAGAACTGCGGGAGTCATTTGAAGCTATCACCTGGGTGTCGGTGCGCCTGCATGGGACGCGCCTTTCCATCCGCCTGCGGGAGAGCGAGGTTCCGATCCGGCAGGAAGTGGAGTCCGGCGAGGCGTGCGATCTGGCGGCGGCATCAGACGCGCGGATCACGTCGGTAGTCGTCCGGAGCGGAATCCCGCTTGTGCAGGCGGGAGATACGGTGGAAAAGGGGCAGCTTCTGGTGTCGGGAACGGTGCCTATCACAGATGATGGAGGCGAAGAAATTTCCTCTTACCGGGTGCGGGCGGATGCGGATATATATGGATCCGGGAGCGGGTCGGGAGAAAGGAGCTTCCGCTCTGGAGGGAAATGCGGACGGAAACGGGAAAGAAACGATACGGAATTGCTTTGGAAGCAGGAACACACACATTTTACTGGAAAATTCCAGAATTTTATGATATGATAGAACATACATTCGATATGGCGGAGCAGTGGGGCTTTTCAGACGAAGCAGGCGGATGAAACCTGCCTGGACGATCCGGACGGAGTACCGGAAATTGCGGCTCCCGCTTGATTTTTATCTGCCGCTTTCTGTCGGGTGGAGTGAGTACCGGGAGACGTCTGTCTGCGAAAAAGGTATACAGAACCAGAGCTTGCGGCGCTGTCAGCGGCATTTCAAAGGAGACGGAAGAAAAATTGTGCGAAAAGGTGTACATATTATGGCAAGTGATGGTAGAATACTAATAAATGGCGGAGTCTGCCATTTTGAGGTACGGCTTCAGACGGAGGAGCCGATTCAAGTTGTGACACAAGGAGAACAGCAAAGGAATGAGCATAATAGAGACAATGATTGATATTCCGATGGAGCATGAGCGGAATGTATGCGGACAGTTTGACGCGTATCTGAAAAGATTGAGCGGACGCTGCACGTGACGATGATCACACGCGACGGCGCGCTGAAAATCATCGGTCCGGAGCAGGCGATCCGGCAGGCGAAGAGTGTGTTCAACAATCTGTTAGAGCTTTCCAGGCGCGGCAATACCATTACCGAGCAGAATGTTGATTACGCCCTGTCGCTGTCCTTCACGGAGAAGGACGATCAGATTCTCGAGATCGATAAGGATATCATCTGCCGGACGATCACGGGCAAGCCGGTCAAACCGAAGACGATGGGACAGAAACAGTATGTCTGATCCGCAAGAAGATGATTGTATTTGGCATCTCCGGCGGGTACCGGAAAACGTATCTGGCGATGTCGATGGCGATACAGGCATTTAAGAGTGGCGAGGTAAGCCGGATCATCCTGACGCGTCCGGCGATCGAGGCGGGGAAAACTGGTTTTCTGCCGGGCGATCTGCAGAGCAAGATCGATCCGTACCTGCGTCCGCTTTACGATGCGCTGTATCAGATTATGGGGCAGAAAGTTACCTGCACAATTCTGAGAAGGGCTTGATTGAGGTGGCGCCGCTTGCGTACATGCGTGGTCGTACCCTGGATAATGCGTTCATCATTCTCGATGAGGCGCAGAATACGACCCGGCACAGATGAAGATGTTCCTGACACGTATCGGCTTTGGTTCCAAGGTAATCGTGACGGGCGACCAGTCGCAAAGGATCTGCCTGCCGGGGCTACGTCCGGACTGGATACGGCGATTCATGTACTCAAGAAAATTGACGATATTGGTTTCTGCTATCTGACCAGCAGCGACGTAGTCCGCCATCCGCTGGTACAGAAGATCGTAGAGGCATACGATGCGTATGAGAAAAAGATGCGGATGCGTCCCGCGGTTTCCGGAGAAATAGTTCCGGGACGCGTGACCGGAAAGATGGAGGAAGAAAGAACAGATGACAATCCAGATCGAATATGAAGCAGAGCGGGAGTGGGAGATAGATTACCGTCCGATCATCGAGGAGATCGTGGTTGCGGCGCTTGATTATGAAAAATGCCCGTATGAGGCGGAGGTCAATGTAGTCCTGACAAATGATGAGGAGATTCATCGTATTAATAAGGAATTCCGAGGAATCGACCGGGCAACCGACGTCCTCTCTTTTCCGATGGGTGATTACGATGTGCCGTCCGATTTTGAACGGTTGGAAGAGCAGTCAGAGGACTATTTTAACCCGGAGACGGGCGAACTTCTTCTGGGCGATATCGTGATCTCGATCGACAAGGTAGACGAGCAGGCGGAGAAATACGGTCATTCTAAGGAGCGCGAACTGGCGTTCCTGGTGGCACACAGTATGCTGCACCTGTGCGGTTACGATCATATGGAAGATGACGAACGCCTTGTGATGGAGAAAAAACAGGAGGAAATCCTGGCTGGCAAAGGGTATACGCGCTAAAAGCAAGGAAAAGAACCGGAGGGAAAGGGGAGAGCCCATTCGGGAAATGAGGCATATGGGGATGTGATGGGGGAAGTACGGAATGAAAAAAAGCAGTTGGAAAATAAGGGCACTGGCACTGACTCTGATGGCAGTCTGCTGGCTGTCAGGCTGTTCGGCTCACAAAGAAATATCGGTAACGGCAACAGAGACACAGGAGGAGACACGTGAGCTGTCCTTAAATACGGAGCCGGAGGCCGAAACGCAGCCGGAAGCAGAGCCGGAGGAACGCTGCGAAAAAGACGGGAAGATACAGAGTTATCTGACCGGGGAATGGACGGATGTCGCAAAGGCGAACCGCCGTCCGCTCGCAATCATGATGAGCAATGACAAGGCGGCGCTTCCGCAGTATGGCATTAACCATGCCGGAGTGGTCTATGAGGCACCGGTGGAAGGCAGCATGAACCGCTATATGGCACTGATAGAGGACTATGACGATCTGGACCGGATCGGTTCCGTCCGGAGCTGCCGCCCATACTATACTTTTTTTGCAAGGGAATTTGAGGCGGTCTATGCACATTATGGGCAGAATACGTTTGCACTTCCGTATCTGGAGCAGATGGAACATTTAGATGGAATCAAAGGCAATGGGGCATCTGCGTATTTCCGGACCAAGGATCGGAAGACCCCGCACAATGCCTATGCATCGGGACCAAAGCTGCGCCAGGCGATCGAGGCGAGCGGTTATGCGGATGCATATCTGGAGAGCTATGAGGGGCATTATACTTTTGCGCCGGAGAGTGCGCCGGTGTGCTTTGAGGATGGTATCGCAGCGGCCAAAGTAGTGCCAGGTTATCAGTTAAGCAATCCCTGGTTTGAGTATCACCCGGAGGACGGGCTGTACTACCGGTATCAGTATGGCGGTCCGCATATGGGAGATGAAGGACAGATAGCGGTTAAAAATATTATTTTCCAATACTGCTTGTGGAAATATTATAAACCAACGGAATATCTGGATATCGATGTCCATACACCGGCGACGGGGTATTATTTTACAAATGGACACGGCATTCTGATTCGTTGGGAAAAAGACGGCGCTTACGGCGTCACAAAGTATTACGATATGGACGGTCAGGAAATCAAGCTGAATCCGGGCAAGACCTGGGTCTGCATCCTTCCGAATGACCGTATGGATAAGGCGGAATTCTATGGAGAACAGACGGAGTAGAAGAAAACCCGGAATGCGGGAAGAGACAGAAAGAGAGATAATCAGCCGGCAGCGCACGGCAGGACGTAGAGAAGAAGCAGCCGGAGGCAGCCGGGAAAGTGCGGGCAGAAGCCGTAACCGGTCAGGAAGCAGCCGGAAGCCGGAAGCGGTTCCGGTGAGGAAAGAAAATTTTGTCATTCAGGGTACGATCCTGGCAGTTGCCGGTATCATTGTGCGTCTGATCGGTATTCTGTACCGCGTTCCGATGACGAATATCATCGGCGATGAGGGCATGGGATATTATTCGACGGCATTCAACGTATATAATATCATGCTGATCCTTTCATCGTACAGTCTGCCTCTGGCGGTGTCGAAGATGGTAGCGGCCCGCCTTGCGAAAGGGCAGTACCGCAATATGAACCGTGTTCTGCGGGCGGCGCTTGTCTATGCGACGGTCGTAGGTGGTCTGGCATGCTTTATTACCTGGAATTTTGCAGGCTTTTTTGCAACGACCTTGTTTAACACGCCGTTCTGCGTGTATGCACTCCGCACACTTGCGCCAACGATCTGGATCATGGCGTATCTGGGCGTACTGCGCGGTTATTTCCAGGGACATGGAACGATGATTCCTACGGCGATCTCCCAGATCCTGGAGCAGGTGGTCAACGCGATTATCAGTGTGGTGGCCGCCAGCGTCCTTTTCAAGGTGGGACTGGATACAGCGAAAGTATATGGAAAAGATGGATATGCACAGGCATTTGGCGCGGCAGGCGGTACGATCGGCACAGGAAGCGGCGCGTTTGCAGCCCTGTTATTTGTGCTGGTATTGTTTTTACTCTACCGTCCGACGGCAAAACGGCGGATTGCCAAGGATCGGAGCGGTAGTGTGGATTCCTACCGTCAGATTTCGAGAATCTTCTTCTTTACCGTTATTCCGGTTATCGTAAGCTCGGGTGTTTACAATATTAACTCGGTTATTGACAACGGTATCATGGCGCACGGCATGGAGTCGCTGGGACGCGGCAAAGAGTTTTTAGCCCTCTGGGGTATCTACAACAACAAATATATGCTGCTGGTACATGTCCCGCTTGCGATGGCGAACTCACTGTCCTCGTCGCTGATTCCTTCGCTGTCCGGTGCAATAGCGCGTAAGGACCGAATGGCGGCGATTGAGAAGACAGCCCTTGCGATCCGGTTTGCTATGCTGATTGCGATTCCGTCGGCGGTGGGGCTGACGGTACTTTCAGCGCCGGTCAATAACCTGTTATTCCGGGGCGGCAACAATGCGGAAGCGATCCGTATGATGATGATTGGCGCTTCAGCCGTTATCTTCCTGTCGCTTTCGACGGTTACCAATGCAATCTTACAGGGACTGAACCGGATGAATGTTCCGGTGCAAAACGCCCTGATTTCGTTGGCATTACACGTGATTGCGCTGTATATTATGCTGATGATCTTCAATATGGGTATCTACAGTATGGTATTTGCAAGTATTTTATTTGCGCTCTTTATGTGCATTTTAAATGCGATCGCGATCCGCAACACACTCGGTTACCGCCAGGAGATGGTCAAGACCTTCCTGCTGCCGGCGATCAGCGCAGCATTTATGGGCGCGGCGGCATATGGCGTGTACCGTGGGGTTACGCTGGTGATCCACAGCAATGTGCTGGGAACGCTGCTGGCGGTGCTTGTGGCGGTCGCGGTATATGGCGTGCTTCTTATCAAGCTGCACTGTATCGAGGAAGATGAGATGTATTCAATGCCGATGGGACGGAAACTCACACGCATCTGCCGGAAGCTGCATCTGATGTAGGGTTAGAAATTTAGTTATGATTAAAATTTAGAAAAAAGTGAATAATAAGGATACACAACAGGAGGTATCCTTATTATGAGAAAATATCAGGGAATACTGTTTGCGGCGCTTTTTTGTTTTGCAATGCTTCTGCTTCTGGCGGCAGGGCTCTGGTGGTACCGTCCACGGCGGGCGGAACCGGTACCGGGGCGCGTGTATGAGTCAGAGCGGATGCCGGAGAATAATGCGGTTCTGAACCCGGAACCGGAAGTGGCGGAGAAACAATCCGGCTATTGTCTGACGGCGGAGGATGGGATGCTGCTTATCTTTGACGGAACAAGCGGCGAAGTCTGTTTCCAGACCCATATGCCGCTCTCAGAATTTTCCGTGGAAGAACAGGAAAAACTGCTGGAAGGAGTCTGGTTCGACACAATGACGGATGTGTTTCACTATCTGGAGTCTTTCAGCAGTTAGATGTGATTATAATACAGTCAAAAAACAAAGAAGAAAGTCCGCGTATGAACGGTACGAAGCAAACGGTCAGGAAGGGAAATAGGGATGAGTCAGAATAAAGTAATCATAGTGGGAGCGGGAGCAGCCGGAATGACGGCTGCCATTTTTGCTGCCAGGGAGGGCGCACAGGTGGTTCTGCTGGAACATAAAGACCGGGTCGGCAAGAAGATCCTGTCTACCGGCAATGGACGCTGTAACCTTTCAAACCGTTTGCAGGAGCCGTTCTGCTACCGCAGTGGTCAGCCGGATTTTCCATGGAAGGCGCTTGGGACGTTTACGCTTCCGATGACACTGGAATATTTTGAGGATCTCGGCGTTTTGACGCGGGAACGGGACGGATATCTGTATCCATATTCCGGGCAGGCAAGCGCTGTTTTAGATGCACTCCGTCTGGGACTTGCGCGGGAGTCGGTTCAGGTGGTGACGGAATGTGATGTTTTCTCGATCACGCTGCGCGAAGATGCAAAACGTCGGTTTGAAGTGAAAACGTCCCAGGGGAGCTTTTCAGGCGAGGCGCTGATTCTGGCGTGCGGCAGCAAGGCGGCACCGGGTACAGGTTCGGATGGAAGCGGATATAAGCTGGCGAAACGGCTGGGACACCATATCATCAAGCCGCTTCCGGCACTGGTTCAGCTTCGTTGCCCGGAAAAGTTCTTTAAACAGCTCGCCGGAGTACGCGCGGATGCCTCTGTGATACTCTACAGCGATGGCAGAAAGCTGGCGGAGGACAAGGGCGAGGTGCAGCTTACGGATTATGGTATTTCGGGGATTCCGGTTTTCCAGGTCAGCCGCTTTGCGGCGCGCTCGCTCGATGAGGGACGGGATGTACGGGCGGTACTCAATTTTATCCGGAATGCCCGGAAACGGAGACACGCCGGATATTAAAAGAGCGGAGTGAGCGCCTGAAAGAACGGCAGGTGGAGGACTTTTTCCGGCTGGATACATAAAAACTGGCAGCTCTGTTTTAAAACAGGCAGGAATCCGGCCAGATCGGACGGTTGGCAGCCTGACAGAGGCACAGATTCAGACGCTGGGGATCTGCTCTGCCGGTTTGAGGTCAGCGTGAACGGTACAAATTCCTTTGAACAGGCACAGATCTGCTGCGGCGGCGTCGATGTGCGGGAGGTTGACGCACAGACGATGGAATCGAAGAAGGTAAAAGGGTTATATTTTGCCGGGGAGATTCTGGATGTCGATGGCATCTGCGGCGGTTATAATCTCCAGTGGGCGTGGAGCAGCGGTGCAGCAGCTGGAAAATGTGCTGGAAGGAGTCAGATAAATGATACGAGTAAATCAGGTAAAACTGCCGATCAGCCACAGTGAGGCGGATCTTCGCAAGAAAACTGCCAAAATGATGGGAGTATCGGCAGATCAGATACAGTCGGTGGAGCTGGTGCGCCAGTCTCTGGATGCGCGCAAAAGCCAGATCTGTACTATTTATATGCATTAGATGTTGCGGTGGCAGGGGAAAGAGGCGGCGATTGTCAAACGTGCGCGCAGTGTAAATGTGCAGATCCGAAAGGAAGAGGCGTACCGCCTGCCCGATCCGGGAATAGAGCCGCTTCGGGAACGACCGGTAATCGTGGGCTTTGGTGGCAGGTATGTTTTGTGGTCTGATGTTGGCGCGTGCCGGATATCGCCCGCTTATTCTGGAACGGGGCTGGATGCGGACAGCCGTGCAAAGGCGGTTGCACGCTATTGGACAGATGGAACGCTGGATCCGGAGTGCAATGTGCAGTTCGGCGAGGGCGGTGCCGGTACGTTTTCAGATGGAAAGCTGAATACGCTGGTCAAGGATCCGTCTGGGCGGAATAAGGAAGTGCTGAAAATCTTGGCGCAGGCGGGCGCGGATCCGACGATTACCTATGTGAACAAGCCGCACGTTGGAACGGATGTTCTGCGGACGGTGGTAAAGAATATTCGAAGTGAGATAGAGAGTCTGGGCGGTGAGGTACGGTTTGGCTGCCGTCTGGAGGACTTTGAGACACAGAATGGTCATTTGTGTTCCATCCGCGTCAGTGCCCGTAAAGGCACGTCGGAGGCAGTACGGACGGTGGAGGAGATTCCGGCATCGGCACTGGTGCTGGCGATCGGGCATAGCGCCCGCGATACGTTTGCGATGCTGGCAGAGAAACCGCTCGACATGCAGGCAAAGGCATTTGCGGTGGGACTGCGGATCCAGCACCCACAGACGCAGATCAACTTAAGCCAGTACGGACGGGAAGAAGCCGGGAATCTGGGGCTGCCAGCTATAAGCTGACGGCACAGACCTCCGGAGGCAGGGGCGTATATTCTTTCTGTATGTGTCCGGGCGGCTTTGTTGTGGATGCATCCTCAGAGCCGGGACGGCTGGCAATCAACGGCATGAGCAACCATGATCGTGCCGGTGCAAACGCAAACAGCGCCCTGATTGTGACCGTTACACCGGAGGATTTTCCACAGCCGGGCACACTTGGCGGCGTGACGTTCCAGCGTCAGCTGGAGGAAGCGGCATACCGCTGCGGCGGCGGAAAAATCCCGGTACAGCTTTATGGAGATTTCCGGGAAAACCGGATTTCAACGGGATTTGGAGCAGTGACACCACAGTTTGAAGGGCAGTTTGCATTTGGAAATCTGCGGGAGGTGCTGCCGGAAGCGCTTTCGGCAGCGATGTTAGAGGGAATGGAACATTTTGGACATGTGATTCATGGCTTTGACCGTGAGGATGCGGTTTTGCCGGAGTAGAGAGCCGACCTCCTCGCCGCTGCGGATTCCGCGTGACCACGCGACGATGGAGAGCAGCACGATCGCGGGCATCTACCCATGCGGCGAAGGCGCTGGATATGCGGGCGGCATTACCTCGGCGGCGATGGATGGGATGAAGACGGCAGAGGCAATTATCACGAAGTATGCTATCCCCAAAATTAAATTGTGAGAGAGAATGGTTCAGCGGCTTTAGGCTTTATAGTAAGGATGTCTGCCTGTAGCTGCGAAGAAACAAGCATTATAAGAGGAGAAATGATAGATGAAACAGGAAAGAATTGACCGTATTAATACGTTATATCATAAGAGCCAGGCAGTTGGATTGACCGAAGAAGAGAAAAAAGAGCAGGCAGCGCTTCGGAAGGAGTACATTGAGTCAATCCGTGGAAATATGCGAGGACAGTTAAATTCGATACTGATTAAAGAGAAAGACGGTTCTATTACGGATCTGGGTAAAAATACGGCGGCGTTACGGATACGAAGAATTAATTGAAGGGTAGAAGAGATGGTTATTCATTCATCTGGATCGCAGATATCAAAACAGGAGATTCGCGCATATGTCCTTCAAAAACGCCGGACTCTGCTGCCAGAAGAAAAACAACGATGGGATGAGGCGTTGTTAGAACGTCTCCACCCCTCTTTCCATCAGCCGGGACGGCAGTGTATGCCTATACGAGTGTGCGCGGTGAGGCAAGTACAGAATATTTGATTGACGAGCTGTTAAAGCGCGGCTGCCGGTAGCTGCCGCGGGTGTTTGGGCGTGAGATGCGTTTTTCTATGTCACAGATCGGAGCCAGCTTGTGGCGGGGCATATGGCATCCCGGAACCGGCGGACGGATGTCAGGAGGCAGATGCGCCGAAAGCGCTGGTGATCACGCCTGGCGTGGGGTTTTCAAGGACGGAAACCGCATCGGTTATGGGGCGGGTATTATGACCGCTTTTGCGGCAGAACCGGACCATATGGCGGTGGGACTCTGCTATGGATTCCAGTTGTTTCCGGCATTTGAAACCGAAAGCACGATAAAAAAATGGCATATATTGTGACACCGGAGCAGACAATTAAAGTTTTGTAATGTCTGGCGCACTCGCGCGAAGCAGAAACATATCAAAGGCATACAGGAACAGAGCAGCCGTGTGGTAAACTCTGTTTTTGCTTCCAGATACATGAACCGGAATATTTTGTAAGAAACTGGAAAGGATTCTGGCAGGAATGGGACTTGCGAAAATGAGCGCCATATAGTAATATTATCTAATGTATGAAATATTAGGATTATTAGGATAATGAAAGAATAGTAAGGACAATACAATTTATGGATTTACATACAAACGATTCGTCCGAATCCGCAGCAGGCGTGTTTGTGTCTGACAAATGTCAGATTCCGGTGGGCGGTGTACCGCAGCAGGAACCGGAGCGCCAGCAGTATTATATGGCACTCTGCCGCCAGAAGGTACAGGAGATTTCGGACAAACTGGGGCGTCCGCTGACCTGCTTTATCTCGACGTTTGGATGTCAGATGAATGCACACGATTCAGAAAAGCTTCTCGGTATTCTGCTGGAAGCAGGATTTGTGGAAGGAACCAGTGAGGAATCGGATTTCGTCCTCTACAATACATGTACAGTCCGTGAAAATGCGAACCTGCGCGTGTATGGACGTTTAGGGTATCTTCACAGTCTCAAGAAAAGAATCCGCACATGATGATCGCACTCTGCGGCTGCATGATGCAGGAGCCGGAGGTTGTAGAGAAATTAAAGAAGAGCTACCGCTTTGTGGACTTGATTTTCGGCACACACAATGTATATAAACTGGCAGAGCTGCTGGAACAGCGCTTTGAGACGGGAAGATGGTCATCGATATCTGGAAAGGAACTGATAAGATCGTTGAGGATCTGCCGTCGGAGCGCAAATATACATTTAAGTCTGGCGTTAATATCATGTTTGGCTGCAACAACTTCTGCAGCTACTGCATCGTCCCGTATGTGCGCGGACGCGAGCGCAGCCGTGCGCCGGAGGACATCATCCGTGAGATTGAAGAGCTGGTTAAGAACGGCGTCGTGGAGATCATGCTGTTAGGGCAGAATGTCAATTCCTACGGAAAGAACCTGGAATCTCCAATTACCTTTGCAGAACTTCTGCGCCGGGTAGAGCGGATTGAGGGCTTAAACGGATCCGTTTCATGACCTCCCATCCGAAGGATCTGTCGGATGAGCTGATCGAAGTGATGGCATCTTCCAAGAAGATCTGCCGCCATCTGCATCTGCCGCTTCAGTCGGGCAGCAGCGGATCCTAAAGAAGATGAACCGCCATTACACGAAGGAGCAGTATCTGGAACTGACAGAGCGCATCCGCAAGGCGGTACCGGATATTTCCCTGACGACGGATATCATCGTTGGATTTCCGGGAGAGACGGAGGAAGATTTCGAGGAGACACTGGAGGTTGTGCGGAAAGTCCGCTACGACAGTGCATTTACCTTTATTTATTCGAAGCGCACCGGAACTCCGGCGGCAGCGATGGAAAATCAGGTTCCAGAAGAAGTTGTCAAAGAACGTTTCGACCGTCTGCTCGCAGAGGTACAGGCGATTTCCGCACAGGTCTGTGGACGAGATGTCCATACGGTGCAGGAGGTTCTGGTGGAGGAACCGGACAGTCACGTGGAGGGACTGGTAACCGGACGTATGTCCAATAACACAATCGTTCATTTCCCAGGTGGAAAGAGCTGATTGGTAAAATTGTTAAAGTATATCTGAAGGAATCCAAGGGATTTTACTATATGGGATCCCTGGTAGATTAAGGAGGATAAATTTATGAAAAAGCATTATAAAGGATTGACGGTTCTGCTGTCAGCCTTCATGCTGGCAGGAAGTGCTTCCGTCGCATATGCAGGACGGCAGATGACATTGCAAACGGTACAGTCGGTATGCCAAACACCGGTTCGTCAACATCGGCAGAGCAGTTCAACCAGGGAACCGGGCAGCAGGATGAGAACACGGCACTTCATGTCGGCGTCAATTATCTGTATAATGCGGAAGGCGATATTTCTGCATTTGCGATGGATTTGAAAACTTTGAGGGATCGGCGGCGTGTCCTACCGTGCATATACCAACACAGGCGGTTATCTGTGGTGGTACCATGACGGCATCCAGACCGGTGTGGTTGGTTCTGGAAGCTGGGTAGAGGCGATCCAGATTCAGCTTTCCGGTCAGGCTGAGAGATGTACGATGTTTACTATAGCGTTACATCCAGTGGTCAGGGCAAGATGGGATATGCGAAGAACGGCGAAGTGGCTGGTACCGTGGATATCGGCGAGAAGATCCTTTCGATTGAAGTCGTATTAGTTCCGAAGGGAAGCGCAGGTCAGAGTGCAGCACCGCGCTACAAATCAGCTGCTTCCAGCAGACTGAGCGTAGCAGAAAATGCAACGGTTATGTTCAATGAGGACGGAAGCGTATATAACGGCTGGCTTTCCGATGACTTTGTACGTTATTATTTTGAAAATGGCTACGCAAAGACCGGCTGGCAGTATATCGATGGTTACAAGTTCTACTTTGACTCCTGCGGTCGTCTGGTTCAGGATGTAGACAGCCTGATTGGCAAGCAGTCCGATTATCTCCTGAAGGTAAATAAGACACTGAACTGCCTGACGGTTTATGCAAAAGACGGCAATAACGGATATATTATTCCGGTGAAGCGATGCTGACCTCCGTCGGTGATGATACGCCGATTGGAACTTTCAAGACACCGGAGAAATATCGCTGGAGACTGATGGTAAATGATACTTACACCCAGTATGCAACCCGTATCACACAGGGATTCCTGTTCCATTCGATTACATACGCAACCCCGAATGAGAATAACCTTCTGACCGTCGGCTATAATGGTCTGGGTGTTTCCCGTTCTTTAGGCTGTGTACGCCTGAACTGTAGAAACTCCAAGTGGGTATATGATAACTGCCATCTGGGAACGCCTGTACAGGTATACGAGGATGCCAATGTAGCATCTCCATTTGATAAGCCGGAGCTGGTACCGATCTCCGATCAGCAGACCTGGGATCCGACGGATCCGAAATTCAACTAAAATAAAACGACAGCGGTCTGTCCGGTCTGGCATTCAGATGAGTGAAGTGCCGGAAAACGGGCGGATCGCGATGAAGAGAGGTAAATTGTGGCACTTTCACCAATGATGACTCATTATCTGGAGACGAAAAACAGTATCCGGACTGTATTCTGTTTTATCGTCTTGGCGATTTCTATGAGATGTTTTTGAGGATGCCCAGACTGTTTCGAAAGAACTGGAACTTACCCTGACTGGAAAAGATTGCGGACTGGAGGAGCGCGCGCCTATGTGCGGCGTTCCTTATCATGCCGTAGAGGGTTATTTGAGCCGTCTCGTCCAGAAGGGCTATAAGGTCGCCATCGCAGAGCAGATGGAGGATCCGAAACAGGCAAAGGGACTTGTAAAGCGGGAGGTAATCCGGGTGGTGACGCCGGGAACCCTGACAAATTCACAGGTTCTGGAGGAATCAAAAAACAATTACCTGATGGGAATTGTATACATAGACGGTGTATTCGGCGTTTCGACGGTTGATGTCAGCACGGGCGACTATCTTGTGACGGAGGTTCGCAACGAGCGCAGTCTGTTAGATGAAATTTATAAATTTTCGCCGTCGGAGCTTATCTGCAACGAGGCTTTTTACATGTCAGGAATCGATTTAGAGGACTTGAAAGTACGGTTAAACGCCGTGATCTCAGCACTTGAAAATCGGTTCTTTTCTGATGATTCCTGCCGGAGAATCCTGCGGGAACATTTTCATGTAGAGCACCTGGAAGCGTTGGGACTGGCGGACTATGAGACGGGCGCGATTGCGGCGGGCGCTGTCCTGCAGTATCTGTATGAGACGCAGAAAAATACACTGGAACACCTGACGCGCCTGACTGTCTATACGACCGGACAGTTTATGATGCTGGATACGTCCACGCGCCGGAACCTGGAGCTTACTGAGACGCTCCGGGAAAAGCAGAAGCGGGGCACACTTCTCTGGGTGCTTGATAAGACGAAAACGGCGATGGGCGCCCGTATGCTGCGGACACTTGTGGAGCAGCCGCTCATCAGCCGGGAGGAGATCCTGCGCCGCCAGAATGCGATCGAAGAGCTGAACATGAACTATATCAGCCGCGAGGAGCTGTGCGAATATCTGAATCCGATCTACGATCCGAACGTCTGATCGGACGCATCAGTTACCGGACGGCAAATCCGCGCGATCTCATCGCGTTTGGCAATTCACTGGCGATGCTTCCGTATATCAAACAGATTTTGAAGGAGTTTTCAGGCGAGCTGCTTAAAACCTGGAAGCCGCTCTGGATCCGCTGGCAGATTTGAAGGAACTGATTGACAAGGCGATCGTGGAAGAGCCGCCGATCACGGTGCGCGAGGGCGGCATCATCAAGGAAGGCTACCATGAGGAGGCAGACCGTCTGCGTCATGCAAAGACAGAAGGAAAAGACTGGCTGGCACAGTTAGAGCAGAGCGAGCGCGAAAAGACAGGCATCAAAACCTGAAAGTCAAGTTCAATAAGGTATTTGGCTACTATTTTGAGGTGACTAATTCCTTTAAGGATCTGGTGCCGGATTATTTCATCCGTAAACAGACCCTGACAAACGCAGAGCGCTATACGACCGACCGGTTGAAAGAGCTGGAAGATATCATTCTCGGCGCCGAGGACAAGCTGGTTTCTCTGGAATATGATCTGTTCTGCCAGGTGCGCGACCAGATCGCGGGCGAGGTAAACCGGATTCAGAGTACCGCCCGTGCGATCGCGATGACGGATGTGCTGGCGTCTCTGTCGGTGGTGGCGACGCGTTACAATTACGTGAAACCTCATATCAACGAAAGGGCATCATCCGCATCAAAACGGACGTCATCCGGTCGTAGAGCGCATGATGGGCGGCGAGATGTTTGTCGCTAATGACACATATTTAGACAACGGAAAGAACCGGATTTCGATCATTACCGGTCCGAACATGGCTGGTAAGTCAACTTATATGCGTCAGACGGCGCTGATCACGCTGATGGCGCAGATCGGAAGCTTCGTCCCGGCGGATGAGGCGGATATCGGTCTCTGCGACCGTATTTTTACCCGTGTGGGCGCCTCGGATGATCTGGCATCCGGTCAGAGTACCTTCATGGTGGAGATGACCGAGGTTGCGAATATCCTGCGGAATGCGACGAAAACAGCCTTCTGATTCTCGATGAGATCGGGCGCGGTACGAGTACCTTCGACGGCCTTTCGATCGCCTGGGCGGTTGTGGAGTATATTAGTAATACGAAGATTCTGGGTGCTAAGACGCTGTTTGCGACACATTACCATGAACTGACAGAGCTGGAAGGAACCTTAAGCGGCGTCAACAACTACTGTATCGCGGTCAAGGAACAGGGCGACGATATCGTCTTCCTGCGTAAAATCGTGAAGGGTGGCGCCGATAAGAGCTACGGCATCCAGGTGGCGAAGCTTGCAGGCGTTCCGGCTCCGGTCATCGATCGGGCAAAGAACTGGTGGAAGAATTGAGCGATGCCGACATTACAGCGCGTGCGAAGGAGATTGCAGAAAATGGTCGGGAACCCAGACGCGCAAAAGGTGGCAAAACCGGACGAGGTAGATCTGCAGCAGATGTCGATCTTTGACACGGTCAATGAGGACGATATCATCAAGGAGATCATGGAACTGGAAGTAAACCGGATGTCTCCGCTGGATGCGCTCAATACATTAGATAAGCTGCAGGCGAAGCTGAAAATCGGTGGATGCACCAGTAAAAAGAGTTTAGGAAGGATGTGGAGGAGATAGATGGCTGCGATTCAGGTCTTGGATTCCAATACAATCAATCAGATTGCAGCCGGCGAGGTCATTGAACGGCCGGCGTCGGTTGTCAAGGAGCTTTTGGAGAATGCGATCGATTCGAAGGCGACGGCGATCACGGTGGAGATTCAGGGCGGCGGTCTGCAGACGATCCGGGTGACGGATAACGGAAGCGGCATTGTGCGCGAGGAGATCCCACTGGCATTTAAGCGCCATGCGACCAGCAAGATCCGGACGGCGTCGGATTTGTTTCAGGTGGCATCGTTAGGGTTCCGCGGCGAGGCGCTGGCGTCGATCGCGTCGGTGGCGAAGGTGGAACTGATCACGAAACAAACGATTCGATCAGCGGTTCCCGTTACCGCATCGAGGGCGGCGAGGAACTGGGACTGGAGGAGGTCGGTGCGCCGGAAGGTACGACCTTTATCGCCAGAGATCTGTTCTACAATACACCGGTACGCCGGAAGTTTTAAAGACGCCGGCGACAGAAGAGGTCCCATGTGGCAGATTTAGTCGAAAGATTGCCCTGTCACATCCGGAAATCTCCATCCGTTTCATCAATAACAACCAGAGCCGTCTCCATACCTCTGGAAATCATAACTTAAAAGATATAATTTATGCGGTCTTTGGACGCGGATCACGGCAAACCTGATTGAAGTGGATGCCGGAGCTGATCCGATCCGGGTAGGCGGCTTCATCGGTAAGCCGCTGATCGCGCGCGGCAACCGCACGTATGAAAATTATTTCATCAACGGACGCTATATCAAGAGCAGTATCATCGGAAAGGCGATCGAGGACGCATATAAACCGTTCATGATGCAGCACAAGTATCCATTTACGATGCTGCAATTTACGATCGATCCGTCGTATATTGACGTCAACGTCCATCCGGCGAAGATGGAGATCCGTTTCAGGGACGGCGAACAGATCTACCGGACGGTCTACCATACGATCGCGATGGCACTCGCTAACCGGGAACTGATTCCGGCGGTTTCGCTGGAGAATGAGAAGAATGCAGAGAAAGAGCTGAAGATTCCGGGGCTGGAAAAGTGCTGCCGGAGCTTCCAACCAGAAAGATGGAAAGCAGCCAGGGCAGCCGTCCGTCCTTAAAACCAGTCCGTATCCGTGAGGAACATCCGGAACCGTTTGAGACGAAACGTCTGGAGCGTCGCAGGCAGAAATGATGTCGGTCTCGGAAGATATGCCGGGATATGGGGCTGAAAACGGCAGCGGATCAAATGCGGCTGTGTCAGGAACGGGGCGGTTCGATGAAGTGTTTGGAAGAACCGACACAACCGGCAGAGTTGAAAATGTTTCAATTAATACAGAGTCAGATCTGCCAGAGCCGGCCACGTCAGCGCCTTCCAGCGAATCCATCTCAGCTTCAGCGGGGCAAGCTGCATCTCCTGCATCTGTTTCAACGGGATCGACCCAGTCCGCCCCATCTGAAAAGCCCCGTCAGATGGATCTGTTTGAAGATAAACTCCTGACCAAACCAGCGCGTGCGAACCACCGCCTGATTGGACAGCTGTTTGACACATACTGGCTGGTGGAGTATCATGATAATCTGTACATCATTGATCAGCATGCGGCGCATGAGAAAATCCTCTATGAGCGGACGATGGCATCCCTTCAAAAGAGGGAGTACACCTCCCAGATGATTGATCCGCCGATCATTTTGAGTCTCAACAGCAGTGAGCAGCTCAAATTAGAGCAGTATATGGAACATTTTACCTCGATCGGATTTGAGATTGAGCCGTTTGGCGGCAAGGAGTACGCGGTGCGTGCCGTTCCGGCGAACCTCTTTTCCGTCGCAAAACGCGAGCTTCTGATGGAGATGATCGACGATCTGGCGGAGGGCAATGGAAGCGGAACCCCGGATCTCATCGATGAGCGTGTGGCGACGATGTCGTGTAAGGCGGCGGTCAAGGGCAATCACACATTATCATTTGCCGAAGCGGACAAGCTGATCGATGAGCTTCTGGAACTCAAAAATCCGTATGCGTGCCCACATGGTCGCCCAACGATCATATCGATGAGCAAATATGAGTTGGAGAAGAAATTCAAACGGATTGTATAACCCATTAAAAGGAGAGAAAGTCTTATGGGAAATCTGGAACAAGCGGCTGAAAAAAAGCCCCTGATTGTCCTGACCGGACCGACGGCAGTCGGAAAAACGGCGCTGTCCATTCAGCTCGCCAGGCGGATCGGCGGCGAGATCATTAGCGCGGATTCGATGCAGGTGTACCGCCACATGGATATCGGTACGGCAAAGATACGCCTGGAGGAGATGGACGGTGTGCCGCACCATCTGATCGATATTTTAGAGCCGACTGAGGATTTCAATGTCGTGCGGTTTCAGGCGCTTGCCCGCGCGGCGGCGGAAGATATTTACAGCCGCGGAAAAATTCCGATCGTGGCAGGTGGAACCGGCTTTTATATTCAGGCACTGCTCAATGATATTGATTTCACCCAGATCGACGAAAATACGCAGTTTCGGGAGGAGATGGAACGCCTGGCAGCCGAACAGGGGGCGGAAGTCCTGCATGAGCGCCTGCGGGCGGTCGATACAGAATCGGCGGAGGCGATCCACGCAAACAATGTAAAACGTGTGATCCGCGCGCTGGAATATTATGAGCAGACGGGCGAGAAGATTTCTGCCCACAATGAGGCGGAGCGGGCAAAGACTTCACCGTACCATTTCTTCTATTATGTATTAAATACCGATCGGACGGTTCTTTATGAGCGGATCGAGAAGCGGATCGATGAGATGATGGAAGAGGGACTGGTCGAGGAAGTGAGGCAGCTGCAGGCGATGGGCTGTCGCCGTGATTCAGTGGCGATGCAGGGACTTGGATATAAAGAAATTCTGGCATATTTAAATGGCGAAATGTCATTGGAGACAGCGGTCAATATCCTGAAACGCGATACGCGCCATTTTGCGAAACGTCAGCTTACCTGGTTCCGGCGGGAACGCGACGTGCGTTTCTTATATTTGCCGGAATTTGATAATGACCGGGAACGCGTGCTGGAACATATTCTGCAGGAATTAGCGGCGGAAGCGGGTATTATGGAGTGTGATTCATAAGATGGATGGAACACTCTAAATTATAAGTTGTAAAAATCAAGAAAAGTTAAAGAAACAAAAAAAGAATTATAGAATAACCGTAACTGTTCAGTAGGTCTGCGCATTTACTGCGCTGACCGTACGAAAACATGGGTCAGCAGGCAAAAATCCCATTGCCGTAGGCAATTTTTAATGGATTTTTGCGCGTGACTGTGAAGGTACTGAACAGTTACGAATAACCGACAACAGGAAAGGAAGCACCATGGAGTTAGAGAAAATGTATGGCGACCTCGGTATTTCGAAAGAAGTGCTTGAATATGGAGCCAGAATCGAAGCGGCTCTGGAAGACCGTTTCACAGAGATCGATGGCAATGCAGAGTACAATCAGTTAAAGGTAATCGCTGCGATGCAGAAAAACCGCGTCAGCGATATTCATTTTTCCGGTACAACCGGATATGGTTACAACGACCTCGGACGTGAGACGCTGGAACAGGTATATGCGGATGTATTCCATACTGAGGACGCGCTGGTGCGCCCGCAGATCGTGTGCGGAACGCACGCGCTCTACACGGCATTAGCCGGAAACCTGCGCCCGGGCGACGAGCTGCTTTCGCCGGTGGGAAAACCGTATGATACTCTGGAGGAAGTGATCGGCATACGCGAGTCCAACGGTTCCCTGCGGGAGTACGGCATTTCATATCGTCAGGTTGACCTGCTGCCGGACGGAACCTTCGATTACGACGGCATCCGCGCGGCGATCAACGAGAAAACAAAACTGGTAACCATCCAGCGTTCCAAGGGATACGCATCCCGTCCAACCCTCTCGGCAGAGCAGATCGGTGAACTGATTGCATTTGTCAAATCCATCAAACCGGAAGTGATCTGTATGGTAGACAACTGCTATGGCGAATTCGTTGAGCGGATCGAACCGAGCGATCTCGGTGCGGACATGGTAGTCGGTTCCCTGATTAAAAACCCGGGCGGCGGGCTGGCGCCGATCGGCGGCTATATCGCCGGAACCAGACAGTGCATCGAAAATGCAGCGTACCGCCTTGGTTCTCCGGGACTCGGACGGGAGGTCGGCGCGAGCCTTGGCGTCAACCAGTCCTTCTTCCAGGGACTTTTCCTGGCACCGACCGTTGTATCCGGCGCATTAAAGGGAGCTATTTTTGCGGCAAACGTCTATGAGCGCCTGGGCTTTGATGTGGTTCCGAACAGCACGGAGCCGCGCTATGATATCATTCAGGCGATCACGTTTGGAAAACCGGAGGGTGTTATTGCGTTCTGCCAGGGCATTCAGGCGGCGGCGCCGGTTGACAGCTATGTATCGCCGGAACCGTGGGATATGCCGGGGTATGATTCCCAGGTTATTATGGCAGCAGGTGCCTTTATCCAGGGATCCTCGATAGAGCTTCCGCGGATGGTCGATCAAACCGCCGTACAGCGTCTTCTTTCAGGGCGGACTGACCTGGTACCATGCGAAGTTAGGCATTTTAATGTCCCTGCAGAAGCTTCTGGATGCGGGCATAGTAAAACCTGAGCAGCTCAAAATCGACTAGAAATGACGTTTTTGAATGATTTTGTAATTAATTTTAAGAAAATTTTAAAAAATCTGCCGGACTGTCTATACACATTCCGGCAGTTTGTGCTAAGATAATAAAGATTATAGAAAGGGCGGTATTCGGTATCATGAATCGAGCAAAAAATTTCTGGATTCTTCTGCTGCTCCTGATGACAGGGATTGTGTTAGGTGGATTTATCGGAAATATGGCATCCGGCGTCAGGGGACTGTCGTGGCTGAATTACGGACAATCCTTCGGTCTGATGGACCCGGTTGTTCTTGATTTAGGAATCCTGGTTATCACGTTTGGTCTGTCAATCCGGGTGACGATGGCGAGCATCATCGGCGTTGTCATTGCACTGATCGCATATCGTCTGATTTAATCAAAGAATCCCGCCTGGTGGGAATGGCTTTCTGTATGCAGAGGAGAGGCACGCAGGAGGACAATCAATGAAAAAAGAAATAAAGAAACCAGTAAAAAGTTCTGAACCGGCCGCTGGATGGCGTCTTACCATGAAAGATATCCCTGAAAAAGACCGACCCTACGAAAAATGTGAGAGGGAGGGAGTTGGGGCACTGACGGACGCCGAGCTTTTAGCGATCCTTATCCGTACCGGAAACCGGCAGGAGTCGGCACTTTCCCTGGCAACCCGGATTCTGGCGCAGGCGCAGCCGCCGGGAATTTTAGGGCTTTTGCATCTGACTCTTCCAGAACTGATGGAGCAGAAGGGAATCGGTAGGGTCAAGGGAATCGAACTTTTGTGTGTGGGAGAACTATCACAGCGGATCTGGCGCACCTTGACGCTTTCAGAAGCGCCTGCTTTTACGGCGCCGGAGGCGATCGCCGCTTTTTATATGGAGGAAATGCGTCACAAAGAGCAGGAAGAGATGCACCTGATGATCCTCAATACGAAGCAGAGGCTGATTCGGGATATCCTGCTGTTTCGGGGAACCTTCAATCACTCTCCGGCGTCTCCGAGGGAGATATTTATCGAGGCGCTGCGCTATCATGCAGCCAGCATCGTTTTAGTACATAATCATCCGAGCGGGGATCCTACCCCCAGTGCGGAGGATCGGCGGACGACCGTCCGGATTCAGGAGGCGGGCGCTATGCTGGGAATCCGGCTTTTGGATCATGTGATTATCGGCGAACAAGCCTATTTTAGTTTCAAAGAACGGGGAATACTATCATTATGAAAAACAGCAAGTATATTCTGGCAGGTATGTCAGCCTTCTGTCTTGTGCTGATTACAGCAACGTCTATCAAATCAAGCTTTCTGATGCCGCTTCGGACGGGCGTCGGTTTTGTTCTGGTACCGCTGCAGTCAGGCGTCAACGCGATTGGCACAGGACTCTACAATGCGCTTGAAAATTTTTCCTCCCTGCGGGAGGCGCAGGAGGAGAACAAAAATCTCCAGATGCGTCTGGATCAGATGGTGGAAGAGAACAACCGCTTGCAGTCGGAGCTTTACGAGTTAGACCGTCTCAGAGAGCTGTATCAGCTTGATCAGGAATATATGCAGTATAAAAAAATAGCCGCCCGTGTCATTGCAAAGGACTCTGGAAACTGGTTTCAGGTATTCCGGATCGACAAGGGAGCGGACGATGGCATTCAGGAAGATATGAACGTCATGGCAGGCGGCGGACTGGTCGGTATTGTAACCGATGTCGGGGCAAACTATGCAACTGTCCGCGCGATCATCGATGATGACAGCAACGTCAGCGGCATGTCCCTGCGGACCGGCGATACCTGTAATGTATCCGGCAACCTGACGCTTTACCAGGATGGACGGCTGGGACTTGACCATATCAAGAAAGAGGCAGATATCCAGGAGGGCGACAAGATCGTGACCTCCAACATCAGCGATATTTTCCTGCCGGGCATTCTCATCGGTTATGCCTCCGGGCTGACGACCGATGCCAACAACGTAACCAAATCCGGTACAATCATTCCGGTTGCAGATTTTGATAACCTGCAGGAGGTACTGGTAATCACCCAGCTGAAAAATGGGGATGGAGGCGACAATAATGCGGAAGCTGCTGATTAACCTTGTCATGCTGATTCTGGCATTCACGATCCAGATCTGCGTGTTCCCACAGATCGCCTTCTTATCTTCGGCTCCGAACCTGCTGCTGATTGTGGTGTTTGTGTGCAGCTTCATCGAGGGGCGCGAGCGGGGGATGTTCTACGGGCTGGTGGCAGGTCTTTTTATGGATCTGTTTTACAGTGGACCATTTGGCTTTTATACACTGTTTTTCATCAATCTGGGGTATGTCAGTGGAATCTGCAACAAGTATTATTATGAAGACTACATCACGCTGCCGCTGCTTTTGAGCCTGGCAAGTGATTTAATCTATAACCTGTACATCTATGTATTCCGGTTCCTGATACGGAATCGTCTGAATTTTGGGCATTATCTGGTCTCCATCATTATCCCGGAGATCATATTTACCACGGTTACGACGCTTGTCGTATACCGGTTTTTCCTTTTTATCAACCGGAAACTGAAAGAATGGGAACAAAGGAGAGATTCGAACATTGTTTGATGACCTGAAAGAATATCTGCGAGAATGGTTCAAAAAAGTGATTACCTCCCGGCTTTTTGTCCTGGCGGTTGTGTTCTGCCTGATGTCGTCCGCATTGGTGATGCGGTTGTTCAACCTGCAGATCATCAAGGGCGAAGAGTATCAGGATGCATATACAGCGATGACGGAAAAAGTCATAAAGACTGCCAGCACGCGGGGTAATATCTACGATCGGAACGGCAATGTGCTGGCGTACAACGAACTGGCATACGACGTTACCATACAGGATACCGGTGCGTACAAGACGGATGCACAGTGGAACACGATGCTCTACGATCTGGTATCGATCTTGAATAAACACGGTGAGAGCGCACAGACCAGTTTAGAGCTTACGCTCGATCACGATGGAAATGTCGTGTATACCTCCGAGACACAGTCCGGACGCAAGCGATTCCTGCGTGATTATTATGGTCTTAAAAATGTGGATGAGATGGACGATTCAGATGGAAAATACCCGTCCGACATTTCAGCGCCAGATCTGCTGGAGCGGATGAAAAAGGAGTACCACCTGACACTCGGTGACGATAAGAACCGGGACGGGCGCCCGCTTGACAAAGACGGCAATCCGATCGATGTTTCGGATGAGGTGGCGCTGCAGATCGTCGGTATCCGCTACACGATGCGTTTTACCGCGTTCCAGAAGTACGAATCGACAACGATCGCGACGGATATCAGCGATGAGACCGTTGCAGACATTTTAGAGCACGCAGCCGATCTGGTGGGCGTCAATATACAGGAATCGACGATCCGTGTGTACAATGAAAGCATCTACTTTGCGCCGATCATTGGATATACGGGAAAAGTAACGAGCGAACGTCTGGAGGAGTTAAAGACGGTCAACGATGACTATGAGTTAAATGATGTCGTAGGCCGTACCGGCATCGAATCCTCGATGGAGCTGGAATTAAAGGGTAAGAAAGGTTCCCAGACGGCATATGTAGATAACGTCGGAAGAATCCTAAGCGTGACCGGGGAAGTCGCACCGGTGGCAGGCAACGATATCTGGCTGACCCTCGATTTGAACCTTCAGAAGGGTATTTACCACATTCTGGAGAAGCAGCTGGCGGGCGTCTTGTTAAAGACGATTGTCAACCAGGATGAGAAAGATATCGCTTATATCGATTCTTCCAGTATTAAGATACCGATCAAGAAGGCATACTTCCAGCTGATCAACAACAACGTCCTCTCGATTGACAATTTTGCTTCCGAAGAGGCATCCGATGTGGAACAGCAGATTTATCAGAAGTACGAGAGCTCACGCGTGCGGATTGAACAGGAACTGCGGGGCGAACTGCAGTCTGAAAATGCAACGCCGATGAACGCGCTGTCAGAGGAAATGCAGGCATATATGCAGTATATCTATTCGTATCTTTCTTCCAGCAACAAGGCGATTGTCCAGCGTGATGCGATCGATACGTCCAGTGACATGTATCAGGCGTGGAAGAACGGTACGATCAGTCTGCGGGAATACTTATATTATGGAATTGCCAACAACTGGATCGATACGACGAAGCTGGACATCCAGAGCCGGTATTCGAATGCGGACGATGTCTTCACGGCACTGCTGGACGACTGTTTCCGAGATCTGGAACAGGATCCGGCATTCGAGAAACTGATTTATCAGTATTTAATCAATAACAATGTTGTGACCGGGCGCGAGCTCTGCATGGCGCTCTATTCCCAGAATGTGCTTGCATACGATGAGAATGAGGTCAACCTGCTGCGTGTCAGCGGGGAAGAATATGCGTACCAGTTCCTGATGAATAAGATCCGCAATATTGAGATCACACCGGCGCAGCTGGCACTTGACCCGTGTACGGCGAGCTGTGTCGTGACGAGCGCGAAGACTGGCGAGGTGCTGGCACTGGTATCTTATCCAAGCTATGACAACAACCGGATTTCGGACAGCACCTATTTTGCCCAGCTAAATGCCGATCAGTCGCTGCCGCTGCGAAACAATGCGACGCAGACGCTGAAAGCACCAGGCTCCACCTTTAAACCGATCACGGCGATTGCAGGTCTGGAAGAGGGGGCAATCACGCTTTCTGATATGATTAACTGTACCGGTATTTATGAGGAAGTCAGCAATCCGATCCGATGCTGGAAATATCCGGGCTTCCACGGACCGTTAAATGTCGTGGGAGGTATCGAAAATTCCTGTAACTATTTCTTCTCGGAGGTGGCGCACCGCCTGTCCACAGAGACAGATGGAAGCTACAAACCGGAGAAAGGTCTGGAGACGCTGAAAAAATACGCGACCATGTTCGGTTTGGACCGGACTTCGGGCATTGAAATCTCGGAGGCGACGCCGTCTATCAGTGATACCGATCCGGAGCGTTCCAGTATGGGACAGGGTACGCACCAGTTTGCGAGCGTGCAGCTTGCCCGCTATGTGACGGCGCTTGCCAACCGCGGCACGGTCTATGATCTGAGCTTGATTGATAAGGAGACGGATTCCCAGGGTAATCTAGTCAAGGATTATTCGCCGGCTGTGGCGTCAACCCTTGATTTCCAGACAAGCACCTGGGATGCAGTCCAACAAGGTATGCGCCAGGTAGTTACCAACAGTTCGACCAAGCGCGTGTTTGATGGTCTGGACGTACACGTGGCCGGTAAGACCGGTACGGCGCAGGAGTCCCAGAAACGGGGCAACCACGCGTTCTTTATTTCGTTTGCACCGTATGAGAATCCGGAAATTTCGGTGACGGTCAGTATCCCGAATGGATATTCTTCTTCGAATGCGGCGATGGTGGCAAAACACGTATATCGTTACTTCTATGGCTATGCGAGTCTGGATGATATCCTGAATTCAGGAGCATTGGATGCGTCCAATGAACGAATCAATGGAGATTAAGAGGTGATGGAACTATGAAAAGTTCCGTAGTAATAAAGGGATGTAAGTCCGGTATGACGGTAATTCTGAATCCGGACACCCCCTTTGAACAGTTACTGGAGGATGTAGGGAAAAAGTTTAAAGAAAGTGAAAAATTCTGGGGATCCGCCCAGATGACGCTGACCCTAGAGGGGAGAGAACTGACCCCAATCGAGGAACTGCAGGTGACGGATGCGATTACCGCCAATTCCCAGATAGAGATTCTCTGTCTGCTGGATACTGACGCTAACCGCATCGCCCGCTGTGAAAAGGCGCTGACCGAGCGGCTGATGGAGCTGACTGCCCGGACGGGACAATTCTATAAGGGTAATTTATCCCGGGGCGATCTGCTGGAATCCGATGCGAGCATCGTGATCATCGGGGATGTGGAGCGCGGCGCGCGTGTCAGCGCACGGGGCAATATCGTCGTTCTTGGCACGCTGGCGGGTTCCGCCCATGCTGGGGCGGCGGGAAGTGAGGACGCGGTGATTACCGCGCTGGAGATGTCGCCGATGCACCTTCGGATTGCTGATCTGACAGCCAAAACGCGCAGCCAGGGTAAAAAGATGGGGCGCGGACCGATGATTGCATCGGTATCCGATGGAAACATTGACGTAGAATCGGTCAAAAAAAGTTTTTTAGATTATTTTCATTTTATTTAGCGTATTTAATGGATTTAAGACTGGAATTATTCTACTTTTTAGAGTAGAATAAAATGGTAAAACAGAATACAGGAGGATGTTCCTATGAGCGAAGTTATCGTTATTACTTCCGGAAAAGGAGGCGTCGGCAAAACGACAACCTCAGCGAACGTCGGCACCGGGCTTGCCATGCTTGGCAAACGGGTGGTTCTCATCGACACCGATATCGGTCTGAGAAACCTGGATGTCGTCATGGGACTGGAAAACCGGATTATCTACAATCTGGTCGATGTGATCGAGGGAAACTGCCGGATGAAGCAGGCGCTGATTCGAGACAAAAGATATCCTGACCTGTTCTTATTACCTTCCGCCCAGACGCGGGACAAGTCGTCCGTGAGTCCGGGGCAGATGATAAAATTAGTAGAAGACTTAAGAGAAGAGTTTGATTACATACTGCTTGACTGTCCCGCCGGGATTGAGCAGGGCTTTCGTAATGCGATCGCCGGGGCGGACCGGGCGCTGATTGTCACGACACCGGAGGTATCCGCGATAAGGGATGCTGACCGGATCATCGGACTTTTAGAAGCATCCGGGGTCGGGCGTATGGACCTGATTATCAACCGGATCCGGAGCGATATGGTGCGCCGGGGCGATATGATGTCGGTGGATGATGTGATGGATATTCTGTCTGTCCCTGTGATTGGCACAGTCCCGGACGATGAGGATATCGTTATATCCACGAATCAGGGCGAACCGCTGGTCGGCATGAATGGATATGCCGGGCAGGCATATTTAAACATATGCAAACGAATACTTGGAGAATCGGTACCATTTATACAGCTTGATGCGTCTCCGGGCTTCTGGTCCCGGATATCCGGCTTCCTCAAACGTGCATAGGAGGGGACGCTATGATTCTGATTGCAGAACTGTTTACGAAAAAGAATTCCGGCGAGATAGCCAGAAAGCGTTTAAAACACCTTCTGACTGCCGATCGGGCGGGCTGTTCGCCGGAACTTCTGGATCTGATTCGCGCAGATTTCCTGAGGAGCGTGTCACGTTATCTGGAGATTGATCCGGGGGATGTGACACTCCGGATTCTGAGGACATCCTCAGAACAGCCGGCGGAGGTATTCCCGGCGGTCTGTGCGTCGGTGCCGGTTCTTACTTTAAGGAGCCATTTACAGCATGATATTCGATTACCAATTTAGAAATTACAACTTTCGAGCCCTCATTTATATGATTCTGCTGAGTGTTCTCGGCATTTTAGTTGTCGGGAGCGCCAGCAATCAGTGACCGTTCCTCTGTGATAAAACAGATTATCGGAGTGGTTGTATCCCTGATTATCTGTCTGGTTCTGTCTTTGATTGATTACCATCAGTATTTCCGATTTACCACGCTTATCTATGGGTCTGTGCCGGAATGCTGGCGGCAGTTCTTTGTTTGGACGTACCACCAAGGGCGCGACCCGCTGGCTGCGGATCGGCGGGATTCAGATCCAGCCGTCTGAGTTTGTAAAGATCGGTCTGATCCTCATCCTGGCGAATTTTCTTTCCAGAAACCGGGAGAAAATCAATGAGCCAAAGACATTGGGGATGACGGCGCTTATTTGTGTCCTTCCGGTCGGCATGGTATATTTACAGCCGAACCTTTCCACCACCATCGTCATCTGCTTCATGATTCTGTGCATGGTTTATGTAGCCGGTATCAGTTACAAATGGATTGCCGGTGCGGTGGCGGTCGGGTACCTGGATTTGCGGCGCTTATCTATCTGTCGCTGCAGGGATTCATCCCGTTTCTCCAGAAATACCAGGCACAGCGTATCATGGGAAAGATTTTCCACAGCAGCAGTGAATTTACGGATCTGAACCGTCAGCAGGATAACTCCATGATGGCGATCGGCTCCGGGCAGCTGCGCGGCAAGGGGCTTTAACAACACATTAAGCTCCGTCAAGAATGGAAATTTCCTCGGAGGAACAGACGGACTTTATCTTCGCTGTTATCGGAGAGGAGCTTGGGTTTGTCGGCGGCGTGGCGGTCATTGCCCCTATGCGCTGCTGGTGTATGAGTGCCTCTGGATTGCGGCGCGCGCGAAGGACACAGCTGGACGTCTGATTGCATCGGGCATGGCGGCGCTTCTGGCGTTCCAGAGTTTTGCCAACATTGCGGTAGCCACGGGAATCTTCCCGAACACGGGTCTTCCGCTTCCTTTCATAAGCTCCGGACTTAGTTCGCTGCTCAGTATGTTTATTGGAATGGGAGTTGTTCTCAATGTTGGATTGCAACGAAATAACGTAACCGTTCAGTAAGTATATGCATGGACTGTGAAGCTGCATGAAAATTGAATTTTATGGTTATGAAAAATAGGAATCATTAAGGAGGCAGGTATAGATGTATATCGGGTTAATCGCACATGATGCGAAGAAAAAACTGATGCAGAACTTCTGTATCGCATATCGCGGCATCCTGAGCAAGCATGAACTCTATGCGACAGGAACGACAGGCCGCCTGATTGAGGAGGTTACGAATCTGACCCTCCATAAATATCTGCCGGGTCATCTGGGAGGTTCCCAGCAGCTCGGCGCACAGATCGAACACAATCAGATCGATCTGCTGATTTTCCTGCGCGATCCGTTGGCGCCGAAGCCGCATGAGCCAGATGTTAATGATGTTGTCCGCCCTGTGATATTCACAATATCCCGATGGCGACAAACCTGGCGACGGCAGAGCTTCTCGTTAAGGCGCTTGACCGCGGCGATATGGAATGGCGGGAGATGTACAAATGAGAAAACAGACAATCGGACTTGCGGGCGCACTGATGCTTTGCGGTATCAGCATGCTGACCGGCTGTGGTGCCCGCGGTCTGGAACAGGCATATTCATTTCAAGAACGGAAACGCAGATGACGCCAGCGGCAGGTGCCGGGCTGGCGCCCTTTTTTGCCTCTTCTCTCTGCGTACCGGAATCTGCAGACGGCGATATTGCTCCAGATGATGCGGTGACGGCGCAGGCGGGCGCATTGTTTGATGTGACCGACTCTAGCGTTATATATGGTAAGAATATCTATGACCAGATGTACCCGGCGAGCATCACGAAGGTAATGACGGCGATCATCGCGATCGAGGAAGGCAATCTTTCCGATGCGGTGACGGCAAATGACGATGTCGTGATCCACGAGGCAGGCGCTTCGATGGCAGGCATCAAGCCGGGCGATACCTTTACGCTGGAGCAGCTCTTATATGGATTGATGATTCCGTCCGGCAACGATGCAGCCAATGCGATTGCGGATCATATCGCCGGAAGCACGGATGCGTTTGTGGAGAAGATGAATGCGAAAGCGAAGGAACTCGGTGCGACCCACACGCATTTTGTCAATGCAAATGGTCTGCACAGCACCGACCACTATACAACGGCATATGATCTCTACCTGATTTTCAACGAGGCGCTTAAACTGCCGCTGTTTTGTGAGATCATCAACGCGCAGTCTTATACAGCTGATTATACCGATGCAAATGGAGCCGCAAAACAGCAGGTCTGGAAGGTTGGCAACTGGTATCTGAAGGGAGACCGCGAGGCACCGGAGGGAGTGACTGTCTTAGGCGGCAAAACCGGCACCACACAGGCGGCTGGCTACTGCCTGATCATGGCGAGCGATGGGGACGATGGCAAGGAATATATATCGGTTGTGCTAAAATCTGCAAATCGTCCGTCACTTTATGACAATATGACGGAAATTTTGACTAAAATTTCAAATAAGTGATTGCAATATTTATGAATTTATACTATAATTATTTATACAATAAAAGATTTTACATACAACTTAAATAAACTCAAGGAGGAGATTGTTATGGTTCAGATCATCGCAGGAGCAAAGGGAAAAGGAAAAACTAAATATTTACTCGATATGGCGAACACGGCTGTCAAAGAAGCCAAGGGGTCCGTTGTCTATCTGGATAAGAGTTCCAAACATATGTATGAGTTGAATAACCAGATTCGCCTTATCAATGTACAGGAATATCCGATTGATACCAGCGATGGATTTATCGGATTTATTTGTGGTATTATCTGCCAGGATCACGATCTGGAGCAGATGTATCTTGACAGCTTCCTGAAACTTGCCTGCCTCGAGGGAGCGGATATTGAAGAGACCTACAAGACGCTGGAGACCATCAGTGAGAAATATCATGTAAAATTCGTTTTAAGCATATCCATGAATGCAGCCGATCTTCCAGAGTGCGCGAAAGAAAGTGTTGTAGTATCTTTATAAGAGATTCAAAATGAACGAAACCGCAGCTGTCAGCGCAGGGCGGAGACAGGAGACTGTCCGATTCATCTGAAAAAGGAGAATTGGATGGTCTCTTTTTTTCTAATTTTCTAGTTTGGGCTTAAAACCATCCTTCTACATTTTCATTGAAATACTTCTTTTGCAGGTACCACCTTTGGAAAAAAATAGATATGCTTTTTACATTTTTTCAAAATTGTAAGTATTTCCTATCATGTATATGAATTTTTTGCATTAAATGAAAAAATTACAAAATATACTGAAAAATAATTGTAAAATTTTGATTTATACGGTATAATGACACGTGTCGGGAGACAAAAGATTACGATACATCTATTTGTGAGATAGATACAAAAGTATGCGGAAATCATTTAAAAGACAGGAAGGAAAATACTATGAATGCAGAATTTTACCAAGGGAACCGACAGCGGCTGTATGACAGCCTTCCGGATCACACCCTGCTTCTCCTGTTTTCCGGTTCTTCCATCCGAAAGACAGCCGATGAAAATTATCCGTTTTATGCCGATCGGAGTTTTCTCTATCTGACCGGCATTGGGCAGGAACACACAGTCCTGATGGCAGAGAAGGACGGAGAAGAGGTACAGGAAACACTTTACATACTTCCGCCGGATATGCTGGCAGAGCGGTGGACCGGGAAACGGTTCACACCGGAGGAGGCCAGGGCGCGATCCGGGGCCGCGCAGATCGCATCGAGCGGCGAGTGGGAAAACCGTCTGAAACTTCTGATGCGGAGCGGACGGTTTGAGCGGATTGCGATGGATCTGTACCGGCACGATCCGGAGGATGCAGATACCGAGAGTATCCGGATGGCACGGAGACTTAGAAAGTGGTACCCGGCCGCCACACTCACGGATATTTCCCGTCAGATACGCCGCCAGCGCACCATCAAGCAGCCGTGTGAGATCGAGGCGATGCGGGAGGCAGTCAAGATTACGAGGGACGGCATTCTGGCGATGATGAAGGCATCAAAGCCGGGAATGTACGAATACCAGTATAAAGCCGAATTCGACTACGCACTGGCGCAGCACGGATGCCTTGCACCGGCATTTCCGAGTATCATTTCCGCGGGAGCCAATAATTTCTGTATTCACTATTATGAGTACACAGGGCAGGCGAAGGACGGCGATATGATTCTCAACGACGTAGGCGCCCAGTACGACCACCTATTCAATGATGTATCGCGCGGCTGGCCGTGCAACGGAAAGTTTTCCGAACGGCAGCGACTTCTTTACACATGTGCATACCGGACTTCGCAGCACATGTTCTCCATCATCCGGCCGGGAATGAAGATGGCAGACGTGGACCGGCTGGCGAGGGAATACAATTTCGAACAGCTCAAAGCGATCGGCTTATGTGACCGGTATGAGGACGTCGGCAGATATATCTGGCACGGCGGCGCCCACCATGTTGGCTGGGACACACATGATCTGGTCGATGTCGATATCGTAGAGCCGGGTATGGTTTTCTGCGTGGATATCGGCATCTACTGCGAGGAATGGGGCATCGGCTTCCGCCTCGAGGATAACTGCCTGGTAACGGAGGATAGCTGTGAGAATCTGACAGCATCCATCCCCAGAACGATAGAAGAAATAGAATCAGTGATGGGAGGAGAGTAAGCATGGAACAGTTACTTGCGTATATGCATAAAGAGCACCTGGATGGCATGTTCATCAGCCGCCCGGTCAATGTAAAGTATGTCAGCCATTATACCGGCGAAGATTCCTGGCTTTTTATCACGGAGCAGGAAAAATTCTTTCTGACAGATCCGCGCTACACCGAGCAGGTTTCCTATGAGTGCCCGGATTACACGATTTTGAACTGGAGAGACACCTATGGTTCCATCGGAAAGGCACTTGCGTACGCGGCGGGAAAGGTTGGAGCAAAGACGATCGGCTATGAAGCATCCCACCTGACCGTTGAACAGTACCAGAATTTCCAGTCGGAGGTAAAAGCAGAGCTGGTACCGGCGGACGGCATCATTGAGGAGTTCCGCTCCATCAAGAGGCCGGAAGAGATTGAGTGCCTGCGTATCTCCTGTGATATTGCTTCAAGGGCATATGAAAAGATCCAGAAGGATATCCGGGTCGGCATTACCGAGAAAGAGCTGGCGGCGCGTTTAAGCCTCTATATGGTTCTGGAGGGTGCGGATACACAGCCATACGGCAATATCCTCATCTCCGGTGCGAGAACATCCCTGCTTCATGGAATTCCGTCCCAGAAAGCGATTGAATACGGCGATCTGGTCCTGATGGATTATGGATGCCAGTATCATGGCTATTTGTCTGATATGACGCGTACTCTGGTAGTCGGACGCGCAACGCCGAAGCAGAAGGAAGTATACAAGATTGAGCAGCAGATGGTCGCTGCGGTGGAAGGATTCTTAAAAGACGGTGTTTCGGCATCGGATGCATATTATGAATCCACGAAGATCATCGAGGGGACTGAGTATTTTCCGTATCACTACACAGGAATTGGACACGGCGTCGGCATGTTTGTCCATGAGATTCCATTTATGAGCCCTGTTTCTAAAAATATCGTGCATGCCAATAACGTCATGACCGTGGAACCGGGTATCTACATTCCGGGATGGGGCGGCATCCGTATCGAGGATCAGCTTCTCATCACGGAGACAGGCAATGAAAACCTGATCAGCGCCACCAAGGAACTGATTGAGCTTTAATAAAAGAGGACAAGGAGGAATATTATGAGAAAAAACAAACTACTTGCACTGGGATTAGCTGCACTGATGGCAGCGAGTGTAGCGGGCTGTTCTACTCCGAGCGCTTCGGTGGATGACACGAAGGCAGCCGAATCGGGAAGTGACAGCTCCCAGAGCGCAGCAGCGGGCGAAAAGATTTTCCGTTATTCCAACACGGCGGATATCGCGACGATTGACCCTGATAAGACAAACTCCGTAGCAGATGCGACCGTCTCCTATCATATCTATGATGGTCTGTACCGCAACGTACAGGGCGAGCTTCAGCCGGCAACCGCTGAGAGCTATGAAGTCAGCGATGATGGTCTCGTATATACTTTCAAACTCCGTCAGGATACAAAGTGGAGTGATGGACAGACTGTTACGGCTAAGGATTATGAGTACGGTATGAAGCGTCTCTGCGATTCGGCAGCAGCCTGCCCTGCCAGCTATCTGGGTGCTGTTTTAAAGAACGGCGCCAAGGTCAGTGGTGGTGAACTCTCAGTCGATGAGCTGGGCGTTAAGGCACTGGATGACTTCACACTGGAGATAACCCTTGAGAATCCGGCTGATTATTTCGTCAGCATGACGAGTATGAGTGCATTCATGCCGGTGCGTGAAGATCTGGTTGAGAAATATGGCAACGAGTTCGGCGGAAGCGCAGACAAACAGGTTTACAATGGACCGTTCGTTGTAACGGAGTATGCGAACGGCAAAGTAGAATTGGCAAAGAACCCGGATTATTATGACAATGAAAAGATCAGCCTGGACGGCGTTGAGATTCTGACCGTAGCCGATCAGACTACCGCTGTTTCGATGTTCGATGCAGGCGAGCTGGATCTGGCAGAGGTTCCGACCGAGCTGGCAGCGCAGTATGAAGGCAAGACACAGTCCTACTACAGCGGCGCAGATGATTATGCGGCACTGAACCACCGGAATAAATATCTGGCAAACAAGAACCTGCGTCTGGCGATGAACTATGCAGTCAACCGTGAAGAATACATTCTTCTGACCCACAATGGTTTATATCAGGCTAACCAGAGATACGTGCTTCCGCAGGTTCGCGGTGTGGACGGCGAGTACGGCACCGAGTATCCGTTAGAGGCATTCCCGCTTCAGGGTGATATGGATAAGGCAAAAGAGTATCTGGATACGGCATTATCTGAATTAGGTCTTTCCAGTGCTTCTGATATTTCCCTGAAACTGGTTGTATCCGATTCTGACACAGCGAAGAAAGAGGCAGAGGTTGTTGCAAACCAGTGGAAGAACAACCTGGGTATCAATGTAGATATCAATATGGTTCCGTACGCAACGAGAAACGCACTTCTGGTTCCGGACAGTGATGAGTACGATATCATCATGAGCGGCTGGGCACCGGATTACTCTGACCCGTACAGCTACCTGGAGCTCTGGTACAGCACCTCCGGCTACAACTACTTAAATTACCACAGTGATGAATACGATAAGTACATCGACGCTTCCAAGACAACTTCCGGTAAAGAGCGTATGGATAACCTGTTCAATGCAGAGAAGACACTCCTGGAAGACGGCGCACTGGTACCGCTTCAGTTAAGAGAAGTTCCGTATATGGTATCTGACCGTGTACAGAATCTGGGCGCATACTTTGTTGGACTGAACTATGACTATATGTATGTGGACATCACAAACTAATCCATCCAAAACGTATTGAAAAACGTTAGAAGATGATTGAAGTACCTGCGCTTCAGAATCCGGCGGAAACCGGATTTCTGAAGCGCAGTACATATCCGGTGGCTGCTTGGCGGATGAATGAGCCGTAACCGGCGGCCGGAACAACCGGATTTGGGATGTTCCCGTAGTTAAAGGAGCGTGAACCTATGAAAAAATATATACTGAAGCGGGTGGGAATATCCATTGTGACTGTGTTTGTTCTCGTATCCGTTGTATTTTTCCTGGCAAGGCTGATGCCGGGCGGACCGTTCAATGACCCGAAAATGTCAGCAACCGCAAAGGCCAATTTAAGTGCCTACTACGGATTCGATAAACCTTTACTCCAGCAGTATCTGACATATCTGAATAATCTGATTCATGGAAATTTCGGTTTTTCTACCAAATATCCGAGCCGTACCGTCAATGACCTTTTAGCAGGCGCATTTCCGTATTCGGCAGACCTTGGTATCCGCGCATTATGTTTTGCGATTTCCTTTGGTCTTGTATTTGGTATTATTTCAGCATTAAACCGTGGCAATAAAATTGATTTAATTTTTGTAATTGTAGCTGTATTTGGTACAAGTGTCCCGGACTTTATCATGGGCGCACTGCTGCAGCATTTCTTTGCAGTCAAATGGGGACTGTTCCCGATCGCGCAGTACAAGGGCTTTTCGTACACGATCCTGCCGTCGACCGGACTTGGATTCTACACGATGGCGTCCGTCTCGCGTATCATGCGTGCGAGTATGCTGGAGGTGGTCCAGCAGGATTATATCAAGACGGCGCGTTCGAAGGGGATTTCCAAGTTCCGTGTGACCTGGAAGCATCAGATCCGGAACGCGATCATGCCGGTTGTCACGATCCTCGGCCCGACGGTAGCAGCCGTTCTGACCGGTACATTCGTTATTGAGTCCCTGTTTGCGATTCCTGGCATGGGTAAATATTATGTTGAGAGTGTGCAGAACAACGATTACTCCCTGATCCTTGGCATGACAGCGTTTTATGGCACATTCCTTGTATTCTGTAACATGGTAGTTGATATTTTGTATGGCGTGATCGACCCGAGAGTGCGGATCGGCGGAAAGTAGGTGGCAGTATGGGTGGATGAAAATAAAGATGGAAATGTGCTGCCTTCTGAGGGTTCCGGCGCAGCAGCAGGCACATCCGAAAACTTGGCAGACGGACATACGATTACCCGCGACAAGTTTGAGATGGTAGGTAAAAATATTGAAAAAATGGAATCGATCTCCGGCCGAGCCTGACCTTCTGGCAGGAGGCGTGGAGACGAATCCGGACGAATAAGGCGGCATATTTCAGTCTGATTCTGTTGATTGCATATGGACTGTTAGCGATCTTTGCACCGATGTTCAGCCACTACGGATTTGACCAGCAGGATGCCTACTCGATGAGCAAAGGGATTTCAGCAGCTCATTGGCTGGGAACCGACTCTCTGGGGCGTGACCTCTGGGTACGTGTCTGGATGGGCGCACGTGTTTCTTTGACGATCGGTCTTCTGGCAGCCCTTTAAATACTGTAATTGGTACGGTGCTGGGCGGTTTCTGCGGCTATTATGGCGGCAAGTTTGATATGATCGTCATGCGTATCATCGATGTTATTTATGGTATCCCATCCCTGATCGTCTGTATTTTGGTTATGGTAGTATTAGGCTCCGGCGTTAAGAGCTTAATCATTGCAATGGTTATCGTTGGATGGACGGGAACCTGCCGTTTCACCAGAGGCGAGGTATACCGCCTGAAAGAGCAGGATTTCGTACTGGCAGCCCGCGTCATGGGCGAGTCGGCGTTCACCATCATCGTGCGTGAGATCATCCCGAATATCATGGGTCTTCTGATCACAAACCTGACAATGGCAATCGAGCGCCATCTTCCAGGAGGCGTTCTTGAGTTATATCGGTCTCGGTATTTCCCGCCGCAGGCAAGCTGGGGTGTCCTTGCGAAAGAGGGAACCGTATGATGACGGCAGCGCCGTATGCTGTACGATGCCGGCATTCTTTATCTGTACAACCGTACTGGCGCTCAACCAGCTCGGAAATGGTCTGCGGGATGCATTTGACCCGAGATTGAGAGGAACGGAATAGGAGGTAGGAGACAATGGCTAAAATATACTGGAAATCAAGAATCTGACCTTCTCGTTCCATACATACGGCGGCGTGGTAAAATCCGTCCGGGATGTCAGTTTTAATGTACGCGAAGGCGAGATTCTTGGAATTGTAGGCGAGAGCGGATGCGGCAAAGCGTTACCTCCCAGTGCATTTTAAAGCTCAACCCGGAGCCGCCGGGATTTTTGAGGGCGGTTCGATCAAATATAAAGGCGAGGAGATCATCACCAAGACAGACCGCGAGATGCGGAAGATCCGCGGTGTGGAGATTGGATTTATCTTTCAGGATCCGATGACCTCGTTAAACCCGACCATGACGGTTGGAAAACAGATCGAGGAGGTTTTGTCGGACGGAAGGGATGACCCGGGCAGAAGTCAGGGAACGGGCGCTGGAGATCCTGCGTCTGGTCGGTATTAATGAGCCGGAGCGCCGTTATAAACAGTATCCACATGAGCTGTCCGGCGGTATGAAGCAGCGTGTCATGATCGCGATCGCGCTGGTCGGCAAGCCGAGCATCATCATCGCGGATGAGCCGACGACCTCGCTGGACGTAACGATCGAGGCACAGATCCTGGATCTTCTGAAGGAACTGCGCGATAAGATGAACACCTCGATTATCCTGATTACCCACGATCTCGGGTTATCGCCAAGATGTGCGACCGCGTGCTTGTTATGTATGGCGGAAAGGTGGCTGAAAAGGAACGGTTGATGAGATCTTCTATGAGACGGCACATCCGTACACGGCAGGTCTCATCAAATCAATCGCTACGCTGGATACCTCCAAGAATCAGAAGCTGGTGCCGATCGATGGAACTCCGCCGGATCTGTTTGCACCGCCGAAAGGATGCCCGTTTGCAGCGCGCTGTGAGTTTGCGATGAAGGTCTGTTATGAAGAACAGCCGGAATTTCACAGGCTTTCAGACGAACATACCTGTGCGTGCTGGCTGCAGCATGAGTATGCGCCGAAGGTGGATATCATGAAAGGGCTGACTGAGGCGCAGAAAAGGAAGAAGAGGAAAATGTTGCGGCTCTGCCGGAAGAGAAACGGAGGGACACCATGGCAAAACGAATTGATAGGAGCACACCCTGTTCCAGGTCACGGATCTCTGCCAGTATTTCAACGTCGGCAGGGGAAAAGTGCTGAAAGCAGTTGATCACGTGCATTTTACGATTTATAAAGGGAAACGTTGGGGCTGGTAGGTGAGCGGATGCGGCAAGTCCACGACGGGACGGTGCCTGGTAAAGCTGTATGAGCCGGCAGCAGGCACGATCACCTATAAAGGAAAAGATATTTTAAATACACCCGTGAAGAGGAAAAAGCATTCCGCAAGAACGTGCAGATGATCTTCCAGAATCCGCATTCTTCCCTTAACCCTCGTATGACGGTCAAGGATATCATCGGTTCCGGCATGAAACTGCATGGACTGGCGACGGACAAGGATGTGGATCAGAAGGTAGAGGCGATCCTGAAGCGCGTCGGTCTGAACCGCGACCATATGTCCCGTTTCCCGCATGAGTTCTCCGGCGGTCAGAAACAGAGAATTGGTATTGCCAGGGCATTAGCGGTCGAACCGGAGTTTGTGATCTGCGACGAGCCAATCTCCGCACTGGATGTTTCAATCCAGGCGCAGGTTTTAAATATGTTAAAGGAACTGCAGGAAGAAATGGGACTGACCTATCTCTTCATCGCGCATGACTTGAGCGTTGTCAAATACATTTCCGACCGTGTCATCGTTATGTATCTGGGAACGATGGTTGAATTTGCCGATTCCGAAGAGCTGTATGCACACCCGCTGCATCCGTACACGCAGGTGCTTCTGTCCTCGATTCCAGTTGCGGATCCGAAGCTGGTGCGTGAGAAGAAGCGTATCATGGTCAAGGGCGAGATTCCAAGCCCGATCAACCCGAAGGACTGCTGCCGTTTTGCCGAGAGATGTCCGTATGCAACGGAGGAGTGCAGGGCGAAGCTGCCGGAACTCCGGAAGTGACGCCGGACATTTTGTGGCTTGTCATATGGTAAAGTAAATTAAATAGATTCGTGAAGGCGTCGAAGCTGACGGGGACAGGACAGCCTGGCTTCTCAGACTTATCATTGTTCGCTTGCTTTCGCTACAGATGCTCGCCTGATGCGGACTTACATCCGCCTCATTCGGACATCTGTGCTCAAAATGCGTACAATTTGACAAGCTGAAAGCCAGACCGCCCTGTTCCCGTCAGCTCTTAGTTTTGGCTAATTGAGGGAGTAATTGTAGACATTGATCGCCGACTGGTGTAAAATATTAGTTAGAATTTTTGAAATTATGGCTGAATTTGGAAAATTTTAACGATATATAACAGAAAGGTGGATTTTCTATGCAGTACGATTTTGACACACCGATCGATCGGATACCCTGGTCGATCAAGCATGATTTTAAGAAAGAAAATGGGAAAGCGGATGATATTCTGCCGCTCTGGGTGGCGGATATGGATTTCCGATCGCCGGATAGCGTGGTTGAGGCGCTGAAAAGGCAGTGGATCACGGGATTTTCGGTTACAGCCGGGCAGATGAGTCGTACTTTGATGCGGTGGCAGCGTGGTATCAGAAACGCCATCACCTGACTCTGCAGCCGGGTGGATGACCTGCACGCCAGGTATCGTGTTTGCACTCTCGATCGCAGTGCGGGCTTTTACCCAGGAGGGCGATGCGGTGTTGATCCAGCCGCCGGTCTACCATCCATTCAGCCGGGCGATCCTCCGCAATAAGCGGACGCTGGTGGAGAATCCGCTGGTTTTAAAGATGGACATTATGAGATGGATCTGGAAGATCTGGAGCAGAAGGTGCTGGATGAGCATGTCAAACTGATGATTTTATGCAATCCGCACAATCCGGTTGGCCGTGTCTGGACGAGGGAAGAGTTGACCGCACTGGCTGACATCTGCCTGCGCCACCATGTATACGTGATCAGCGACGAGATCCATGGCGATTTTGTATGGCAGGGCATGAGCAGACTCCGTATGCGTCGATTTCAGAGGAAGCATGCCTTCATTCGATGATGTGTACAGCGCCGAGCAAGACTTTCAATCTGGCTGGCATGGCGACATCAAACCTCTTTATCCCGGATTCGGAGATGCGGCGTAAATTCCGGTCGGAGCTGCTGGATGTTGGTCAGGAAAATATGAACCGTCTGGGATTGTTCGCCTGCCGTGCAGCGTATGAAGGCGGCGGGAATGGCTGGATCAGCTTATCGGCTATCTGGCTGGCAATCTGGCACTGGTGCGCGATTTCTGTAAAACCGTGTGCCGCAGATTCAACTGGTAGAACCGGAGGGAACGTATCTGGCATGGCTGGATTGCCGTGAACTGGGGATGACGGATGATGAATTGATGGCATTCTTCTCCGGATGACGCGAAGGTATGGCTGGATCCGGGCACGCATTCGGGTGAACAGGGATCTGGATTTATGCGCTTTAATCTGGGAAGTTCGCGCAGTGTGATTGCACAGGCGCTCGATCAGATCGAGGCGGCATGGAAAAACGGAACGCATAATGAAAAATAGCAGAACCGTAAAAATAAAACGTTCGGAGGATTGCATGGAATTTGAAGAAGTGGAGAATATTGGACAGCGGATCAAGGAGATTCGCAAGAGTAAATCTATCACGATCCAGAAGCTGTCCCAGTTTACCGATCTGTCAGTGGGATATCTGAGCAATCTGGAGCGGAACCAGGCAAGCCCGACACTGAGCAATCTGCAGCGCATCTGCGTGGCGCTTGGTATTTCGATTCGGGATCTGCTCAGTCCTTCCGGCGAGGAGAGAACCCTGATCCGCCAGGAGGAGCAGCAGTTATATGAATATGATGAGTACAAGCTTCAAATCCGCCGTCTGGATTTTGGAAAGAAACGCGGTATTTATGAGTTTTCCACCTATGATCCAGAGACAAAGATACACCGCCGTCCTGGGGCTGCATCCATACGCGGAGGTCGGAGTCATTCTGGAAGGCAAGATGGAGGTCAATCTGGATGGAACGGTTTATCTCTTAGGACCGGGCGATTCGATCTATATCAAGCCGAATCTCTATCACACGATGCGGAATGCGGGCGATACTCCCTGCCGCTCCTTCTGGCATCTGCAGATTATGGATGATTCTGTATAATTGACGGGATGAATTGATCTTGAAATTTGGACAATTCACTCGTATAATAAAGGCTGTACGTTGGGCTATACAGAATATTGCAAAAGTCCATGGCCGGAGACAAATTTGCGTGGATTTTGTCTGGTAACTGTGAAACTGCAGAAACAGCTGCCAGAGAAGTACATCGGGAAAAGGGAGGATAGAGCTGCATGGCCAAAACAAGAAAATTGTACGCTACAGAAAGCCATTGAATATCAATGTAGGCATGATCATTTTGCCATGATTTTCGTCTATCTTTCTTTCAGTGTCTATACATATCTCAGGCGGGATCACGTCCAGTTTTATGAGGTCGTCGAGGAAGTATTGTAAATAATAAAGAATACAACGGAATCCTGTTTCGGGATGAGACAGTGGAAAATGCACCGCAGACCGGGTACGTCAACTATTATGTGCGCGAGGAAAGCGGGCAGGCGCTGGATCGCGCGTCTATTCGCTAGATGAGACCGGCGAGCTGGGGAAATTTTGGAAGAAAATCAGTCCTCTGGGGTGTCCCTGTCAGCAGAAAATCTGGCTGATTTGAAGAAACAACTCAGTTCGTTCTGTTTATCCTACAACGATCAGCGCTTTGAAAGCGTCTACGACGCCAAATATTCTTTGCAGGCTTCGGTTGCAGAGTATATGAATTTCAATGCGCTGGGCGATATGGATGCACAGCTTCAGGCACAGGGTATCAATTACAAACAGATATCGACGCCCCAGCCGGGTATTATTTCCTATGTGACCGATTCTTTTGAGGGAGTCGCGCCGGAGGAGGTGACGGGCGGATTCGTTTGACCGGAGTCAATATACGCGGCAGGTGGGACGAGCCGGGGAGCTGATCGAGGCGGGCACGCCGGTGTACAAGATCATCACATCGGAGAACTGGAGTATCGTGTTTCAGATGGATGACAAGGATAAAGAGCAGTTTGCCGATCAAGATACACTGACGATCGAGCCGTTGGGAAGTGATATGAAATTCCGGGAAATTATTCGATGTTTACCGGTTCCGATGGCAATCTGTATGGACGCCTGGATCTGACCGTTACATGATCCAGTTTGAATCCGAGCGTTTTATGACCTTTGAGATCTCCAGCGAGGAAACGCAGGGACTTAAAATTCCGGTATCATCGGTGATGGAGAAGGAATTTTATACCATTCCAGTTGACTATATGACAACGGGCGGCAACGCTACTGAAGATGAGGCTGGCTTCAATAAAGAAGTTTACGGCGAAGGCGGAAAGGCGTCGATTGAATTTGTCACGCCGGAGATTTATAGCTCGACCGATGAGTATTATTATGTCGAGAAGAGCGACGATGGGCTGTTAAAGAGCGGCGATTATCTGGTAGCCGGATTCAAACGAGCGCTTCCAGGTAGGACGACGGCAAAGCTGACAGGTGCTTACAATATTAATAAGGGATACGCGGTGTTCAAGCAGGTGAAGAACTTGCAAATAGCGGTGAATATTACATTGTAGAAAAAGGAACCAAATATGGATTATCGGTTTATGACCATATCGTGTTGGATGCCAGTACCGTATCGGATGGTCAGATCGTATATCAGTAATGATATTTCCAAAATATAGAGATAAGGAAGGTGTATCACATATGGTTCAGGAACAGTTAGAAGAAGTACGTCAGAATATACGGAACGCCTGCGAGCGGAGCGGACGGAAGGTGGAGGATGTCACGCTGATCGCGGTCAGTAAGACAAAACCGGTGCCGATGCTTCAAGAGGCATATGATGCCGGCGCCAGAGATTTCGGCGAAAACAAGGTGCAGGAGATTCTGGAGAAGGAACCGCAGCTGCCGTCTGATATCCGTTGGCATATGATTGGACATTTACAGAAAAATAAAGTCCGTCAGGTAATTGACAAGGCAGTTCTGATTCACTCCGTCGATACGGTGGGACTGGCAGAGCAGATCGAAAAAGAAGCGGTCAAACGTGATCTGGACGTTTCTATTCTTCTGGAGGTCAATGTCGCCGGAGAAGAGTCCAAATTTGGTTTTGCCCCGGAAGAAGTCGAGGAAGCGGCACGCGAAATTGCAAAGTACCCGCATGTCCACATACAGGGACTTATGACGATTGCACCATTTGTAGAGAATTCGGAAGAAAATCGTGGTGTTTTTAAAAAATTATATGAATTATATGTTGACATGAAACGGAAAAACATTGATAATGTTACTATGAATGTCCTTTCGATGGGAATGACCGGAGACTATCAGACAGCGATTGAAGAAGGTGCAACTATGGTAAGAGTCGGTACGGGCATTTTTGGAACCAGGGCAAAGATAGGAGAGAAATAGGGTTATGAGTATTCTGAACAAATTAATGGATACAATGCGTCTCACAGAGAATGATGACGATTACTTCGATGAGGAAGATTACGAAGAAGAAAAACCGGTGATTAAGAAGCGTTCTTTCGGCAAGAGGGACGAAGAGATGGATGATTACCGCCACGAGGAGGAATCTAAGCCGCGTTTTCTGCCACGTTCCTCTAACAACAAGGTAGTGCAGATGCGCCGCAGCATGGAAGTATCTCTGATCAAACCTACTTCCATGGAGGATACGAGAGAGATTGCGATTACCTGCTGGCTGGAAAAGCTGTTGTTTTAAATATGGAAGGAATCCACATGGAGGTTGCACAGCGTATCATTGATTTTACCTGTGGCGCAACCTATTCGATGGATGGAAATCTCCAGAAGATTTCCAATTACATCTTTATTGCGACACCGTCATCGGTTGAGCTGTCCGGCGACTTTCCCGAACTCTTAGCAGACGGTTCCATGAATGTTTCCGGGATGAATCTCCACTTCTGATACTGATATACTCCCAGGTTCGCTATATATATGAACCTGGGAGTATTTATTATACAATCGGAAATTTGTGTGATTTCTGATTGTATACAGGCTCTCCGGTAGGAGCACACTTTATATAAGCACTTTCGAACAGGAGTAGAAACACGCGATGCTGCAGGAAAAGAAGAACAGCTTTTAAAAAGAGAATGATAGAACTGGCCGGACTCTGTTATCAGCGCGATATACAGACAAGTACCGGCTTTTGTCGTTAAATGAACAGACGATCTTTCACTCGATCGAGAGGACGCTGCCGCCGGTGCGGACTTGCCTGACGGTGGCTTTGAGGGCGCAGAGCGCAAACTTCTTTGTTTTGGCTTCGTATGATGATGAGGAGTTTGGACTTCCGATTGCCGTGTTGGAGGTCATTCCGGCAAACCTGCGTTACAGTGAGGCGCTGACGCACCGGATTATCTCGGGCGCTCATGAACCTGGGGATTGAGCGCAGCTGCATCGGGGATATTCTGATGAAGGAAAATGGCTGCTGCGTCTTCTGCCAGGAAAGATGGCGGATTATCTCTGCCAGGAACTCACGATGGTGCGCCACACCTCCGTGATCTGCCGCAGGGCGGACGCGACGGAGCCGATCACACCGAAGATGGAGCGCGTGAGTGGAAGCGTTGCATCACCGCGTCTTGACAGTGTGATCGCGATGGTATTTTCATCCTCCCGCACGAAGATACTGCCGCTCATTGAGGGCGAAAGGTATTTATTGACGGGAAACAGGTGACTTCCCGGCGGTGCAGCTTAAAGAGGGTGAGATTGTATCTGTGCGCGGCATGGGAAAATTCCGCTTTGCCGGGAGCGGGGATTGTCGAAAAAGGGACGTCTGTATGTTTATGCGGATAAATATGTGTAAAAAGAAAGGACTGAAAACAAATGACAGCAGTAAAGAATGAAAATGAATCGCGTAACCGTTCACCTGGACGAGAAGCCGATCTATGATATTGTGATGACCGAAGATTTTCGGCACTTCCTGGGAATCGAAAAACTCTCCATTTCAAACCGCCGTCTCTGCATCGTGACAGATTCGAACGTAGAAAAATTATATCTGAATGAGGTAAAAGAACTTCTGGCGCCGTGCTGCAAGACGGTAATTTCGTTCGTATTTCCGGCGGGCGAGGAGCACAAAAACCTCGACACCGTCCGGGATTTATATGAGACTCTGATTTTGAACCATTTTGACCGCAACGATATGCTGGCAGCACTCGGCGGCGGAGTTGTGGGCGATCTCTGCGGATTCGCGGCGGCGACCTATCTGCGCGGCGTTGCCTTCATGCAGATTCCGACGACGCTTCTTTCCCAGGTGGACAGCAGCATTGGCGGCAAGACGGGCGTTGATTTTGACGCGTACAAAAATATGGTTGGAGCGTTTCATATGCCGAAGCTGGTATTTACCAATATCAATACGCTTCAGACGCTTCCGGACAACCAGTTTTCCGCCGGTATGGGCGAGGTTATCAAACATGGTCTGATCAAGGATGCGGCATATTATGAGTGGCTGCTTGAAAATGCGGCAGATATCTGGGCGCGAAAGCCGGATGCACTCCGCAAAACAGTGACCTGGAGCAATGAGATCAAGCGTGCTGTGGTAGAGAAGGATCCGACCGAAAAAGGCGACCGTATGCTCTTAAACTTTGGTCATACGCTGGGACACGCGATCGAGAAGCTGAAAAACTTTGAACTTCTGCACGGTGAATGCGTGGCACTCGGCGCGCTGGCAGCGATGAAGCTGTCGGAAAACCGCGGCATGATCAAACCGGAGGAAACAAACCGCTTCAAAGAAGCACTGGGAGAATTCCATATCGGTACGCAGGTATCCGGGCTTGAGAAAGATGCGATTGTGGCAGCGTCCAAGAACGACAAGAAGATGGATTCCGGTATCATCAAATTTATTCTTATTCATTCCATCGGCGACGCCTACGTGGATCGCACGGTAACCGAGGACGAGATGAAACAGGCACTCGATCAGGTGCTGGTATAATAGCAGGAAAGGAATCAGGTGCATGAACACGAAATTACGACAGTTCTTTATCTTTTTTATCGGGCTGGGAGTCAGCATCGGACTGGATCAGTTTACAAAACATCTGGCAGTTGTCCATCTGAAAGGGCAGAAGCCATTTGTACTCATTAAGGGTGTGTTTGAATTTTATTATTCTGAAAACCGCGGCGCTGCTTTTGGAATGCTGCAGGGACGGCAGGGATTCTTCTTCCTGATTGCAGCGGCAGTCATTCTGGCAGTGTTGTGGGCGGTTTACCGGATGCCGGCAGGGAAACGGTATCTGCCGCTGATGTGCAGCTTGTTTCTGCTCGTATCAGGCGCAGTTGGCAATATGATCGACCGTCTGACACAGAAATATGTGGTGGATTTCCTGTATTTTAAGCTGATTGATTTCCCGATTTTTAATGTGGCAGACTGCTATGTGGTGATCGCGACTTTCTCGCTGATCCTTCTGTTTTTCTTCTTCTATTCGGATGAGGAACTGGAATTTCTTTCTTTTAAAGGTGCGAAAAAGGAGTCGGGGCGATGATGCAGGAATATCTGGTTCCAGAAGAGGCGGCTGGAACCCGCATCGATAAATTTCTGGCGGACGCCTGCCCGGATCTGTCCCGTTCCTTTTTGCAGAAACTTCTGAAAGAGAGCAGCGTGACAGCAGACGGAAAAGCGGTTAAAAGCAGTTTCAAGGTAAATGGTGGGGAAACTATCGCCTTTGAAGTTCCGGAACCGCAGGAGGCGGCGATCGAGGCGGAAAATATCCCGTTGGACATTTTGTATGAAGATTCGGATATAATTTTAGTCAATAAGCCGAAGGGGATGGTTGTCCATCCGGCGGCAGGGCATTATACGGGGACTCTGGTCAATGCGCTGATGTACCATTGCAAGGATCAGCTCTCCGGCATCAACGGAGTCATGCGCCCTGGGATCGTCCACCGGATCGATATGAACACGACCGGTGTGCTGGTGGTGTGCAAGAATGATTTCGCCCACAATTCACTTGCAGAACAGCTCAAGGTGCATTCGATCACCCGCGTGTATTATGCCATCGTATTTGGCAATCTGCGCGAGGATGAGGGCACTGTCCATGCACCGATCGGGCGTCATCCGACGGATCGCAAGAAAATGAGCATCCACTCCAAACAGGGGCGCGATGCGATCACGCATTACCGCGTACTGGAACGCTTCGGGGCGTATACATTTATCGAGTGCCGCCTGGAGACGGGACGCACACACCAGATCCGCGTCCATATGGCAAGCATCGGTCATCCGCTTCTGGGCGATGAGGTGTACGGTCCGGCGCGGCAGCCATTTTCACTGGAAGGGCAGACCCTGCATGCGGGAGTCTTAGGCTTTATCCATCCGCGGACCGGAGAGTATGTGGAGTTTTCTGCGCCGCTGCCAGCGTATTTTGAAGAACTGCTGGAGAAGCTGCGGAAAAAAGCTGGAAAGTAAAAGCAACGTGAATAGTAAGATCGTTCCGATTCGTATACACATTCTTTTCAGATAGTTTATTTCTGTGTCGCTAAGAAATACCTTTTATTCCGAAAAAATGATGACTTTTCAGATAGCTTGTGTTATAATAAAGGCAGAACTTGAAAGGAGTTGAGGGAGACATGAAAAAAAATTTAGTAATTACAATCGGTCGCGAATGCGGCAGCTCCGGAAGAGCGATTGGACGAAAACTGGCGGAATCATTGGGAATCAAGTGCTATGATAAAGAGCTTCTTGCACTGGCAGCGAAGAACAGCGGTCTCTGTGAAGAGCTTTTTAAGACGCATGATGAGAAACCAACCAACAGCTTCTTATATTCACTGGTAATGGACACCTATTCGATGGGTTATAATACATCGGCTTATATGGATATGCCGATCAACCACAAGATTTTCCTGGCACAGTTTGACACGATCAAGAAACTGGCAGATGAAGAATCCTGTGTCATTGTAGGACGGTGTGCGGACTATGCGCTGGCAGATTATCCGAACGTAGTGTCTGTTTTCATCTGTGCAGATGAGGAAGTGAAGATTCAGGAATTGATGAAACGTCACAATATTACCCGCGATAAGGCAAAAGATGTGATGATCAAGACCGATAAGCAGCGTTCTGGTTATTATAACTATTATTCCAGCAAACGCTGGGGCAGCTCCAAGAGCTATAACCTCTGCATCAACAGCAGTGTCGTAGGCATCGACGGTGCCGTAGAAATTATTAAGGAATTCGCCAAAAAGAAACAAGAATTTCTTAAGATAAACGAGAACGCATAAAAGTATAATTAAAACCGGTGTGTTTGAATTTCTGGTAAAGAATCAGAAAGGACGCACCGGTTTTTTGCGCCTGGATGCTTTGAAGATGAGATTGCGTTGGGGTATAAAAACAAAATAGTTACTTGAGATTTTGAATGTAGATACATGAAGAAAATGATGATGAAAGAAAGACATTCTTATATAATCCGAACGGCGCTCATGGCGGCATCGGGTATTTTATTGTGCGGGATTGCCGAAGCAGTGCGCCCGGAGGTGGATTTATCAGTCGGTGTGCCTGCTGATAAAGTTGTGATTGCAGATGGGATTTTAGACCAGGAGACACAAAATGATACAGACGAATCCTTCTGCGACCGTCTGATGAAGAAAATGGTACACCCAATTCACATGGCATCCCGGTTTTTAAATGGTCTGGGGGCAGACTCGGAAGAATATGTTCCGTCGGAAACGGAGTATAACCTGATGGCGCTCCGGACGGAAGAGAGCGCTGTTGATCTGTCTGATCCATTGGCGGCATTTGAGTCTCTTCCATGGTATAAACTTGCAAAACGATTTCGAAGTATGGGGACAGAAGATACCTGGGGCGCGAAGATGTACGAAGCGCTTGGAACGCGGGATGCACAGTGGATATCGGAGATCTACGGGTGGCTCCAGACGACACCGCTTACGGCTTCCCAGAAAATGGGGCTGCCAGCTGCACAGGTACTCGGCAGCTATGATCCCTCCAATCCAGAGCATAACGCGCAGAACCCGGCGAGCTGGGTAGTTCCAACTTGGAAAAATATCCGTTTCCAGATATGCGACGGAGACGGAAAGCCGACGTCCCTCGCATCCAATGCGACCGATATTTTGTCCATGGCAAATGTATATACATACAGCCTGGACTGGAAAAATACAGACCTGTTCAATACCTATATCAATCAGCTCTGGACCAGTTCCCACCAGTACCACGTGAGCATTAGCAATGTGTATTACTGTGAGGGCTGTACAGAACTGCCGGACGAGCCGGCAACAGAGGAAACAGCAGATGACGATGTGGAGAGCGGCAGTGCAGCAGGAGAGGCATCCTCGGAGGCTTTAGACGCCCAGGGCGCAGGAGACAGTCAGACAGCGGCAGAGGAGCCGTTAACGGAGAGCGAGGCGGCATCCACAGCAAATAATTATGTCGAACCGGCACAGGGACCGGGGGCTTCCACACAGGAGCAGGCAGCCGAATCAAAAGCGGTTGCGTCCCCGTCAGAGGCGACGTTCAGTGCGGAGAGCGCTGCGGCAGTTACATTAAATGAAAACGGAAAATATTGCCCGGGACATGTTGATCTGACCATTACTGTTAAGACAACCGGTCTGAAAGAGAAGCATAATCTGTTTGCACTCGATGGAACGGGAAATCAGGCTGTCGGGAACTGGCAGGGTTGGACGGAAGAAAAACAGACAGCCGCCCAGACACTCGCTGCTCAGGATTGGCAGGAAATGTACGGGCTTGCCAGTTCAGAGTTTGCACTCGGGAATCCGCTGACACCGGCAGAAATTGCGTCTTACCTGGATTTACTTCCAGAGGATTTATCACCGGAGCGGCGTGCCGTCATCACATGCGCGCTCAATTCCGTTGGCAAGATTCCATATTATTATGGAGGAAAACCGAGTACGGCAGGACTTTCCGGCAATCATTTTGCCAGCGTGACAAGCCCGGATTACAAGGGACGGATTTTGTCAGGGCTTGACTGTTCTGGATGGGTCAACTGGGTATACTGGACCGCGCTTGGCAATAGAATGGGTGCCGCCAGCACCTACGAGATTGTGCGGACAGGACGGGCGATCAACAGCGCAGAGCTTCAGCCGGGCGACTTGCTTGTCCAGCTTGGCGGTGATTCGCACGTTGTAATGTTTTTAGGCTGGAACGCAGACGGAACCATACTGGGCGTACATGAATCCGGCAGTGCAAGCAATGTAACGGTCGGAAAGGTTCATGCGGTCTGGCCGTATTACCGGGCGTTTTTGGATTAAGAAGTGAATAAAGAATAAAATGAATATGAATTAGTCATAAGGGATTTTGAGCTGGATGGATGTTGCCTTTGTTTTTTGCTGGAGTGTTTGCTGGTAAATGGTAAAGGCGGCATCCATCCATTTTGTGTTTAGGTTTGTTTTTATGCTGAAATACGATATTGAATAATTCGTAAAAAGATTTATTTACAAATAAAGGGAAACATGGTATGATAGGAAGATGGACATAACTATTCGTGAAAGCCTACTTTATCGAATAGTTTGAAATATAAATATGTGTATGCACTTAATCTATTTGCTAAACTATTCATTCGTTATATTTGAAAGGATGTTCTCATGAAACTTCAACGTCTTCTAAGTTTAACCCGCCAGGCGGTTGATGACTATCGTCTGATTCAATCCGGCGATAAAATAGCTATCGGTATTTCTGGCGGTAAAGACAGCCTGACACTTTTATATGCTTTACAGGGGCTTCGTCGGTTTTACCCGGAACCATTTGAACTTTGTGCTATTACAGTTGATCTGGGCTTTCAGGCACTTTCTCCGGAGGTTTCGAACCGGTTGTCGCCGACGCTTTCATCGGATGCGGCTGCATTTGATTTAAAACCGGTTCAGGAGCTTTGTGATGAATTAAACGTGCCCTACACGGTCGTTCCGACGGAAATCGGCAAGATTCTCTTTGAAACCCGTCAGGAATCCAATCCATGTGCGCTCTGTGCCAAGATGCGAAAAGGCGCTTTAAATGAAGCAGCTCTGAAACTTGGCTGTAATAAAATCGCCTATGCACATCACCGTGACGATCTGATCGAAACCATGCTTTTATCCTTGATTTATGAGGGGCGTTTCTATTCCTTCTCGCCGAAAACCCATTTGGACAAAACGGGATTGACGCTGATCCGCCCGCTGATGTATGTCCAGGAAGCCGATGTGATCGGATTTAAAAACAAATATCATCTTCCTGTCTGTAAAAATCCATGTCCCGTAGATGGAAAAACAAAACGCGAGTATGTGAAACAATTAACAAGGAAACTCAACCATGATTCACCGGGGGTAAAGGATCGCTTTTTCCATGCGATTATTGATGGAAACAATCCCGGATGGCCGGAACGGACCGATCGACACCTGAAAAATTTGATACATTCGGACCTTTCATCATCACCAAAGGAGGAATTGTGATATGGCTGCACTCTCCTACCACGAACAGGAAGACATCGAAAATACAAAACGAATCCGAGGCATTCTGAAAGAGCTGCCACCGTTCTGTACCGATTTCTTCCGCGGTATTGAACCACGTACATCGGCGCGCACCCGGCTTGCGTATGCCTATGATTTAAAGACATTTTTTGATTTCCTGAAACAAGCAAATCCAGAGCTTAAATCAAAGAAGCTGCGCGATTTGCCGCTCTCTCTTCTGGATGAAATCAAATTGATGGATCTGGAAGAATATATGGAGTATCTGAAATGTTATTCGACCGAAAAACGTGAGGATCTGATGAATACAGAGCGTGGTATCATGCGGAAAGTCTCGACGGTTAAGAGCTTTTACAACTACTTTTACCGGACCGAGCGGATTCAGAATAACCCCGCTTCTCTTCTGCAGCTTCCCAAGATTCATGAAAAAGAAATTATACGCCTCGATGTTGACGAGGTGGCGCGTTTCCTGGATGAGGTTGAGGATGGCGAATGTCTGACCGAAAAACAGAAAGCCTACCATGCAAAGACCAAGCTGCGAGATCTGGCGATGATGACGCTTCTGCTTGGTACGGGGCTTCGTGTATCAGAATGTGTCGGACTGAATATCAACGATGTTGATTTCCGAAACGGTGGTCTTAGGATTCATCGAAAAGGCGGAAAGGAAGTCATCGTATATTTTGGTGCCGAGGTAGAATATGCGCTTCAGGACTATCTCAGCGAGCGTGAACATATTGTCCCAGAGGAAGGCAGCGAAGAAGCACTCTTCCTCTCCATGCAGCGTAAGCGCATTAACGTACGCAGTGTGGAAAAAATGGTCAAAAAATACGCACAGCTCGTCACACCGCTAAAAAAGATCACGCCACATAAGCTCCGCAGCACCTACGGCACTAATCTGTACCGTGAAACCGGCGATATTTACCTCGTCGCGGATGTTTTGGGACACAGTGATGTCAATACGACGAAGAAGCATTATGCGGCGCTGGAGGATGAACGGCGGCGAAGCGCAAGGAATAAGGTGCAGCTGAGAGAAAAAGAGTAAAGGGCAAAAAAGGCAAAAAGTAAAAAAAATTTTTAGGTAAAAAAGGCTAATTTCGTACTTTATTTCCGTGTAAAGTGAAAATAGTATTTTGCTAAAATAAAGTTTAAAATTCATATTTGCCAAGTAAAAACCGATGACCTCGACTGCTTATAGTCTATGCCATCGGTTTTCCTAGTTCAAGCACTCTCACTCTGCTTCATCTGTGTCTCAATAACTTCGTCTAAGTTGGCTGCTGTAGTTTGTTCACTCATAGCCTTCTGCCTCTAATAATAAACACTGCAAAGGTTTAAAATATCCTGCAACAGATCATACTCCATCTTTGCCTTATCATTCATTTGATAATTTATCAGAGCCTTTTGCGAGTACATCGCATCTACGCTTTGCGTTTTCGTTGAAAATTCCATCAAAGTATCCGGGCCAATGCCCAAACTGGTAAAAATTTTATTCAAATGCTTATCGAATGAGCTTTTACTATCTATCTCGCCATTTAAAATTTTATCTAAAGTAGGTCGAGAAATTTCTGTCTTTTTGCAGAACGATACCTTAGAGAATCCATTGCCACTGATGTAGTCCTTTAATTTTATTCCTGTCAGTTTTCTCATTTCAAAAAGTTCATCAAAACGCACTCTCTATCTCTCCCAGTAACAAATTGTCAATAGTTTTTTAATCACTTTTCTTAAAAAGGCAAAAAATAGAACGTATAGTAAACGCTATGGTGCGTTGACAACGTATAGATTATTTCCATACGCTCTATCTCTCATTTCGTAAACGTTCCATAGCAAGTACCTTGCCAGCCCCCAAGTGCTGCAACATGGTTTTGCAAGCAATAATCCGCAACGTTCGCTCCTCCAGTATTCACCTGTAATCTCCATACCGCCATCTTCTCATCTCCCCGCTTTCTTCTTTAGTGCTTATCCACCTTCCGCTTCGGGAACCATCCTTTTGCCACTCTTTTTTCCTGTTCTTTCAATTCCTTAATGCTCCAAAAGCAACTGACGCCCAAAACACCCAGGGAAACCGACCAAAGTATTTCCTGCATTCTTACGGATAGAATCATACACAAAATGCCCACCAGCAAAAATACCGGCCAACAGCGGCTTCCAAAGTAATACTCCGCATATATAACAATAGGATGGAACAATCCAATCAGAAAAAAGGTAAGCACACCAATCAATATACCACTAAAATTCATCATAACTCCTTGTCCTTTTCCTTATACAAACAGCACATTATCGCAGACCGGCGCAACTTATCTTCTGCGTGCAACAGTCGCCCTCAACAACATATCCAATATGCGCAAAGAAGAAGTATTGCAATATAGAACTACAACCTTCCTCTTCCATATTTTTTTAATATCTGACACATTTTTACGGATTGCATTTTTTACACGGATCATAACCTGCAGCAATCAGCGCATCCCTACTCTCTGATGAGGATTTTTTATTGCTCTCCTTCATCTGTTTGACCGATGAACAGGACGACCGATGAAATTTCTTTGTATTGGTATTGAGGATATAGGATTCCGTGTTGGTCTGCTGAGAAGCTGCCTGCTTAACAGCCTGTGTGGCCTGCTCTGTTACTGCCGTCTGGTTTGTTCCAGAAGCCGAGCTGTCCACCCGTTGCATAATTGATGTTAAAGGTCGCTTTATCCATTTTGAGGGATGTAAAGTGACCTTCTCTTAGTCAAATATAATGCCGTTCCTTTCTTCGCAAACCTTTACAGAAAGTACAAGCATCCATGTTTCGTTTTTGATAAAGAATCCGTTGCTTTGGTGAGCACTTATAATCGTGTGCACACACTGGGCATGTCCAACAAACAGGTGTTATGCAATTATCCAAAATCTGATCAGGATCACATAACAAATAGTTATCCAAATGGTTCCACTCATTCATTAAATCCGGATGCAATACGGCAAAGGAATTAACACCCGGAAGAACTTCTTTCATTAAACAATACACACAATCCACGTTTCCCGTTGCCATATCTCGAATAGAACTTATATATTCGCCACCACAATCAGGGCATTTCCAGAGTGCTCGGTAACATGAATTATTTAAATAATGTGACATTGGTTCTTCATTATTAGAAGACCATCGCGACATTAATTCTGGATTCGTTAACTTGAATTGACATAAACTTTTTCTTAAAATCACCTCCTCGTCTACTTCCTTTCACACTATCACCTCCAGAATCACACGCGCTCAAATGACAGATATCTCGTTCCCTGAAACGTAAGTTTCCCAATGTCGCCTTCCGCCAGCATTCCATATTCTCTGCCAGAAACCGGCAATTCCATCCGGTCACCGCTCTCTACCTGAAACGTGACATAGTAGCTGGTACTTGAAGTCGAATGGTAGCCATGAGTTCCAGACAGGTCACCCGCATTTGCATGGTTATGATGTGTGATATTTTCACGCTTTGCGACGATGGTTGCGCTCACCGACAAACGCGGTGACTGATTGTTTTTATGCCATGTTCCGATTCCTGTCACAAACTGAAAGATGATCATGCCAAAAACTATTACGAAGATAATCGGAAACATAAACTCAAACAGCATAAACATATAGCTCACCTCTTCTTCATCTTTCGTCCAATGATTACTCTGAGCACAAAACATACGACAATCACGAAAAGCGGGGCAGCGATATACAGTAATGCTTCTGTATACCACGGTGCAGAATACGATTCGTATAGTTTCGGAAAGCGCTTATACCCATAGAAATCCATACCCGTTTTAATCACAATATGTAGAAACTCGCATAGATAATATATTTTAATAAATCGTATAGTTTATTCATGCCATCGTCTCCGCGATATTCTGTTTTAACCTTTTAGCATCGGCAAACTGGAATTTTCAAATTAGTCTTTGCAAATAACCTTTGAATCTTCACCATCAATTACAATTCCCTGACGGTTGTTAATTGGGCATAGATTCAAATCCGAAAACTCAGTCATTATTTTCTCGGTAACTTTCTTAAATGGTGCTGTAAGATAATGCGGAAGAACATAGAAATCAATCAAATCAATCCCTGCATCATCTTCTTGTGAGTAGTCCTCCGGCTTTTCATCCATTTGCTCGATATATTGGATGCTTGGAGCGCATATAATTGCGCCTGCCGACTCGCCGATCATCAATTTTCCATTTGCCAATTCCTTTTTCAGCAGTCCATCAGTTCCCGTTTTACGGAGCTGGTCCATAAGAAAGAAAGAATTTCCGCCGGTAAAATATATCACATCTGCTTCTTCAAAAACAGACTGTATCGTTGAATAAGCCTCCGTTGAAATATCAATTTCAGTTACGATTGCTCCCAACTTTTTGAATAATTTTCGAGCCGAGCCGACATAACCGGTGTAGCCTTCACGCAGTGAAGCTGTTGGAATAAATGCGACTTTCTTATTTTCAATTTCTTCCTTTATCAGACTTCCTACACTTGAAAAGTGCGAACACAAAAATAGTTTCATCAATATTCTCCTTTATAAATCCCGACTTGTTACTCACATTATATCATATTTTTTCTTCAGTTACATCCACCAAATTTTAGTACACTGCCATTCGGCTTGCTTCTGTAACCGGCATCCGTTTAATCTTCTCCTGCATTGTTTCCTTTGTATCTTCATTGATTTCTATACGGATTTCCCTTATGTTTTGATTAAGAATACCCTCTCAATGTATGAAAGGCCGGTTCAATTATATGTGTCTATTTTAATTCTGGAAACAGTTTCTCCAATTCTTCATGAAATGTCCCATTCCTTAATGGTTTGCCGCAGCGTCTCGATGGTCTGCGTTTTCTGCTCATTGATGTTCCGGTTTACAGCCTGCATTTCTTCCTCGATTGTAGTAGATTCCTGCCAGCCTCTGTTCACGATCATTTTTCTGGATCTTCTGTTGGTTCTGGAAGTCTCCGGCTGCTTTTCCTATAACGGTATGGGTTTCCGTCTGAAACTTCCGTTCCGGATTTTTCTTTGTGGATACAGAAAGCTCTTTTCCATTAATAGAACCGTTTATAACAACATATCTTTCACGCATTTACTCCGATAGTCACTCGGCGATATTTTGTATCTTTCTTTAAATGTTCGGTTAAACGTTCTTTGACTTTCAAATCCACTATCCAGTAGGAATCCGAATCACCAATGCTCAGATTTTACTTGAAACAACAACTTATTCCATCAATGAGATTTCTAAGATGGTCGGGTATGATAACCAGCTTTATTTCAGCCGACTCTTCCACAAGCTAAAAGGATATTCACCTAGAGAATACCAAAAGATAAGAAATAAGTTCTGAAAACCATAATATTATAAGAATCCAATTTATGTGAACTACTCGGTAACTAAGTTACCAGAGCATCTGAAATCTGGCGGGATACCGCCTTTTTTCAGGGTGCGTCCATGACACCACTACTGCTTACCTTTCGGCTATACAGCTACTTTTATTATTTCTGGATTCTTTAGTCCGGTTACGGACAGTTCTTTCTGTTTTCCGGATACGGAAAGATATTTACGCAGGATATTAAATGCTCCTACTGCATCCGCATTATTTTTTACTTTTAGGGCATTTCCAGAGCACTCGGTAACATGGATTATTTAAATAATGTGACATAGGACGCAATTTCCTATGAAACAAAAAGAGAGATGCCGTAAAGGTATCTCTCCCAAAATCATTACTTCTGATGACTGATAACCCATTGTAATATAGTCTCAAATCTTATTTTTCCCGCAGCTAAATCAAGACTTCCTCCCGCCGTTTCGATCAATCTAAATTGACATAGTAATAAAATTATATTCCGTTCATTTTCTTTCTTTCCAGTTTACCCCAGTTCAGTTTGTTCTTCTTGTATCCCACAAATGCAGTCACACGGACAAATGCCAGATAAAAGCGGAGAAAAGTTGTTTCAAAAAAACAAGCAGTAATAGCAAGGATCAGTTCTCGAAAAGAAAGCCTCTGGTCAATGGTATAGATTCTTGAAAAATATGCAGTTAATGTGAGTAAAATACCATACAGGGCATAGCAGGCAAGAAATACCAGAATAAATTTCACATTCAGCATATCCATCATCACAGATAAAACCATTGTAAGTATACCAAAAAATTCAATAAATGGTGACAATAATTCGTAAAACAGAAAATAAATATAGGATAAAAGTCCTACAGCTCCGTACCGTGGGTTTGCCAGCATTTTACGGTGTCCCCACATACACTGGAACAATCCTCTCTGCCATCTTTTCCGCTGCTTGCCCAATTCACTTAATTTTTCCGGTGTTTGCGACCAGCAGATGGCATCCTGTGCAAAATCAATCTTATATGGCTTACGATTCATGCGGCTGAATTCATGAAGTCTGACTACCAGTTCCATATCCTCGCCCATTGTACTGCTGTCATATCCGCCTACGGCAATCACTGTTTTTTTCTCAAATAATCCAAAAGCTCCGGATATGATCATGTTTGCATTGATTTTATCCAACAGGATACGTGCTGCCAGAAAAGAACGGTCATATTCCAGGGATTGCATTCTTGCTATTATATTTCTAGGTAGCCTATATTTTATCACATGACCTTTTTTTATGACAACACCATTGGCTGGACGGACACTTCCACCAACGGCTATTACATTTTCGTCCTCCAGAACCGGACGAATGATTTTCTCCAGCGAATCATGCTGTAAAATAGAGTCCGCATCCATGCAGATAAACCAAGGATACCTGGCTGCATTGATTCCGGCATTTAAGCTGTCTGCTTTTCCGCCGTTCTTCTTGCGGATCAAAGTAATGGGTACTTTCTGGTTCGGGCATTCATAAACATCTTCCTCAGGCTGACATTGGATTAGATGACGGATCGGGCGCGCCACTCGCTCCATATGAAATGCATCAATCAGGATCTGAGATGTTTTGTCTTTAGAACCATCATCTATCACTATAATTTCATATAGTTTATAATCCAGGTTGAGAAGTGAAGTAACTGTGTCCTTCACCGTGATCTCCTCGTTATAAGCCGGAACAAGAATGGAAACCGGTATGTAATAGCTTTGCCACAGTTTATTGTGCAGCTGTTCAAGGCGGTATGATTTGTACAGTTCAATTGCTCCTGCTACAACCGACAAAAACAAAAAGCTGGAATATCCAATCAGATATATAATAAAAAACAGATTGACACATTCCAGAAAAAAACGAAATGCATCGGTCATAAACCCGCCCTCCTTTGTGCTTTTGCTGCATCTAACTGGTACTCTAACATTTCTTTTGCATAGCGGTCATTTCCCTGTAAAATATCAGCTAATGCGTCCCTATCTGTATTCAGAACTGCAAGGCTTTTTGCAGCATTATGACGGACATACCAGTTTTTACTGTAAATCTCTTTTTTCAAAATTTCCAGTGTCTGCGGTCCGGGATACATAGCAAGAGAGGAAATACAGGCATTCTGCAATTCCCAGACCCCTTCCTTTTCTTCTTTGGCGTGATGAAGCAAAAAAGAAACACTTCTTTCATCCTGATATCTGCCAAAATAGCGGACACATGCGATTTGAATTTCCATATCCTGGCTTGTTTCCAACATAGACAGCATTTCATCCTTCCAGTTTGACGATGCATATCGAATATAATCCAACAGGTTTACCTGCATCCTTGGATGAAATTCACTCAATTTTTTCCAAAGGAGTGGTATCAGTTCTTCTTTTTTATCGAAGGAAAGAAGTCCATCTGCAAGTATTTTTTTATGCGGAAGCAGCTGCTCATTTGCATTCAGGAATTCCAATGCCTGCATAACTGCGTGTATATCTTCTGAACTGTATAATGCCCGCAAAGCATTCTCTCTGCAATAGAGACTTTTATTTCCAAGCAGGTCAAAAAGAAATGGGAAAACAATTTCCTTGGCCTGGAATTTCGTCATATGAAATATGGCAAATACATAAGCCAAGCAGGCCTTTTCCGTATCCGATTTTCTTTTATAAACCGGTATCAGTTCTTCCATCAGCCGACTTACAGATGCTATTCCCTGCTGGAATTGTTCCGGCATACTGTTTTCAATTTTATATAATGCTTCACTGAACATCAGAAGTCTACTGGTTGACTGAAGCTCTTTAACCAGCCTTTTTTCCTGCTTTTTATTTTCCGTTATATTATCTAAAAACAACTGTCTGTATTCTTCGCAATATCGTTGTTCCCTCCTTTTCAGAACACAGGAACGATATCTTGAAATTATCTCTGTGAAGCAGTTAAACAGAATAATCCCCACACAGACAATAAAATAAAAAACAATCACAAATTGTGCTATCATTCGTGTTCCTTTCCTGTCCAGTATGTCTTCAGAACCTGGTATGCTTCTTTTAATCTTTCATGGTAAGATACTGTATTTTCCCATCCTTTCAGTTTAAGCCGTCCCATCTCGATAGTATTTCCTTCTCTGCCAAGACCTATAAACATCTCTTTGATCCCCACTGCTTCAATGCCATAATTTCCGTCATAATAATCATCATGAATCTGCATTCGGGACGGATCAGAAAAATTCAGCAGCTGCCATGGGATTCTAATTTCCACATCATCTCCGTTACAGATAAAATCTGCTCTGGAATCATAATCAGATGCAGATGGATTTCCATTACCATAATGCAGCTTTCCACTTTCAAAGGTTCTTAACGGTGTGGCAGCATCCTGATACTGACCAATAACATCCCGTAATACCATGCAGATATTTTCGAATACAGCGCTATCCCGAGCCGGTGGATCAATATAAGAATCTTCTCCTGTAATATCTTCCTCATAATTGGCATGAATGGGATTATACCGATCCTGAACCAACAGACGAGTATTATCTTTTCCATTTAAGATCAGTACAAAATCTGTAGGTCTTTCAAATTCTGCTGTACAATTTTCCATACGGGTACTGCCTGTTTTAGGGGTCGTATCAACCGGAACATACAGCGTGTCATTTTCCAGATCAAAGCCCTTTTTATGGAGATATAAATAAACATCGGAGGCATCATACTTCACACTGATGAAAGAGCCGTCTTCATATTGGATCACCATATCTTTATCCGTCCATTCGGAAGTATCCCCGTCCACGTAACAAACACTTTCTTTTTCCCCACAGTCAAATGCCAGCAAGCCAAAATGCTGGTCATTTGTCTGAGCATCTTCCCAGTAAATATTACGGCTTAAATCTACAGCATACATGGTATTCCAGGTATGCTTGAACCATTCATCCTGCCAGGAGTAGACACAGCCTCCGGAAAGTCCGGCAGCCATAATGTCTTCATAACAATCTACCAGAATCTTTCCCTGTTCTTTTTCAGAATAGTATCCAAGTCCTCTGCTGGTTACCTGATTCTCCTGAATCTCACCTCGTCCTGTGGCTGCACCAAATTCAACAGCCAAAACCGGCATTGTATGATGTTCGTTTAAAAGTCTTAAATATGCCCGATAAGTATTCCTTTTTCCGTCAGGAGTGATACAGTCACTAAAGTCAATCTTTTTATCAGACAAGCTGTTCCATGTTGTGTATTCCATACAGGAAAGGTAATCCTGATCATATGGAGATGCACTGTAGCTGGCAAACTGACCTGATATAAATTTATCAGTTGCAGTTATATGTTCTGCGTCGATCCGGGCACATTTTCGGAAATATTCTGCAATCTCTTTAGGATAATCAAAAGGATCTGTTGCATTTCCACTGGAAAAGGAGATCAGACGTTGCTCATCATATCTTGTTGATTCATAGTACAGCATCCTGTCACCTGTTTCTGCAAGCAAGGATTCAAAGGCAGAGGCATCTTTTGAAGCAGTAAGATAAGTTCCTTTATACGGTTCCATATCCGGATATTTCTCATCTGTATATGCAACGGTTGTATCTTCCCATCCATTTCCGATAATATATCCCAGCACCCATTTCGAGACATCGTGTAAATAAAGTCCTGTACTTGTATCTGCATCATTATTGATGATAAGTCGTTTTCCATGGATCACATCTACAGTGACCAGGCAATTATCCAGAAGCTTTCCTGCAAAGGAGTCGGCATATGCATCCACTCGGGAGTTCTGTATATAATCATTTACCCAGATTCCCTGAAGTAAATATAACGGCTCCTCATGTTGGGAATTGTATTCATAGAACGCTTTATAAAAAGACGGATTCTGGACAGAATAGACTCTCAGCGTATTTGCTCCTGCTTCCTGGATCAGCTGAAACCAGTGCAGATAGGTTTCTTTGGTGATCGCATAATCTGTAGACCATTCACCTGGAATACCGCTTCCCATGTCAATTCCTCTGACTTCAAATGGTTTCCACTTATCTTTGTCCTTTATAAGTATCTCTTTATTCTCAGTTTGGACAAATGTGTTTACATGATTGTCCCGGTCTGAGTCTACATAAAATCCGTCATAAAACACAGCTATAAATCCAATAAATACAAGCAGAATGATGGCAGATATACTGATAATAAATCGTTTCATATTTTAATCATTAACCTCATTATACTGCTTTACACGGGAGGATGCTGAATACTGACGCAGAGTCTCAATGTTTTCATCCAGCCATTTTCCTCTGTTTCGCAAGTAACCTTTTAACTGTCCTTCAGCGGCAGATCTGCTGTCAAGATTTCTCGATACCGGAACCAGAAGTCCCTTTGCCTGCTGTTCCACACTTCCCCATCGTGCATCGTTTCTTGCAAGAGCTGGTGCGATAAAATCAAGGGTTTCATCGATATAACGATAAAGTGATTCTTCACTTAACAGACCTTTTCGCAGGGAATGATATCGCTGGATGATCCGTTCAGTAAAATCCTCATCTTTGATAAGCATTTCAAACCATAATCGGTTGTTCAGGAAAAATCCTGTATAAGGAAGTTCCTCCTCGAAATAGTTATTGCAGGCATTATTAAAATCCCATACACACATACGATACAGATTGTCGGTTCCCTTATAAATATAAGTGGAATAGTTTCCGGCATCTGCATTACTGGAAAGCTCATTGATTATAAAGTAATCTACAAAGCTGTCTACATCTATCATAGAAGTGTAGCCATGTTTTTCCCTGTCATAATCATATGAATACAGAGTTTTTTCAAAATTTGAAAAATCCTGTCGGATTTCTTCTGTCAGTCTGGCATCCCTGTTCCTGTTTCCGGGATATTCTATCTGCAGCAGGAAGGGGGTTTTGTAGGTATACGTTGTAAAGCTGTTTAAAGCTTCTTCGCCCGCATGCTGATGATCCAGGCGAAGCAGGTATCCGGAAAATGTGCTGCGCTTGGCATTTACACGAAGTCCCAGCCTGGCGCCATCTTTTCCGCCGGTTATCATTTCAGTCATTACATATAGACCTTCATATTCACCATTAAGAATTACTTCGCAGAATCTTACATTTGGCGCATAAGACATCATTTCTCCGGCAAGATTGTAAAACATATAATTTCGTATGGCTGTTTTATCGAGCCAGGGACCGTATAATACCCATTCATGGTGCGCATCCATTCCCATAATGGAAAGCGGATTGTTTTCCCCTTTTTTATCTACAAGTCTGATGGCATAGCTTGGCTTATCAAACTTTCTTGAGGAATTACCTCTCATTCGTATACGGATTTCAGAAGATACATCTGCCGTTTCATTTGCATGATGGTACTCTTTGCTGTCATTCCCAATTATATCCATCTGAGCAGCAATTGTAGTTTCCCCATCCGTAGCGCGTGTATAAATGCGGTTGTTTCCATCATCCTTAATGGGTCTTCCCGGGATTTCTATCCCATTTGTATCAATTTTGACAATCGGAAGATATGTACACAGACCGCCATCCGCAGGATCCGTACATGGTTCCTGGGGAATTTCCTGTTCATGCTGATGAATTCTCTCTGTTTTTCGGTAGTCCTTATAAAACAATGGCGCAAAAACGGCAATCAGGATAACCGCAAAGCAGCATATAAATCCTATTATTTTATATTTCATATCAGTTATAAATCTCATCGCTTTGAGCTACAATATTAACACTTTCGATTTGTCCAAGGTTATAGAAATCATCTGTTAAAGCCGGATACTGTTTCTGAACTTTCTCCAGTATTTTTCTGGATAATTCATAAATGTACTCAGCATTTTCCTCTGTCGTATTTTTTACCCGAAGAACGACACCAGTCCCAAAATAACGAAAGACCTGAGATTCTATATTTTCACAGCGGCTTCTTTTTGCACGGATGATCAAAAGCATACGGTTATCACTGCGAATCGCTCCCATGATAAGAAAAATAAGAAAAATAGCAGAACTGCCTACTGCAGCAACCAGATAATCTCCAACTCCACAGCATATTCCCACAATAATCGTCCAGAAAATATATACAGTATCTCTGGAATCTTTTATTGCAGTTCGAAAACGCACAATAGATAATGCACCGACCATACCAAGCGACAATGCAATATTGTTTCCTATGACAGTCATAACTGTTCCTGTCATAACCGTCAGAACGATCAGTGTTACTCCAAATTTTTTGCTGTAAATCGTTCCCTTATGTGAAATCACATATGAAATAAAAATAAACAGACCAATGACAGCACTTACCAGAATATGCATTGTAATTTGCTGCCAGGTCATATCCCCCTGTTGGGCAAGCAGGTTATAAATCGTCTCTTTCATTTCCTTTCCTCCTAAAACCTGTAGTTACAGCCAATTTGTCTTGCCATACAATATTTGCTCACGGAAAGCTCGCTTTTCTGAACGGGCAGAAGCATATGCTTGATATAGCTTAACAAAAAGCCATTGTATTTTACTTCCAGCACTACAGCAAAAGGCGACATTACACTGTTTAACACCAGATTTCTATCAAACACATTAAAATTCACTTCATTAGCCCGTATTCTGGAATCAAAGGTTATTCGAATAGAGTTTTCTGGCGCGATAAATGCAAATCTGTCATATTCTACAACTGTTTTAGGACGGTATGCCCACATTTCCATAATTGAATAACATTCCTGTCCAAACTCACTGCCACTGTTTAAAAGTACAGAATAATCACCCTCAATGAGAGCCTGCGCTTCCTTTCTGGATAATCTTAATGACCGCTTTCGCTGATATGGTCCCTGCTTCTGCTTCATTTCAAACAGTGCAAAATCCGCATCAGGACTATATACCCGCAAACGAAACTTTCTTCTTAACTCCAGACCATCTTCTTTTTCCTGAAAATCCCGATTTGACAAAGAATCAAAGTACAAAGAACGTACCTGGTAACCATCTGGTCCATTATGTAAATCGGTATGAACCACATTTGACAGATAATTCCGGAGTTTTAAAGCTTCTGCCTGATTCAGCAGAAATTTCTTTTCTTCTCGCAGTACATCGCGCACAGTATTATTTCCTCCTGCTTTTGCTTTTTAGTAAATCCAATTCTATAGTATACATCCAAAAAATTCTTCTGTCTAGAATACAACTTCATACTATACAATGACCTCTCAGTTACTATTCAGGGGTTAGCTGGACTTGAGGAAACCGATGGTGTAGACTGATAACAGTCAAAGCCATCGGGTAAGCTCATCTGTATTTGTTTTCCATTTTGGGGAACATATCCAAAATACATTCCACTGACATTAACCCTTTTTGCGGATAACTGCTTTTGGAATTCTTGTAACCCACTTTATTCCACTATTTATGAAATTTCCAAAATGGAGCGATTTGAAAATGTACTTTATTCTGTTTCGAAATAAAGTACATTCTGAAATAAAGTGCATTTTGAAATTTTTGTACTTTATGCTATAATCCTTGTATCTAAGCCATTTATTAACCACTAACTATAAAGTACAAAATTTTTTACTTTTAAATTTTTCGATGAAAAAGGCTAATTTCGTACTTTATTAAAAAAGCAAAAAAGGCATCGTACAAAAATTTTAAAAGTTGAACACTTGAATTTCTCACAGTTTTCACAGAAAGGAAATGTTTATGATAAAAGGAACCTTATATGGCGTAGGAGTAGGTCCGGGCGATCCGCGGCTCATGACGTATCTGGCAGTTGACACGATTCAGAAGTGCCCGGTGATTGCGGTACCGGCGGATGGAAAGGAAAATGCAGTTTCCTATAAAATTGCCAGTGGGATCGTGGAAAATCTGGATGAAAAGGAATGCTTAAACCTCACTACTCCGATGACAAAAGATAAAGCTGTTTTAAATGCAGCATACCAGGCTGCCTCGGATCAGATTATAAAGCAGCTGGAACAGGGGAAGGATGTTGCCTGCCTCACGCTCGGAGATCCGACGATTTACAGTACCTATATTTATATCCATCGAATTGTAAAAGCACATGGTTATGCAACTGAAATCATCAATGGCATTCCGTCCTTCTGCGCGGTCAGCGCCAAGCTTCAGGACAGTCTTGTTGACCGCTCAGAACAGCTTCATATTATTCCGTCCACTTATGATATTGAGGCGGCGCTGGAACTTCCAGGTACCAAGGTTCTGATGAAAGCAGCTTCCAAGATGCCGCTTGTCAAGGCGACCCTGAAAGAAAAGCATATGACAGGTACCATGATCGAAAATTGCGGTATGCCAGAGGAGCATATTTATCATAAAATCGATGAAATTCCAGATCGGGCAAGTTATTATTCGATTATTGTCGTGAAGGAAGGGAACCATGATTGAATTAAAGCATCTGACAAAAAAATACGATCATTTTCTGGCGGTCGAGGATCTGAACCTGAAAATTGAGACAGGCGAGTTCTTTGGGCTTTTGGGACCGAATGGTGCCGGAAAAACGACCACCATCGGAATGCTCTCCACTCTCCTGCTTCCGACTTCGGGTGAAATCTGGATCAACGGAGAGCTGCTGACCCGTCAGAAAAATCAGCTGAAACAAAAACTCAGTGTCGTTACGCAGGAATACTCGATGCGTCAGGATATGACGATGAACGAGATTATGGAATATCAGGGACGTCTTTATTATATGCCGATCAAAAAGATTCGGGAGCGGTCAGAGGAATTGCTGGAATTCTGCGGGTTGATCGATTATCGGAAGAGAACCGTCCGAAAGCTTTCCGGAGGCATGAAGCGGAAGCTGATGGTCTGCCGGGCACTTTTAACAGAACCGGAAATCCTTCTTCTGGATGAACCGACTGCAGGGATGGATGCATTTGCCCGCCGTCAGATGTGGAATCTTCTGAAAAAGCTGAATCAGCAAAAGCTTACCATTCTTCTGACAACGCATTATATGGAGGAAGCAGAAACGCTTTGTGACCGTGTCGGCTTTATGTGCGGTGGACGTCTGGAGGAAACAGATGCTCCGGGGCATATGATAGAGACGCTGGGGCGGTATGCGGTTGATGAGACTTCACCAGATGGGCTGAAATCACACTATTTTCATGGAAAGGAGGAGGCAATTCAGTATTTGTCCGCGTCAGAACAGGAAACAGCGCTTCGCAGTACGACATTGGAAGATGTATTTCTGGAGACAATCGGGCAGCAGCTGGAATGCCGGTAAAAATGGGTATTCTTACTGTGTTATGGGAAAAATGGGTAGAATTCCGGCGGGATTTTTATAAAATCACGCTGGCTGCCATGATTGCCCCTCTTTTATATATTCTGGTGTTTGGTCTTGGAATCCAGACCATGTCGCACGGACAATCGTATCTGAACTTTCTGATTCCGGGAGTGGTTGCCCTGACGACCATGAACGGCAGTTTCAATGCTATCGCCCAGAATTTAAACGTCCAGAGATTGTACGAAAAAGCATTTGACCAGGTCATCATCTCTCCTACCCCGCTGTGGCAGTTCATCGCGGGACAGATCATCGGCGGAAGTCTCCGGGGATTATATGCGGGAGCCGTGATTATTCTTCTGATTTTGCCGATCGGAACGGGGCTCTGTTTTAACGGCTGGTCGTTCCTTCTAATGTTTTTAAACGGATCTGTGTTTTCCACAATTGGAGTTGTGGTATCTTTTTATGCCAAAAACCATGCCGATGTGCCGCGCTTTTCGAATTACGTGATTATGCCGATGGCATATCTGTGCAATACATTCTTTTCAGCCCGGAGTATGCCGGATGGTCTGCGCCAGGTGATTGAATATCTGCCGTTATCGCAGACCAGTGCGGCGCTTCGCAGCATCGCCAATCATGAGGCATTTTCTTATACAACGATTGGGATCCTGCTTCTGTATCTGGCGTGTTTTTCGGTTGCTGCGTCCTGGTTTCTGTATAAGAAAAAGAATTTATAAACACAGGGGAAGGAGTTTTCTGTCTATGAAAAAAATAGGTTTCATTCTTCTGGGAATCATTTGTATCTTATTTAGCAGCCGGTGGACGTTGACGGCACAGGCAGGTGCTGGAACGCTGCTTTCCCTGGAGGATGGTGAATATGCCATCGAGGTAACGATGACCGGAGGAAGCGGAAAGGCTTCGATCCAAAGTCCTGCTCTTCTGACGGTGACAGATGGAACGGCATACATATCCATCACATGGAGCAGTTCCAATTATGATTACATGGTGGTAGATAATAGAAAATACGAGAATGAAAGTGCCAAGGACGCAAATTCTCATTTTACGATCCCTGTTTTGGATCTGACAAAAGAACTTACAGTCAGGGCGGATACACTGGCGAAGGGAACGCCTCATGAAATCGAATATACCCTTCAATTCAATACTACATCGATTGCGTCTAAGAGCACACTTCCGCAGGAAGGGGCGAAACGTGTGCTGATGATGGCAGCCGTTATTATTATCGGTGGCGGGATTCTGAATCATATCGTAAATGAACGCCGGAAGCGGGATTATACGGGGAAACGCCGGATTTAAATTAAAAGGGATTCGTAACTGTTCAATACCTTCACAGTCACGCGCAAAAATCCATTAAAAATTGCCTACGGCAATGGGATTTTTGCCTGCTGACCCATGTTTTCATACGGTCAGCGCAGTAAATGCGCAAACCTACTGAACAGTTACAGGGATTCTTCTTTAAAAACCAGATTCGGGAGCATCCCCTTTCAATGCTTTTATCTTATTTATTATTCAGCCTGCTTTTGTACATAAAACAGGCGAGAATCAAAGTCGCAGCTCTCTCTTCTACCATCCATATACTGTCCGGAAGAGGCGTCACTGGTAATCAGTCCTAAATTCATCAGTTCGTCACCATAGTGGGTGCTTACGGCACTTTCATGTCCTTCTGTATATTCCGTGACATTGTAAAGATCGGATTCTTCCAGTCCCTGTAAATACAGCCGCGTAAACGGACCATTGGCTACATTCAGTGTCCGGTACCAGCCGACCAGGGCTTCTGTGCGGTCTTCACTGACTACCATCCAGGCAGTGATATTGTTTTCAAACGGACTGGAAAGTCTGTAAAAAGTACCATACTGAATCAGGGACCGGTGCTGTTTCATAAAGGCGGTCTGAATTTTTAATTCAGATAGCTCATCTTCTCCGAGCTGTGCCAGATCCAGTTCATAGCCGAAAGTTCCGAAGAACGCGGTATTGGCACGTGTCCAAAGCGGTGTCTGACGATGAAGCTGATGGTTCGGAGAAGCAGATACATGGGATCCCATCGAGCTGATCGGGTAACCATAGGAAGTACCGTATTGAATCCGCAGGCGTTCAATCGCATCTGTATTATCACTGAGCCATCCCTGCGGTGCGTAATACAGCATACCTGCATCAAAACGCGCTCCGCCGCTGGCGCACGATTCGAACAGAATGTCCGGAAAGCGTGTTGTCAGCCGCTCATACATCTGATAAACACCCAGAATATAGCGGTGAAATACTTCTCCCTGCTGTCTGGCGGAAACTCCTCTGCTCCATACATCACTGAGACTTCGGTTCATATCCCACTTGATATAGGAAATGGAGGCGCCTTCCAGAATCGATGCAATCTTTTCATAGATGTAATCAAGGATCTCCTGCCGGGAAAAATCCAATACATACTGGTAACGTCCGTGACAAGGCGTTCGCCCTGGAACCTGGAGGATCCAATCAGGATGCGTGCGGAATAAATCGGAATCGGCATTTACCATCTCCGGTTCGATCCAGAGACCAAACTTCATGCCAAGCGCTTCTATCTTCTGTGCCAGTCCGGAAAGACCGTTTGGCAGACGGTCACGGTTTGCCTCCCAGTCGCCCAGTCCGGCTTTTGAGCTGCTTCTGGCACCAAACCAGCCGTCATCTAAAACAAACAGCTCTATGCCGCATTTCTGCGCTCTGGAAGCCAGCTGTAGAAGTTTTTCTTCGGTAAAATTGAAGTAAGTTGCCTCCCAGTTATTGATCAGGATTGGGCGCTCGCGATCACGCCAGTACCCCCTTGCCAGTCGGCGCCGATACAGCCGGTGAAAAGTCTGGCTCATGTCGTTAAGTCCCTGAGAGGAGTAAACAAGCACTGCCTCCGGAGTCTGGAAGGTTTCACCAGGGTTCAGCTCCCAGCTAAAGCCAAACGGATTAATTCCTATCATAAGACGGGTGGTTCCATGTGACTCCACTTCTGCCTGAGCCAGAAAATTACCGCTGTAAATCAAGCTGCAGCCAATGGCTTCTCCCTGAAATTCGTCAGCCGAAGGGCGTTTTAAAATAATGAACGGATTCTGCTCATGGGAAGAATGTCCCCGGGTGCTGTCAATCGCCTGAATGCCATACTCAAGCCTGCGTGTGTGGAGTGCGCGCTCTCTCGCCCATGCCCCAGAAAACTGCATCCACTCATAATCGTGGTCAGGAAGATCCAGGCAAAGACTCATCGCGGTCTGAACCTGTACAGAAATGTCTCCCTGATTGGAAATAGAAGCACTTCGGGCAATGACACCGCCCTCGACAAATATTGTATATAAAAGATGCAGCTCCAGATTAGTATGGGTATCTTTTAACGTAATAATAAGAGTTTCAGCTTCCCCGTCCTGTTCAGTATAAGTAGCAGGAAGTCCTGGCAGTTTTGGCTTTCCGGATGTAACCTGATATCCAGTAAATTGAAAATCTGAATAGGTACTTCCATCATTCTGGAGAATCTCTACTGCCGGATGACGGTAATCACCGCTTCCGTAAGTACCGTACTCCAGCTTAATATGTCCAAGTGAAAAGGTGCGATCGTTTTCATAGAGATAAGATGCCATGTCTCTGGGAGCTAATTCAAGAAGGTATGAGAAATCTTCCTTGTCACGAATCTTTTTCCCATAATACAGCTGTCCCATATGTCCGTTTGGAAGAACCATCATGATATAGCTGATGGTCTGGTTATATAAATGAAATATCTTCGATGATTCGTGATATACAATACTCATATCCTTATTTCCTCCTGTTCTTCTGTCGCTTGTCATTTAATCAGATATAGACTGCTTGCTAAACTTTATTCTACCAGAAAATAGATTAAATGAACAGACTACGGACAGGAATATGGAAAATTCTATAAATTTGATTCTGTCTCTGTTATCGGTTGTGTGTACGTGTATGTGAACGGTAACGATTTATTTATAATAACGAATGGTCAGGTAATGCCCTGCGTCAATATGGTCATCCGAAAGACTGTTCATCTGGCGCAGCTCCCGTACATACTCTTCAACTGACTCCTCCGAATCTGCACAATATGTCTGAGCAATGCTCCAGAGCGTATCTCCATCTTTCAGATGAATACTGGTATAGTACTTTTCCGGTCTAGTATCTGCTTCTTCCTCAGCCATCACATACATCAGACTCCGTCCAAAAAAGCCCGAAAGCAGCATGATGAAAACAACAGCTAAAACCATAACACCTTTTTTCAACGTATACATTTGCAATCTTCTCCTCTCGTGTTTTGTTGGAATCGTCTTTTTGTATTCAAATCTGTTCTTAAAGAATGAGAAGAGATTTGAATATTATAAAAATGTCAGGAACATTTGTTCTGTATAGCTACATTATACGATACGAACAAATGTTTGTCAATGGTTTCGAAAGAAAAAAGCAAACATTTGTTCGCAGCTTGCTACTGTTCACGCATACGTGCCCAGTAACGAAATTTTCCGTGTCTTCGCATTTAAATACGGCAAATTTCTGTTGCCACCACCTTTTCTTACGGTATTTTCGGTTTCAAAAGTGCCGTAAGAAAACGCGGCTCTGCTCGTAAGCAGCAGACACCTGCTCCCTATAAAAATCTAAATACTTTAGGTATATAGATTTTTATAGGGAATCATACATATTGCACAAAACTGCGCTGCTATTTCTGGCAAATATAACCACAAAAGTCGATGCAACTATTCGCGAAAGCATCCTTTCACGAATAGTTGCTATTTTAATTCCTACTTTTACTGATAAAATCATAATCTATGTATAACAATAATAATGTATAACATATATATAGCAGACCGTAGAATCAAATTGACGCTCCTGCGGTTTTATGATAATCTATATACATAAAATAAGGTATGACGCAATTTGAAATTTTAGTTCAAATCGAACGTTATAAGACTTGACGCATGAACTTTGCAAGGCATTTCTTTGAAATCATTTTGATAAGCAGAGTATTATCTTGCGTAACTGTCTATATGTGTGTGAACAGCAACCATCTCGCAGCAAGAATGTCAGGATATTAAACAAACTGGTAACTGTTCAGTGCCTTCACAGTCACACGCAAAAATCCATCAAAAATCGCCTACGGCAATGGAATTTTTGCCTGCTGACCCATGTTTTCGTACGGTCAGCCCAGTAAATGCACAGACCTACTGAATAGTTGCATAAACAGTTACGAAAAAATAGATTGGAGAATATAGAATATGGGAGAAATTAAACAGGCAAACTTTCGAATCGATTCCGATACAGCGGATGCATTCCGTGCTTTTTGTGAAGCAAAGGGAATGAACCAGGCTCAGGGCTTTGATCATGTGATGCAGGTGTTTGAGTTAAATCAAGCCAAATCCTCAATCCCGGGGAGAAGTGTCGAGATTGAGGAGTTTGAAACCATGGTTAAGTCCATCACCTCCGCATATCTGTATAGCTTGGAATTGAACCAGAATGCAGAAGCCAGAGTACGGGAGGAGTTCTCTTCTGAACTCCAGAGAAAAGAACTGCGCCTCACAGAGTTACAGAAAAAAGTAGAACAACTTCAAGCAGAAAAGAAAAAAATGGATGCGGAGTCCGCTTTGCTGACCAAGCAGGAACAGACACTCACCGAACAGCTAGAATCGCTCAGAAAAGGTGCTGCTGACCAGGAACAGATCAACCAGATGCTGAAGGAGAAACTAGAAGAGGCACAAAATCAGCTGAAGGAAAATGAACGATCAAAAGAATCAGAAGAAATGCTTAAGAATGAGCTTCTGCAATGCAAACAGGAGCTTCATGATACTGTACTTGCTCTCTCTCACTCTCAGAAAGAACAGGAGGTAAAGTCAGAGTCCTATCAGCATGCATCCGATCGGATTCTGGCACTTGAAACTGAAAATAAAGAACTACAGCAGAAACTCACAGAACTTACCCAGGGATTATCAAAACAAAAAGCGGATGCTGATATGAGTATTCAGCAATGCAAAGCCCAGGCGGAGCTTACGATGGAGCGCGCACTATTCAAAAAAGAACGGGAAATGCAGGAACTTCTTCGTCAGGCAGACAAAGAAAATGCCCGTCTGGAAGTGCTGCTTGAGCAGGCAAGAGAACAGCTTAAAAAAGAAAACATTGATAAAGACGAACAATAGTTTGCATTTTGCCCGAACATATGTTACTATATATAATATAATAAGGGCTTACTATAGGCCAAACCTTTCAGTGATTCAGCTGCTGGTCCCATCAGGTGGGCGTTCGACTTGTATCCTGCCAGAATCACTGTATATCCGATATTAAAAACATTTTATATACTTCATCGACAGGAGGAATCTATATGGCACAGGGACGTATTACAGATAAACAGAAAGAGATCTTGGAATTTATTAAAGCATGCATTTTAAAGAAAGGTTATCCGCCGACGGTACGTGAAATTTGTGAAAAGGTACAGCTTAAGTCTACCTCTTCTGTCCACTCTCATCTGGAACAGCTTGAGAAGAACGGATATATTCACCGAGATCCGACGAAACCGAGAGCCATCGAGATCGTTGATGACACCTTTAACCTGTCCCGCCGTGAACTGGTGAATGTACCCCTTATCGGTACTGTAGCAGCCGGTGCCCCGATTCTGGCTGATGAGAATGTGGAGAACTATTTCCCAATTCCGGCAGAACTGCTTCCGAACAGCGAAACTTTTATGCTGAAAGTCCGCGGCAATAGTATGATCGATGTGGGCATCTATGACGGAGATCGTGTTATCGTGGAACAGACCAGTGTCGCAGAGAATGGCGAGATCGTGGTTGCACTCATCGATGATTCAGCTACCGTTAAGCGTTTCTTCAAGGAGAACGGTCACTATCGTCTCCAGCCGGAGAATGCAACCATGGATCCGATTATTGTGGATAAAGTACAGATTCTTGGCAAAGTAATCGGTCTGCTGCGCCTTATGCGGTAACCTTTTGGTTTACTGACGCTTACCTTTTGCTTATTATCATGAAAATGACAGAAGCATTATGTGGCAAAAATTAACTCAAAAGCTCTATGCTATTCGTTGACGTCCGGAGATACGGTACGCTCAATTTTATAGAATAGAGCTTTTTTGTTCGTATGATTCATTTTTGCAATATGCTCCTTTCGGTGATTAAACCGGTGCATACCGCTCAAAAAGCCAGTCTTCCAGTGTATTTAAGTTATCATCGGAATGTTCTACTTCCCGGGCATATCTCCAGGAGATTTCTTCCACATCCTTCATGGAAAGTTTCTTTCCATTTTCCAGCCATCGGACCATCAGAAATTCCTGTATCCAGCGGACAGAGAACAATGCCAGTTCCATCTTGGAACAGACCATATCGTCATAGACAGCCCCGCAAAAATAGGTATAGACAAAAAACATTAAAAGCTGCTCACCCAGATTTTCCCATTCTTCTTTGTGACTTCCTAAGCTTCCATATGCTTTATGAAATTCTTCGCAAATTTTATGATAGGTTTCCTCGCCTCCCTGATACAGCCACTTTTCAGCACCATCCAGCACATCATCCCATTCCGGACGCAGGCGTTCCAGACCGCGTAGTACCTGCAATTCTTCTATCTGGCGTGCCCACCGATGGAGAGATGCTGCATCAATGCCTTTTTCAGCAAGACTTTCTGATACAAATTCCTGGAGTTTTTTTCTCTGATGATGAGCTTCACAGTTTCGCAGAAGTTCATCAATTTCATATTCCTTCTGCTCTTCCACCCGGATCTGATATTGTTCTGTCAGCTGTTCGGATGCCGACATTCGGAGTGTCAGAGGAAGGGATCGATCCTGTAAAATCGAAAACAGAACATCTCTTGTATCTTCCAACTGGGAAAACATCATAAAATCGAATTCTTCAAAATCGTCCTCCAAATCGTCCTCTTCTTCCAGAAAACGGACCGGTTCTTTACAGGAAAGAATGATTCTAGCCGCCTCCGGACAGGACAGGGAAAGAGATAATTCCCGAAGTCCCTCGTATTCTTCCGTATGTCTCGGGTACATCCGGCAGGTATCACAAAGAGAATCTGGTCCCAGTGCTTTATAAAGATCGCAGAGATTTTCTTCATTTAAAAATGCACAGCGCCGATTGTTCTGGTAAAAACATTCTTCATCCCAGTCAATAGAATTGCGTAATCGCGTTCCGAACTCGCTCTTTTCATTTCCATATCGCTCCAGAGAGGTTTCATCAATCATGATCTGCCATCCGGCACAGCAGCTATCCGGACAATCTCCTGCTGTACAGACAAATTTATCATAAAAATGTGGTTTTAAATATCGCATTTATTTTCCTTCTTTCTTTTTATATAGATCCAGGCACATAAGGCAGTAAAAATAACAGCCGCAGCAATCCATACCGGCCATACCGGAATCGGACAGACTCTTGCGTTCATCATGTTCAGTCCCTGATGAAGTGTGAAAGCACCAAATATGGAAAAAATAACAAATGCCAGTGTATTCAGCAGCCCATCGGGAGTTTTGCTCTTTAAAAGATATCCAACCAGCATTCCGAGAATATCCGCTGCAAAAAGTCCCAGAGAGCATCCAATCCATACAACAAAGGCTGATTTCATGCCTTCATTGGCTCCGAACGTGATGGCTGTAAGCTGAGTCTTATCTCCCAGTTCTGCCACAAAAAATGTGCAAAAAACAGCTAAGGGTGCGAATTGAATCTTTGATTTACCGCCCTCCTCCTCTTCTTCGTCATCATCACCGGCAAGAGTCGATGCGGCGAAATACAGAAATGCAAGTGCTGCAATCATCTTAATAAGCCAGTCAGGAATAAATTCACTGACAAGTCCGCCCGCCAGAACGGCAAGACCATTCAGAACAAGAATCGCCGCCGCAGTTCCTAGTATAATATCTCTCAACTTATATTTTGAAGTCAGAGCAATCAGCATAAGCTGGGTTTTATCGCCCATCTCTGCGATAAATTCTGTAAAAAACACTTTAAAAAACAGCATCATTTTTCATTTCCTCCTAGATGTAATGCATGTTCCCTCACCGCTCACTGTCGATTACGATGTCCGCCATTTCTTTGTATCAAAGCGCAAAAGAAAAACTCATGTATATCAACTGACAGCTATGCATCATACAAAAACTGTCCATCGATATACATGAGTCTCATTATTTAAGATTTGCCAGATTATACAGTTACTATAATCAGAATGTTGACAAACCACACTTTCGCGCTAACTACTCCCTCATGAGATATTAAATTACTTGATAAATATTATCAAATAAAGAATGACTTGTCAACGAAATTTAATGCTTCTGCAGTGTCAATTAACTTATTTTTTCTTACCGGCTCGTAAAATTCGATGTTGTCAAGGTAAAAACAGGTAGTGGTACTAATAGCGGTTTTTTCAGATGTTTCAGAACTGCCCATCTCACCCAACCTTCACCAAACGTGCTGGTGCCGGGGATAAGTATGGCACATTTATCCCTAAAACTTGATATAAGTCATCATTAAACATAATCCACTTCCTGGCGAATTAATCATGAGCACAGACTTTTCTGCCTGTGCTCATAGTTTTGTCTTCCGTTACCTATACGGAGTATAAATCGACTTTTTACCGTACGTATTCTGCGGTATAATGCAAATAGATTAATCCCAAAAACAAGGAGAGGTTGCAAATGAAAACACCTAAATTTCTTGAGAATACAGCTTTATCGTCATCATACTATGAGATTCCAAATCCATATCAGAATACTCCGTCCACCGGAATCGAGCTGCTTGCTCTGTTCAAATACGCACGGTCACAAAATAAGAAACTCGATAAACTGGATCGCAAAGAAGTATCCAGATTTCGCCTGCAGAAATAAAATTTCGCTGTTCAATCTACCACAGCCGTGATAGAATGGAAACAAGTGTTTCGGGATGGTACAGAATCATGGAGGGATGCAAATGGAACCGATATATTTGTCAATCCAGCCCGTGGAAACCGGGAAGCGGATAAAGCAGCTGCTTTCGGAGCAGAACTATACGATCCGCGAGATCCAAGGCGCCTTCGGCTTTGAGAACCCACAGGCAATCTACAAGTGGATCGCCGGAAAATCCGCTGCCGAGCCTGGACAACTTTATCATTCTCAGCAGATTATTACATACCAGTATTGAAAATATCCTCGTCATTGACGGGGATATTCCTCGTTTATGGGTCAGTTTAAACCAGTGGTTCAATGACATCTTCTCTCTCCTGCCTTATAATCGTGTCATAAGGAAGTGATGCGAAGGAGGCGAACACATTATGAAAATAACTTCGGCTTATGCCAATAAACTGCTCAAAAAGTCTGGCGGACGAGAAAAATCCTACTGGGAGGCCCAGGAAGCGGCATCCCGCACTTACGTTGCCGCTGTCGGCGAGGAACCGGTCATCCCGAAATATGACTACTCCGCCGTTTCTGAGACGTTGAAAGAAATCGACCGTAAAACCGTCATCATCAGGCACGCTCTGAACCTGGCCAACGCCACCGCAAAGATCCCGGTCGGCGATACGGAAATGAGCGTCGACAGCATTCTGGTAAGAATGGCACAGCTCAACTCCCGCAAAGCGACTCTGGACGCCATGCGGAAATGTCTGCCGAAAATGAGGGAATCTTCCCATGCATTCAGCTCCAGAAATGCCGTTCCTGAATACCGCTACACCAATTATGATCCAGAACTGGTAAAACGTGATTATGAATGCATCTCCGGTGAGATCATGGAAATGCAGATTGCCCTTGACCGGTACAATCAGACTTTCCTGTTTGAAGCGGACATTTAAAGGATTTTTCCGTACAGGGTCATTTTTAAAAATGCAGATGGGATTGTTAACGTTCAGTGATATGGATCATTTTGTTATTTTTTATCCGTTGTTTCTTTCGGTTCATGGTACGCTAATTCAGCGAATATCAATGGTAAATAATCCCCCTGTAGAAAACCCGTGAGCGATCACGCCGGTGCCAGGGTACGGTTTCAGGCACCACGGCTGCGGAATGCAAATTTCGCAGCATTTTCCTTACAGACAGCTATCACAAAGGCGGATTCCATGAAAAACTTCCAGAGACTCGACGGTCTGTCCATCCTGTCCGTCCAATATATGTATATTGATCATAAAGACTACCTTGCAGATTCCCTGCTCACACAGAACCATGTTTCCGTGCGGTTCGGAAGTGAATTCTCACGGGACAATTCCTCGTACCGCATCATTATCTGCAAAGTCAGAAAGAAAGATACGGCGGAATTTGAGAAATCCATGGAATTGCTGTGCAACAAGATGCTTCTTTTCGGACACAACGATTACATGGAATTCTGCAATAACATCATGGAAACACTGGGACAGAATCGAGGTGCCGCATGAAGAAATCATTTGTTCCGATCAGCAAACAGAGTAAGAAAGCACAAAAAGACATACCATTCCTTACAGCGTTCCACCTGGGGCATCCTGAACCCGGCAACGCGGACCATGCCAAACGGCGGGGCATACAACCGGAAAAAGCAGGAAGCAAACGACAGAAGCGGCAGGGAATCCTCCTTCGACTCCCCGCCGCTTTCTTTTTGTCCGTCCCTGCATATCAATCCCACAGGTTCCGAAAATACTTCGTCATAAGCTCCATGCCCTGCTTCAGACACCGGTCCCGGTACTCACGCAATTCATTCTCAGCCGCCAGCCACTTTTCAGAGATCTCCGCATATTCCGGCACATCGCTCATCATATACAGACGGTGTGTATGCTCCCGCTTTTCTCTCGCAATCTCCTCTTCCGTCTTCAGTTTCTCACCGAACATGCCGTATTTTGTCGTGAATTCTTCCTGTGCCAAGTCATGCTCTTCCTCATACAGATTCTTCTTTCTGCACGTATCCTCATTCGCTTCCCGGAACAAGAAATTCCATTCTTCCCAGGATACGGTCCCATTTCCGGATATTTTCTTCCTCCGGTCCCTCAAAGGAACCTGGGTAACCATGGTTGTTGACACGAAGGTCATGAATCATGTTCGGAACAACCGTAAGGAACCATTGGTCAATCGACCAGGTGTCACGGTAACAGTATCCATACCGCAGTCTTTGATAAATGCAGATGACATCCTCTTTCCATATGGAAATCCTTTCCCATAATGATTCTTTCTTCCGATGTGACAGGAAAACGGAACATTCTTCCTTGTAACTCTTTCTGTTTTCCTTCGGACTCATTCGCTTTGCAATTCTCTTTACAGTATCCATGGACAGTTTCTCCTTTCCCGTAGCGTACCTGATACGACAGTTATAGCACGGCATAGGAAAGACTGCATTGAACCAATGGTTTAATTTTCGGCAGGAAAAGAAAAAGTGCAAGCTGCGTGTCTGTACTTTCCTATTTTTCTTCTACCATTCTGATGAATCAACAGCCCCAACTTCCGGCTTTTTCATTCCTGTAAATCCTGAATATAAGACATCAGATCATCATACTGTGAAGATGACATTTCGCCGTCATCGTATAATTCCTGTATATGAGCAGACAGTTCATCAATGTCATACTCTTCCATTTCTCCATTCACAATATCAACAATCTGGTCTTTCAGTTCTTTGTATTCCCTGCAATAGATATGACTGTCGTACATACATGCCTCCTTCTGTTAACTGTGTCATTTGGATTTTTCATTCAGATATTTTGCATCCATAGTTGCTTTAACCCATGTTTTGTGTAGCTTTTTCGCAACATAGTATTGGAGAAAATTATCCTTCAGTTTGTATCGCCCATTTTTTATTTTCACCAGTACCGGCTTGTCCAATTTCTTATGCTCTTCATAATACTTCATAAGTTTTTCCAGTTCATAAGGATCCGGCTTCCACTGCTTATAGTTCTCAGTAACAACAATTTCTTTAAACCGAATACTAAAATCGTTCGCAAGACTGTTGCGTTGTTTCTTCTGGCTGCTTGGTATTTTCCTGTGGTTGCAATTCGTGCTTAATCTCAGCTTTGCCTTGAAATAAAGTTTCCTGCATTTGGTCCGCACGTTCTTCTTCTATACTCCGGGTTTTTAGGTACACTTCTTCTGCCATGCTTTCAGATTCCGCGTAATACTTGCAATGGGAAGAACCGGGACATTTCCGCAAGAAACATCCCATTTTTCCCTGATGGCATACGCCTTCCGCATAATAAATGCATCGGGCTTTGTGGCGCCTTGGATCATCTTCCTCTTTCTTTACAAAACCGACATGCCATGGTGTATCGGGCAATCGTTTCTCATCCATATATGTCTCCGGATATTGTTTAGATTACCTCATTATTAATCGGGTTCTTGATAAATTCCATGATATTAGATACCCTTGCATCTTCGAATTCATCATCCAAGCCAACTGGGCGGGGGACAAGAACTTCATACAGATATTCAAGACCGCCGCGGGCGTAGGAATGGAACAGTTCCATGTTTTCTGTATACATTTTTTCTGACTTCGGGTTTGTATCAAATGCCATTCTTGCTTTTTCGGCTGGATCCAAACCTCGGCTGTCATCCAGAAGCAGAATCACCTGCATGATCGTGTAGAATCTCGTATAATTACTTGCTACTTGATCCAGCTGAATGGTTCTCTTATCTGAGGACATCTTATCGTCTGCGAGACGTCTGTTTTTACGAAAGCCAATGATGACCGCTACAGCATATAAATCCAACAGTTTGGAGAATTTTGATTTATCCTCAATCTTATTCTGAACCCACATAGCATCTGCATAACGTGCAAAACGACCATTTAATACAATCGGATCTGTTTTAAAGTAATCATAAGTCTTTTCATTTGAAGTTTTCGTTTTTCCGGTCATTATAATTCACCTCCCGCATTCGGAACGATCGTGGAATTATTGGCTGCTGCTTCTTTCGAAACCCTGTAACAGTATTCCGGTAATGCACGTTCCTTTAAGCCGGAAGCTTCCCAATCTTTATCCAGCATAAAAATAATAACCTGCTCTGCAAATTCCGGAAGTTTCTTCGCGATCAGACCAATGTTTTCGTTACTCAGGTTAGAAAACGGAGCATCAAGCACTAACGGAAGTCTGACGGCACCACTGTTCTTTTCCTTCTCAGAGAGCCGTCTGCGGTTTGCCAGCTCCAGGATGCTGACAATGTAAGTAAAGTTTACAGCGATCATCTCACCGACGGAAAGATTTTTCTCTTCGATGTCAGAAAGTCCACTCATGGAGCGATAATACATATGTATTTTATAATCCTTTTCCAAGCAGGCGTATTTTTCCTTGCTGTTAAACATACGTTCAAAGTTCTCTGCAATGATTTCGTTCAATTCTCTTAAGGTCGGTTTTTCCGCTCTATCAACATCTTGCGCTGCTCTGAAATAGACGGCCTTGGCATATTCTATCGCAAGATAATACGGTTTGTTCTGAGCATCCTGTTTTTCCAATAATTCCAGTTGTTTCCGAAAACTATCAATGTTCTGCCGATAGGAATTAATTTTACCAGCAGCCTCTCCTTTTTTCGTCTGAGCATTTGCCAGATTGTTCTTAGCTCGCTTATACTGTTTCCGTACTTCTTCCAGATTCCGCGTACGATCAATACGACGTTCCAGATCATTATACTCATCAGTATCTTTATCAATCTCTGTCTGATATGATTCAAACTCTTCTGCTTTTTCATGAAGCGATGAAATCAAATCGGAAGAACTTTGCTGCCATTCACTCAAACGTGCTCGCAAATTTTTTGCAGGACCGCCAATCTTATTTGGGTATACTTCCTCGCGCAATTTAAGCAGTGCCTGATAGTGTGGATGATCCGGAAGCAGCTTTTCGCCGCAAAGGCATGTGCCTGTCTCTAAAAGCCAATCAATCGTATCGGATGTAACACCCGGAATATCCTTTCCTTCCAGATCTACCTGACTCAAAACTTTTTCTACACTCGGAAGCAGTTCAGAAACCAACAGTTTATCTGCGGTACTGAATTCTTTGATGAAACTGGAAAAATACCCATTTCTATGCCGAGTATTGACTTCAATTCGGTCTTTTAGATTTTTTAAACGCTGCTGTTCTTTTTCAGCAGACTGATTGCTTTCTAAAATTTTTTCGTATTCTTCAATATCCTTTTGAGCCACGACCATATCCTGTTCGCATTGACTGATAACATTTTCTTCATTTTGAATGGAACGCTCTAACTGTTCAATACGGTTCTGATACGTTTGTGATTCCGAAGAGGTTGGCTTAATCTTTTTGTTCAATTTCTGTATTACGGAAGATTTATAGTCACCGTTTCCGTCCTTCAAATGCTCTTTTAATTTCAAAATGGAAGTAATGCCAAGAATTGTGTTGATGGATTTTTTGATATCTTCCGTTTTGTTATTTTTATCATTCCAACGCTCACCATCGAAGAAAAAGTAATTAGATAACTTCTCTGGGAAAAATTCATTGATTTTAGACTGAACATATCCACTGCGGTAATCGTTGATTTTATCGTCAATGATGCCTTTTTCTGTCGGCACACCGTTCTTACTGATCAGCATGGTCAGCTTTGCATCTGCCACCGGTACGACATCATGGCTGTAAGGGTTGGTCGGCGGACGTTTAAACGACTGTCTTCTGACGAACTTATATTCAAATTCATTCGCATCAACTTTATCAGACATCGTAATTTCAACCAGAACTTCTCCCGTTCCCTGATTTCCCATTTCTGCAATGACTTCTTTATTGGGCAGCACGGCTTTTTCCTTTGATTCATAATTTGTTGAGATGATTTCGCCATAAAGTCCCCAGCGGAATGCCTGGGCAATCGTTGTTTTTCCAACCGTGTTGTTTCCAAGAATCGCTGTGACATTCATTTTATCATCGGTTGAAAAACGAATCGTATTTTTGCCTTTATATCTCATGAAATTAACAAGCGTAATTTCTTTAAATTTCAAATTTCGTTCACCTCTTCCTTCGCCTTTTTGACCAGATGATTTACAATACGATCAACCATCTGTTTATCATCGAATTCACCGGTATGGTCATTCTGCCACTCAGCTTTTCTTAAAGTCTGGTACAAACTTTCCACTTTTTTCAAATCAACTGACTCACTCATCGTATTCCTCCTCCATCTTCTGCATTTCTTCTTCAATATCCAGATAAACATCATAGGCCCGCATGATCTCATTCATCATACCATCTGCCTGAGCCGGGTTATCTGACAGTTTGCCGAACTCATGGATCCTTGCCATCTCTCCTATGATAATATTTCGATCTGCCTCAAAATCAAGATGACTGGCACAAGACAACTCTCTTGGTAGAGTGACAAAATCATAGATTTCTGCATAATCTTTATTCGGGCTCCTTCTAAGGAGCCGCCCTCGTCTCTGGATGAATTCTCTCGGATTTCTGGTACTTGCCACGATAAATGCAGTGCGGATTGATGGAATGTTGACACCTTCATCCAAACATTTAATGGCTGTTACTACTTGAAGTAGCCCATCCTGAAACAGACTTTTAATTTCCTGTCGTTCTCTCAAATCTTCTTCTGCGGTAAATCGTCTGGCTGTCATACGTAGCTCATTGCGTATCTTTGTTGTTACCCCATCAATCTGACGTTCAATATCGCCTGTTTCTTCATCCTCCATGGATGTTGCCCCGCAATATACAAGAATGTGTCCATCGTTCTTATATTTCTGCATAAGGGAAATCAGAAGATCCGGTTTATTTCTTGCTCCGGCCAGTACACGAGAACGCTTGAAAAGAAGTAATTCTCCCTCTTTTGAGATTTTGAGCTTTCCGTTTTCTTCAATCACAAACTTTTCAGTTTTTCTGTCAGAGACTGGTATTCACGCAGCTCGTCCGATTCCAAATAAACCGGTACAGGGAAATATCGGTACCTCGTCAAGGCTCCATCCTTGATTGCCTGCTCCACATCGTACTCGATGCATTTTCTCCGAAATAATCAAGAAGCATCTGTGTTCCTTTTTATCACGGTACCGTTCGATTGTAGCCGACAATGCAATCCGGTTATTGATGTTTTCCGGCAGACAGGCAGATAGACTTTTGCTCCGAAATTGTGAGCTTCATCGATAATAAGCAAAACATTCTGCTCTTTCTTTAGACGCGTTACAATCTGTTGGATCGCTTCTCCCGAAAATGTATCATTGGTTGTGATGCAGACAAACGGTTCTCCATAATTACGAAATCGTTTATAGGACCGTACCAGATCTTCTTTCCAATGTCGGTTTTGGATTGTGAATGTGCAATGATCGGAGAAGGCCCCCAGTTGATCTCGTCCTCTTCCCACTGTCCGACTAAGTGAATCTGCGGACAAACAATAAATACAGCAAGTTGTTCTTGCTTCTGTCTTGCCAGTGCTACCATACAAGCGAGGGCCGTGTAGGATTTTCCTGAACCCGTACACATGGCAAAGATTCCACGACATTCAGCTTCCATCCAGTTTGATACAGCTTCTTTCTGAACGTCCCGTAAGGAAACATCTTCCGGAATCTGGAACAATTCCCGCGGCTTTACAAATTCATCTTCGCAGAACTGCTTTTCGTCCGTCTGATAATCTACACAATCCCGCCTGAACTTGGAAAGTTTTTCGATGATTACGCTTGGAAACGGAACGACCCTTATTTTTTCTGTTTCATTTTCCCACATACGGTCAAAATCGCTTTCGCTGATATCAACATAATTCCGGTTCGTTTCATCCCGCCAGTCGCAGAAAACATACAATGACTCGAAATTATCGCAATATGCATTCGCAGAAGCGTTTGCGGAGCCTGTATAGGAAATCCGGTTCCCCTCTTCATCTTTGAAAACGGCAATCTTCTCATGATAAATATTGCGGTATGTATCGTTTTCCATAAATGCAAGTTTGATTTCCAAGGTTCCATTCGCAATTAATGTCGCAACCAGGTTCAGCCGTTCTTCTTCAAATGCATCCACTGGAGCTGTCAGACTGACATCCAATGCCTCGATCATGGCCGCTTCCCGCGTCTTATATCCAAAGCGGATCGCGTCAATATCATCTTCCTCCAGTTTCGGAGAACAAATCAGCTGGATTCGTCCTCCATTCCTGGCAAAATCAAACAATCCGTAGGATAACTCAATCAAGGCAGAGGTTGAAAAATATCCAACCGCCCTTTTATAGATTCTGCTTTTTCGAAGAACCGGAATCAGAAAATCTCTTGGAAAATTATTGCTGTCAGATCGATATCTTAAAGCAATCGGCAATTCAGTAAACCCCATACAGATACCTTCTTTCTTACTTCCAGTTCATCAATTTATCGTTAATTGTAGTTTCCACATCTCCTTTTAATATCTCAAAACGGTTATCCAATATACCATGAATCTTCTCTTCTGTGCTTGCCGAATCTTCAGAAACATAGCTTGAGATATTTAATGCAGACCTTGCTCGGAAGTAATCTTCTTTGCATAAACATCCAAGGCATCATCCGAAATGATCTTATTGGCTTCTTTGGTAATCAATACAAAATTCAGTGGTGAGTTACAAATATGCTTCGGATTTTTCTAATATCAGCAGTTACTTCTCCCACTTTCTTTGCAGTACCAAGAGGAATGATATGATGTGCTTCCAAGGTGGCAGCATCCGGGCAAAAACGCTTATTTTCTTATTAGCATCAAACATATCTGGATATGTCTGTGCCAACATATACTGACATATGAAAGCATTCATGACGTTTCGGATAACGGTCTTCGGAGACTTTGTCCATTAAAAGAAGCGCCTTTTCCGAGAAATTTGTCATGGAAAATACATTCTTTTGATGGACTCGATCCAATCCGCCTTTGACTGTTTCTTGACTGTTTTCAGCATATTTTGAGGTTGCTGACAAATGTGGTATTCTGATCCTTATCATATTCTCCAGAGAATAAAACAGACCAATACCAGCCTTCCAACAAATCGTGTACGTCACGGTCATAAAAATACTCGTCCTCCAGAAATACAACGGCAATCAAAACAACTACCAGTGCATAGTTGACTTCCTGAAGTGTGCGGATACCGCATCTGGTCTGCAGGAAAAACATAGCACGGTCAATTGCCGTAATCGTCTTCTCACAGTTCTGATCAATCTGTTCCGGTTTCAGATTGAGGATAAATCCCTTTTGATATGATCCAATTTGATCGTATCTGGGTTTAAATCCGGAACATAGGAATAAATGCTAAGTACATCCAAAAAATGTCCACATACTTTGAGTTCAGGTCGTTGTTGGATGCATTATAACAACCGGTATTTTCTGTTGCATTATAAGTGTGGTTCTGAATCTTACTGGAAAGAATCACACGCATTTTATCTGGAAACCTTCTCAGGGTAGTTCTTTTGGCTCATCATCAGCTTATGCATACGACTGGAGAAATTCTCCTTATTGACCTTTGCAACTCTCGCCATAATCAAGTCAAATGTGTTTAAGCATACTCCGCCACGGTTCAAGTTCTCATAGATGTCAATTGCCCGTGCTCGCTGCGATGCTTCGACTACAATCTGGCTTAAAAATGGAATTGATACAGGAAGATAAATACTCCTTAATCTGGGAGTCCAAATCTTGCTTCTCGCATCTACTTCGTCATCAAATGCCTGTGTTTTGTCTAATTGACTATAAATATTGTCAGCGTCATCAGCGAAAATATATTTTGTAAAATCATCTTTTCTGAAGTTGTTGCGTATTCTCTATATTCTGCCTTAATTTCTGAAGCGATTGCTTTTGAAACTTTTTCGATGATATCGCCAAAACGAAGTACAATGGAACTTTTATTTTTCCGATTGGTGTTGCCATCAAAACATCGGAATCAGATAACCATCTCGGAACGAAGTGCAATATTCGTCTAATAATGGGGTAAGCTTTTCTGCCGGATTATACGGTTTCTTATCATTCGCATTAAATGACTCTACATGAATATATTTTAATATCTGCGATGTCAAAATGGCGGAAGATCTGTATTGGGATTTTCAATCGGGAATTCCAGATTCCGATGCCAAACCAGTCTCTTCTTTATCCGGACGGTCTTTCCATTTTGGAAGTTTTAAAAGAATCTCCGTTTCAATGCCATAGGTGCGATCAGTTCACTGACTTTCGGACAGTTGTCATGGATAATATTAGAAAACATTGGTAAGCACTGTCAATCTCTGCTGACCATCCAGGAGAAATTCCACCTCGCCATTGATCTGTGTCGTGTAACAACTTGTTTCTTTGAGCATCCGATTACTTTGGCTGCATAATCATCCGGATCCGATTCCAGCAAAAGAATACTGCCAACTGGCATCTTACAAAGAACAGAGGCAACCAGCTGTTTCTGCTGGTCTTCATCCTTCCATACAAACTCTCTCTGAAAATCCGGGAGTAAAATCTGATTTTTTCAATTTTGTTTATAATTTCAACTAAATTTGATTTCTGCTCCGACATATATTTTCCTCCTCTACAGACTTTCAATTGCATCTAACAACGCATCCAAGTCCTCTTTTGTGTTGAATGGGCCGATGCCGACCCGTATGGTTCCGCCGTATGCGGTATCTTTCAAATACTCGTGAATATATGGAGCACAGTGATAGCCCGTGCGTACTGCAATATCAAATTCATCATCCAATATACGACCGACATCACCGGAATCGTAGCCTTCTACAACAAAGGACACAATTCCGAGCTGTTCATTCATGTCAAATACAGTTACCATCGGATTTTTGGAAAGCTGATTCACCAGATAATCCGTCAGTTGCTTTATGCGTTCCATGTGCTGGTTATCTTTAGCCATTCCAGTGCCGCATGAAGCCCGGCAATTGCAACAATATTTTCACTGCCAGCTTCATATCTGCCAGGTGCGGATTCCGGCATGGATAAATTCAGGGAATCGCTTCCGGTTCCACCTGTCAGGATACACTTTAATGATACATCTTTTGACAGGATAAATCCACCGACACCAAACGGTCCGCACAAAGTTTTGTGACCGGCAAAGCCGATAATATCCGCATTCATGTCATCAAAGTTTAAGTCAATCAGGCCGGCCGCCTGTGCTGCGTCCGCAATCGTAATGGCATGATACTGTTTTGCCAGCCCAAAAGTTCTTTTACAGGTAGTTCATAGCCGGTAACATTGCTGATTACTGTTGAAATCACGATATCCGGATTCTTTCATGGAAAAGATATTCCGTTTTCTTTAAATCAATCTCAAAGTGCGTTCCCAACGGAAGAATCAACACCGTGCACCCAAATCTTTGTCTAATGGCTTCCATGGTGCGGGCAACTGCATTATGCTCATACGGAGTCATATACACCACAGTGTCTGATGTGATATCGAGTCCATTCAAAACCTGATTGAACGCCTGAGTTACCGATGGTGTCAGTACAACATCCGCTTTTCCGTGCAATGCATGAGTCCGTAAGCATTTTTTGTATCAAAATAATCCCGGATGCCTCGCGGGCGGCTTTGTAGCCGCCACGTCCGGCGTTCACGGAAAGTGTTCTGTTTACACGATCCATTTCCTGATAGACCGTTTCCGGCCGCGGAAAGGAAGTCGCAGCATTATCAAGATAAATCATACCATTCACCCCATTAGTTTTTACGAGATTCATCAGGATGCCGATCTTTTCACTGTTATCGAGAGCCCGTATTCATCCATCATATCATCCAGTGCGCTTTGGAAAACTCCGGAAGGTGACAATTCGTTCGGGTCAAAATCATAAAAATATTCCTTTGCTCCGCTTTCTCCCGGAAGCGTAATTTTTGCTTTGCGGTGTATCTGCTGCCTCTTCTTTTTCTTGAGATCAGCTACCAATGTTTTAAGGTGGATTCAAATTCGTCTTTCGTCTTATCATTCCAGTCCTCAATAAAGAAATTGGTCGCTGTTTTGGCAAGCTTCTCAATCAGATCCATGGATTTCCCGCTTATAACGTCACGGATACAATTGAAAGGCTCTGTGATGTTGCCGGCAAAATACTATTCTTTGCTTTTCCGGGATGTTTTCATACCATACTTTTAATCCCTGCTGAAGATTATCCTTATGCTGTAAGCCGAGTATCTTCTTGATCACGACGGCCACATTCTTTTTAATCTTTCCGTATGTGTATCAATATCTTTCTTTGCTTTTTGTACCTCTTTTAAAGTTTCTGACAAAGAATCTGCCTCGAATATCCGTGGAATCTGCTCAAAAATCAGCTCCCTCGGATTCGGTTCTCCGGTTAATGCTTTACGGAACAATTTTAATTTCCGCATATCCTGCCTTGGATAGTCTTCAACCTGGAAGGTGGTTGCGGTCTGTGGCAGCGAACGATACCATGCCTGAATAAAACATTTCAATCTCGCAAGGCGGTTCATATTCTCGATCTCTTTACAGTAATCACCATAATCCGAAAACAGTTTTTCCAATCCCTCGATGTACTCCAATTTTTCAACTGTTTCCGCTTCTACATACAGGTAGTGGTTATCCGGTGCTGCAACCGCATCCACAATCAGTTTCGGACTTAATGCAATCTCGGTTTTGTCATGATAAATAACCGGCATGTCTTCTAGCTGCATCAGCTGCTCTGCAATATAAATCGGGAGCACGCCGCGTCTCATTCCATAAGGAGCACTTGTCAGCTTATTGATCAGGGTTGCAAAGGCAACTTTTTGTCCCTTGCTGTCGTGGATAAACTCCATAATGTCGTTTCTGGCTGATGCCAGGTTGCTGTCATTTTTTGTGGACTCTATGCAGGAACGATAAATGGTTGCTTCCGCACTTGTACCGGAGCTGTACTGCTCAAACATCCTTGAATGGAAAATATCATCCAGAATAATATTCCTTGCTTTGGAATACTGTGCAGTAACACTGTGGCGGTTGATCGATTCATGGTTGATCAGCGGCGTCCTGTTATAAACACGTTCCGCAACATCACTGATCACACGGTTTAAAGGCTTTTCCTTCATCTTTTCGATCCCGTCTCTTGTATAGAGCGTGGAAATCTGATCCATGGCATCTGCAATCGCCTGGTTTAAATCATTTAACAGGTTTTTCTTCCAGTTTTCCAGCTCAATGCCAGCTGCCTCATTCTCTTGCAAAAATGTTTTATCAAGTAATAATTTTTGCACGGCCAGAAGACTCTGAGCCTTCGATTTTACGTGCGGCATCTGTTCAATGATTGCCGCCATAACGGAGTGGTCATTCAATTCTTCCAGGTGCTTTCTGATATTCTCCGGCTTTTCCTTATGTTGATTCAAAACAAGGAATAAACATCCGTCCGGGTGATTTTCTTTTGGCAGATAATCCATGGAAGATAATGCCATAAAGGAATCGGAATTTATGATGTGTACCTGGAAATAACGGGTCATACAGTGGTCCTGATTATATTTCTTCGGCAAAATATACTTATTCTTATTTACCCGGTTCAACACATCCGGCACATTGATCTTTGTAAACTGCTTTTTGATATCATCCGAAACAAGTTCCTGCAGATTGGCACTGACGCTGTCATGTAAACTGTAAGTCTTTGCTTCTTTATTAAAGGCAATCAGTTTTTGCTTTATTAAGGCATCAATGGCATTTTCAATCGCTTCTCTTCCTAAACCGGTTGCCAGGTACAGATATTCATCATTTACCGGAATATCATCGGACAAATTGACCATACAGATCACTGCCATAGTTTTCAGGATTTTTTTCGCATCTGCATCTTCTGCTTTATCAATGGCATGTTCTGCGTTGATCCATTCTCCATGCACAGCGAAGTCTTTTTCATCCGCTAAAAGCTGGGAGAAGTAATCATAAATCAGTGGTGCCCCTGCAAATGCCGTGTCAGGGCACTGCTCAACATAGGATGCCAGACTGTAGAGATCTTTGCTCGTCAGGAACGTAAACAGAGTACGTTCATTCTGTGCGATTTTCTCGCTCAGCTGAAGCAAAAGGCATGCCGACAATGGTGTCAACGGGAATGCTCCATTTCCAACAATGGAATCGTAACCATCTTTATCAAATAAGGAACGGAATTCCCTAATCTGATAAGAATGCTCCAGCATCTCCTGATAAGCTTTGTCGGATTTGCTCCAATCAGCAAATTCCGGTGTTTTCTGGATTGCATCCGCAATCAACTCATAGTTATTCTGAGAGGAAACAACAAATTTCTTCTCAATCAGTCGCCCCTCGACTCCCAGGAATGCATTTTTCACTTCTTTGGATAAAGTATCTCCATAAGAGCGGATTGCCTTATGAGCAACACAGGTCAAATGCAGCTGTTCTTCTTTGGAGGAATTACAAAGTTCGCACAAATCCTGAAGTGTTTTCATATCCGCAGAAAAGCCTTCTGCAGTATGCCCTTCAATGTATTTACTGAATTCATCAAATACCACATAAATACCGTCATATCCATGCGTTGCACATAAGCGTTTGTTCACGGAGCGGTAAACGGTAAGTGCATCCTCTTCTATATCCGGATTGAACTCACTTCCCGATGTCAGTGCCGGATATACGTCTTTGAATTTTGCCAATGCTTCGTAATCGTATGTTTCAAGCCCGTTTACGAGACTTTGCGTCTGATCATGGAAAGCTTTTTTGAAAGCATTGTATGTATCCGGGTAGTGTTTCTCCCACTGTGAAATCGTAGATAATGCCTTGGAGAAGTAATTATCCGGCACAACATCCGTGAACCCTTCCCGTTTTAATGCCTGGTTCAAGCTTTTCACGAATGCCTGGGAAAGATTCCCTGCTTGTATTTACGATAACCGGAAGCAGTTTCTTTTTATGATAGACTTTTCTATTTCCGCCTTCGCATCATTATCCATCGTGCTGATCCGATTCAGCAGGAATTCCAGTTCTTCCGTATGATTGCCGGACAAGATTGCCAGGAGCACTAGAAGCAAATGGCTCTTTCCTTTCCGTAAGGGCCGATCAGGATATTTGCACGTTTACCGGAAAAGGTATCCACTTCTTCAGATACTCAGTCAGTAATTTAATGGAAGAACGGGTTGGAATATATAATTTCAGCTTACTCTCATCATTCAAATCAAGAAGCAGATTTACCGATTTTTCAAACCGGTGATCAATCCTTACTAAATTAACAAGTCTCATGAGGTAATGCCCTTTCATAATGCTTTTCCAGAATTTTCACCCGATCCAGCTCCTTGCACTGATCCGGATAAATAATGTCAAGACCGGCTGTACGGTTTACAATGATGTATTTCTTGGCCTGTAAATCGTCCAGAAAATCGTTCACCATGACGCGGTTCAAATTCAGGAGCTTGCCCGGCATGTCATCGCCGTCTGTCGTATCATCAATCTGCATGCTACCTTTTTCATTCAATTCATCAACGATCAAGAACAGAATAACCAGGGAATCCAGTTTATTCATCATAGGTCTTGATTTCACAAATTTATTTTTACCGGTCCTGGTAATCAGGCGAAGTTCTTCAAACGGACTGATGTTCTTATCTTCCGGATCATTTCCCGGATCATCCTTGCCTGAATACATAGCCAAAACTGCTGTACAGTCATCCCGAAGGGAACGTTCTGACACGGACTCTTCTCCCGTGGATTCCAGGATCAGCCTGTTTTCCATCGTATACATTTCTTCACGGTCAAATGCCGATGTCAGATCCATTTTATTGAAAAAGAGATTCCATGTCGTAGCCTGCTCAAAATTGCTTGCGATATTACAATGCAGGATCCAGAGTGTAAACACATCTTCGATATATGGGTCATACTTGGCGATTGCCTGTCCAAGTTCAGTAAGCTGTACTCCTTTCTGAGGAACATCTTTTGTGATGCCAGCTGTCCGCATCCAATACCGGATCGCCTTTGCCATATTAGTACCAACCCCAAGAACATCTGTGCCGGAGTTCTTTGAAAAGACACCACTGTCTTTTTCCACTGCCTGTATTCCTTTTGTCAGCCATCCATCTCTTAAAATGAAGGATTCATGACCTTTTAATCTATACTTCCGTTTGACCATTCCATTTTCCCTCTCTTTTTCAGCGTTTGATGCACATTACCTTTCGCATATAACATCCGCCGTCATAATGCGTGATGCAATGCCCGCACCGGACGCATTTATCATCTTTTATTTTGTATGAGACCAGTCCGGAACGATCCGTTATGATCTCGATCGCCCCAAATCGGCATGCACTTTCACAGCCAAGACATCCCATACACATCTGGTATTTCGTAATCTGATTTTTGACTTTATCCTCCACTGCCTTTAAACCGTTGCTGTGTCCGGCAGTTTTATTGAGGACGCTTACCTTAAGCGTAGTCTGACCGATTTTCCCTTGTAATTTCAGCTGAAGGGTTCCGTCTTTTCCTACGACATAGACTTCTCCAAGCCGCTCATTTCCAAGCGATTTGTTAATATATCCAAATGGCTTGAACAGCTCGTATAATTCCTCGGTAATCGGCTTCTGCAATTCAAAGTTCAATGTATTTTCCTGCAGAGCACATGGCTCAAAAGTCAAAACAGAGGTCTGTGCATAATCCAAGCCATTTCCACCCTGTCGTGCTTTCCACCAGCCGTCATCCACGTAAACTTCCGGATCCGGCTTTCCAATCTTCTTCGCGAAGTCAATCAGCAGTGTATGCCATTTCTCATACTGTTCCGGCATATAAATTTCCGATAAGAAACCGGACCAGGCACTGTTGTTCGGACAACACCAGCAGCCTACCCGGGTATAGCCAAGACGATATGCGTCATTGAAATCCGTTTTGATTGTCAAAAGATACAGCCATACATCAAAGTCCAGCCAGTCAATGATCGGAGAAACCGTCCTTTGTACTGCGATCTTCGGGCTGTCCGATTCTCGATCGTATTTATTTCTGGAATTTGATTCACTCCTTCGGATACCGTAGAACGTAAGGATTCTCTTCTGGTTTTTAAACAATGACTGAATCTTTCTCTGGATTGCACCGGTCTTAAAAATGGTGCAGCACCATCGCATAACACGGCTAGGCGGTCCGAGCTGTTCACAAAGTTCATCAAAGTTCTTATCCTTGTTCTTGGCTGTGATCACAAGGGTCTTTGGATGCTCCGCCTTAAATCTCTTTACGTATTTCGCAGATTCTGGGAATTCCAGCGTTGTATCACCGTATAAATGCAATACCTGCTGGGTCCCCAATGCACGCAAAACAAGATCTGATACAACTGTACTGTCCTTTCCACCGCTGAAAGACACGAACATCTCAGTCAGGCTGACTCCTTCCGCCATGGTTCGGATATATTCCATTGCTTCATTGGTGATGTAGTCATAGCGGTGCCTGTTCGCGACAAGGAACTTATTGATATTTTCATTGAAAAAGTCGTATGAATTTTGCGGAGAAAGTTCATCCAGCTGTTCCCGTATTTTTTTCGCATCCAGAAGTTTGGTCTGCTTTACGGAAAATGGAACCTTTTTCCCATTTGCATAATAAAGGTTTCCCGACGCGTTCCATACAGACGCATTTCTATATTTAAAGGGCTCTCCCAGCATGATCTCAAGTAGCAGCCGTTCTTCTGGAAATACCGGTCTTAAATCCGAACCAATCCGGTGGGCTTGCTTCCCACAGATGGGACAAATTTCATCATATAAAGGGATGTTGCAGTCATCACACCAGAAAACAGTTGTATTTTCTACCTCTGACCGGTCTCCACAAACAGGACAGGTAGATGTTTCTGTATTCAGGTTACATTTCTTACAAATATATTTAATCATTTTTCTTCTCTCTTTACGCCGTCTTCCGAATCTGTAATTTCCATAATATCTTCTACCTGACAGTTCAGGGCAAAGCATATTTTTTCCAGGATGCCTGTGCTTACATTTTTGTTTTTGCCAAGCTTTGCCAGGGCATTCGTAGATATTCCGGCGGCATTACGCAAGTCCATCTTTTTCATGTTTTTATCAATAAGCAGTTTCCATAACTTGTTGTAACTGATTGCCACTTTTCCACCCTCTCCGCATATTTTGTGATTATCTGCCGTATTTTACAGTTTTGTGCGTTATGTTAATCAAGTCCATTATACAATGCGTTTGCATAAACGACAATTAGTTTTGAAGGTGGCAACAAAATTTTGCATTTTAAAAATATTGTTTGCTCTTTTCTGGTAGAATTATGGAAGATAAATTTGCATTATTGGCAAAACACTTGTCTTCCGTTATGATAGAACTATCACCAATATTGAAAGGAATTTCTAAATGAAGATGAGCATGAACAACGGAGAATAGGGATATGACCTTTATTTTGACGATCCAGACTTTCCAAGAATTCTGCATGTTTGGCTGGAGTCACTGGACGATACCAACCTTGTTGTGAGTTCTTTTGCAATGTTCCTGGCTGAACACAATGTCGCAGGACGTGCAGTTCTGCTTTCATCCCATTTTCCTTTAAAAATGCAAAATCACGGATTTGTTCTTTCCTTTTATTTCGCGAACAAACTCTTGCGTTTTTTCCTTTTATTCTAAACAAAGGTTTCAAAATCCCGTAACTGGAAAATCTGAAACGGGATTTTCGTCATCACATTTACCTGTAAATGGCTTAAAACTGGCATTTCTCTCATTATCATGTTCGCGATACAAACGGAAAGCCTGTTTACGAAATAAAAGGAATAACTTTAGCGCTTTCCGATTCTGATATTCTTGATATGAAAGGAAAATGTGCATTTTCACTTATTTCTTTGTTCACAAAAAAAGGAAAACACTTTTACCATATATTCACGATATAAAGGAATAAAAACAGCGTTTTCCAACCCTATGTTCAGGATATAAAAGGAAAACGCTGTTGTGGTTTCAGACTGTCTTGTTCGCGATCTCGCGTAAATTACAGATATTTGATTTGATACGCTTGTTCACGATAGTTTGTAAAACATAAGATTATATTTTTAACTGCTTGTTCGCAATATGAAAGGAAAATTTACACTTTCCGAACCTCTTGTTCGCGATATAAAAGCATGTTCGCGATATAAAAGGAATTAAACAAAATCTATTACAACTCCTCCACATTCTCAACTACTTTTCCATCTCCAGATGCGCTCCAGATCATAAAACAGTCTGTCATCGCGGGAGAAAATGTGTACGATCAGATCGCCGTAATCCATCAGGATCCATCCAGCAGTCTGATAGCCCTCGATCTGACGGCACTCCATGACCGGCTTTGCCGAGTTCTTCCTCTACATTATCTGCCATTGCCTTTACCTGGCTGGCGTTGCTTCCGTCTGCGATGACAAAGTAATCAGCCAGTACAGATACTCCATGAATATCAATGACGCGAATATCTTCGCCTTTTTTATCTTCCAGCGCCTTTACGGCAAGTTTGGTCAGCTCTTTTGCTTCCACGGGGATTATCCTCCTCATTATTTTATTTAAATCCTGTTAATGTGTCTATTGATGAACATGACGTTCATGATAGTATTCCCAGGTCTGTTCGGTTGTATCATCCTCTGCCGTGCCCGTTTCCTTTAAATAATTGCGAGTGCTGTCCAGAATCTGATACAGCGCTTCGTCCAGATCTTCAAATGCAAGACGGCGGAGCTTCGGCAGATTTGGCGCCTTATCACGGCGCGGTTCGATGTAATCGGCTACGTACAGGATCTTGTCTAACAGGGACATCGCCGGTTTCCCGGTCGTATGGCAGGCGATTGCAGATAAGACCTCTGGATCGGTAATACCATACTTGTGTTCTGCCATCCATGCGCCTAATTTTGCATGAATCACAGCCGGAGCCCGCAGTTCGCCTTCAGTCAGTTCAATGCCGTGCTCCTGGCATTTGCAGATGATAGTCGCATCATCATAGCGCTTTGCACAGTCATGGAGAAGTCCAGCCATCTCCGCCTGATCCAGATTGGCACTGTAACGCATTGCCAGAGCCATACATGTGTATGAAACACCCAGCGTATGTTCATAGCGCATCGGGTTCAATTTCTTTTTCAAATGCTTCCGTATCTCTGTAATTCTTTCGTCCATTACACATTTACCTCCTGATACAAGCCGTGCTGTTCGATATATTGACAGACTTCCTTCGGCACCAACGAACGTCTGCTGCGTGTCCTGCTCGGAAAGCCGCGCGGATCTCCGCCGAAGCAACATCCATTTCACGGCAGTGAAGACGCAGAATATGCGCCTGATATTTCTGGTTTAAATAGGAAATCTGCTCATCCAGCGAACGATCCGCCTCCTCATGCTCTCTTGCTGCCGCCAAAAATGTGACGGCTGGAAGAACATATTCGGGATGATACCATTTTTCAATGTCCATAATTGAGTCTGCGCCCGCGATAAAGAAAAATTCAACATCCGGATATTCTTCTTTCAATAAGCGAAGCGTGTCTGCTGTGGGTATTTCCGCCGGTTCTGCGAAGTTCAAAATCAGACAGCTTAAAATAAGGATACGGCGCGATCGCAGCTGCAGTCATTGCCAAACGGTCCTTGCCGCTGTGATCGTATGATCCTTTTATGCGGCGGGATCCTGGAGGGCATATACCAGATGCAGTCAAGATCATATTCTTCATACGCCTGTCTTCCCAACATGATATGTCCATTATGGATCGGGTCAAATGTTCCCCATAATACCGATCTTTTCATCGTCATCCGTATCCTTTCTGTCAGAGATTCATTCGCAGAATGCAGCTCCTTTATTTTGGCAGAACGATCTTACGTTTCTTCTCGTCCTTTGCCTCTTTATAAAGAACAATTTTCTTGCCGATTACCTGTACTACCTGTGCGTGGGTACGCTCAGCCAGAACGGCTGCCAGCTCATTGCCGTCATCGACGCAGTTCTTCAGAATATTCAGTTTAATTAACTCGCGGGCCTCAGCGCCTCTGCCACAGCAGCGGTCAGTTCTGGCGTCAGGCTGGATTTGCCGATCTGGAAGATCGGATCCATGGTCATCGCGAGACCTTTTAAATAAGCTCTCTGTTTGCTTGTCATAAAATCTATCTCCTGTTAAAATTCAAACTCAGATCCAGTGTGGATTTCTGAGTTTGAAATATTGTAAATGTGTAACTATTCAGTAGGTCTGCGCATTTTCTGCGCTGACCGTACGAAAACATGGACCAGCAGGCAAAACCCATTGCCGTAGGCAATTTTAATGGATTTTGCGCGTGACTGTGAAGGTACTGAACAGTTACGTAAATGTCAATTATTTATAGTAATCAAATTCAAGACCATACATACGAACTGTATCGCCCTCTTCGATGCCAGCTTCTTCCAGCTCAGCCAGAATACCGCTGTCCTTTAAGAATTTCTGGAAGAACTGGAAGCCCTTCTCAGAATCAAGGTTTGTGTAACCGAGCATCTTCTCGATCTTCGGTTTCTACCACATAAATACCATCTTCATTGCGTTCCACGGTATACGGAAGATTCTCGCCCTGATACTGGTATTCAAATTCTTTCGAAAATAACTGGCTTGCGGTCAACCGTTTTCAGCAGATCATTTACATGGTAAAGGAGCTCTTTTACACCCTGCCCGGTAACTGCAGAAATGGCAAATACCTGGATGCCTTCCGGCTCAAATTCGCGTTTTAAGCGCTCTACCGGTCTTCCCAGTCCTCTTCGCCAGTATTGTAAATCGAATCTACCTTGTTGGCAGCAATCACCTGCGGACGCTCTAAAGCGACGGATTATATGCTTTTAACTCCGCATTGATGGTGCGGATATCCTCAACCGGATCACGCCCCTCGACGGATGCCGCATCCACAACATGCACGAGAACCTTGGTTCTCTCGATATGGCGCAGGAAATCATGTCCCAGACCGATGCCCTGGGAAGCTCCCTCGATGAGTCCCGGAATATCTGCCATGACAAAGCCTTGCCCATCCTGTAGATCAACCACACCAAGATGCGGGTTCAGCGTCGTGAAATGGTAATTGGCGATCTTCGGACGCGCATTGGAAACGCGTGAAAGCAAGGTCGATTTACCGACGTTCGGGAAACCAACCAGACCAACATCGGCAATTACCTTTAATTCCAGCTGTACCCAGAGTTCCTGTGCCGGCTGTCCCGGCTGTGCATACTTCGGAACCTGCATCGTCGAGGTCGCAAAGTGCATATTTCCAAGACCGCCCTTGCCGCCTTTTAAAATCACTTCTCGGCGGTTCACCGGACATATCCGCGATTACCTTACCGGATTCAAAATCCTTGATAACGGTTCCTTCCGGAACCTTGACAATCAGATCCTCGCCGTCTGCTCCGTGACAGCGGCGCTTCCGCCCTGCTCTCCGTCGCCAGCCACATATTTGCGGACATGACGGAAATCGGTCAGGGTATTCAGTCCGTCGTCCACTTCAAAATGACATCGCCGCCGCGACCGCCATCGCCGCCGTCCGGACCGCCAGCAGCTACGAAAGTTCCGGCGGAAGCTGACATGACCGTCGCCGCCTTTTCCGGATCTGATATAAATTTTTGCACTGTCGGCAAACATAAATACCTCCTTCTGATCTGAAGAAGCTCCATACAATCCGTATGGAGCTTCTTTAAATTATTCGTTAATTGTTCTCGGTAAACAGAAACCTGCTTTTGTCTCTGCCCTTTCTTTCAAACTTTACGACGCCGTCAACCATAGCGAATAATGTATCATCTCCACCGCGTCCTACGTTCACACCTGGATGAATCTTGGTTCCGCGCTGTCTGTAAAGAATGTTGCCAGCTAATACGAACTGTCCGTCTGCTCTTTTAGCGCCAAGTCTCTTGGACTCAGAATCACGACCGTTCTTTGTGGAACCAACACCTTTTTATGAGCGAATAACTGAAGGTTCATTTTAAACATGCGTTACACCTCCCTGAATCGAATTTTAATGTATTTATCTCCATAACTCTCCGCGATATCGGTAAGTCCAAGTATCAGCGAATCCATCAGGAGTTTTGATTCCGCACTTACAGTACCGGTAAAATGAAAAATAAACTGACCTGTCTTTTCATCCACACTGCCCTTAAAACCGTCATCGGTAAATTTCTCCACCGAATTAGCCATATTGACAGTCAGAACGGATACAGCTGCACAGACAATATCTTTGCCGTACTCATCATATCCAGCATGTCCCTTTACTTCCACTCCCGTGGTACATCCCTTGGAATCGGAGTATACGTCTACTTGAATCATTTCAATTAAGCGTTGATCTTTTCGATCTTAACTTCTGTAAAGAGCTGTCTGTGACCATTTTTCTTATGGTAGCCAGTTTTCTCTTATACTTGTAAACGATAACTTTTTGCCTTTGCCTTCTTTAACAACTGTTGCGGATACAGTAGCACCCTCTACAGTCGGGCATCCGATCTTCATCTCACCGTTGTTAACAGCCAGAACCTGATCGAAACAGCTTCCACAGCAGCACCGAGTCTCTCAACTTTGATTACATCGCCCTCGGCAACCTTATACTGCTTACCACCTGTTGCAATAATCGCGTACATCTGATGGCACCTCCTATTATCATTACTCGCCAGCTATGGCGGCTTGCGCACTTTTAGCCTCGCTGTGCGGCACACTTAGATATTCTATCATCGGAATATGAATCTGTCAACGGTTTTTCTTGAATTTGGGAGAAAATTTCAAACCAGTGTTACGGATAAAGCTGCTTTTTCCAAGTCCTCATAAGTACCGCCAAATTGTTCAAGGGCTTGTTCCTTTGTTAGTATGCCTTTTCAATCAGGTTTAAAAGTATTTTAGCCTCACCTTCTCCCCTTCTGCAAACTCCGCCTTCCGTATCAATTCCGTTTCCCTCTTCTCGTCATACTCAAAATACACACCTCTATCGCCTCCGCTCGATTCTTCCTCAGAAACTCTGCCAATATATTTTCATCGATACATTCCGTCACAGCCTTTTCAGCTGCCTGATTGATATCTTTGTATTCAATCGCATACTGCCGTATTTTATGAACCAACAGCATATACTCTTTCAACAACCGACAGGTTTCAGGATCTCAGATTTTTATCCAGATTGATATTTAAAACCTTCACAAGCAATTCCAGCTCAGGATGTTCTGTCTTCTGCATGAACGAATGTGACAATTTAAGCAGCCCTCCGCCTCCCGTTCTTTTCTCCATTGTAGAATACTACAAAATGCGGTGTCGGCAATTCCACCAATGCCGATGCGTACAAGGTCTGGTTCCACCAGCATCTGGTACTCTTTCGCCACATAGAACAGAAACGCAGTGGCATATTCGGATTCCATGTCGATTGATGTTCATATAAGTTTAACTGCATATCAGCAAAATGCCTGATCGTTTTTCATATTCATATATACAGCATTTTTCAGCGTCACAATCTCCAATTCTTTCGGATCTGTATAATGCGAATGATTCACTGCATTGTACAGACTCAGCAGATTCTCCCCTTGTGCTGAACAGCATCCGGAACAGCGTGTCCTTGTGATTTCTCCGCACCCTCATTAAATTCCCCATAATTCTCCCTTCTGACAGGAGAATCTGGCTTTCTGAGAATCTCCTGCTCTTTCGTATTGCCAATTTGGATAAGCATAAGATTTCTCAGATTAATAATTAGAATATAAGATTGCTTGAATTGCAGATAAAGAAATATATATGCTTGATGAGTTAAATGTAACATATCTGGTTCGGATATGCAAGTAAGAATTTTGCAACTATTTATTCTGTAAATACGCCCAAACATATAACGGGTGTATTTCCTGTATGTGAAATGATACATACAATATAGCTAAAAGCGATTCTATATATTTGTGCAAAAATAAGGAAATATTTTTCAAAACCATATTATGCATAAACATATTTGTATACACTTGGAGATTTTAAACCTGGTAGCGGGGAAGGGGAAAATAGCAACTATCTTTAAGCCAGTTCCATTAAATGATTGATATAAAATTTCATCTAAAAACATAATCTAGTTCGTTATCAATGTCTGCAACAAAAATGTTCCTGGTTGATGGGTATTTCTGTCGCTGCTCTGGTTAGTGGCTGCTCCGTTTCCTCTGCTGCGGATACATTGTTTATAGGCTGCATATTGGATAACGCTTTTGTGACAATGTTTCATTTGCGCTGACGCTTCTATTTTTACTGGTATGACTGGTAATAAGGTACATGAGAGTGAATCCACCAAAACAAATCATAAACGACTGCCATCTGAAAAGTTTACATGAAAATTCCGATTAAAAATAGATTCAAACACACCCCAGCAAACGCACCACCCAGACCAAACAGAAATGCTTTGTTTGAGAGCGAAAAATCAAGCGGAATTGTATCCGTTTTTTCGTTAGCTTTTTAGCACAAAAATATCCGATTCCATAGAAGTCTAAAAATATAAAATATCCAGTATGAAGCTCATCCTGTTTCCATAATAAATTTTATAATAGAAATAATGAAATGGATTCCATTTAACAGAAAATTAATATTGACTTACCAGTTTATGAAGTAAACAGGCAATTTGCACTATTATATAAGGGCAATTTGCCTGTTTAAAGGATTGTCTTTATTTCATAATCACTCTACACTGCTTCTTATGACAGCAAACTTTTCCCAATCTCCACTAGAACCCTGGACGTCTTCTCAATGACGCCACCGGAATAAATTCATATTTTCCATGATAGTTATATCCGCCGGTGCAGAGGTTCGGGCACGGGAGCCCCATGTAGGAGAGGCGGGCGCCGTCGGTGCCGCCGCGGATCGGAACGACCTCCGGCTCGATGCCGCAGGCTGTCATCGCCTCTTTGGCGGTATCGATCAGGTACATGCACGGCTCAATTTTTCTTTCATGTTGTAGTAGCTGTCCGTTACTTCGGCGATCACGGTGCCCTTACCGTATTTGCGGTTCAGGAAATCGGCGGCTTCGGCGAAAAATTTCTTTTCTGTTCAAATTTTCATGGTCGTGATCGCGGATGATATAATTTAACTGCGCCTCTTCTACATTTCCGCTCATTTCATCCAGATGATAGAATCCCTCGTAACCTTCTGTGTACATCGGATTTTCGAAGACCGGCAGCAGGCTCTGAAATTCCATGCCGATGAGAATGGCATTTTCATCTTGAGCTTCGCATCTCCCGGATGGATGCTGGCTCCCTGAATCCGGACTTTGCCGGAAGCGGCGTTGAAATTTTCATATTCGATCCGCCGATCGGACCGCCGTCTACCGTATAAGCAACCGCTGCACCGGAAGTCTTTCACATCGAAACGATCCGCGCCGCGTCCGATCTCCTCGTCCGGCGTAAATCCAATGCAGATCTCGCCGTGCGGGATCTCCGGGTGGCTCAGGAAATATTCTGCCATCGTCATGATCTCCGCCACGCCTGCCTTATCGTCGGCGCCCAGAAGCGTGGTTCCGTCGGTTACGATCAGATCCTGACCTTTTAAGTCGGCTAAAACGGAAATTCTGAAACTTTCATGACAATTTGTTTTTCTGCATTTAATACGATATCTTTGCCGTCATATGCCTGGACGATGCGCGGCTTTACGTTTGTTCCGGTTAAGGACGGCGCGGTGTCCATGTGGAAATGAAGCCAAGTGCCGGGATGGTGGTTTTCTGTCCAACGCCGGATGCATCGTGAGCAGAGGTACTGCCTGTATTATCCGGAATGCGTGCAAACAAGTATCCGTACTCGCTCATCCGCACATCGGATGCACCCATTTCTTCCAGCTCGCGTTTCAGCTCATTGGCTAACAGAAGCTGTTTTCCGTGCTCGGGCAGGTGTCATATGCCTCGTCTGACTGCGTATCATATGATACATATTTCAAAAACGTTCTACGGCTGTTGTCATGAAAAATCATCCTCTCTTTCTCCTAAATCCCGGCTCAGCGGTTCCAGATAATGGACTAATATATCCCGGTGGCTTTTGATGCGCCACGTTTTATCCATTTCCTCATATGTAAAACTCTTTCGTCCGCCCTGCTGCATCCGCTCCCAGTATGCGTCCAGATGGAAAAATGGCAGGTAGTAAAGTTCATCCCTCTGTGAAAAATATATAATTAAGAAAGCAATCCCGCCCTGCTCTTCAAATTCCCGCATAAATGCGACCTGATGCGGATGGACGTTCTGCAGTGGAAATGTATCTGCCGCGCATTCTTTCGCATCAAAGCAGACCGGGACGCCCTGAATCGCGCCGATGTAATCGACGGTACTCTTCTGGTCGAAATACGCCAGCGTGATATGGCGGCTGGTTTTATCGATCGAGACGGGTGTGATCGGCGTCGGGATTTTCTGGATCAATGCCAGCTTTTTCTCACGGTAAAGATCGTTTGTGTGGTTTATCATATCCTCCAGGGTTGAACCACGAAGTCCCCGGCTGTTCCAAGTCCCCATGTTGTTGCTCCTCCACTTATTTTTTTGATTTTTCGCACAACTTAAAATTTATGGGCGATGATTGGCTGGGCGTTTTGGAGCTGATTTCATCATCTCTTCCATCCGCTTCATCTCCGCCGGCATAGGCGCGGTAAATTCTTTGCCCGCCAGATATGAAAGAGGCTCGGAGATCGTTTCCGGCATTACCAGCCGCCATGCGTGAAGCATCTGCGAGCGGACGCCGAAGCGTTTCTTCACTTCCTCATTGACCCGCGGATCGCCGTACTTCGGATCCCCGGCGATCGGGTGCCCGATGGATGCCAGGTGGGCGCGGATCTGGTGGGAGCGTCCGGTGATCAGATGAACCTCCAGAAGGGTATATCCATTTCCAGATACCAGCGGTCTGTATGCGGTCCGGATCGGCAGACTTCCAGGGGTCTCCTCTTTTCGGATCGACACCTGATTCGTCTTTTCATTTTTCGTCAGCCATCCCTCGATGCGGGCTTCGCCTTTTACGATTCCCCGCACGACGCAGACATAATATTTTCCCAGACTCCGATCCTTGATGACTTCGGACATGATCTGCAGTCCCGGCAGGGAACGTCCAGCTACCACGATGCCGCTTGTGTTGCGGTCGAGGCGGTTGCAGACGGACGGACGGAAGCGCGCCAGGTCCTCTTTCTTTAATTTGCCGGAATCCAGCAGATAGTCGATCAGGTATTCGACCAGCGATTCATCCGTCTCTTTCGCTTTCTGGGACAGCATTCCAGATGGCTTATTGATCAGTAAAATATGTTCGTCCTCGTAGACGATATCGAGCTTTTTCTTTTGAACCTTCTGAATCTTCACTTCCGAAAATTTCTCGATCGTCTCCTCTGCCAGAAACAGCTTGATCTCATCGCCCTCGGTCAGATGTTCGGAACCGTCGCATTTTTTTCCGTTCAGGGTAATATTTTTCTTCCGCATCATTTTATAAATGAAGCTTTTTCCCGCCAGATTCAGATATTTTGCCAGCAGCTTGTCCAGGCGCTGCCCGGCCTCATTTTTAGATACTGTCAGCATCCGCATGGCTGCCGCCTCCCTTTTTTACATCGATAATCCTTTTATTACGCGCACGCCGTACTCTACAGTTCCATCGTCCTCATACTCTGACGCCGGTTTCAGGCTGTGAATCCGCTTGTCAAAGGTGCTGCGTGAGGTCACGATTTTCAGGTTCGGATCCAGTTTGTTAGCCTTTAACAGTTCATTTAAACCTGCCTCCGCGCGCTTTACATTCAGCTTTGGATTAATGCAGTACACATAGATGCCGGTCGGGTGAACGACGGTCACATCGGACGGAATCACATCTTCCGGTGTCGTCAGAACCAGATCATAGAGAACTTCAAATTTTTCCTCATACGGCATATACGCCTCATGAAACGCCTGCTCCGGCGTATGGTATTTGAAAATGGCAATCAGCGGGGAAGCGAGATTCGCCGCCGGAAGTACTGTGACGATCGCCATGACCGTCAGAATTTTTTTGACGGAATCATTGTCTGTAAAAGACCGTCCAACCAGCTGTGCGATGATAAATAATGCCAGAAGTGCGATGATAAAAAGCTGTTTCCGCTTGAAATGATTGCGGTAGCCATAATCGCCTTTTTTTATCTTTTTCACGGTGTAAAAATCCTTTCTATCATGTTTTTATTGAATGATACTAGCTTTTTGTCTGATTTAATGGTTTAACGCCTGCATCGCGCGCAAAATCCACTCATGCGGCACTACCTTGCAGATCACAAAGAATGCCTTCATCCATACGCCGTAAACCGACACGCTTTTTCCCGCCATACAGTCGCGGATGGCAAGTTTTACAACTTTGTGCGGATCTGCCATCACCAGACGCTTATAAAGAGGAATCTCCCCGGTTGTCTCGGCAATGTCGAAAAACTCGGTTTTGACCGGTCCGGGGCAGACCGCCGTCACACCGATTCTGCGCGGGCGGAGTTCTTCCCGCAGGGCGCGGCTGTAGCTTAAGACAAATGCCTTGGTTGCCGCATAGATGGCAAATCCCGGCTGCGGCAGAAAGGAGGCTGCTGACGCGAACTGGAGAATCCGGCTGTTTTCGCTCATATAGGGAAGCACCATATGCGTGACCGCGCACAGCGCCTTGCAGTTGAGCTCTACCATTCCCGTTTCATCGTCAAGCGGCAGGTTCCCGACCGTTCCGATTTTACCAAAGCCGGAAGCATTTACCAAAATCTTTACGTTGGGCTTGCGCGCCGCCAGCTCGTTTTCCAGCGTCTCCCGCTGGGATGCATCCGTCAGATCGATGGTGAAACACCGCGCCGGGATCGGCAGCGTCCGTTCCAGCTCCTGCATCCGGTCCATCCGGCGGGCAATCAGCCAGACTTCCTGAAGTCCCGAAAAGCGATCCGCCAGCTGTCTGGCTGCCTCGCGCCCCATGCCGGAAGAGGCACCTGTAATTATCGCAATTTTCATGAGAAATTCCTCCCGTCTCAAGTATGTACGCTCGGAGTCGTTCCTTCATTCCAAGCGTACATACGTTTTATTTCTTCTTGTGCACGTTCCGGATGGTTTTTTTCTTTCCGCTTCCGCTGCTCTTTCCACCTACAGCGCCGCCAAATCCCTCCGCATTTCGTCCATTTCCATTTACGCCGGTCTGTTTGTGCCCGGTCATACCGCCCACAGCCGGTCTTTTGGCGTCTTTTGCACGATTGGCAGCAGCTGGTTTTGTCGTCTGGCTGCCATGATACGCCCCTTTATATCCTCCAGCCGCGAAATCGCGTCCTTTGATCTGCCGCGGACGGATCAGGCATTTCTTATCAAAACCGATCAGATCCGTTCTGCCTGCCAGACGGAGTGCTTCCAGCACCAGATCATAGTTTTTCGGATTGCGGTACTGGATCAGCGCACGCTGCATCGCTTTCTCATGCGGGTTGGTCGGCACGTACACTTTTTCCATCGTGCGCGGATCATATCCCGTGTAATACATACACGTAGACAGTGTGGATGGCGTCGGATAGAAATCCTGCACCTGCTCCGGCATGTAGCCGAGGTCGCGCAGATATTCTGCCAGTTCGATCGCCTCCTTGAGCGTGGAACCCGGATGGGAGGACATCAGGTACGGAACAAGGTACTGCTTCATTCCCAGCGAGTCATTCATTGCAGCATATTCCTTCATGAACTGGCGGTAGACCTTATTCTCCGGTTTTCCCATCCGTTTTAATACATTATCCGATATATGTTCCGGCGCTACCTTGAGCTGTCCACTGACATGGTACTGACAAAGTTCCCGCAAGAATGCCCGGTTTTTCTCCGCCAGCAGATAATCGAAACGGATGCCCGAACGGATAAAAACTTTCTTCACCTTCGGAATCGCCCGCAGTTTCTTTAACAGGGAAATATAATCGCTGTGATCGGCATTCATATTTTTGCACGGCTGCGGGAACAGGCACTGTTTGTGCGGACAGGCGCCGTAGGTCATCTGTTTTTCGCATGCCGGGTGACGGAAGTTTGCCGTCGGACCGCCGACATCGTGGATATACCCCTTGAAATCTGGTTCCTGGGTCAAAAGTTCTGCTTCCTGAATAATTGATTCATGGCTGCGGGTCTGCACGATGCGTCCCTGATGGAAGGTCAGCGCACAGAAGCTGCATCCGCCGAAACATCCACGGTTGCTGATCAGGCTGAATTTTACTTCCGTAATCGCCGGAATACCACCCGCTGCATCGTAACACGGATGCCAGGTTCTCATGTATGGAAGTGCGTAGACATCGTCCATCTCTTCCTGCGTCAACGGCTTCGCCGCCGGATTCTGGACCACATAGAGGCGGTCGCTGTACGGCTCAACGAGACGTTTTCCTGAAAATGGATCCGTATTGCTGTACTGGGTGTAAAAACTTTCCGCATACGTCTTTTTATCAGAGGAAACCTCGCGGTAAGACGGCAGACGGATTTCATCGTAAACGGAATTCAGATTGTCTGCCTTATAAACGGTTCCTTCAATGAAGGTAATATCCTTCGCCTCGATGCCGCTGGCCAGTGCATCCGCGATCTCCACGATCGAGCGCTTCACCCATTCCGTAGGAAATCAGATCTGCCTGGGAATCCAGCAGAATGGACGAATTTCATTTTCCGGACAGTAATCATAATGTGCCAGACGCCGCAGGCTGGCTTCGATACCGCCGAGAATGATCGGCTTTTCGACCAGGTGCGGATCAGGTTGGAATAGACGATCGTCGCATAATCCGGACGTTTTCCCATCTCGCCGCCCGGTGTGTAGGAATCCTTTGCGCGGCGCTTTTGGAAACAGAGTAATGGTTCACCATCGAATCCATATTTCCGGCACTGACCAGCCATCCGAGACGCGGCTCACTCCAGAATCCGGATGGATTCCTGATTCTTCCAGTCCGGCTGGGCGATGATGCCTACTTTATAGCCGTGCGCTTCGAGGCATACGGCTGATGATCGCGTGGCCGAATGACGGGTGATCGACATACGCATCCCCGCACGTAGACAAAATCGCAGCTCTCCCAGCCGCGCTTGTCCATATCCGCCCTGCAGATCGGTAAAATCATGTATCATTTTATCTTGCCCCTGTATCAGTTCCCGGTAGTCCCGGATATAAAAATCAGCTAATTCTTTCTTTTCTTCGGTCATGGAAAGTGAAAATACGTCCTCGACCGCGCCAACGCGCATACCAGCCCGTTTTCCAGCCAGAATCCCCGCCGGGACGTCCTCAAATACCAGACATTTTTCCGGCTGTACGCCCAGATCCGCCGCTACTTTCAGATAGATATCCGGCGCCGGTTTTCCTGCTGCCACCTCACAGGCAGTTGCCACCACACCGAAATAGGAACGGATATCCAGAGAATCCAGCACGGCTGCTACCATATCCTGTGCATTGCTCGTTGCAATTCCCATGCGGATTCCTTTTTTCTTTAAAAATGAAAGAAATTCCGCAACACCCGATTTCAGCGGTACCTCATGGCGGTATTTATCGATCGACATTTCAATCCAGATGGCCTTTATCTCATCCAGGGTCATCGGCAGCTGGAAGCGATCTTTAAAATAGATCGCTGTCTCGGAAAAGCTCATGCCCTCGATCACCTTCTCAAGATCTTCCGGACAGTCATAGCCGTAACGCTTTAAAAATTCCACATCGATCGCTTTCCACATCCACATGGAATCGACCAGGGTGCCGTCGAGATCGAAGAGGACGGCGTCTACTGTGTTCCAGTTGATTTCAGGAGGTGTGTTATTTTGGGTGTCTGACAAATTTTCGTCATTCGATACACAATTTTGTGAGGTTAGCGTTCTTTCTTTTAACGCTCTAATTTCATCTTCGGTCAGCGCCCGGTACTCTCCCGTCGCCAGTGCCTCATCCAGGGCAAGCGGTCCCATCGAAAGGCGTTTCAGGTAAATGACTTCGCAACCCTCTGCCTCAAACATCCGCTTTACCTGATGAAATTTTCCTTCATGGATGGTCAGGCGCACCTCGCAGAAGTCCTCTCCTGCGTCGTTCCATTTTTTCTCGATCACAAGCTCTGCCGGCCGTACCGGTGTGCCATCCTTCAGCGTCAGTCCCGCCTGAAAGCGCGCTTCGATTCCTTCTTTCAGTGTTCCCTTTACGCGTGCAAAATAGACCTTGTCCACGTGTTTTTTCGGTGCCAGAAGCTCATGCGCCAGCGCACCATCGTTCGTGATGAGAAGCAGTCCTTCCGTGTCAATATCGAGGCGTCCGACCGGGAAAAGGTCTTTTCGCTTTGCCTCATCAATAAGGTCAATGACAGTCCGATAGCGCCCGTCTTCCGTTGCGGAAACGACGCCCTGCGGTTTATTTAACATATAATATTCCGTGTCTGCCCAGCCAACCGGCTGTCCATCCAGTGTAACCCGGGTTTCGTCCGGGAATATTTTCCGGTCAGACTCGCGGCAGACGGTTCCATCGACCAGAACCCGCCCTTTGCGGATCATCTCTTTTACCTGACTGCGCGTTCCCTGCTTCATCTCTGCCAGGAAACGGTCTAAACGTATACTTTTACCCTGTCCCATCACTGCCACCTCCATCCGGGATTGTATTTATTTTTAAGCTGACTGCCCCGTTTCTGCGCCCAGCCAAGCGGAAATCCGTCCACACAGATCAGTACAAGACCATCTGCCGCCTCTTCCTCTGCAACTGTCAATGTCTCGCCCTTTAAATAGCGGATCGTGCGCTCATCCGAGGCTTTGAAGTTTAAATAATTTGCAAATTCCTGCATCCTCAGGTTCATCGCCAGCGCCTGGGATGGTTCAAACCGCCCTTTTTTCAGTTCTCCGAGCAGAAGCCCGGTACGCAGACAGCGGAGCGGCTTAAAATAGCGCGTATTGTCGCCTGCCAGCGCTGCCGGGAGGTAATAGATGCGCTCGCCGTCACGGTAGAATTGCTCCGGATTCCAGGTTCTTACCGGAAGCTGGCGCAGAAGCTCAAACAGGGGGGAAAAATCCTCGGCGGTCTGGTTTTGCGCCACGTTTTTTCCCTTTCCAAACATTTTCCCTTTCGCTTTTCCGGAAGCCATCTGTCTGGACTTACCGTCTTCCGCCACACGGCACAACCGCGCTTCTATTTCCTCTACCAAAAGTGGATCGCTCAATGCTTTCTCACCGGCATTTTCCAAATCCTTGACATTTGCGTCTGGTTTCTCCGTCCGCTTCTCCAACAGCGCAACAAAATGTCCTTCGCCCTCCAGACGGTGCGGAAACAATCTCAGACAGCCCTCAATGCCACGGCTTCCCTCAAAGCCATATTCCGGTTTCTGCGGCACGACCGCCATCTGCGGATATTTCTCCAGAATATACTCGATCGTTCCCTCGTCCTCGTCCCTGTCAAAGGTACAGGTCGAATAAACCAGTTTCCCGCCCGGCGCAAGCATCTGCACGGCACAGTCGAGAATCTGGCGCTGCAGCGGCGCATAATAATCGGGACCTTTTTCGTTCCAGCTCTTTACCATCGACGGATCGCGGCGGAACATACCTTCGCCGGAGCACGGCGCATCGACCAGAATCTTATCAAAAAACTCCGGCAGGATACCAGCCATTTTTTCCGGTGCCTCGCTCGTTACACAGATATTTCCCGCTCCGAACATTTCCAGATTTTTAAGAAGCGCTTTTGCGCGCGAATTGCTGATATCATTGGAAAACAGGACACCTGTACCGGTTAATTTCGCCGCCAGTTCCGTACTTTTACCGCCCGGTGCCGCGCACAAATCCAGAACCCGGTCGCCCGGCTTGATCGGCAGCCATGCCGCCGGTGCCATCGCACTCGGTTCCTGCAAATAGTAGAGTCCCGCGTAGTACCACGGATGCCTGGATGGGCGTTCGCCCTGATAATAAAAACCGTTCTTCGTCCACGGCACTGGTTTCAAATTCCAGTCCGCCGTCTGTGCCATCTCTAAAAACTGTTCCGGTGTCAGCCTGCCCGTGTTGACGCGCAGCCCTGAACGCGGCTCTTCCTCATACGAAGCCAGATACTCCGGGTATTCCTCCCCCAGAAATTGTTTCATTTTTTCAAGAAATTCTTCCGGCAGTTCTCGGTAATCCAATCGTTTTCCTCCTGTTTTTGTCTATTGCTCTGTATATCCATTTATAATCGTGATTCTAAAGACTTTTTCTTGGCGCTCATTCGTTCTTTCTTTGTTCGGTATGCCGGTTTTCAGGCTTCCAAAAGGAATGAGCCATTTTCTGTCTACATATATATAATCTATCTTTATATTACTTTTTAATGATAGAAAGGCGCTCCCATGCCATATATAAAAAAAATATTATCCGCCCTGTTCCCAGCACTTATCCTGGCGCTTCTGCTCTCGCATCCGCGTCTCTCTGCGGATGGGGCACAGAAAGGACTTCTTTTATGGTTCAATACGGTCTTTCCGACGTTATTTCCCTTTATGCTCTTCTCAAAGCTTTTAGCTGAACACGGCGGCGTCCGGCTGCTTCTAGCGCCATTTCACCCGGTTTTGAAACATCTTGGGATGTCTGTCTACAGCGGCTATGCCCTGCTTGCCGGGCTGCTCTGCGGTTACCCGATGGGAATGAAAACTGCCGCCGATTTTAACCGGAAATCGCTGCTTTCGGCACATGAAAAACGGCTTCTGACCGCCATCAGCGCTTCGCCAAGCCCCATGTTTATCGCCGGATATGCTGCACCTAGGCTGAACCCGGCAGTTCCGCCAAACTATCTGGTTCTGGCACTATATACGCCGCTTTTATTGGTTGGAAGTCTCCTATGCATTTATAATAAAGTAACTTCTTTTACCCTTCAAAACCGATTTTTTTCGAAACAAACCGGCTCTGTCAAGCCCGCCCGCACAAAATCCACATCCGTTTCCGTTCCCGCTTCCTTCGACACCATCCTGATGGACTGCATCGAACTGCAGGTCCGCATCGGCGGTTTGATCATGCTGTATTCGATCCTCGCTGCCTTTGCCGACGCCTTCTGTTCCGGCACGCTGCGTCTGGTTCTGATCGGGACGGCTGAAATGACAACCGGCATCGATGCGATCGCCCGTTCTGGTGCCATATTCAGTATCCCGGTTCAATCCGGCGCGATGGCGGCATGTGCTGCGTTCGGCGGGTTATCCGGGATCGCCCAGACAAATTCAGTCATACGGGACAGCCGAAAAGACAGAGAAAAAAATGCCGGACTTTCCATCCGGCATTATGTACTGTGGAAACTGGTTCACGCCAGTCTCTCGTTCGTTCTCTTTATTCTGCTGCTTCGCCGGATGCCGCCTGTGTAGCGGCCACTGCTGCCTCGGCGCCTGTGTTCTCCTCCGGCTCGGTCACGACACTGCCAGCCAGCTCATTACGGTTGGAAGATACGACATCGTAGCTGGACTGCATCGAACTCATGTAAGACTCGAAACGGCTCTGCGCGCCCTCCATCGAATGCTTGATGATGGTCTGCAGGCTGCGGAGCATGTCGTCCGTGTACTGAACGGAACCCTGGCGGATATTGTTTGCCTCTGTGACAGCGTTGTCCACGATCTGCTGTGCCTGTGCATTTGCCTGCTCAATAATGCTGTTTGCTTCTGCATATGCACGCTGCATGATCTCATGCTCATTAACCAGCTCATTGGTCTGGGCGGTCGCCTCGGCTACCATCGCGTCTGCCTGGGAACGTGCCTCCTGCAGAATCGCATCCTGGTTGCTGATGATCTTCTGATATTTCTTGATCTCCTCCGGAATGCGAAGACGCAGTTCCACGAGCAGTTCTTCAATCTCTTCTTTATTTACTAAAATCTTCGTGTTGGACAGCGGCTGAAACTTGCAGCTGTCGATATAATCTTCAATTTCTGTGATGATCTGTTCAATTCTGCTCATAGCTTTTCTCCTTACTTACATTCCCTGTCTTCCTGAAGCGCCTGGTATTTCTCCTGTACTTGTTTTGCAATGACCGGATCGAGAAATTCGGAAATGTCTCCGCCGTACATCGCAACCTCTTTTGCCATACTGGAACTTAAATACGCGTATTTAAGGTTCGTTGTCAGAAACAGGGTATCTATTTCGGGTGCAATCACCCGGTTCATCTGCGCGAGCTGCAACTCATATTCGAAATCCGTGATCGCACGCAGACCACGCACGATGACCTTTGCGTGATTCTGGCGCATGAAATCGACCAGAAGTCCGTCAAACGACTGCACCTCCACGTTAGGAATGTCTTTTGTCACTTCCTCTAACATCTTAACACGTTCTTCGACAGAAAACAACGGAGATTTTGCGTTATTACACAAAACTCCCACGATGACCTGATCAAAAATTTCGGAGGATCGCTTTATAATATCAAAATGTCCGAGCGTCACCGGATCAAAGCTGCCCGGATAAATGGCTGTTTTCATCTTTTTTTCTCCTTTGGTATTCAAGCTTTTCGGATAAACAGATGTTTATTCGTCTTATATATCTTCTCTTTTTCGAGATGGTATCCCAGTTCTGAAAGGTAGCTGCACCCGGTCTCTTTCGATGCCTCTGTGATGATCATCGTATGTTCATCTGCCAGGGACGAATGCGCCAGATAAGTAAGCACTTCTTTCTCCCAAAGATGGTTATACGGAGGATCCATAAAAATGAAATCAAACGCACTCTTCCGGTTTTCTATCCGTTTCAATGCATCCGAAATATCACAGTTTAACAGCG